>Ga0315290_10003268_pt1 | contig 11585 bp, 6 predicted proteins | sample YL17G12_0_MG_FD_203627 | JGI IMG/M metagenome (GOLD analysis project Ga0315290, IMG submission 203627) | Sediment microbial communities from Yellowstone Lake, YNP, Wyoming, USA - YL17G12_0 | ecosystem: Environmental > Aquatic > Freshwater > Lake > Sediment | place: USA: Wyoming | collected...
GTGTGATACCCGGGCTGGAGCGTACCGAATGCATGGTGGTCTTGGACATGTCTCATTCCTCCTCGGTGAGGGAGGGGGGAATTTCAGATGATCACAGAGGGGGGAGTTTCACATAATCGCTGACAATTTTGATAGCTGCCGTCGCGGCCTGCTAAATCAATTCTCGGTGTATAGCCTGCTTCGATAATGCGTCGGACTTCTGATTCCGGTATCCGGACCGCCCGCACTGATGGTCTCACGGTCGCAATTCGACGTTCAAGAATCATCCGTCGGATGGTTGCTACCTTAAGTGCAAGCTGGTCTGCCACTTCCTGGGCTGTCAATAACTTCTCCACTCCCACCTCCAAGTATAGATGGTTTATCCATTGGCCCATGATTTTCAATTAAAACGCCGAAAATCAGCAGGTCTTTGTGCCAAAAACCACAAAATTGGTCTCGCTCTATTAGGGAAGGTTGGTCCTGCGCCCCTCACTTCAATTTGACCGACGTATAGGAAAGGCATTACACTTCGGCACCGCTTAACTACTCGGAATGCAAACATAAAAAATCAGGCGTGTCTTGTGCACCCCAGAATGGATCGAAGCCTTCCACCTCTTTTTTCTGAGTTAGGCGAATACACATTTCAGGAGCTTTGTTGCGATCTTTTCGAAAGGCAGGAAGGTATCTCCACGTGTGAAATCTATGGAGTTCGTGGACAAGCCCAGTATGGGATTGACCTATTGGCGCACCGCAAAGACGGGTTAGCGATAGAGGTTGGTCAGTGCAAATGCTATGAGGAAATAACAGCATCTGAGATTGAAGACGCTTCTGACGAATTCTTTTCCCATCTAGAACGCTGGAAACAAGCACAAGTTGAGCGCTTTATTCTCTTTGTCGCGTGCGAGTTGGATAAGACACAGCAACAAGACCAAATTTTGGCTGAAAAATCTCGGTTTATTTTGGAAGGTATCCAGTATGAGGCCTGGTCGTCCCGCACATTAAGGCACAAGCTCTCTCCATATCGCTATATAGCCACGCGTCATATATGGTCAGAAGAAATCGTTGACCAAATCTGTGGCCCGCTGATCCAAAGTTCATCGGCCTTGCAAATAGATGGCCGGACGGCCGGTATCACAATAGAAGCCCTCGGTTCTCACCTTCAGATCCTTGCCACACAACTCTCCCAAGAAAAGGCGAAGCGGCTTGATGACATACGAGAAAAATATCGCAACGGCAGGTACGAACACGCCGCATCCGAACTGGATAATCTTCACAAGGAAGAGACCTATAATCTGCTAGAGCCCGGTCTCAAAGCTCGTATCCTTAGGATGCGAGCTACATACACTCTCAACGACAAGAAGGACATGGCAACCGCAAGAAAGCTGGCTGATGAGGCGCACGAATTGGATCCTCAAGCCGATGAAACAGTTATTCGTACCTTAATCGCCTATCACGAGCAAGGTGCCGACGCGGCACTTGAACTGATCAAGCAGCCAAGCAATACCGACGTTCTAAACTTCCGCCTCCTTCTGCTTCTAGAGATTGGCAGAACAGATGAAATATTGGAGACCTTGAATGCTCAGGGAAATGGGATTACTGAGGATGCTGAAACGAGGCGTGTTTATGCGTGGGCCCTCTTGATAGAAGGTGACATTACTGCAGCACAGTTTCAGATTCAGAAGGCGGTAAGCGAGCAACCTGCATGGCACAATGTAAAGGTTGTGTCTGCAATAATGGACTACTTTAGCGCTCTCTCGCCAGCCGCCATCCCGAAACACCCTATTCTGCTTCCCGATCCTGTGGACTGGGCTTTTGTTAAGCGCGACCATGAAAGTCAGGCCCGTCTGCGGCGCGCGCAAGAGTCCTTTGCCGAGTTGTCTGATAATGCCGAAAAGAGGCAGCGAAGCATAATGAGATTTTGGCACTTCGCGTGTTTAGCAAACGACGTTGAGAAGCAAATGGAAGCCGAGACGCTATGCCAAAATATTCTTCTGGACGATCCTTCTAGTCGGCTGACGATAATGTGGGCTATCGCACGACGCTATAGAGTAGACCTTGCAATTAGCCGCAAAGTTTTGGAAGAAAGCCTTCTGAGGTCTTAGCGATGCCAAGCGAAAATATCCAACAGATCGACGCCCTCCTAATGCTCTACCTTAACCAAGGGGAAGCGACTGAAGCTCTGAGCTTACTTGCGAAGTTTAAGGATACTTTCGAGGAGGCTGGAGCTATTGATTCTTATTTGTTCTGGCGTGTCCAAGCATTGATAGCCAACTCTCAGTTCCAAGAAGCAGCGGAAATCGCCAAAACTGCATCAGATGCCAATAGACGGATCCTTGTTGCCACGACCTTAGAAGCCATTGCCAAGCATTCGGGCGAATGGCAACCGCTAGTCGAACACTTGCAGGACTGGTACAAAAGCACGGGGGACGGCAAGGTCCTTCTGGAACTATGCCACGAATTAGCTAGCAGGGAAGCTTGGGAACAATTGGTCGCATATCCTGAAGAACTAATGATGAAAATTGGAACGCCGGACGCCTTACGCTTAGCGGTCAAGGCTTATCATAAGACTAATAAGGTAGAAGAGTGCCTTAATTTGCTAGTCAAATACAGCACTATATATGAGGACGGAATCCTTCCTAGCGATCTCCGGCGTTTAAAAGTAGCTTGCCAGACTCAGCTCGGTCAGCTCTCAAGAGCTGTTGCTGATGCCGAAGAACTTGTTCGGAGTGATCCTGACGCGCAGAACATAAACCTTCTCATGGAGGCCCAAGTCGCGGAGGGTGACCTTAAAGGATTAGCAATTGCAGCACGTCTACTAATTTCCCACCCCAGCACCTCTGTAAGGGATTTACTAAGAGCCGCAAGGTTGATTTTGCACGAAGATATCGATGCCGCGCGTAAAGCTTGGAGTAAAGCTGTTAGCCAGGGCATTACGGATCAAGATCTGGGCTTGGCGTTGGACTTAGGTTTCCGGTTGGGACTCGATAATGAAATCGGACAATTAACTCAGCGGGCCCAACAACTCGCTGCAGAAGGGAAGGGGCCGTTCAAACGCGCGGAGTTTCATGAGATCAAAACGTGGATAAGGAGCCGAGCCGAGAATGCAGCTTTTGTTGCGGAAAAATACGACAAAGGAGAAGTGCCAATCCATTTCTTTGTCGAGAGGTTAAACCTAACGCTGTGCAGGGTTTTGCATGGTATTTCCGAGAGGAATCGAAGGACTCCAGACCCGTTAGTGCAACCAGCAATTCTTTGCTGGCATGGAGGCCGCCAAATCCAACGACAACTTTTACAAAATTATGCAGACTGGAACCTATACCTCGACATAACTTCCCTAACATTGGCTGAGGATCTAAAGATACTAAATCTATTGGAAGAATGTTTTGCAGTTGTTCGCATTTCTCGTTTTCTACCAACTGCGCTGATTCAGCAACTTGATGCGTTAGAAACTCACCAGCCTGCTCTTTTAATGAAATACAGGACGTTGGAGCGTCTAGTAAGAGAGGGGAAGATGCAAGAGGCACCCACGGCCACTGCTGTTCCCGCTGAACTGGCACAGCTTGTCGATGTTATGGCCGAACGTTGGACTCTTACGATCAGTGCAGCGTTACACAAGGAATGTTTCTTTGTTGATTTCACTCCCATCGTCTCGCATGACGGTCAATTTCGGCCTGTAGATCTTCCATTCGGCCTAATAGAGAAATTTGTGACCTGCAGATCAGTGATCGATTCCTTGAGAACAAGTGGGCACATTTCAGAGTCGGTGTATAGGCTGGCAATACAGCAATTAGGTAGTGAGGGAACGAAACCTGCTAGTGATAGGTTGCCAACGATAGGTGCAGACTTATACCTCCTGGGTAACACAGCTAGCCTTCTTGCGTCTGATGAAATCATCGAACTGATATGCCAACACTTCAGAGTCTTCATAGATTCTCAATTTGTTCGTGAAATTAAGGACGCCATTGAAGAGGAAGCGGACCGGGCGAAATTGTTGCAGTGGACTACGATTTTCCTCAACAAGATAAACGCCGCTTTAGAGCGAGGGAAGTTTGTGCCCATTGAAGTAGACAAAGAGCAGTTGTTGGAAACAACACAGGACTACAGTGTGCGCTCATTTTACGACTTCTTCTCTTTTACGCCTCAAACCCGTGACGTAATTTGCATTGATGACCGATTTTGTAATGGTCATTCGAACCGTGACGGTGCCCCAATTATAAGTCTCCTCGAAGTCATTGAAGTGTTGCGGACTACAGGGAAACTGTCCGAACAAGCGTATTACGAATTATTGTTGCGACTACGAGCTTCGAATCTTAGATATTTGTCGATAACCAAAGAAGAGATTCTCCACCATCTATCACAAGCTCAGATCGTTGATGGTAATGTCATAGAGACAACAGAACTAAGCATTTTGCGGAAATATGTCGCTGCATGCTTATTGGACAATCATCGTTTGCAAAAGCCCCCTATGCAGCAAGGGGCTTCGAACATGCACGGTGACCTAGGATTCATTGTCAATACAATCCGCGAGGTCGCCGATTCCATCCTGGCATGTTGGGAGAACGACAGCTCCCAAGCTGCGGAAGCAAAGGCCGACTGGATTCTTAAGAATCTATATACCGGACTTTTCGGGACCCGGCATCTCCGTGTTGAAGTAGAACCGCAATCTGACGGATTAGACTTATTAGGTTGGGACATTGGTGGTGCATATGCTCGCGGGGTCACTCTGAAAGAATCGAATCGTAAAGAATATTTTAATTGGCTAACCACGCGGCTGCTTCGTCCCCGACTGCACACAGACCCATCTTCAATATCTGCAATCGCAGAGGGGATCAGCAGGTTAATTGCATCAATAACAGATCGCGAGGAACTTTCAGAACAACATTCTATGTTTCGGAAAGCCATATTGAGCAAACTGTATCTTGACTTGCCTCAGCCCCTACAGAATGAATTGAGGGCTAACCCTGAGCTGATTACTAGGCTCGGGATTCAAACTACTGATGTAATCGTTCTAGATGACATGACATTTCCTGCAGCTAAGTTCTGGGAGGCTGCAAATAAGGCGCTTAACAATCACCCCACCGAGATAGTTGGCCTCTCGCCCGGGGATACTTTTGTCGTGAAGGCAGCTGAAGAGGAACATCAGGTTACGGTCGTAGACAAAAAAACAGGCTATCAGAAAGACTTTGCGGATCCCGTTCTTAGACTCCTGTGCGGCAATCCGACAGAGTGGGAACAGTTACTACTCTCTAATCGTGCCTGGTTCGATTCCGATAATGAAACTATGAAAAAGAAAGTTATGGAGGTCGTAGCTCTTACTGATCCGCGATCTCGTGTTGAAGAGGTTTCTAAAATTCGAGAATCGTCGTTGACCCTCTATTATGAGCGTCTAGAAGGTTCAATTACGCAAACAAACGAGTTTGCTTTTGATAAGTTGCTGCCGCCATCCGCGGAAAGCCTAATCGGGCATTTTAGAATCTCTCCCAATGATAAAGGGACTAATTTTAGAGCTACCTTAGAAAAATCAGCGTCGCAATTGATCAATGAAGAAGGAATCGAAGATGCTATTCTAAGACTATCTTGCCTCCCGGTCTCATTGCCTAGCTCTATCCTAGCTAGTCTTGCCAGTATGGAAATCGCTGAGCGCAGAGCTGTTATCACAGCACTAGCTCCACGGCTCACCTCTATCGTCCAACGTATCCATTTGATATCGCTTGTGCTGACCGCTGATGACACAGTCACATCGAGCCTTGATCTGGCGAAACATGCGATGCATGCCCTGTTTAATGACGAGCACGCGCAGAATGACTTCCGATTGTTTCAGTCAATATTGAACTGGGTAAATGATGAGTTCTCATATTGGGCTGATGCCAAGACGCTATCTCTTCCTATAAGGCTTGCTATGGTTTGGGCGCATTCCACACGCCTACACGGGATGTTTCAACGCGCTCAAGCAGAACCTGTCGAAACATCAAATATATTTAAGTTCTCAAGCCTCACAGTTACCGCTGAAATATTCGACAGGGACTTAGCGTATTGGAGCGATGTTCTACATCCGAAACGCATTAATAGAGCAATACTTTTGACTCATGGACTTGCGAATGCGCTACACGCGTTGTCAATGGATACACTTAAGAATATGGATATACCTAGTAGGATAGTAGCGGTAGCATCCGCGGAAACCGACGGTTTTCCGAACCCATTACTTCTCCGTGATTCCACTCTATGTTCTGATGCTTTGCAGTCCATCATTGGTGGCGATAAATGGACTTTCCTTAGTCGTCACTTTACGGACCAGGGGAAAAGCTGTATCGAGCCTGGCCAACTCAAGACTTTTGTTGAAAAGTCCCTAGACTCCCTTCTGGAGAGTTACACAAATAATAGTGATTCATGGGTAACTTTGTCCGCCGTTATAGGTGATCTTCCCATTTACGAAGACTTACGGGACAAGACCAAGGCCATCATAACGAAAGTCCGCCTTAAAGAGTTGGGTGAGGCAAGGGACATCGCGATAAGCTTGGCCCTTCACTTCTTGTCTAACCAAGCACTATATTACTCGGATATTTCACGAGCAGCCTTCATAGATCAGCTAGTCGCCCTAGGGCAGTTAGCTCCTTCAAACGGTGATACAACGGACGACAGAATAAGTGAAGCATTTCATGGTGCTCTATTTGAAGCCCTCCTTACTACATCGTTGGTTCCGGGAGATCCACGGCAGTCAAGCAGGTCCTTTTATCTATCGTTGGCGAAGCTGTGGCAGGCGAACCCCACCGAAGTAAACGTTGTGGGGCCAAGTATTGGAAAAATTGTGTTCGGCTTGCCCGCAAGCCATCTTCACGGTGCTTGGCCCCTAGTGCTCTCTGCAAGGGCTCGTGCGAAGTAACCGCGTACTTGCCGTAACCACCGAGAGCAAGGATGGAAGCAGAGGCTTTTAATTGGTCGAAAACTGCTTGACCAATCCTGAGAGCGTCATGTTTTGGTCGACCATGTCGTGGGGAATGAGCACGTATTTCCACGGCTTGCCGCCGTTGCTGAGGACGTGGGTCGTGGCACGACTGCACCAGGTGACAGCCGCCTCTTTCTTGGCGGGGCGACAAAAAGGGGTCGGGAGTCTTTTCTCATGATCCTCTCGGACGCCCGCGAGGCCGCAGCGTGCACTCCACCCCGAATCGCCTCGCCGTCCGGCGTACCCCGTCTTCCTCGCCAAAGGGGCGGCCCCGTTGCACACTCAGCTTCTGTCAAAAAATAACTTCAGACCATTTGAATCGACCCTTGACTCTTGAAAAGTAGCCTGTCCCCTTTTCCTGCTTCGCATCATCACGGCGTTGGAGAAGACATCATCGTGCAAGATGCGACCACTATTTGCTACGGACGCAACCTTAACCTCAGCTTGTTTCGCGTGCCTACATAGTTTTTCCGCAGCCTGCTAGAAGAAGCTACCCAGCCGCCGCTGGCCAGTGTATCCAGATCACGAGACAAACTCAACGGAATGAGCAGACTAACACGGCAAGTCGGCTACCGAGAGGAAGAGAGGCAGGTTTGGTGTCCCCAACGGGATTTGAGGCCGTTTGCCAAGGTCTTAATAGCTCATGGTGCATCCCGTTTCAAGGATTCGTGGAGGCGGCTTGACAAAACAACATGTTAAGTCAGCCTTCTGGAGACAAATCCGGCTATGTGGGCTGGGACGAAACAAGCGTTAGACCTGCGGTTTATGAATCTCCGCCTCCCGAAACTGAGCCAACCCAGCAAGAGCCATCCCCACGGAAAAGCGAAGATTTGGAACAACCATGACCGTCATGGGTCGTCTTGGTTTGGGCTGTTCCGGTATCAGCGTGGTAGCACGCCTACGATCTAATGATGCCAGTGCCCTCGCCTTAGAAGAACCATCTAAGGAGAGTGCGATGGATGATGATAGAGTGTGATGAAGAGAGCTATCTCTCTGTCGATACAGCATTTTCTGCTCCCAGCAAGGTGATTGAGTGAGATTGAGTTGGAGCTGGAATCGGGAGTAATATCGGGAGCGAACCGGGAGTGAAACCGGGAGTAGAAAAACTCGCACGGTGAACTCGCACGGGACAGGATTCATCGCCGACTCCCCTCCCATTATCCCGTCCCGAACGTCTATAAAGACCAGGCGGCCTTTATGGACAGAGGTGACAGCAAATGTGATCGCTCTCACCATCCCAAACGCGTCTGAGAGCCGATCCTTCGCCAGGAAATACCACCATCATTTGCCTCACTCAGCTCATGCGCCTTCCTTAGCACTCCTCCTTCAATGAGCCTCCCTGCGAGGTTCCCATGCCCTTCTCGATTCGCCCCTTCCGTCGCTTCCCGGTTCAATGCTCCGTAATGTACAACGCGGACACATTCCACACGCTGCCACTGGCCTACTGTTCGGGTTTTGGGTCAATCCGAAGGACAACTCCCACGCGCCATCTGTCAATACGCATGCCAACTTCAATTTCATGACCCTTGTATCGTTTTACTCAGGCACACTTTATGGTTAACCAGATATTGGTTAAGCACTTCAAGATCTGCACAATCAAAAGGGCGCCATTCTCCTTCAACCATCTTTCCAAGCCACATTGAGTCCAAAGCATCACCTTGAGGATTGACCTTTAAAGAATAGCCTCTTCCAGAGCGGCCATGTGTTTCGTTAACAACGCAAAGCGATAACTTACCTTTCTCCTTACGACCCTTTAACCTCGGGTCATCTTTCCGAAGGTCGTCACACAGCGGCCAGTCATCTGATTTTACTGTGAATAATGCGGATTGAAGTTGCTTGAGTAATTTGGCTGATTCATCAGCCTTGGCCATCAGCATCTTGCTGTCATTTAAAAGTGGAGAAGACAGCATCAAGTAGTTGTCAGGACCACCTATCTTCCTTCCTGCTCCAGTGTGTTCTCGGACATCCACTTCGTCCACAGTCAGTGCCCCTACTATCCGTGCCCAGGGCCACAAGGGAACATGATCCAAGTTCGAAACAGTAACCACCAAGTACGCATCGGCGGAATCGAGCAATCCGTATTTTTCAGTCGAGGATCGCTTCCAAGAAGAAGGCTCTCGCACGACAGCAAGGCTAATGGCAAAGGCGGTCACGTTAGAATAGACGGGATAGGAGATCGGATCTCCTAACTTTAAATCGCCCTCATCTGTCAGTTCAGACAGATACGCATCTCCAATAGATTGAGGGATGTGCAAAGTCAGTTTTTCACGAATCGCGCCAGACGCGTTTACCGCGTCATTGCCGCGCTGGGTGATGCGTAACAAATCTCGTTCTGACGATAGCCACGTTGACCGCTGATCTAATTGTTTCAATAGTTTTTCGCTGACAGCTGTTTCAATACTACTCCGAATGCCTCCTTCGACTTCTATGGAACCTTTAACGGTGCCTCCCAGCGTCACAGATGGTTTCAGGGATTTGAGCTCCAGGCCACTTTCTGCTTTCCGCGTGATGGTGGCAATTTCTTGGATCGGTGCCGTAATCACTGTTGTTTCCACATTGTCAATGTAAACCTGGATATCCCGCCATGCGGCATCCAAATCAGCAGCCAGATTCGCAGCCCGTTGCGTTACCGGGCGCTGTGCGTGTCGTGCTTTAAAACGCATCAAGAACTCTTCTGCTAAGCTCACTTGTGGATGAACGGGGTACGGATAAGGATACACATACAAATAAGTGGCAATATAGTCGAAACGATTGGAGGAATCAGGACTATTCAACGCTGACGAGATAGTGAGTTCCACTGTCTGTTTCTGGGTAAATTTCTCGAAGCCCCCATTCTGACCATCACCCAGCTTTACCAGTTCTAGCAAACGTTTCACTACCGCTTCTTGCTCTGTGCACTGTAATACTTTTGCCGTTGAGCTTCCGTCCTCACACCTGACTGTTCCTGCCTCCTTCGACTGAACCATAAGACTTTTAACCAAATCCATAAAACCTTGCTGACCCTCAGCAGCTAACGACAGAACGGGAGGCTTTTCATCTTCCTTCGTCGCACGGCGGGCAATCACACTCAGTGCCGCTGGTCTATCTTTACTTAGGCTTAGATCGCGGCCTTCGATTCGTGCCATATTTTCCCACGCCTCGCGCTTCTGCCGCCATTCTGGAATGTCTGAAGACCGCCAGAATGGCAACCAATCCCAGTTTGTCTTCTCCCTCATATCTAGCGGAATTAGTAAACTCTGATGATCTTTATCTATACGACTCAACATCGCGCGTTCGATAATAGTCTGTATGTCGTTCGTAAGAAGGTGACCGGGAATAGCGACCAGAGTAGAGCTTTCTCCCAATGGACACTCTTTAAGATTCTTCTCAATATCCTTTATTGGAGGATCGATAACATCCATAGGTATGCCAAGGACATACCGGTTCATCTGCCAAAATCGTTCATAGAATGTACGACCGTCAATATTCTTCAATGAAGAAAAGCGATTATCACCTTTCATAAGAGCCACCAACTCACAGTAGTCTGGCTTCCACCCCCGAAATTTTCGCAAGCGCATGGACAGCATATTTTGCCAACCAAGCAGATAGAATAGATGGTTATCATTCAGATAGTTAAAAATCTTACACTTCTTCTCCTTCTCCTTCTTACTCTTATCCTCCTTCTTACACATATCTCTCTCTTCTTCACTAAGATTGTCGGCAAGCGTATGGAGTTCTGGAAAGGGAATCACCTCCAATTTCGGAGGATTTGAAAAATTGTATGCCAGGAAATCTGCACACCCGCTCAAGAGCCCACAGATCGCTAGCCAACCGCACAAGCTAGACGCAACTTTTGATTTAAACGAATAAAACGCAATATGTCGCATATTCTTACCTCTCCCAACATTGACTTGGCATTTCTAAGGCTCCCATATTATCGGCAGTTTCAAGTTCCACGTGCAACGGGTGTATGATGACGCAATTGTATATAGACTTCCAGGGGCGTGGCGAAGTCCAGACATTTTCTCGGGCGCGTGTTGAGGCGATGCGCGATGGCATTCAGCTCACGCTGTGTGTACCCCGACAAGTCCGTACCCTTGGACAAGTACTGGCGCAACAGCCCGTTGGTGTTCTCGTAGGTGCCGCGTTGCCACGGGCTGTACGGATCGGCAAAGAAGATCAGGACTGCGAGTCGGCGGGCCAACCGCACGTGCTCGGCCATCTCTTTCCCCCGATCATAGGTCAGGGTTTTTCGCAGTGGGACAGGCACGTGCCGGAGTTTCTTCGTGAAGCCATCGCGGGCACGCCGTGCATCCGTCCCCGCCATCCTGGCCAGGATAACCAGGCGAGTCGTCCGCTCCACCAGGATGCCGACGGCCGAGCCATTGCGAGCCCCCTTGATCAGGTCGCCTTCCCAGTGGCCGGGTACCTGGCCACCGGTGGCGGAGGGGGGCGGAGAAAAGGGTCTGGCCAAAGGGAATCGGCTCCAGCAAATGGCATCTCCTCCGCTGAGGAAAAGGCGACGTTAGCCTAGGCTTTGTGGAGTGACGGTGGAACTAGGAAGACCCCTGGTAGTGAGGGGTACTTCTACCAGAGGTCAGAAGAGGTGGAGCCGGGATGGCTCGATGGGGCCATTATCGTTGAGCCGCCGTCACCGACATCTCTGCCGATCTACTCGGAATCT
>Ga0315290_10003270_pt1 | contig 11582 bp, 13 predicted proteins | sample YL17G12_0_MG_FD_203627 | JGI IMG/M metagenome (GOLD analysis project Ga0315290, IMG submission 203627) | Sediment microbial communities from Yellowstone Lake, YNP, Wyoming, USA - YL17G12_0 | ecosystem: Environmental > Aquatic > Freshwater > Lake > Sediment | place: USA: Wyoming | collected...
ATTCACGAAGTGATCCGAAAACCGTTCACCATGGAAACGTTGGAGGAATCGCTGATGCGATACTTTCCACGCGTCCCCCAGCGAGGCCGGGAATCCGTCGGCGTGCATTGATGGACGTCAAATCGGGGAAATCCGATTACTTTTTTGTCATCCGATTCCGCCATCCTGAGGGATGGATTTCATCTCCCATCGTAACTGTTTAATAATATACGGTTTTTTTATCCCCCTCCGCCGTGCATGCGGGAATGCTTCTTGCTGTTTTCTCCGCAGGGGATGTTCCACCTTTCCTTCCCCGGCGGAGGCCATGGCGCAAGGACCGTTTTCCCAACGGGTATTCTCCATCCTCTCGCGGGCGATTCCCGCGTCCTACTTCGCCATTGCCTGCCTGGCGTTCTGGAACAACTTTCTCCAGACCGGGAAGTGGACCTCGCTCTTCTGGATGGTGTCCGAAGGGGTCGTGGTCATCCTCCTGGTGTTCCGGCGTCCGGCACGGTCCGTCTCCCGAAGGCCGTGGGACTGGTTCGCCGGGATCGCCGGCTCCTTCTTCGTGCTCCTGGTGCGACCGACGGGCGGGACCGCGGTTGCCGACGCCGCGGGGTTTGCGCTGCAGCTTTTCGGGACGGGGTTCCAGCTTTACGGGAAAGTCGTTCTAGGGAGGAGCTTCGGGATCGTGGCGGCCAACCGGGGCGTCATCTCCTCCGGGCCGTATCGCCTGGTCCGGCACCCGATCTACCTCGGGTACCTCGTTACCCATGCGGGGTTCCTGCTCTCGAACTCGAGCGTTCGCAACGTGGCGATCTACGTGGCGGCCTACGTTTTCCAGTTCGCCCGCATCTATGCGGAGGAGCGGATCCTTGCGCAGGACGGGGAGTATCGTGAATACCTGCGAAGCGTCCGGTACCGCCTGATCCCCGGCGTCTACTGATCCACTTTACAACTCGGTGAAGTAGTCCCGGCACCCCTGGATGACCAGCTCCCGGGTCAGGTGGGGCGCTACGCCCCTGTACCGGCAGATCTCCGCGACGCGGCTCAGGATGTCGTTCGGGTGGCACGCGGACAGCGGGATGTCCCGCCGTTCGTGCTCCACCTCCACCAGGTGGCGGATCGCATCTTGCCGGAATTCCATCCCGAGACGTGCGCACACCTGGCGGCAGATCGCCACGTAGTCGGGGGGGGAGAGGTGTCCGATCCGGATCTTGTACCCGAGACGGCGGAGGAACGCCTCGTCGGCGAGTTCCCGGGGCTCGATGTTCGTCGAGAAGACGATGACCTGGTCGAAAGGGATCTCGAACTTCTTCCCCGTCCGCAGCGTGAGGTAGTCCCTCCCTCTTTCCAGCGGCATGATCCAGCGGTTGAAGAGGTCGAACGGCCGGAGCATCTGGCGTCCGAGGTCGTCGATGACGAAGATGCCGCCGTTGGCCTTGAGCTGCAGCGGGGCTTCGTAGTACCCGCAACCGGGGTCGAAGCAAAGGTCGAGCATGGCCATGGAGAGTTCCCCGCCGGCGATAATCGACGGACGTTCGCAAAGGACGAAGCGGCGGTCGTACTTCGGTCCCCCCTGCAGGATGTCCCCGAACGCGTCCAGCCTGTCCCCGATGTCGATTTCCGTGTGGCACACCGGGTCGAACACGCGGATGACGTGGCTGTCCACGGCGATCGCCCGGGGGATGAAGATGATCCCTTCCATGAGGCCTTTCAGCCTCCCGGCGATGAAGGTTTTTCCGCTTCCGGCCGGACCGTAAAGAAAGATGGAGCGGCCTGAATTGACGGCTGGACCCAGCCGGTCGAGGAGACCGGAGGGAAGGACGACGCCTTCGAAGGCGTGCGCCATCCGCGCGGCGGTTATCGGGATCTTCTGGATGCTCTGCTTCCACGTCGCCTCGGAGTATTGGGAGAGGGTGACCGGCGCCGCCCCCGCGTACCCCGAAACCTTCAGGTACTCCCGGGCCCGCTCCCTCCCCAGGTCCGTGAGCGCGTAGACGTAGGTGGCCCGGATATCCCCCCCCTGCTTGACCTCGGCGAGACGATCCTTTTTCAGGATCTCCGCGATGTCGCCGGTGACGCTGACGGGGAGGGCGAGCCGGTCCGACAAGGACGCGAGGGCCATCGTCCCCCCGGAGTACAGGATCTTGCACGCGAGCTCGACGAGAAAGGCCGTTCCGAGTCCCGTCTCCTCCACCGTTTTCGGCCCGATGGGAGGGAGGGCGGAGAGGTGGATGTCATTCGTCGCGATCCTCATCCGGAACGTCCTCCGTTGGGCTGGAACACGACCTCGTCCCCCACCGCGGTCGATGTCCGGTCGATGGTCCCTGCCGAAAGCTCGAGGACGCCCCTCGCGCTCCAGAAGATCCGGGAGATGCGGTTCCTGCGGAACCATGGGTGCATCCCCACGACCCTTCCGTCACGGCCGATGAAGAGGGCGTCGAACTCGTACCGCATCCCGAAGGAGTGGATGCTCCGGCAGGGGACGATCCAGAGGCCCCCGCCCCGGGGCAGCTTCGCGGTACCGAGAAGTCCCCTTGTCCTTTCCCGGGGGGTGCGAGCGGTCTCGACCCCGTCCCCGAGCAGCGCGAACCTCGTCATGTTCACGGCCCTCATGGGAAAGATCGTTACCCCCCGGTCGCCGCGTTGATCGACGGGAAGAGGACGTGCAGGATCTGGAGGACCCCCGGTCCCAGGATCACGATGAACAGGGCCGGAAAGAGGAGGAAGACGAGGGGAAAGACGAGCTTGATGGTCGTCTTCGCCGCCGCTTCCTCCGCGCGCTGGCGGCGCCGTACCCGCAGGGAGTCGGAGTGGACCCGCAGGGACTGGGCGAGGCTCGTCCCCAGCCGCTCGGTCTGGATCAGCATGGCGACGAGGGATTTGACGTCCTCCACGCCCGTGCGGTCCGCGAGAGCCCGGAGCGCCTCCATCCGGGGTTTCCCGGCCACCATCTCCCGGTTGACGACGTCGAACTCCTCGCTCAACGTCGGACTGGAGAGGCGGAACTCCTCGGCGATCCTGAGGAAGGCGGAGTTGATCCCCAACCCCGCCTCGACGCAGACGGTCAACAGGTCCAGCGCGTCGGGGAGGGCGTCGGTGATCGTCTCCTGCCGTTTCCGGGCTTTCGACCGGAGGAACGCGGAGGGGAGGGAGAGACCGGCCGCGGCCCCGGCGACCGCGAGGAGGAAGAGCGTCTTGTCGGGCATCCCGACCGCCTTCCCGGCGGCGAACAGGGCCGCCGGGAAGAGGATGGGCGCCGCGATCCGGACCCAGTTGTAGACCCGCCCGGCTGTCGCGGACCGGTACCCCGCCTGGGTCAGCAGGAGGCGATGGCTCGAGATGTCGTCGGAGGTGACCCGGGCCACGATCTCCTTGCTCTGCCGCGCGACCGGATCGGATTTCCCCCACAGCCGTGCGGCCCACTCCCGGGCACGCAGGGAGGGGGTGGGGGGCGCCTCGCCGGCCGGCGCAACCACCTCCCGCAACCGGTGGGCGAGCGACTCCTGCCGCCCGCCCGACCAGAAGAACAGGGCCAGGACTCCCATCGCCGTGACCGCGAAAACGGAAAGGGTGATGACGAGGATCACGCCGCCCTCCAGTCGTTCAGATCTTGATCCGCACGATCTTGCGGATGACGAGCGCCCCCGCGATCTGCATGCACAGCGCGAGGGCGATCAGGAGCCTTCCGGCTCTCTCGAACCAGAGCGGCTTCAGGTAGTCGGGGTTGAGGAACCCGATCGTCAGGGCGAGGCCGACCGGCAGGAGGGTGAGGATGATGCCCGTCATCCGCGCCTGCGCCGTGAAGATCTTGAGCTGCCCCTGGATCCGGAACCGCTCCCGGATGACGTGGGCGATCTTGTCGATGATCTCGGCGAGGTTCCCCCCCGTCTCCCGCTGGATGAGGATCGCCGTGACGAAGAACCGGGCGTCGAGGCTGTCGACGCGCCGCGTCATCCCCGTCAGGGCTTCCCGCAGGGGCACGCCCAGGTTCTGCTCGTCGAAGACCTGCCGGAACTCCGAGCCCAGCGGATGCGGCATCTCCTGGGCGACGAGCTGGATGGCCCCCGTGAAGGAGTGCCCCGCGCGAAGGGAGCGGGCGAACATCTCCAGCGCGTCGGGGAACTGCGACGTGAAGGCCGTCATGCGCCGCCCCCTCTTTACGCTGACCACGGTGCCCGGCACCGTCGCGAGGAGGGCGCCGAGGAGAATCGCGAGGACGAACGGCCAGTGGAGGAACAGCCCGATGAGCGTCCCGAGGGCGAAGAGCGCGAGAGAGAGGAGGGCGAAGACGCCCACCTTCATCTCCATGCCGGCCTGCCGAAGCTGTGCGTCTGCCCGCTGGGCCAACTTCAGGCGGGAGAGCGCGCGCTGGAGGAGCGGGACGTCGCTCAGCAGTTCCTCCTTCAGCACGTCCGGGATGTCTGCTGCTTCGATCCCGCGTAGTTCGAGCAGGGCGATCCGTCGCTTCAGCTCCCGGGAGCTTTCCCTCGCCGGGGCCAGAAGGAAGGTTCCCCCCACCGTGGCGACGAGGACGGCGACGAACACCAGGACCGAGACCGTGATCATCGTCATCTTCCCCTCACTTTTTCCGGTACGCGAACACGTTGGCGCCGAGGTGGATCCCCGCGGCGTGGACGGCGTCGAGGAACTTCGGCCGGACCCCGGTCGCCCGGTACTCTCCCAGCACCTTCCCGTCCCGGTCGACGCCGCGCTTCTCGAAGACGAAGATGTCCTGCATGACGACCACGTCTCCCTCCATCCCCGTGACCTCGCTGACGGTGACGACCTTGCGGGTCCCGTCGCTCATCCGGGACAGCTGGAGGATGACGTTCAGCGCGGAGGCGATCTGCTCCCGGATCGCCTTCGACGGCAGATCGAATCCCGCCATCAGGACCATCGTCTCGATCCGGGAAAGGGCGTCCCGGGGGGCGTTGGCGTGGATGGTGGAGATGGACCCGTCGTGCCCGGTGTTCATCGCCTGGAGCATGTCGAGCGCCTCCCCTCCGCGTACCTCGCCGACGATGATCCGGTCGGGTCGCATCCGAAGGGCGTTCCGCACGAGGTCGCGCTGCGTGATGGCCCCTTTCCCCTCGATGTTCGGCGGGCGGGTCTCCAGGCGCACCGTGTGCTCCTGCTGCAGGATCAGTTCGGCCGCGTCCTCGACGGTGATGATCCGCTCGTCGTCGGGGATCGAGGAGGAGAGGACGTTCAGGAAGGTCGTCTTGCCCGCCCCCGTCCCCCCGGAGACCAATATGTTCATCCGGGCCTTCACCATCGCCTCGAAGGCGGCGGCCATCTCCGCGGTCAGGGAACCGTTGGCGAGGAGGTTCTCCATCTTGAGGGGCTTCACCCCGAACCGACGGATCGAGAGCGCCGGCCCGTCGATGGCCAGCGGGGGAATGATCACGTTGACGCGGGACCCGTCGGCAAGCCGCGCGTCCACCATCGGCGACGCCTCGTCGACGCGGCGCCCCACCTTCGAGACGATCCGCTCGATGACGGCCATCAGGTGCTCGTTGTCCTTGAAGGATACGTCGGTCTTCACGATCTTGCCGTGCCGCTCGACGAACACGCCGTTCGGCCCGTTGACCATGATGTCGGAGATCTCGGTGTCCGAAAGGAGCGGCTCCAGCGGCCCCAGCCCCATGGTCTCGTTCTGGATCTCGACCACGAGCCGATCCCGTTCCTGCCGGGAGAGGGGGATCCCTTCCTGGGCGATCATGTTCTCCACCACGGTCTTGATGATCCCGGAGAGCTGCTCCGGCGTGAGGTCGGCCACGGTGGACAGGTCGAGCCGGTCGATCAGCCGCCGGTGGATGGTGCTCTTCAGCTCCTGGTACGGGTGGCTCCGGGCCGCCGACCGAAGCGGGGGGGCCTCGGCCGCCGTTCCGCTCTCCGCCTCGTTTTTTTTCGCCAGCCATTGCGTGATCGTCACGACGCGCTCCTCTCCATCTGGAAGACCCTCTTGAGGAACCCCCGCTTGCGCTTTTGCTCGACTCGCGGGACCCCGGGTCCGGTCAGCAGTTCCGCCATGCGGCGGAACGCGGCGGTCACCTCCTTCTCCGGGGCGACCTCGGAGAGCAGCTTCCCGCGGTTGATCGAGGACAGGACGGTCGGGTAGTCGTTCGGGACGGCGTAGAAGATGGGGCAGTTCAGGATCCCTTCGATGCTCTCCTTGGAGATTTCGTCGTTGGGGAGGTACCGGCTGAGGACCAGCTGCACCCGGTCGTCGAAAATCCCGAGGCGGGCGAAGAGCTCGATGCTGCGCTGCGTGTTCTTCAGGGCGGGGAGGTTCAGCAGGGTCACCAGCAGGATCGTGTCGGACATCTCGAGGGCCGCGAGGGTCTTTTCGTCGAACTGGTGGGGCGTGTCGACGATGACGACGTCGAAGGTCGACCGCAGCGTGGCGAGCATCTCCCGCACCTGGTCCGCGGAGATCTGATCGGCGTCCTCGATCCGCGGCGGATCGGCCAGGATGCAGACGCCGGACGAGTGCCGGACGATCAGGGAGTCGATGTACTCCGGGTCCGCCTTCCCGCTGTTCCGGGCCAGGTCCAGCAAGGTGTAGGTCGGGGTGACGTTGAAGAACATCGTCACGTCGCCGTGGGCCATCACGAGGTCCACCACGACGACCCGCTTTCCCTGTTCGGTGGCGAGCGCGTCGGAAAGGTTGGAGGCGATCGTCGTCGTGCCGTTCCCCCCCTTGTTGCTGAAGACGGTGACGATCTTCCCCCGCCGCTCGGCGGGCTCCTTCCGCACCCAGGCCTTCCGCGCCTTCTCGATGGCGATGCTGAGGTCGACCTCCCGCAACGGCTTGCAGAGCAGGTCGTGCGCCCCCGCCCGCATCGTCTCGAGGGCGTACTCCGCCTCGCGCGTCGCGGAGAGGGCGAGGATGTAGAGGTTGGGAAACTCCCTCGCGAGCGGGCCGACGACGGAGGCCGGGTTCCCGTTGACCTCGACGATCGCCATGTCCGGGCGAAACTTGCGGACGATCTCGGCGCCTTCCTCCACCGAGCCCGCCGTCCACCGGACGTCCAGTGAGCCGCTCCGCCTGCCGAGAAGCTCGATCAGGCGGGCCGTTTCGGCGTCGTTCTCGATGATGATGGAGCGGATCGCTTCCGGCACGGCCTACTCCACCAGCCGCAAGGTTTTAAGGACGGGCCCCGCCGTCGGACCCGCGGCGGGGCCTGCCTGACCGAATGCCCGCATCGGAATATAGCGTCCGATAACGGTCCCCTGGTGGTGCTCGATGCTCTCGATCCAGAACCCCGCGAACCCCGCGACCACCATGTCCGTCCGTCCGTTGGTCAGCGCGGTCTCGGGGTCGTAGACGGGGATCCGGATGACGCGGGGGGAGTTCATCCAGGAGCCATCGTCGGCATGGAACCGGTCGCTCTCCGGGAGGGCCGTCAGCGCGTTCCACTGGGAGTTCGGGTCCCCGTCCAGTAGTGCCTTCGTCCCCTGGACTGTGGGACCCACCATGTTCCCGGGTTCCAGGGCGATGGAATCCCCCAGGCTGACCGGGTAGGCGCTCTCTCCCTCGATCGCCTGCCGGTAGCCGGAGGCGCCGGAGCCGTCGAAGTCGAGGGCGAAGAAGTGGCCGGGCTCCTGCTGCAGCGAGGGAAGGCCGCTCGGGTTTTTGGGGCTGTTCTTCGGCGTGCCGATCTTCAGGATCACCTGCGTTCCCGGGCAGAAGTAGCTCGACGGGTTGGTGATCCCCTCGGGGCAATCCCTGTGGACCGTTTCGCCGGGGTCGAACAGGTCGTTCCCGTTCTTGTCCTCCCACGGGAAGGGGATCCCCCACGGCTTCAGCCCCTTCACGTTGGTGTCCACCACGGACGCCTCGGCGACCGAGTAGGCGGTGATGGTCTTCGTCGGGCCCAGGAAGATCCGGGAGAAGAACAGGGGGACGTTGCGGGAGGCGTCGACGCGGACCCTCTCGGCCGAAGGGAAGGCGACGGAAATCTGTCCTCCCGAAGAGAGCGTCGAGGAGGCCACCTTGTCCTTCGAGGCGAAGGCGCGCGCCCGGGCGTCCGCGACGGCGCGGATGGCGGAGTCGGACCAGCTCCCATCGAAGAAGGCGGAGGCCCCGGCGAGCGCTCCCGCGTCGGTGGACCGCTGGAGCTCGTGGCGCACGGTGTACATGTACCCCACGTCGATGCCCAAGGCGGAGAGTCCCAGCAGGGCGAGCAGGGCGGCGACGAAGACGAGGAGCACCTGGCCCCGGTTCCCGATTCTCATGGGTCGCCTCCGCGGAATCATGATCCCGACCCTAATCCTTGAGGACCGACGGGTCGATCTCTTCCGGTTTCATCTTGTCCGTGGGGAGCGCCGGCGTCTTTCCCTTCTCATAGGGGCGGATGATCGTCGGCGTCACCATGACGACGAGCTCGGTCTCCTCCTGCTGGTACCGGGTGCTCCGGAAAAGCGCCCCCAGGATGGGGATGTCCCCCAGGAGCGGGATCTTGGAAACCTGCTTGGAGATCTTGTTGTCGATCAGCCCCGCGAGGGCGAACGTCTGCCCGTCGCCGAGCTGGAGGCTCGATTCGGCCTTCCGGCTCTTGAGCGCAGGGATGCGGAACCCGGTCAGGACCACGGCGTTGCTGAAGTCCAGCTCGCTCACCTCCTGGTAGATCTTCAGATGGATCTCGCCGTTCGGGGTGATCTTCGGCTGGAAGTTGAGTCGCACGCCGAACTCCTTGTAGATCACCGTGGTCCCGGCGGTCCCGCCGTTCGACGTGTTGTAGACGACGGGGAACTCGCCCCCCGCGAGGAACTTCCCTTCCCCCCCGTTGGCCACGATCAGGTTCGGCTCCGCGAGCACCTTGAGGGCGCCCCGGTCGTTCATGGCCCGGAGGAACGCGGCGAACGTCCCTGGCTTGGCCACGAAGAGGTTCACGGCGTCGCTGAAGGAGAAGCTCGGCGACACCCCCCCGGCGGCCAAGGGGTTCACTGCCCCGGAGAAGGGGGAGAACCCGTTGGGTGGGGAGTAGCCGCCGACCACATCGCCCGTCTTGAAGAGGAAGTTGACCCCGAGCTCCTTCACGATCTTCCGGTCGACCTCGGCCACCCGGACCTGGAGCATCACCTGCTCGACCCGCTCCACGGCGAGGAGGTTGACGACGTTTTTGGTGTACGCCTTCGCGCTCTCCACCAGCCGGTGCTGGGCCGTCTCGGAGCTGAGCGAGCCCGTCAGGATCATCGTTTCGGGCGTGCCGGACATCTCGAACTTCTCGCCCGGGACGATCGCCTCGAGGCTCTTGCGGGCGCCGTTTTCCACCCACACGTTCACGTCGACGGAGGTGGGGACGCCCGCCGCGGTCCAGTAGATGAGGGTCGTCTCCCCCGGGGCCTTCCCGGTGACCATCAACTGCTTGGGGGTCACGACCGTCACGTCGGCGATCTCCGGTTTTCCGATGGAGACCCTGCGGATATCGAGGGTCGAGTCGAGGAGGAACGACTGGTTTGCCTGGAGGTGAAGCCTCGTGGCGGAGGCGCCTGCAACCCCCTGCTTGAACGTCGCTCTTGCCGCCGCCGGGAACGACAGGCCGAGACAGGCGAGCAGAAGGATGACGGGAATTCCTTTTTGGCGGTTCACGGTATGCTACCCCCTCCTTGGAGGAATTCTTGCGTCCGGTTATTGGAACGTCTCTTCCGACCGCTTCCCGCCCTTGATGACCTCGACGACGTAACCCGCCTTGACGACCTGGACGGGCGCCGCACGAGATGGAGCGGATGCCTTACGGTAGACCGCCTTCGAGGCCGCGGTCTTCTTCGGGGAGTCGGGAGGTTTCGGGCGCATCGAGGAGAGAAGCCCCCCCTTGTCGCTGCCGCCCGTTTCCACCTTCTGGGCGTCCGCGAAGTTGCGCATCACGAGCTGGATCTTCCCGTCGTTGCTGGCGAGAGCGAGCTTCTCCGACTCGTCCGGCGTGACCGCGAGCGTCACCGTGTTCACCGTGACCGGCTTGTTGTCCTTCTGTTCGACGACCTGGCCCGCCGCCAGGACGAGGATGTTCTGGAGGAAGGTCTTGGAAACCTGCTCCTGCTGGCGCTCCGGGGAAAGCGCGGTCGTCACCACGACGTCGACCCGCGAATCCGGAACGATGAAGCCGCCCACGCCCACGACCTCGTTCACCTTGACGGTGAAGGCCCGCATGCCGGCGGGGACCTTCAGCGAGAGGAGGCCGCTGCTTTTATCCTTGGGGACCAGCCTGGACTCGACGATCGGCTCGCCGCGGAGAATGTCCCTCATCGCGATCCGTCCGACCACGGGAACGGCGGTCGGGAACGCGTCCTTGGGGTAGAGATTCCTGGGCCACAGGGAAACGCCGATCTGGTTCGAATTGATGGTCGTCCCGAGCGGGATATCGACGACGGCCACGGCGACGCCGACGGTCTGGAGCTTCGCGCTCTCGGCCATCTGGTTCTTCTCGGAGAGGAAGCGGTACGCCCCCAGGCTCGCGACGAGGGCGAGGCAGAAGGCGAAGGCGACGATCCCGAGGATCCGTTTCCGGTTCATGGGTGAGACCCCCTTCAGAATTCTTTTCGCATGGATGTGGAGGTTGAGAGCGTGAAGTTCGTCCCCCCCAGCCCCGGGAGGAACCCTGCGACGCTGACGGGGAAAGCGTACGAAACGGTGACGCTGCAGGTGCCGTAGGGGGCGCCGTCGTCGTCGATGTTCACCGAGGCGCCGGAAATTCCGGCGGAAGAGAGGATGGTGTTCGCCCGCGAGAGGGCGGAGGCCGTGTTTCCCTGGACGGCGGCGATCCGCACTGCTTCTCTGGAAGCACCGGTCAGGATGTTCCGGGTCATCCAGGCCCGGCCGAATTCGGCGATCCCGATCAGCAGGAGGAGAAACAGCGGGAGCACGAGCGCGAACTCCACCAGACTCTGCCCGCGGATCGTTTTGTGGCACCGACGCATCGATGTTTTCCCGTCTGCGGTGAAGGGCCCCACGGGGGTTGCTTCTTTCCGTGGGGCCCCAGGTTTTTTCACCGCGGCTCTTTCAGAAACTCCCGTTGAGTCCTACGTAAAACCCCCGGATCGGTACGCCCAGCAGGGTGACGGCGGCGACGCACGCGACCGCGACGAAGAGGAGGATCATCACGTACTCCGCGAGGGCCTGGCCTTCCTGTCCGCGGGTCATCCGTTTGCGGATCCGGCCGCTCCCACGCGCCATTTCCCGCTCTCCTCCGCGGTCGGTCAGGTCTCTACAACGAGGCAGTGATGGTGGTCAAGGTCCCCAGGACACCTTGACCCATCGCCGTAAGGGCGACAACGCAGATCACGGCGATCAATGCGATGATCAGTCCGTACTCCGTGAGGGCCTGTCCTTTCTCATCCTTCAGTGTCGTGAATAAACGATTGAACATTTCTCATACCTCCTATTGGTAGATGCAGTTTACGTGCCGTAACGCGACCGATACATAAAGCATATCTACATCTGGTATAATAACTCCCTGGGATCACCTCCTTTAAATACGTCTTTACAATGCTTCATTCAAGGTCCGTACCAAACGTGCCAGCCTTGGCGTGATATGCATAAACGATTGATTCAACAGGGGATTTCTTTGGACCGTGGGTCGTGCGGGGAAAAG
>Ga0315290_10003272_pt1 | contig 11573 bp, 7 predicted proteins | sample YL17G12_0_MG_FD_203627 | JGI IMG/M metagenome (GOLD analysis project Ga0315290, IMG submission 203627) | Sediment microbial communities from Yellowstone Lake, YNP, Wyoming, USA - YL17G12_0 | ecosystem: Environmental > Aquatic > Freshwater > Lake > Sediment | place: USA: Wyoming | collected...
CGACGCTCACGGCCTCTGCGGCAACGGCCAGGACAAAACGGCTCTCCTGGGGAAGTTGCTGCGGATCGATCCGACGGGAACGGTGGGCACGGCCCCCGACTGCGGGCTCGATGCCGGCCCCTACACCGTTCCTCCCGGTAACCCGCTCGCGGATGGGCCGGGCATGGGAAACTGCGACGAGATCTGGGCGTACGGCCTGCGCAACCCCTGGCGCAACTCGTTCGATCCGCAAAACGGCGACCTGTACCTCGGCGACGTAGGCCAAGGGTGTTGGGAAGAGGTCGACTGGACCCCGGGCACGAGCACGGGCGGAGAAAACTACGGCTGGAGATTGTTCGAAGGCCGTCACTGCTACGACGCGTTCCAGGGCTGCGCCGCCACCAGCTCGCCGGCGGGCTGCACGCCGGGGTGCAGCGACCCGGCGCCCGTGGGCGATCCGGTCCCCAATGGCACGAGGCTTCCGATCTGGGATTACTCCTCGAGCGTCGGGTCGGAGTGCACCGTCGTCGGCGGTTATGTCTACCGCGGCTGCCGGATGCCGAACTTCCGTGGGAAGTACTTCTACGGCGACTACTGTGCCGGCACCGTGCTCAGCTTCGCGCAGGTGGGCGGGGTCGCGACGAACCACCAAAGCTGGACGTCGCAACTGGGAACGAGCTTGGCCTTCGACCTGACGAGTTTCGGCACCGACGCCCAAGGCGAGCTCTACATGACGGATCGAGACGGCCTCGTGTACATGGCCCTCCCCCCCTTGCCCGACTTCGAGGTGTCGGGACGCGGGGCGGCGGACCAGCTCGTGCTGAGCAAGAACGGCGACTGGACCTGGGAGAACTTGCAGCTCACGAGCAGGCATCCGATCAGCGCGTACCGGGTCTACCGCGCGAACGTGGCGGACGGTGTGTTCAACGCGGGCGAGACCTTCGACTGCCTTTTCACGACCTCGGTTCCGGCATGGCCCACCGGCGGCGATCCTTCGAGCCCCAACCCGGACGGGATGTTCGCGTATGTCGTCACCGCGCAAAACGTCGCGGCTCAACAGACGAGCCCCGGCGGCACCCCGGTGCGCACGTTGGGGATTGGCGCCTGCCCGTGAGCTCGTGTCCGGCCACCGACGTCTTGGTCAAGGGGCACTCCCCTTCTTCGCAACAAAGAGGTATCCGGGGAGCTTTGTAAGAAGAAGGGGAGTGCCCCTTGACCAAGACGTCGGTGGCCGAGCGCTAGCCCGGCTTGCGCCCCGTGTACTCCGAGAAGATGCCGACCTCGACGACCCGCTTGACGTCCGTGAACCCGGCCTGACGGAGCGCCGCCATGACACTTTCGGCGGGCACGCACGCCTCGATCGTGTCCCAGTAGTACTTGAAGAGGTGCGCGGTGTTGCCCCGGCTTCCGGCGAAGCGGGCAAGAAACGGGATGATGCCCCGCATGTACGTCTTGAGAATTCTCCGGGCGATCGGCCCCTTCGGCATCGTGATCTCGAGGAGGCAGACGGTGCCTCCCGGCCTGAGGACGCGGTGAAACTCGGCGAACACGACCGAGAGGTCGGACATGTGGCGGAGCGCAAAACCCAGGCTGAGGAAATCGAACCGGTCGGGCAAGAACGGCAATTTCTCGGCCAACGCCTGCACGACGACGATGTCGCGCGGCCCAGCGGCCAACCGCAACATGCCGATGCTCGCGTCGACGCCGATCACTTTGCGCGCATCGCCGACGATCCCGACGGCTTCGCGGGCCACGAGCCCCGTGCCGACGGCGACGTCCAAAACGTCCATGCCCGCCGCCAACCCGGAACGAACGAGCACCCGACGCCGGTACCAGGGACCCGTACCCAAGGCCATCATCCGTTCGATGCGATCGTAGTCGCCCGCCGTGTCGTCGAAGACCTGGCGGACGAACCTCGGGCGATCCTGCTCCCGCTCGTAATACTCCTCAAGGGTGGCGTGGGGCGCATGGACCGTGACGGGATCGGAATCGACCGGTTTGGTCATCGGGGTAGTTTAGCAAAGGGGCCGTGGAGCACCGGCAGAGGCTATCCGTGCCGGAACAGACGCTCCCGGTTCCGGTGCAGGTAGACCAGGATGGCGACATTCAGGATCAGCACCGCCACGATCGTCAACGACGGGTTCTTGATCAGCGCGTAGGTCTCCAAAGGCACGAAAAAACCGGACTCAGCAACGACCAGAAGACCAGCCCAGCGCGTGCGCAGCGCAAGACCGCAACCTTCGGCCAGCGAGAGCACACCGTACAGAAGGGCCCCGGTTGCCGCCCAGCCCACGTTGCCCGGGGTGACCGCGTCGATCCGGTCGCCCACGCGGTCGAAGAACTCGGTTTCGGGATCGAGCTTCAGCCGCGTCACGGCCCCGTCGAAGTGAGGCCGAAGCTCTTCCCCCACGAGCGTGTACACCTGCATCGCAAGCATCAGAAGGAGAACCCCCCGGATCAGCTTGAAGGCGACGATGCCGTAGAGCGTCGGCGCGCGCTTTCGGGGTTCGATCAAGATGCAGGGAGTCTACCGCGACTCGGTTACCATGGTCGTCACGCCAGCGAACGGAGGGACTCATGAAGTGGACTTGGATCGCACTCGCCTTGGTCATCTCACAGACGGGCCCGCCGGCTGGCGGGGCCGACGACGACCCCAACCTCTGGCTGGAGGACGTGACTGGCGACGCCGCGCTCGTCTGGGTGCGTGAGCGCAACGCCGTGACGGCCACGGAACTGGAGACGGGAACCGCCTTCAAGACGTTGGAGGCCGATCTCCTCAAGATCATGGACTCCGATGCCAAGATCCCGTACGTCACCAAGAACGGCGCGTACTACTACAACTTCTGGCGGGACGCCGAGCACGTCCGCGGCCTTTGGCGCCGCACCACCCTCGACGAGTACCGCAAGGCCAAGCCCAAGTGGGAACCGGTCCTCGACATCGACGCTCTCGCCAAGACCGAAAACGAAAGCTGGGTCTTCGAGGGCGCTGATTTCCTGAGGCCCGAATACCGGCGATGCCTGATCTCGTTGTCCCGCGGCGGCGCGGACGCCAGGGTCACGCGGGAGTTCGACGCCGTGACCAAGACCTTCGTCCGGGATGGATTCCAATTGCCCGAGGCCAAGGGCGGCGCGGGCTGGATCGACCGCGACACGGTCTTCGTGAGCACGGATTTCGGCCCCGGGTCCATGACGACCTCCGGATACCCCCGCATCGCGAAACGCTGGAAACGGGGCACTCCGCTGTCCGAAGCGAAAACCGTCTACGAAGGCCTGGAATCCGATATCGCGGCCGGGGCTTACCACGACCCCACCAAGGGGTTCGAACGCGACTTCATCGTTCGCACCCCATCGTTTTTCACCGGTGAGACCTACCTTCTCGGGAACGACGGCTCCAAGCGGCGGATCGGAGTGCCCGACGATGCCGAGAGCTCCGTCACGCGCGAATGGCTTCTGGTGAAGCCTCGAACCCCGTGGGTCGTCTCAGGCCGGACCTACGCCGCCGGATCCCTTCTCGCCGCACGGTTCGATCCGTTCATGGAAGGGAAGCGCGAGCTCGTCGTTCTCTTCGAGCCCACGGCAACCGCCTCACTCGCGAGTTTCAACTGGACGCGGCATCACCTGATCCTCGACATCCTCGAGGACGTCAAGGATCGCCTCTACGTGCTGACGCCCAACCGAGGCGGGACCCGGGGAGCTTGGTCGCGCGAGCCCCTCGAGGGAGCGCCGGCGTTCGGCACCGTGTCGGCCTGGGGCGTCGAGCCGGACGCATCCGACGACGTCTTCATGACCGTCACTGATTTCCTCACCCCCACGACGCTGAGCTACGGCGCGATCGGCAAGCCCTTGAAGAAACTCAAGGAGTCGCCGGCCTTCTTCAACGCCTCCGGCCTGGAGATCGGCCAGCACTTCACACTATCCAAGGACGGCACGCGCATTCCCTACTTTCAAGTGTCCCGAAAAGGCCTGACGCTCGATGGCTCCCACCCCACGCTGCTCACGGGCTACGGCGGGTTTGAAGTCTCTGAAGTCCCCTACTACAGCGGCTTGGCGGGACGGGCTTGGTTGACCCAGGGCGGCGTCTACGTGGTCGCCAACATTCGCGGCGGCGGAGAGTACGGGCCCCAATGGCATCAGGCGGCGATGAAGGAGAACCGCCCCCGCGCTTACGAGGACTTCGCCGCGGTGGCGCAAGATCTGGTCGCGCGCAACGTGACGTCCGTGAAGCACCTCGGCGTCGAAGGGGGAAGCAACGGCGGCCTCCTCGTCGGCAACATGCTCACGCTCTACCCGCAGCTCATGGGCGCGGTCGTGTGTCAGGCACCCCTGTTGGACATGAAGCGCTACTCGCACCTGTTGGCCGGCGCCTCGTGGATGGAAGAGTACGGCGATCCCGACAAGCCGGAGGAGTGGGAGTTCATCAAGACCTTTTCGCCGTACGAGAACGTCAAGGCGGACATGCACTACCCGCCGGTCCTGTTCATGACGTCCACAAGGGACGACCGCGTGCATCCGGGCCACGCCCGGAAGATGGCAGCCCGCATGCTGGGACTGGGCTACGACGTCCGCTACTTCGAAAACGTCGAGGGAGGCCATGGCGGCGCCGCCGACAACAAACAGGCCGCGCACATGTGGGCGCTGGCCTACACCTTCTTGTGGCAGAAGCTGAGCTAGCCCGCCGAGCCTAGAGCGGAGGATCTGCTTGCCATCGGGCGAAAAGCGCGGATTCGTAAGGCGCCCCACTCCCTCGGTGAGTTGACGCCCGTCCGGCCAACCGTGTCACGGCGAGAAGGCTCAGTGATGCGTTGATTCTCCGAACAGTTCCTCCGTGTGCGACCCCCGGGCCATGAAAACACCCACACGGCGCGCCCTTGCCGAGTATATTCATGCGGATTCATGCGAAAGGGAGATCATGAGAGAAGCACACGGAAAGTTCGTTACGACGGCCAAGACCCTGACCGGTCTGGCCCTTTCGACGGTCCTGCTGCTCGCCTCGCCGCCCGCCCGTTCGGAGGGCGCCCTTCCCACCGTTTCGGGGGACGGCGTCTGGCACGCCCAAGACGAGGCTCCGCTTCTTGCCTCCCAACCCGAAAAGTGGATCGTTCCCCAGGCCTACCGGACGTTCGGGCTCGACGCCGACGCGCTGCGCGGAATTCTCAATCGGGCGCCTGCCGAGTTCACGGCGGCGGCCGCAGCCTCTCCGGCGATGCTCACCATCCCGATGCCGGACGGTACGTTCGCGCGCTTCACGATCTACGACTCTCCGATCATGGAAGTTGGGCTGTCGGCGAAATTCCCGGACATCAAGACCTACAGCGGCCAGGGGATCGACGATCCCACGGCGACGATCCGGTTCGACTGGACGCCCAACGGCTTCCACGCGATGGTGATCGCGGCGGGGAGCACGGTCTACGTCGACCCGTACAGCCGCGGCGATTTGACCCACTACATCAGCTACGACAAGCGCGACTTCAAGAAGTCGGGCGAGATCCCTCATTGTTTGTTGGACGACCATGCCGAGCCGTTCTCGGGCGTCGGCTCCTTAGCGAGCGCGGCCGACACCCCCGGCCTCCTCACTCCGGTGGGGACGACGCTTCGCACCTACCGCCTCGCCGTGGCCGCGGACGTCGAGTACACCGCGTTCCACGGAGGAACCGTCCCCCTCGGCCTCGCCGCCGTCGTGACCACGATCAACCGGGTCACCGGGATCTACGAACGAGACTTGGCCGTGCGGCTCGTTCTCGTCGCGAACGAGGCGTCGATCATTTACACGACCGAGCCGGACCCGTACACGAATTCCAGCCCCAGCACGCTGCTTGCAGAGAATCAGGCGAACCTGGACGCCGTCATCGGAAGCGCCAGCTACGACATCGGCCACGTCTTCACCACGGGCGGAGGCGGCCTCGCGTCCCTGGGCGTGGTCTGCACGGCGGGAACCAAGGCGCGCAGCGAGACCGGGTCTCCCGCCCCTGTGGGCGATCCCTACGACGTCGATTACGTCGCCCACGAGATGGGCCATCAGTTCGGAGGACGGCACACCTTCAACGGCACGACGGCCAACTGCGGAGGTGGGAATCGTTCGAGCACCGCCGCCTACGAGCCGGGCAGCGGATCGACGATCATGGCCTACGCCGGCATCTGCGGCGCCGAGGACCTGCAACCCAACAGCGACGACTACTTCCACACGAAAAGCTTCGACGAAATCGTCGCTTACACCGGCGTCGGGGGGGGCGGCAGCGCCTGCCCGGTGTCGACGCCGACGGGGAACCTCCCTCCGACGGTGGACGCCGGCCTCAACTTCACGATCCCGATCAGCACGCCGTTCGTCCTGACCGCGACCGGGAGCGACCCTGACGGCCACCCGATCACCTACTGCTGGGAACAGTTCGACCTGGGGACACAGGCCCCGCCCAACACGGACGACGGAACGCGCCCGATCTTCCGTTCGTTCGATCCGGTTACAAGCCCTTCGCGGACGTTCCCCAAGCTCGCGGACATCATCTCGGGGAACTCGCCGCTGGGAGAATCCCTCCCCACGACGAACCGGACCATGAACTTCCGCGCGACCGTTCGGGACAACCGCGTGAACGGCGGCGGGGTCAACTACGACGTCATGCAGGTGACCTCGACGACCTCGGCCGGGCCGTTCACCGTCACCCAACCGAACACGGCGCTGACGTGGGTGGGCGGCTCGACACCGACCGTGACCTGGAACGTGGCGGGGACGGCGGGCGCCCCCGTGAACACCGCGAACGTCAAGATCTCGCTCTCGACCGACAACGGCTTGACGTTTCCCACGGTGCTCGCGGCGAGCACTCCAAACGACGGCTCCGAATCGATCACGCTCCCCGACACACCGACGACCACGGCCCGCGTCAAGGTCGAAGCGATCGGGAACATCTACTTCGACATGTCGAACGTCGCCTTCACCATCATCCCCGGGGGGATACCGTTCATCGATTTGGGAACCGTCACGATGACGCCGGTGGGCCCCGACGGGGACGCCTACCTCGAGCCGGGAGAAGCGGGCCGGCTCACGATCTCGTTCATCAATAACGGAGTTGTCGGCGCCACCAACGTCAGCGCGACGTTGACATCCTCGACAGTCGGCGTCACGATCGTGACATCGCAGGCGGTGCCCTACCCGAATCTGGCTCCCGGCGCGAGCGCGACCGGCAGCATTCCGTTCCAGTTCACCGTGGCGTCGTCCGTCCCTTGCGGCGCGGCGTTGAATTTCACCGTGACCGGATCCTACGCGGAGACGGGCGGCCCCGCGGTGCGCAACTTCTCGGTGCCGACGGGTGAGCCCCCGACCACGAGCACGTTCTCGTACTCCGGCGCCCCGGTGGCCATCCCGGACAACACCCCCGCCGGGGTCAACGCGACGATCGTCGTCGCCGGGGTCACGGGAGCGGTCACCGACGTCAACTTCAGTTTCGACGGGACGTCCTGCTCGGCGGCGATCGGGTCGACCACCGTCGGCCTCGACCACACCTGGGTCGGCGATCTGGTCGCTCGCCTGACTTCGCCCACGTCCGCGAGCGTGACCGTCATGAACCAGCCCGGGGGGCCCAACAACAGCGGGAACAACTTCTGCCAGACGATCCTCGACGATAGCGGGCCGTCGCCGATTCAAGCGATCGCCATCGCGGGCAATCCCTGGACCGGCACGTTCCAGCCGGCGAACGTGCTGTCGACGTTCAACAACCAGAAACCGAACGGCATCTGGACGCTGAACGTCGCGGATTTGGCCGGCGTGGATACCGGGTCGATCCGGAAGTTCTCACTGAGCATTCAAAGCCAGGGGTGCAACTCCCCGCTTGCGACTCCCGGCGCGGTTCCCGACGGAGCGCCGGGAACTCCGCTGACAGTGACGACGAACGGTTCCGATCTCACGCTCGATTGGGGAGCGTCTTGCAGCGCGTCCGGTGTCGATTACGCCATCTACCAGGGAACGATCGGGACCTACTTCAGTCACGCCATCAAGTTCTGTACCACGCAGGGACTGCTCACCAAGACCTTCCCGGCCGATCCCGGCGACCTCTACTTCCTCGTGGTCCCGTTGTCGGCGGACCGTGAGGGGTCCTACGGGACGGACAGCGCCGTGGTCGAAAGGCCGCGGGGAACTCCGGCGTGCAAGCCTCAGCTTCTAGGCTCGTGCCCCTGATCGAGTAGCGCCAGTTTTCCAGCGCGTCCCAGCCGCCGCAGGGCGGCCTCGCGCTTTTGCGCGCTGGAGCGATCCGCCTGGATCTCTTCATAGGCCAACGTGACCGGAAGGCGGCTTCGCGTGTACTTCGCGGCCACGCCGCGCCGGTGCGCTTCGAGCCGCTTTTCGAGATCGACGGCGATGCCCGTGTAGAGCGTGCCATCGCCACAGCGCAGCATGTAGACCGACCAGCCCTTCATCGCCGGGATTATCGCCCGACTCTCTAATCCACCGTGAAGCTGGCGTCCCTCAGGGCCGGATCGTCACGGTTGTAGGCGCGCGTATTGCGCGCCTTGTCGGCCACCTGCGCCAGCGTCACCCTCCAGGTGCCCTTCGCCGCAAATTGCGGGACGATGATCCGCGCGGTCAACGGCGCTTCCTTGTCCTTCGGGTCGGGCACGCACTCGAAGTAGATCCGGGGTGCCTGGCCGTTCGCCGCGACAGGTCCGTCGATCCATCCGGACAACGACGCGACGCCGCTTCCACCGTCATGGGTCGTGACGGTCACGGTGATGTCGCTTGCGGCTGCGTTCGAGACGGAAGTCGGCGAGAAACCCATGGCGTCGACGACCGGGGGCTCCGAGTCGCACTCGCCGCCGCCCGAGACGACAAAACTCACGCGACCGACCTGAGGTGCGTCCATCGAGAGGAAAGCGCTGTTGTTGGCCTTGTCCACGACGCGGAGTTGCCGCAAGGTCCACTCCCCGCAGTCGGCGTTCGCGGGGATCGAGACGTCTCCCTCCCACGACGGCGAATCGCCGTTTGAAGCGCAGGTAAAAGGGATGAAGGCGGATTTCGAAGGACTCTGAAACGCGCCGGTGACCAACGCGACCCCCGAGCGATCGTCGTCGACATCGACCACGATCTGATTCTTCTCCCCCGCGCCGACCGATCCTTTCACGATCGAGACGCGATGCACGTCGGGCGCGATCGAGTCGGACTCGTCCGAGACAACGCGCAGCGCGCCACCTTCGGGGACTGTCGCCCTCGCGAACACCAGGGCCAGGGCGTTTTCGGCCTTGTCGACGATCTGGAGGTTCGCGACGAACCAGTCCCCCGTTTCCCCCCGAGCGGGAATCGCGATCGTGGCCGAGTACACGCCGCTGCCGGCGGCGTCTTGCGCGCTGAAGGGAACCATGGCCGCGCCGCTGGGGCTCCGCACCGAGCCATAGACGAATTTGACGCCGGACAAATCGTCGGTGGACCCGACGGAGAGGATGGCCCTGCTGCCGTCCCTGATCTCGGGGGGATCGAAGCGGAGGTTCTGGAGAACGGGCGGGCGGCGGTCCGATTCCGGATCGTCCGTCGGCGCGGCCGCCTCGGCGCCCTTTTCGGGCTCTTGCTTCGGAGCGCTGGTCGTGACGGGGGAAGGGACGGGCGGACGGACCGGCGGGGGGGCCGGTGGAGGCGTCGGTCGCGGCCCGTTCGCGCCGGAAACGGGCACGGGCAGCAACGGCCGGCTCTCGATGATGGCGGGAGCATCGGCCACCGTGGGGGCCGCGGCGGCTGGCGGCGGCCAGGTTGGCTCTCTGCGCGTCTTCGCGGCCTCGGCCGCGGCCTCGAACTCAGCGCTCGAACGCGGCGGGGAAGGCGCCTCGTCCTTACGGCGAGGCTGAGGGACGATCGGTGCCGCTTCGGGCGGTGCGGGGATGACGGCCTGCTTCGGCGGTTGTTCGGGCGGCGCCGATACTCGCTCGGATCTCCCGGGCCGGCCGATGCGATAGGCCGCGGCCGCCCCAACGAGGAGGGCGATCATCGTGATGGCGATCCACGTCTTGCGCATGGGATTCCTGAAGTCGGACGCTGCCGTCGGACGATGAGTGTACGTCGAGAACGTGATGACGCGCCCTGTGCTAGCGTTTGGGGATGCGTGACGAACTCTTCGCCACCTCAGCCCTGATCGCCGCATTGATCCTCTCCAGCTGCGCGAGCCACAAGCGCTACGAGATTCACTTCATGCCCCCGCCCGCGTTTCTGGGTGAAGGGAGCGTCGAACCTTTCAAGGCGGCCGGTCCGGTCGAAGCCCCCGCGGATCCGGAGATCCTCTACGCGACGCTTCGCCGGCCCGCCGGCCCCGAGAGCGAGGATCGCTTTTACACGAGCGACCGTGCCGAGGAGGTGCGCCTGGGGAAGGGACGCATCGTCTTGGGGAGGAGCGACATCACCTGGGAGCAGGCCCGCCAGATCTCCATCCTCAAGAACGGCACCGACCGTTACCCTTTGCAGGTGGACTCCATCGAGGAGTTCGGCATCCTCGATCGAACCGTGCACCCGTCGATGAGCGAGAGCGCGGAGGTCAAGGCTGACCCCGAGCCGGGGCTGCGATTCGCCTCCGCCGTCAACGCGCAATTGGCGCGAAGCTCCGTCAAGGACGTCTACATCTACGTCCACGGCTATCGCGTGAACTTCGAAAACCCCGTGCTGATCGCGGCGGAGCTCTGGCACTTTCTGGGCTACAAGGGCGTGTTCATTCCCTTCGCCTGGCCGTGCCATCGCGGCAAGCTGGCCTACTTTGGCGACACCGAGTCCGCCCGCTTCTCCGCGCTCTACTTTCGCGCATTCCTCCAGTACCTCGCCGAACAGACCGACGTCGAGCGGATCCACATCCTCGGATACAGCGCGGGAACGCGGCTCGTGGCCGCGTCGCTGGATCAGCTGGCGCTGATCAATCATGATCGAACGGACGACGAGCTCCAGCGCCTTCGGTTGGGCAACGTCATCCTCGTCGCGAGCGATATCGATCGCGGCATCTTCGGAGGCTACCTGCTGGACGGCATTCTGCGGCTTCCGGATCGCCTGACGCTCTACACCTCGACGAAGGACAAGGCTCTCGGGATGGCGCGATTCGCGTTCAGCCGCGGACGGATCGGCCAGTACAACCCCTCCGAGCTGTCGTCGCCCACCCGGGAGTCCCTGCACCACGGCGGCGCCTTGACGATCATCAACGTCAGCGAGGCCGAGGATTTCGACTCCGGGAACGGTCACAGCTATTTCCGGGACAGCCCCGAGGTGAGCAGCGACGTGCTCGCGACGCTGCTCTACGACCTGCCGCCGGCGGAACGGGGTCTCGTCCAGGATCCGGACTCGCTCATCTGGGGCTTCCCGCCGGACTACCTGACGAAGCTCTTCGCCGCCATCTCCACCGCCGCAACGAAGCTCGACCAGCCCCGCCGCTGACGGGTTGGTTTCGGACGTGGCGGGTCCCCTGTCGAAACCGCGATCGGGTGTATAGATGCGGCCCTCTTGAAAGGGGTGCCCCATGAAGCTCACGGCCGTTACGGTCGGAGTCCTCGCTGCCGCAGCGCTCACCTTCTCTCCCGCCCGCGCCGACGCGGACGGACACGTCAACTTCCTTCTCGGACAGAAGAGCCTGAGCAGCGGTGACTGGAAG
>Ga0315290_10003273_pt1 | contig 11572 bp, 10 predicted proteins | sample YL17G12_0_MG_FD_203627 | JGI IMG/M metagenome (GOLD analysis project Ga0315290, IMG submission 203627) | Sediment microbial communities from Yellowstone Lake, YNP, Wyoming, USA - YL17G12_0 | ecosystem: Environmental > Aquatic > Freshwater > Lake > Sediment | place: USA: Wyoming | collected...
TGGTTGCGGCGCCGCGCCACCGTCCCGTCGAGCCAGTCGGTGAGCGAGGCGGCGACGAAGATCACGGCCGCGATCAGTACCCTGACGCGATCAGAGGAAATCACGAAGACGATGATGAGCGGGACCAGAACGATCCGGAAGAGCGTCAGCGCGATGGGAAGGTTCATCGGTTCGCATCCGCGCCCGGGGCACGGACCGTTCGAGTATCGGCCGCGCCGACGGGCCAAGTCAAGGAATCGCCCCCGAGCCTGACGGCGCCGGCGACAATCTCGGGCACCAGTAACGACGTGTCGATGCGGAGGCAGGCGTCGAGATCGGCCGCCCGCCCACGCTTCTCGAGGTGCCGTGCCCACGTCGCGTCCAGCCTCAGCCTGTCGGGTCGCGGGCCATAGAGGAGCCCGAGACAGTGCGCAGCCTGCGCGGCGTCGCTCAGCCGCGCCGCCGAGTCCTCTCGCCTTAACCCTTCGACAAGAAGACCCGCGCAGACGGCGTCCTCGAGCGAGAAGCGCCCTTGCTCGCCCGCGCAGAGCACCGTGACATCACCGCCGCGGGTCGCCGCCCAGCGCGCGGCCGCGCTGACATTGGTCAGCGCGGCCAGCGCCGCCGCGCCGGCCTCCGAGGCCTTGAGCATGGCGACCGTGCCATTGGTCGTGGTCAGGATGAGGGTGCGCCCTCCGACCCGCTCGGGCGTGCAATCGAGAGGGGAATTGCCGAGGTCGAAGCCTTCGATCTGGTCGCCGCCGCGCTCGCCGGCCAGCAAGACGGGCTCGGGGGCCATGGCCGCCGCCTTCTCCAGAGCCGCGGCAGCGCTCGCCACCGGGATGACGCGGGCGCAGCCCGCGCCGAAGGCTGCGATGACCATGCTCGTCGCCCGGAACACATCCACAACCAGGGCGACGCGGCCCTCGAGCCCGAGGTCCGGGAACTCGCCAGGCATGAGCGCCACGTGCACCCGCATGGCCCGTGGCGGCCTACCGGCTGTGGTCGCGGAGAGCGCGGATCTTGAGGCGGAGCGCGTTGAGGTTGATGAAGCCCTCGGCGTCTCTTTGCCGGTACACGCGGTCGGCTTCGAAGGTGACGAAGTCCGTGCGGTAGAGCGAGCGTGGCGACTGGCGGCCGGCGATCGTCACCGTGCCCTTGTAGAGCTTGAGCCTCACCGTGCCGGTGACGTCCCGCTGGACTTGATCCATGAGGCCCTGGAGCGCCTCGCGCTCCGGGGCAAACCAGAAACCGTAGTAGATCATCTCGGCGTAGCGCGGCACCAGGGAGTCGCGAAGGTGCAGCAGCTCGCGGTCGAGGGTCAGGGACTCGAGCGCGCGGTGGGCGGCGTGGAGGATGGTGCCGCCCGGCGTCTCGTAGACGCCGCGCGACTTCATGCCGACGTACCGGTTCTCGACGAGATCCACCCGTCCGATGCCGTGCTCCCCTCCCACGCGGTTGAGCGCCTCCAGGAGCGCCACGGGGCCGAGCCTCTTGCCGTCCACCGACACCGGGTCGCCGCCCTCATACCCGATCTCGATGTACACCGGCACGTCCGGGGCGGACTCCGGCGAATTGGTCAGCAGGAACATTTTGGGCGGCGGCTCGACCCACGGGTCCTCGAGAATTCCTCCCTCGAAGGAGATGTGGAAGAGGTTGCGATCCGTGGAGTATGGGCGCTCCGCCGTCACCGGCACGGGGATATCGTGCTGTCTGGCGAACTCCATGAGCGCCGTCCGCGAGTTGAGGTCCCACTCCCGCCACGGCGCGATCACGGTCAGGTCCGGGGCGAGCGCGGCATAGGTCAACTCGAAGCGGACCTGGTCATTGCCCTTGCCGGTGGCGCCGTGGCTGACGGCGTCCGCCCCCTCCGCCAGTGCGATCTCGACCTGCGCCTTGGCGATGAGCGGGCGCGCGATCGACGTGCCCATGAGGTACGACCCCTCGTAGATCGCATTGGCCCGCAGCATCGGGAAGACAAAGTCCTTCACGAACTCCTCGCGGAGATCCCGGATATGCACCGACGAGGCGCCCGTCCGGAGCGCCTTGTCGCGCACCGGGATCAGCTCCTCCCCCTGCCCCAGGTCCGCGCAGTACGCGATGACCTCGCAGTGGTAGGTCTCGATGAGCCAGCGGAGAATGACCGAGGTGTCGAGCCCCCCGGAGTAGGCCAGCACCACCTTCTTGGCGGAGGCGGTCACAGGCTCATCCCGAGAAGATCCATGACGATTCCCTTTTGAACGTGCAAGCGATTTTCGGCCTGGTCGAGGACTATGCTCTGCGGCCCGTCGAGCACCGCGTCCGTGATCTCCTCGCCGCGATGGGCCGGGAGGCAGTGCATGACGAGCGCCCCGGGAGGGGCGAAGCGGAGCAGCGTCTCGTTCAGCTGGTAGCGCTGGAAGGCCTCGAGGCGATTCTCGCGCTCGGCTTCCTGCCCCATGCTGATCCAGACGTCGGTGTAGACCACCTGTGCCCCTTCCACCGCCTCCTTGGCGTCGGTCGTGAGGCGCACCTGGCCACCCAGATCCCGGCAGGCCTTCAGCACTCCGGGATCGGGAGCGTAGCCGGGTGGACACGCCACGCGCATCCTCACGCCCGTGAGCGCGGCCAGCAGAAGCAGCGAGTGGCACATGTTGTTCCCGTCGCCCACCCACGCCAGCTCGAGCCCGCGGAGCTCGACCCCGCGCTCCCAGAGCGTGAAGAAGTCGGCCATGGCCTGACACGGATGCTCAAGGTCGCTCAGCGCGTTGATCACCGGAACGGTCGCATGCTGCGCCAGCTCCACCAGGGTCTGGTGGGAGAAGACCCGAGCCGTGATGCCGTCGACCCAGCGGGAGAGGTTGCGCGCGACGTCGGGCACCGACTCACGCTTGCCCAAGCCGATCTCCTGGGCCGAAAGATAGACCGCCGCGCCACCCAGCTGGACCATGCCCACTTCGAAGGTGACACGCGTGCGCAACGAGGGCTTCTCGAAAATGAGCGCGAGCGTGCGGCCCCCGAGCGGGGTGATCCGGTCCCGCGCCTTGACCCGGGCCTTGAGCTCAGCGGTCATCTTGAAGAGCCGCGCGATGTCGTCGCGATCCAGGTCGTGAATCGACAGGAAATGCATCATTGCTTCAAGGCCCCGAGCGCCTGATCGATGATGGCGCACGCCTCGGCGATCTCCTTTTCGCTGACGATGAGGGCCGGCGCGAGTCTCAGCGCATTGTCCCCCGCGGTGAGCGCCAGGAGACCGCGCTCCCGGCAGGCCGTCACGACATCGCCCACAGGCGGCGCCATATCCATGCCGACCAGGAGCCCGCGGCCCCGGACCTCCTTGATCGCCTTCGGGTACCTGGCCCGGATCGCCTCGAGCCCCTGCAGCAAGAGCTTGCCCATGCGCCCCGCCCGCTCGGACAGCTTGTCTTCGAGGAGGGTGCCGAAGACCGTCAGTCCCACGGCCGTCGCCAGCGGATTGCCTCCGAAGGTCGAGCCGTGGCTGCCGGGCGTGAAGGCGCTGGCCACGCCCTCGGTGGCCAGCGTCGCGCCGATCGGTACCCCATTGGCGAGGGCCTTGGCCAGCGTCATGATGTCCGGAGCCACGCCGGAATGCTCGTAGGCCCAGAGCCGGCCCGTGCGCCCCATGCCGGTCTGGATCTCGTCCAGGATGAGGAGGATGCCCGCCTCGTCGCAGAGCTTGCGCAGCCCCGGCAGGTAGCCGTCGTCGGGCACGATGACGCCGCCCTCGCCCTGGATGGGCTCCACCAGCACGGCCGCGGTCCGGCTGTCGATGGCGCGCTCGAGCATCTTGAGATCGTTGTAGGCGACGTACTTGAATCCTCCCGGCAGGGGCTCGTACCCGTGGTGGTACTTCTCCTGCGCGGTGGCGGTGACGGTCGCGAGCGTGCGTCCATGAAAGCCCCCCCGCATGCTGATGATGTCGCCGCGGTCGCTCGAGCCGTGCTCCTTGGCCCACTTGCGCGCGAGCTTGATGGCGGTCTCATTGGCCTCGGCGCCGGAGTTGGAGAAGAAGACGCGGTCGGCGAAGGAGTGCTCGCAGAGCAGCTGGGCGAGCTGGGCCTGCTGGGGGATGTGGAAGATGTTCGACACGTGCAGCAGGGTCGCCGCCTGCTCGCGCAGCGTGCCAACGACCTTGGGATGGCTGTGGCCGAGCGCCGTCACGGAGATGCCGCCGGTGAAGTCGAGGTACTCCTTGCCGTCCGAGTCCCAGACTCGCGAGCCCTCACCGCGCACCAGCGCGATCGGCTGCCGCTTCGTGAAAGCCATCAGGTGCTTGTCGGCCAGCTCGAACATCCGCTTCGTGTCCACCTGGATTCCCCCTCTGCGAAGTGATTCCGTGCTCTAGAGAACGATCTCCGTGCCGATCCCTTCCTTGGTCAGCACCTCGAGAAGGATGGCGTGCGGCACGCGTCCGTCGATGATATGCGCCTTCTGCGCTCCGCCGGACAGCGCCCGGATGGCCGACTCGACCTTGGGCAGCATGCCGCCGTCGATCACGTTGCTCTTGATCAGTCGCTCCGCTTCGCGCTTGGTCAGGGTCGAGATGTGCTTGCCATCCTCGCCCTTGATACCGTGGACGTCCGTGAGGTGGATGAGCTTCTCCGCGAAGAGCGCCGCGGCGATGTCGCCCGCCACGAGGTCGGCGTTGATATTGTACGTTTCCCCGTCCACACCGACACCGACGGGGGCGATGACGGGGATAAAGCCGCCCTCCTCGAGAACGCGGATCGGCTCCGGGTTGACCGCCTCGACTTCACCGACCAGACCGATATCGACCATGGTGCCGTCGGCCTGGCGGTGCATGCGCTTGCGGGCACGGATGAGGCTTCCGTCCTTGCCGGACAGCCCGACGGCCCGGCCTCCATGGAGATTGATGAGGCCGACGATCTCCTTGTTGATCTTGCCGACGAGCACCATCTCGACAATCTCGACGGTCTCCGCGTCAGTCACCCGCATGCCACCGACGAACGCCGGGGTCTTGCCGAGTCGCTTCATCATGGCGCCGATCTGGGGGCCGCCGCCGTGCACGATGACGGGCAGCATGCCGACGAGCTTGAGCAGGAGCACATCCTTGGCGAACTGCTCCTTGAGGTCGGCCTGCTCCATCGCGGCGCCGCCATACTTGATGACGAGCGTCTTGCCCTGGAAGGCGCGTATATACGGCAGCGCCTCGAGCAACACTTCCGCCCGCTGGACCATCGCCCTCGTGTCGGTGTCCACCCAGTACCCCCGGCGGCTCTAGAGGATGTACCGCGAGAGGTCCTCGTCCTTGAGGACGGGGGCCAGGCGCGTGCGGACATAGTCGGCGTCGATCATGACCTGCTGGCCGCGCATGTCGGGCGCCCCGAAGGACACCTCCTCGAGCAGCTTCTCCATCACCGTGTAGAGCCTCCGCGCCCCGATATTCTCGGCGCGCTGGTTGACCATCGAGGCGATATCCGCCACCGCCTCCACCGCGTCCTGCCCGAACGTCAGCGTGACGTCCTCGGTCTTCAGTAGCTCCACGTACTGGCGGATGAGGGCGTTCCGAGGCTCGCTCAGGATGCGGACAAAATCCTCCCGCGTCAAGGGCTCCAGCTCGACCCGGATGGGGAAGCGCCCCTGCAGCTCGGGGATCAGATCCGAGGGCTTGGAGACGTGGAAGGCCCCGGCCGCGATGAAGAGAATATGGTCGGTCCTGACCATGCCGTACTTGGTCGCCACCGTCGAGCCCTCGACGATGGGCAGGAGATCGCGCTGCACCCCCTCCCGGGAGACGTCGGGCCCATGGGTCCCCTCCCGCCCCGCGACCTTGTCGAGCTCGTCGAGGAAGATGATGCCCGAGTCCTCGACCCGTCGAATAGCCTGGCTGACGGCCTCGTCCACGTCCACCAGCTTCTGCGCCTCTTCCTGGGCCAGGAGTCGCCGCGCCTCGCCGACCTTGAGCCGCCGGCGGCGGGTTTTCCCCGGCATGAGGTTGGCCAGCATGTCCTTGATGTTGATGCCGACCTCCTCCATGCCCTGACCGGAGAAGACCTCGAACATGGGCCCGGCCTGGGCCTGGACGTCGATCTCGATCTGGCGCTCATCGAGCTTGGCTGCTCGGAGCTGGGCGCGGAGCTTGTCTCGCGTCGCGTCCCGGGAGGCGTCGGGCGACACTTCCTCGAGCGTGCCGCTCGAGAACGACTCCCCCGGGCGGCGCGGCAGCAGGAGGTCGAGCACCCGCTCCTCGGCCAGGGCCTCGGCGCGCTCGCGCACAGCCGTCGCCATCTCGCCCTTGACCATATTGACCGACAGCTCGGTCAGGTCGCGGATCATGGACTCGACGTCGCGCCCGACGTATCCGACCTCGGTGTACTTGGAGGCCTCGACCTTGAGGAAGGGCGCCTGCGCCAGCTTGGCCAGCCTGCGCGCGATCTCGGTTTTCCCGACGCCGGTCGGGCCGATCATGATGATGTTCTTCGGCGCCACTTCGTCGCGCAGCTCCGGTGGCAGATTCTGGCGCCGCCAGCGATTCCGGAGCGCGATCGCCACGGCCTTCTTGGCCAGGTGCTGGCCGACGATATAGCGGTCGAGCTCGGCGACGATCTCCGCCGGAGTCAAGCCGTTCATTCGAGCGTCTCGACGGTGATGTGATCATTCGTATAGACGCAGATGCCGGCGGCGATCCTGAGGGCCTGCTCGGCGATTTGCTCGGCCGACAGGCTCGAATGGGCGCAGAGCGCCCGCGCGGCCGCAAGCGCGTACGGCCCGCCAGACCCGATACCGATCAAGCCGTCGTCCGGCTCGATGACGTCGCCCGTGCCTGAGATGATGAACGAGGTCCCGGCGTCGGCCACGGCGAGCAGCGCCTCGAGCCGCCGGAGCACGCGGTCCATGCGCCAGTCCTTGGCCAGCTCGACCGCCGCCCGTGGGAGATTGCCACGGTGCTCGTCGAGCTTGGACTCGAACTTGGCGAAAAGCGTGAAGGCGTCGGCCGCGGCGCCCGCGAAGCCCGCCAGCACGCGACCCTGGTAGACCTTGCGGACCTTGCGGGCGCCGGCCTTGACGATGGTCTGGCCTATGGAGACCTGCCCGTCACCCGCCAGCGCGACGCGCCCCTTGTGGCGCACGCAGGCGACGGTCGTCGCGTGGAAGTCGTCCCGTGGCTGTGAGGTCATCGGCTAGTTCGCGCGGGGGTGCGCCTGATCGTAGACCTTCATCAGATGCTCGGCACTCACGTGCGTATAGCGCTGGGTGGTGCTGAGCCGGCTGTGGCCGAGGAGCTCCTGGATCAGCCGCAGGTCGGCGCCCTCGCCGAGCATATGCGTGGCAAAGGTATGGCGCAGGGTGTGCGGCGTCACGCGACGATCTATGCCCGCCGCCCGCGCCCGGCTCTTGACGATGCGGTGAACGCCCCGGGTCGAGAGCCTGCCGCCGCGCGGATTGGTGAAGAGCGCGCCGCGCCCTTCGCCTCGCAGCGCGAGCCACGCATCAAGAGCCTGGAGCGCAACATCCCCGGCCGGCACCACCCGCTCCTTACCGCCCTTTCCCATGACGCGCACCGACCCCTGCCTCCTGTCCACGTCGTCGAGGTCGAGGCCGCAGCACTCGGCGACGCGGAGACCCGTCGCGTAGAGCAGCTCGAGCAACGCGCGGTCCCGGAGCCCGGCCTCGGACCGGTCCACCTCGGAGTCGAGCAGATTCTTGGATTCGTCCTTGGGCAGGAAGGAGGGCAGCCGCGTGGGCAGCTTGGGGCTCCGGATCTGGCGGGCGGCATTGAACTCGACCAGTCCCAGGCGCGCGAGGTACTTGAGACAGCTCCTCACGCTGGCGAGCTTGCGGGCGATCGAAGACCTCGCCAGCTTGCGGTCATGGAGCGACGCGAGCCATGCCCTGATCGCGCGGGCGTCCGCGTCGGCAAACCCGCCGAGCTTCTCGCGGGACAGGAAGGCGCCGAACTCGGACAGATCGGCGGCATAGCTTCTGAGCGTATGGCGCGAGGCGCCGCGCTGGTGGTCGAGGTAGCGGAGGAACTCAGCCGCGGGATCCTTCATGGCCAGAGGCTCACGCCACCGAGGCAGCGACCTCTTCCCGGTAGCCGCATTCGCCGCGGACACACTGACGCGTCCGCTTGCCGCCCTTGGCCACGCGCTCAGTCAAGAACGGCACGCCGCACTTCGGGCACGGCTCGGCGACCGGCCGCGCCCAGGCGACGAACTTGCACTCAGGGTACTTGTTGCAGGCGTAGAAGGTCTTGCCCCGCTTGCTTCGCCGCTCGACGAGCTGCCCGCCGCAGCCGGCCTCGGCGCACGTGATCCCGAGCGTGACGGGCTTGGTGGTCTTGCACTCGGGGTAGCCCGAGCAGGCAATGAACTTCCCGAAGCGGCCGTGCTTGATGACCATGGGCTTGGCGCAGGTCGGACAGGCCTCGTCGGTCAGCTCGTCCGCGGGCTTCTCCCGCCCACTGAGGTCCTTCGTGTACTTGCAGTCGGGGTAGCCGGAGCACGCGAGGAACTTGCCGAAGCGCCCCCACTTCTCGAGCACGGGCTTGCCGCAGTCCGGGCAGGCCTCGCCGGTCTTCTCGCCGACCTTGTTGTCCGGCATGCCCGTCTTCGCCTTGCGGATGTCCTTGTCGAACTGCTTGTTGAACTTGCCCACCACCTCGACCCAATCCGTATCGCCCTCCTCGACCTGGTCGAGCGACTCCTCGAGCTGCGCGGTGAAGTCGGGGTCCATGATTTCAGGAAAGAACGGCACGAGCCGGTCGGTGACGAGCATCCCCAGCTCCGTCGGGAACAGCGCGCCCTTCTCCCGCAGCACGTACTCGCGGTCCTGAATCGTCGAGATGATCTGGGCATAGGTGGACGGACGGCCGATGCCGCGCTCCTCGAGCGTCTTCACCAGCGAGGCCTCGGTGTACCGCGGCGGAGGCTGGGTGAAGTGCTGCTTGGGATCGAGCGCCAGGAGCTTGAGGATCTCTCCCTCGGTGAGCGGCGGCACGACGGCCTCCTGCTCTTCTTCAGGCACCGCGTCCGACTCCTCTCGCGACTCCACGTAGACGGCCGTGAAGCCCGCAAACTTGAGCTTCGAGCCCTGGGCGCGGAACACGCACCGGCCCGCCTCGATATCGGCGGCGACGGTGTCGTAGACGGCCGGGAGCATCTGGCTCGCCAGGAAGCGCTCCCAGATCAGGCGGTAGAGCGCGAGCTGGTCCTTGGAGAGGAAGCGCCCCACGACCTTGGGCTCTCTCGCGACGGAGCTCGGCCGGACCGCCTCGTGGGCCTCCTGCGCGCTCTTCTTGGCCTTGTACGAGGGCGGATCGTCGGGGAGATACTCGCGTCCGAGCCGCGCGGTGACCCACTCCCGTGCTTCGTCCTGGGCCTCGCGCGCGACGCGCACGGCGTCCGTGCGCATATACGTGATGAGGCCGACCGCGCCTTCGGCACCGAGCTCGATGCCCTCGTAGAGCTGCTGCGCCAGCATCATGGTCTTCTTGGCCGTGAAGTGGAGCTTGCGGCTCCCCTCCTGCTGGAGCGTGGAAGTGATGAACGGCGCCGCGGGATTTCGCCGGCGCTCGCCGCGTGTGACGCTCTTCACCTTCCAGACCGCGCCGTGCAACCCCTTCATCACTGTGAGCGTCGCGACCTCGGATGGGAGGCTCGCCTTCTCGCCCTTGACCTCGCGCAGCGCGGCGATGAACTCCGGCGGGTTCTTCCCCTTGAGGCGCGCGTGAAGCGACCAGTACTCCGTGGAGACGAATGCCTGGATTTCGCGCTCGCGCTCGGTGATGAGCCGCACGGCGACCGACTGCACGCGCCCGGCCGACAGGCCGCGACGGATCTTCTGCCAGAGCAGCGGTGAGAGCTTGTAGCCGACCAGCCGGTCCAGCACGCGGCGGGCCTGCTGAGCGTCCACTTTCTTGGCGTCGATCTTCCCCGGGTGAAGGAAGGCCGCCTTGACCGCGCGCTCCGTGATCTCGTTGAACATGATCCGGTAGGTCTTGGCCTTCGGCATGCCCAGCTCCTGGGCCAGGTGCCAGCCGATGGCTTCTCCCTCGCGGTCGGGGTCCGTCGCGATGTACAAGGAGTCGGCCTTCTCAGCCGCCTTCTTCAGCTCGTCCAGGATTTTCTTCTTGGCCGGCAGGACGCGGTAGTCCGGCTTGAAGCTCTTCTTCTCGTCCACACCCAGCTTGCTCTTGGGCAGGTCGCGGACATGCCCCATCGAAGCCTTGACGATATAGCTCGAGTCCAGATATTTCTGGATCGTCTTGACCTTGGTCGGCGACTCGACAATGACCAATGATTTTTTCAATGATTTCTTCGCGACGCTCTTGCCCTTCATCCGAGCTTCACCTGAACGAAGCGCTTGCCCTCGAGCTGCCGGATGCGTCCTTCGACCTCGAGCGTCACGAGGAGAGCCGAGGCGCGCCCAGGGGTCATCCCGCTGCGTTCTATGATCCCGTCGATATCCGTGGGCTCCTCGCCGATAAGGCGCAAAAGGTGCTGTTCTTCATCCTCAACATGCCGATCGGCATGTTGACCGTGGGCGAGATGGTTAGGGCCGAGCGCATCCCTGCCGGCCGTCGTGGCGGTCATCGCCGTGTTGGTCATGGGCGTTGATGTCCTGACTTGGTCGCGCCAGCGGAGAGGAAGCTGGCCGACGACGTCTTCCCATCCCTGGATCAGCGCGGCACCGTCCTGGATGAGTCGATGCGCACCCACGCTCTGTGCGCTCGTCAAGAGGCCGGGCACGGCCATCACCTCGCGCCCCATCTCGCCCGCCAGCCCCGCCGTGATCAGCGATCCACTCTTCTCCGCGGCCTCGACAACCACGACACCCAGCGCCAGACCGGCGATGACACGATTGCGTGCCGGGAAGTGGCCCGACAGCGGCCGCGTGCCCGGCTCGAACTGCGAGACCACGGCGCCGTGCGATTCGATCTCGCCGGCGAGGCGCCGGTTCTCGGGCGGGTAGATCACGTCCACGCCCGAACCCAGCACCGCAATGGTCCGGCCGCCCGCACGAAGGGCCCCGCGGTGGGCGGCGCTATCGATGCCGCGCGCCAAGCCGCTCACCACCGTCACGCCGCGCGCGGCCAGATCAGCCGCGAGCCGCTCCGCGGCAGCGAGACCGTAGGGCGTCGCCGCGCGGGAGCCTACGATCGCAACCGCGAGCGCGTCTTTCTCCGCGAGGCGACCACGCACGTAGAGCCTCTCCGGCGGCGCCGCGATCTCGCGCAGATTCGCGGGATAGCGCGCGTCTCCAAGCGTGATCTGCGCCGGCGCTCGGCCTGTCTCCGTACGGATACGCTCGCGAGTGATCCTCATGTATTTTTCGTCTGCGCGACGAAGTGGAAGTCAGTATAGCAGACAGCCGCACCAGCCCCTTCAAACCGACTAGCGGCCGCCGCCGGTCCGCGAAGCCAGGAGCGCGCGCGCCTGCCGGGCGGCGTCGCCCTTCGGAAACTGCTTGATGACTTGCTCCCACGCCGATCTGGCGCCCGCGACATCGCCAAGAGCGCGCCGGCAGAGACCGATCTTGAGGAGGGCTTCGGACACCTGCGCGGCCTGCGTGTAGGTGTCCGCGGTTTTTTGGAACTCGGCCGCGGCCTGCCGGTAGTCGCGCTGTCGGT
>Ga0315290_10003274_pt1 | contig 11570 bp, 9 predicted proteins | sample YL17G12_0_MG_FD_203627 | JGI IMG/M metagenome (GOLD analysis project Ga0315290, IMG submission 203627) | Sediment microbial communities from Yellowstone Lake, YNP, Wyoming, USA - YL17G12_0 | ecosystem: Environmental > Aquatic > Freshwater > Lake > Sediment | place: USA: Wyoming | collected...
AAGTCGGGGCAACCGAAACCAAAGTTGAATATGCGGACTTTTGGCGGACCTCCTCGGGTGAGTGGAAGCCGTTCCTATTGGTGAATTTTGATGCCTCCAACGACGTGGGCGACCAATTGGCAGCTGATACCAAAAAACTAACGCACGATATTGTGAAGGCGTACAACACGGTCCTCGAAGCTTCCGTTAACAAGAAACAATCGAAGGATTTTTGAGGCAGACATAACCGCGTCTCCCGGTTGAAGTGATTGACGGTGATCGCACCAGAGCGGCGGTATTCATATCCCAGGAAACCCTCAACACAAGCCAATACTGGTCAGAGGTCATCTCGGCACGAATGCAGCGACGCCCATAACCACATCAAACCCGCGAACTACATTCGCGTTCCCCATCTTTAACTACTCCTATCCATTCTTCGCACATCAATTCCCATTCGGATGCCAGCCGCTTGGACAGCGACCAGATTTGGGAATAATCGGTTTCAACTTGGGCGAATTGGCAACGCAGTAGTTGCCGTCCTTGTGATAGCCGCTGGGACAGGTCACACCTGGCACAATCGCCTGGAATCAAGTCGTCTGACGAGTAAATTCCCGTCATGGCGGGGGAATCTCCGCAACATCAGCGTCCTTTGATCAGGTGTAATGCCCGCACCCGCAAGCGGTAGGGACATGGGCCTATCTGTCAGGTTGACCAGGGTGAGCAAGACCGGCGATTACTATTGCAACAAGTCAATACTCATGCCTGAACCCCATACGGGATGAAGACGAGGATCGACTCGGACAGGGGCAGACACATGATCACGCGCCGCGTTGCCACGGTGGAGCCGGTATTTGGCAACCTGCGCGGGAATAAACCTCTCTGCCGCTTCAGCCTACGCGGCCAGCAGAAGATGGACGGGCAAGGGAAGTTGTATTGCCTGATGCACAACATTGAGAAACTGGCGCATCATGGTTATGGGATGTGAGGGCAGCACAATGGTGAACACAGCCTCGATGTTGACCTGTGTCAACGGGTAGGGGGTCTACAGGATGCGGCTTGGCTTGGCGTGAAGATTTGAGATCCGATGATAATGCAATGGCGATTTTAGAAAAAATCAGCCCAGAGGCACTGAAGTGTAACCAGAAGTGGGTTTTTACAACCTCGTTAGGCGTTAGCCCGCATTATTCATGAAGGTTCGTCGGTCCCCCACCCACCCCTCCCCCATAATATGGGGGAGGGTGAGGGAGGGGGACGCGAGACGGGCACTCGGAGGCCAGGGGACTGGCTCTGCCGTCTGCGGCAGTGCCTGTCCCGCTCCTCAGCCGAAGGGCTGAACGGCGAGACTGCCCGTCGCAGCCGCGTATCCACGCTTGTAGCAGAAGCGTCATGAATAATGCGGGTTAGGGGTGAGGCGTCCAGCGATCACCAGAGAAGTTTTCTGTATCCCTCACGGCTTTCTCAACATCGGGGAGGCGGCCCCTGCATACTGACCGGTGTCAGCCACAGATAGTCCGCGATCTTCTCGCGGATCATGTCTTGTAATTCTTCAATGCGCCCCACCTCGAAGGATCTCATATAGACACTGACCTGGCGGACCTGACCAGTCAGGCGGCGGGCCACTCGCTTCGGGACCGGTAGGTTGTACTGAATGTGTCCGCCCCCTGTATAGCTCACCAGCGGCCCCGCCATCGTATCGCTCCCCGAGCGAATCTGGTAGAGGCGATGGACCAACGTCTTGGCCATCCCTTCATCGCGAACCATGGAGGCTTCGAGCATCGTCTGATAGAAGCTGTCATCCCCCCCGCCATGACAGGCCTGGAGTTGCTGAAGAATACGCGTCCGATAGATCGGATCATCGACAATGGCTTCGTCCTTCATGCCCCACTGCGCCATCATTGGGTCAGACTCCGCCTGAGCCAAGCCATTCTTGGCGACGATCCTCACCAACGCCTTCGGAGGATTCATGGCATCCACAGCCCAATGTTGTTCTTTTGCCAACCGAACCAGCGGTTCATAATCCTCGAACGGACCGCCCCAGTTCTGTTGCCACCGGACGGCCTCTAGGAATTCCTGGCGGTTCATTTCGGAACCGGAAACATATTGATCCAGTGCCGCCTGGCCGTCCCAGCCGAACATTTCCATGGCCAAGACCGGTGTACGCCCCTCCGCCTTCAGCCTCCGCAGCACCGTCATCGCCGCATCGATATGAAATCGATTGTGATGTTCCTCACCCAGATAAATGATGTCCTGCTGGAGCAACAACGCCGTCCACTGGTCAAGAGAGACCGGTTGACCCGTCGCCGTATCAATGACCTGCCATTCCTTGAACGGCGCATGACGCCCGTCCTGCGAGGCGGCAGAAGATCTGGCGCCCCCTCCACTCGTGCAGGCCACGGTCATCCACAGTGCCCCGATGACCAACAGCACCTTGTATGTGACGAGGATTGCTCGTGTGGCGAACAGCACTGGTGTCTTACACATAACCTCTACCTAACACAGGGCCCTCGGAACGGCAAGACGACAACCTTGACGCGTATGGACCAGGTCGTTATGCTGCCACATATTCACCAACTGACAGCGACAGATCTACTATCACGCGCCCAGCACCAACCGAATCATGAATTCCACCGCACAGGTCCTTGCAGACTTTCGTTCACAGGTCACCCAGCTCTTGCAGGAACGCGACAAGGAGTGGGAGGCCTCACGCAAACTTGTTGAGGCAAAGCAGCTCACTGCGACGTTGAAACGGTTGATCGAGGAAGCCCACCGCGTCGATCTTCCCGTCATCATCCGTGATGCGATCACCCTGGCGTTGGGAAACGCACAAGCCGCACGAATTCAGGATCTCCCAGGCCCCCGACTCAAAGAACTCACAGGCCTCCCCCCGACCAAAGCCGTGCGGGCCCTCTGTGTGTGGTTCGGCGTCGTTGAGGGCCCGACGTCTCAGTGGCCAGTGGCCTCCCTGCGGAGCGAAAAGATTGACGCGTTCGCCCGCTCCCACTCCAATCCCTTTGACCTGCTGCTCGATGCAGACCTCGCCTCCCTGCTCGATCTGGGGGCCGGCGACCTCTCGTTTGCCACGGAACTGGTCGAGCAATACGTGGCTCCCCTTCAACAGCGACAGCGCGAGTTGATTCTTCATGCGCTTGATCGGCTTCAGCCAGGCTCAAAGCTGGGAGGTCCACTCCATCCGGAACGGGAGAGACTCAACGGCCTGCGGTCTCGGCCTGGGCTCTCGTTTCAATTCTACGGGAACCAGGACATGTTCGACCTGGGCAACCTCGACCAAGCAGGAAAGCTCGCACCGCGCTATACGATCGCGACCTGCTGGGCTCCCGCGACACCCACGTTTGCCTACGAACCGACCCGATTGTCCGATCAGATTATCACTCAAGAGCTCCATCAAACCAAGGGCGCGTTCCGGCAGACCCACTTTTCCGGCGAACCAGCCCTGGAGGTCCAGCATGGAGACCGTGCACTCCTCTTTCCGCCATGGAAGTTCGAGATTCGAGGCCCCCTCGCCCTGCTCGACCTGCTGGCGCGTCGAGGCCTCCTCTGTGTCCTCGGAGCCGTCGATACCCAGGTCTTCTGGGAAATCCTGGCACAACTCCTCGACGACGCCCGCTATCGACCGGACAATCAGCCGTTCACATCAGACAATCTCCCGACGATTTTCGGCGAGATCTTCGAGCGGCTCTCGCGCCTTGCACTCGGCGAGATTCTGAACCTGTCAGACTGCGGCCCGTTACGCAGACAGATTCCACGAGTCCTCCCCCTTCTCCCGACGCAGGATCCCTCCTATCGTTTCCGCTCCGTTCAGATTCGCCGTGGAGCCGTCTTTCCAGGAGTTCCCGCCAGCAGTACCGCCCGACGGTTTTCTGACATGGTGGAAGAAACCCCTCCTTGGATGCTGATCCTCGTACCGGAATAGCAGGAGGCTGAAAAAGTCCGCCAGCGCGAGGAAGGTTGAGGTTCAGGCTAAGGTTCAGTCCGGATCAGGACCTCGCTCAACCTCAGCCTTAACCTCGACCTCAACTTCCCTTAACCTCGACCTCAGCCTACCTCATAAAGCTGAACGCGAACAGCCTCACCTGCGTAAACCCATACGAGTCAACCTCTCCAGACTTGTCGATGCAAAAACTCACGTGAAAATTGACCGTCTCCAGACCCTTTGTTAGACTTCGGTCGTGTCAGATCACCATACATTCCTGAACTACCAGGACCACTAATCCCAACATGAGTTCAGCTCACACCATCCAGGCGATCCAGGACAATATTGCGCTGGTCATCAAGGGGAAATCCCATGTCATCGAGATGGCGGTGGTCTGCCTGTTGGCCCGTGGCCATCTTCTGCTCGAAGATGTTCCTGGCGTCGGCAAAACCACGCTGGCGCACTGCTTGGCCCGATCGCTTGACTGTTCGTTTAAGCGCATTCAATTCACGAGCGATCTCTTGCCTTCCGACATCGTCGGCGTCTCCATGTTCAACCGGCAAAAACAGGGTTTTGAGTTCATACCGGGTCCGATCTTCGCCAACGTTGTGCTCGCCGACGAGATCAATCGCACCACGCCGAAGACCCAGAGCAGTCTCCTGGAAGCGATGAGTGAAGCACAGATTTCCGTCGATAATCAGACGCATCCGCTTGAGCAGCCCTTTATGGTCATCGCCACGCAGAACCCTGCCGAATATCACGGGACGTTCCCCCTTCCGGAATCCCAACTCGACCGGTTTCTGATGCGCCTCTGTATTGGATATCCCACGCTCGAGGAAGAGAGGAAGGTGCTCGACCGTCCGCATTCATTGCATCCCGCTGAAACACTGGAAGCGGTGCTGTCAGCCCACGAAGTATTGGCATTGCAGGCCCGCGTGGATCAGGTCCACATGGAAGAGAGCTTGACGGACTATCTGCTTGCGATCGTGCAAGCGACCCGTCAGAGCGAGCTCTTATCCCTGGGGGTCAGCACACGCGGAGCGCTGGGGCTGAGCAAAGCGGCCAAGGCATTGGCGGTCGTCCGCGGACGCGACTATTGCCTCCCCGACGACATCAAGGAACTGGCGCCGATCGTGCTGTCCCACCGCGTCATGCTGAACCGGACCCATGGCATGCGGACACAGAGCTTCGAACAGGCGGAGCGTATGGTGCTCGACATCGTCGAGACCGTTCCCGTCCCTGTCTAGCAGGATGCTGAAAAGGTCCGCCAACATCGTTCTCGACACCCGTGAAGCGTATCTCGTGAATCGTCGTTCGTTTCCGGATTCGGACGTTTCACGCTTCACGTTTCACGATCGACGAAGCTGGCCCTTTTGAGCATCCTGCCAGCTGGCCAACTGGATGAGCTACGCGCGTGAGATACCCACTCCTCAACCTCCATGCCTCCCCAGCCCTCTCCTTCGTCTGGGGCTTGTCCCGACGGCGGTCGATTCGTCTCACGTCTGAAGGGACCAGGTTTCTGCTCTTCACATTCGGGATCGGGCTCGCCGCCATTAACACCGGCAACAATCTGTTTTACTTACTCTTCGCGATGATGCTCAGCCTCATCGTGATCTCCGGATTGCTCTCGGAGCACTGTCTTCGGCGTTTGGAATTTCGCCGGCATGTGCCCGATCTCATCATGGCCAACGAGCCGACCACCCTCACCCTCTCGGTCGCCAACCGGAACCGGCACCTGCCCAGTTTTTCCCTGCATCTACTCGATGTCGTCGAAGGCCAAGATGTCGACCGAGGTCTCTCTATTCACCTCCTCCCCCCGCAGAGTTCCGTGCTCCTGTCCTATCCACTGCTTGCCACAAAACGAGGCTGGATCCGGTTCGAAGGCATCAGGGCGCAGACGCTATTTCCCTTTGGATTGTTTCTCAAGAAAGGGTTCTACTCCACGGAAGCCCATCTGCTCGTCAGTCCTCCCATCAAGCCGCTCACCTTGCGATTCGTGGATGAATTGGTCAGCGAAGGGCAAGGGGAGTCCCTCCCACGACGAGGACATGGGACTCAACTGTACAACCTCCGCCTGTATCAACCAGGCGATGACTCGCGAGCCATCCATTGGATGACAACCGCCCGCACGTCCCAGCTGATCGTGCGGGAAACCGAAGCGGAGGATCAACGACGCATCACGGTCGTCCTCTCAATCGTGGCCCCCGAAGAACGCGAGCCCCTATTCGAACGAAGCGTGACGTTTGTCGCATCACTCCTCTGGCAACTGACAGAGCGGGCCTACCCTGTGCGACTCATCGTTGGGACAGAAGACTCAGGTCTCGGGTCGGGATCCGCTCATCTCTTGGCGATGCTCCGCCTGTTGGCGTTATGCAAACGGCAGCCACCTGAAACCAGTGGAGTCGGCCAGCGCGGCGAGCACCCCCCGCTCACCCACGAAGGCGAGCGAGGCTACACGGTGGCGGTCGTACCCTGGTCGGACCAGGCGGCGCCCGCAAACAGGGTGCAAGCCGATCGGGTGCTCCATGCCACGCAACTCGAAGAATTGACGCATGCCTTTTGATCAGGCCTTTGCCCTCAGCTCCGTCCTCCTGGCCACCACAGCCTTCAGCGGACTCGTGCTTGCGCAGAGCGTCCCGCTCTGGCTCGCCATCCCCACAGCGATTATCCTCATCGTCTCGCTGCTTCACGCAGGAGGGGTCCTTTTCGTTCGGCGGGCTATGGGAAAAGTCACCGTCTCGCCAACCCTATGGAATGTCCTGTTGATCGGCGCCTTTGTCATATTGCTGATCGATCTCACCATGGGATCACGAGACCTTCTCCCGGCTGGTATCCACTTTTTGGTCATGCTGCTGGGTATCAAGTTAGTCACCCTCCAACAGCGGCATGATTATCGGCACCTCTATGCTATTAGTCTCATGGCAATCCTGGCTTCCGCTGCACTCACGACCGATGCGTGGTATGTTCCAATTTTTCTGCTGTATTTGCTCGCGGCTGTCTGGACACTCTTGCTGTATCACTTGACCCAACAGACGGCCGAACCCCCTGCCGTCGTCACACCCACGAGCACGGCAGCCTGTCACACGTCATTCCCGAGCCGCATCACTCACCGCTTCTTTTGGCTGACGAACGGAACCGCCGTCCTGACGATTGCCCTGACGCTCGCCTTTTTCTTTCTCATCCCTCGCATCGGTGCGGGCGTGCTGCAGAAGACGAGCGGGGAGGCACTGCGGACGACGGGGTTTTCCGATCGAGTCGACCTGGGGACGATCGGGTCAGTCAAACAAGATCCTCAGATCGTCATGCGGGTTGAATTACCAGACCAACCAGCTGTTGTAAAAGATCGCCTCTACCTGAGAGGCCTCGCCTACGATCAGTACAATGGACGATCATGGAGCCACAGCGGAACCAGCCGACGCTCGTTGAGTCTCGTGGCTGATGGAACATTCCTCGTTCGCCCAGCCGGCAGCCGACTTCCGGACGGCCAGTCCATAGCAATTCGCCAAGACATCCTGCTGGAAACACTCGATACCGCAGTCCTGTTTGCCGCCCCATTCGCGGAACTCGTGAGCGGCGAGTTCCGCGCTCTACAGGCTGATGCCATGAGCGGGCTCCACTTGCCGTTTCCCCCTTCTTCACGCATCCGATATTCCGTCACCTCGCAAGTCCCGGAGCTCGTCGCAGACGAACGAACCGCCTCCGCCCTGGACTACCCTGACTCAGTCCGGTCCCGATACCTTCAGGTTCCTGGGGAATCACAACAGGTTGCAGACTTGGCGCATCGCGTCATCCAGCAGGCCACGACCCCATTCGGACAAACGCTGGCGATCCAGCAACATCTCTTGGAAAATTATCGCTACAGCCTTGAAGCCGACACGGCCACCCTCAGTCATCCGCTGGAGGAATTTCTTTTCACGCGCAAAACCGGGTACTGCGAACATTACGCAACCGCCATGGTCGTCATGCTGCGGACCGTAGGGATTCCCGCTCGACTGGTGACAGGATTCCTGGCCACGGAATGGAACGAATACGGGGGCTATTTCACCGTGCGCCAGCGGGATGCCCATGCCTGGGTCGAGGTCTACTTTCCTCACTCAGGCTGGATCACCATGGATCCCACCCCCACCGTCAGCGCAGCGGTCGCGACCTCGCGATGGGAATCCCTTCGCCGACTCGGGGAATCCCTTCGATTGCAGTGGGATCGCCTGTTCGTCCGTTATAGCGCGAAGGATCAACTGGCAGTCGTTCATGGAGTACGAGAAGGCGGTGATGCGTTGCGTGAAAGAGTGAGTCGCTGGGTTTCGTCGCTGAGTGCCCCGCTAAGCCAGGTCCTCAGCCGGCTGACGCGCATGGCCCGAACATTCCAGCCTGGCACGCTGGGACTCGTCACGGGAGTGCTGGTGGTCGGCCTGGCCTTGCTCCTCCTCATGCTTCGGGATAGGATTGGGCTCTGGGCCACCACACATCTTCCGACAGCGCACCCGCAGCTTGCGATCGTCCAGCTCTATACCCGCATGCTTCGCACGGTGGAGAAACGGGGCGTGAGCAAACCTCCAGCCGCCACAGCCAGTGAATTCGCCAGACTGGTTGAACAGGAATGGAAGGCGGCCGGTCCCATGGTGGCTGACGTGACCGCCCTCTACCAGCAGGGACGATTTAGTCGAACCCCGCTCACCCCGGGCGAACTCTCTCGCGCAGCTGAACAGGTGGGGCGGTTGCAATCCCTCACACACGCAGCCCGCTAATCGCTCCCAAGAACCGTGAAACGTGAGGCGTGAAACGTGAAACGAGGGTTAGTCTCGGAGCTGCGGCCTTGCTGAGCGGCATTTTTTGAGCATCCTGCACGAGTGTTCTCCTGTTGTGCCGCACGTGCGGACCATCGAAGTTCTCGCGTGCCGAAATAGTTTTTCCGCAGCCTGCTAGACGTGGCCAGGGCTGCAACCACTCCACATTGCCCCCAGTAAGCACCACGCCGGCGCGCTGCAAGTTTTCACACTTGAGGAAGACCCGCGCACCGGCTAGCGCATCGAGCTGACAACTGGTCAGCACCGGAGTCTAGCCCGCATGATTCAGTGCGCCGTGAAAAGGCGCAGAACCTCAGTGGGAGAGTAGAGACCCACCCGGCAAACTTTCGCTCCGGCCGGTAGCAGTCGAAGCAGACGCAGAGGCAACGAAGCGGCTGAAGCCTTTGACGGAAAAGGTCTCTTGTAGGAGATCAGCGAGCGAGCAGGCCGTAACGCGAGTGAACACTGAGCAAGCCTCGAAAAGGGCAATGCGGACGCCGACCTGGTTGAATTTCAGGGAAGGCTGAGATGGGTGGGGAAGCGAGCGAAAAGAGCACCCGCGCAGTCCGCCGGGGTAGTGGTGACGGCATGGTCGCAGAGGGGTTCTGTAGCAACACGGGAAGCCCAGCATGGTGGGGAGCAGGTGAGCCACAACCAGCAACTCGTGAGAGACAGGCTGGGCCATGTTGGGTGGCGGAGAGGCTCGTCGTACCAGTGAAGCCGGGTAACGCCGGTGGAGGGAAGGAGCCTTGGTTCAAGGGCAATGACGAACGGGGCAGAGAGCGCGGGGATTGATGAATAATCTAAGAACCCCAGAGAGCGTTGGGAAACTCCGGCAGACATTGCAGGCCAAAGCGAAGGGACATCCGAGCTACAGGTTCTACAGTCTCTACGACAAGGTTTCGCGGAGGGATGTGCTGGGCTATGCCTGGGCACGGTGCCGAAGGAACGGCGGCGTGGCAGGAGTGGACGGGCAGACCTTTGAAGAGATCGAAGCGTTGGGAGTAGAGCAGTGGCTGGATGACGTGGCGGAACCACTCATCCTGAAGACCTATCGACCAGATGCCGTGCGACGGGTGTACATACCCAAAGCGGGCGGCAAGCAGCGGCCACTTGGAATACCGACGATCAAAGACAGGGTCGTGCAGATGGCCGCGGTCATCGTGCTCGAACCTATCTTTGACGGGGACCTGATGGAGGAGCAGTATGCGTATCGACAAGGGCGAAACGCGCATCAGGCGATTCGTGCGGTCCACTCGTGGCTGAATCAAGGATACCGCGACGTGGTCGATGCCGACCTCAGCGGCTACTTTGATTCTATTCCACATCCTGAGCTGCTGAAGTGCGTGGCACGTCGGATCAGTGACGGCCAGATGCTGAGTCTGCTCAAGGGATGGCTGGAGATGGCGGTGGAAGAAACGGACGCGCGAGGCCGGACGCATCGTACAACGGTCAACCGCGACACGAGACGGGGCATTCCGCAAGGATCACCGCTCTCGCCGTTGCTGTCCAACCTCTACTTTCGGCAGTTCATCCTGGGATGGAAGAAGCTGGGCTGGGAAGAAAGGTTGAAGGCGCGGATCGTGAACTACGCAGACGACTTGGTGATTCTGTGCCGAGGATCGGCCCAGCAAGCTGAAGGCGAGATGCGTCGGATCATGACCCGGCTGAAGCTGACGGTGAACGACGAGAAGACACGCGTCTGCCGGGTGCCCAGGGAGTCGTTCGACTTTCTTGGGTACACGATTGGACAGTGCTATCGACCAAAGACCGGAAGCGCCTACATCGGGACGCGCCCGGCGACGAAGCGTATCCAGCGAATCTGTCAGCAGATTAGCCGGATGACGCCACGTTCGACGGGACAGACGGACGCGACCGAGATGGTTGGAAGACTGAACCGCACCCTGCAAGGGTGGGCCAACTATTTCTGCCTCGGCCCTGTGAGTAAGGCCTACCGGGCAGTAGACAGTCATACCCGGGATCGGCTCCGCCGCTGGTTGTGCCGGAAACACAAGAAGGCTGGTGCAGGAACCGGCGCATTCCCCGACGAGTACCTCTACGGGAAACTGGGCCTGCTTCGGCTGGAAAAGGTCACGGCCAATCTTCCGTGGGCGAACGCATGAATAACCTTGTCCGAAAGCCGGATGCGGGAAACCCGCATGTCCGGTTTGATGAGCGGGATGTGGAAACGGGAGCCCGACTCACCGCGCCACATCTCGACTCTACTGAAGCTTCTGCTGCAAGTGCGGATTCGCTGCGCTTGCGCGTGAAGCGTCGTTCCTAACTCGTCGCTCGTATCTCGTCGTTTGCAAGCATTGGTTTTCCTGCTTGCGAGATACGCTTCACGTTTCACGAACGACGGTCTTCTTGAGATACGCTTCACGAGGAACGCGCTTTCGGGCGCTTTCGCGACGAACCTTCACGAATAATGCGAGCTAGTGCGCAACGCCATGCAGAATACGAACGGCCTCTTCGACCGATGCAAAGGTTACGTCCATCATGTCGGTGGTCTGCACGACCTGTGGAGGAAAGCACTCCGACCGGGAAACGGAGTAGTGGTCCCCATCATGCTGCACGGGGAACGGACGGCATCTCGAGAAGAAGACTGAATATTGGAGCGGGAAACGGGATTTGAACCCGCGACCCTCGCCTTGGCAAGGCGATGCTCTACCACTGAGCTATTCCCGCTCGATCACAGTCGGTCAGAGAGGTGGAATTCTACTGAGCAGGAACGAAGCTGTCAAGCAATAGCCTCTTCCAATATGAAATGAGTCTGAAGCCGGGTCGTATTTCCAACGAGAAATGAGTCTGAGCGGCTGCCGTGCTGAATCGGTCATGATGCAAGGCATGGTGATCAATATGGAAGAAGTACGACT
>Ga0315290_10003275_pt1 | contig 11569 bp, 15 predicted proteins | sample YL17G12_0_MG_FD_203627 | JGI IMG/M metagenome (GOLD analysis project Ga0315290, IMG submission 203627) | Sediment microbial communities from Yellowstone Lake, YNP, Wyoming, USA - YL17G12_0 | ecosystem: Environmental > Aquatic > Freshwater > Lake > Sediment | place: USA: Wyoming | collected...
GTGTGATCTGGCGCGCAAGATCGGCCGGGCCCGCGGTGACGAGGCGGCGCAGGCGGCGGCCCGCAGCGTGCTCGCCGTCGAAGTCGGTGTGTTCGGGCAGGCCTTCGAGCAGGAGTTTCAGGCTCGGGACGTAGAGGTCGAACACGAACGACCCGCCCGGGCGCAGGCAGTCGTGCACGGCGTCGAGGAGGCGAAGCTGATCACCGGTGTCGTGCACGTGGGACAGCACGCGAAACGGCGCGCACACGAGGGCGAAGGGCCGGTCACTCCGAAAGTCCACGGCGTCGGCCACCGAGACCCGCCCGTAGTCTTCGGGCGCGAGCTTCGCGCGGCAGCGCTCGATCATCGCCGGGCTCAGGTCGATCCCCCAGACGTCGAGGCCGCGGCGGCGCGCCTCTGCGAACAGCCGGCCGGTGCCCACGCCGATCTCGAGCGTCGGCCCGCCCGCCTCGGCCATCCGGTCGAGGTACCACTCGTTGTCGACACCGTTGCGCACCTGCGCGTAGACGGCATCGTAGAAGCGCGCCACGACGGCCGGATACGGTTCAGTCACGAGTGCACCCCGTCTCGGGATGGCCCCGCCGCACGGGAGGCGCCGGTCTACACCACCGCCCCGAACAGCCTGCCGACTCCGTAGGTGATGGCCATGGCGAGGGCGCCCCAGAAGGTCACCCGCACGGCGCCCGTCGCGGCCCCGGCGCCGCCGGCGCGGGCCGCAAGGCCGCCGAGCACCGCCAGGAACAACAGCGACGTGGCGGTCACGGCCGGCGCCAGCGCGGGGGACGGCGTGAGCATCGCGCACAGGAGCGGCATCGCGGCCCCGACGGCAAACGTGCCCGCCGATGCGAAGGCCGCCTGGACCGGGCGCGCGCGCTGGAGGTCTGAGATACCGAGTTCGTCCCGGGCGTGGGCACCCAGCGCGTCATGGGCCATCAACTGGTCGGCCACCTGCGTCGCCAAGGCGGGATCGAGGCCCCGGGAGACGTAGATCGTCGCCAGTTCCTTTCGCTCGTGCGCGTCGTCGGTCGCCAGTTCATGACGCTCGCGGGCCAGGTCCGCGGATTCCGTGTCTGCCTGGGAGCTGACCGAGACGTACTCGCCAGCTGCCATGGACATGGCGCCGGCGACCAGCCCGGCGACGCCGGCGACCATCACGTCGCCCCTGGCCGCCCCGGCGCCGGCGACGCCGAGGACGAGGCTCGCCGTCGACACGATGCCGTCGTTGGCCCCCATGACCGCGGCACGAAGCCAGCCGATGCGTTCCGAGCGGTGGCGTTCGACGTGGCCTATGTGTCGTGCCATCTTCATCTTCTCCATCGCAGTCTCATGTGCCCGGCCGCGCGGTCGCGACGCGTTCGTCCGCGGTCCTCAGCCGCTGGCGGCTGGCTCGAGCCGTGTCGTCACTGTGTCGGCCTCGTGCGCCACCGCGACGACGATGCGCCATTGGTCAGCGTTGCCCCGGACGATGTACGTGAACCCGAAGCGGGCGATCTCGGACGCCGACGCATCGTAGCGCACGAAGACGCCGGTGAGTTCCGCGAGTTCCGGCGCGAGTACGCGGATCACGAGGTCGACCACCTCGGTCCTGTGATAGCCCTGTCCCTTCGCGTGCTCGATGAGATGGTTGGCGAGCACGAGTGCGGTGGCGTCGTCCTGCACGATCCACGCGCCGTCCGGGCGGATGAACGTGCAGGGCAACTGGTAGAACGGCACCACGTTCTCGCCGCGCAACGTCTCGAACGCGCGCACGTACGCGTCGAGCATCTCCGATGGCGTGCCTTTCATCGCTCGCGTCCTCCTGCCTCGTCCGCCCGACTCGGGCGGTGCTGGCCATGATCGCCTTGGACGGCATCGTTGAGCAACAGCCGTTCAGTAGATGCCGACATCAATGGGGGACTCGGTGCCGATCGCCTGCAGGCGATCGGCATACGTCGCCAGCGCCTGTGCCCGCTGTTCGTCAGTCAAGCGAACGGGCCCGTAGACGATCTGCGGGGCCAGCACGTCGAACCCGACGAACTGCAGCACGCCTCGGTGAATCGGCCTCAGGATTCCCGCGATGTCCCCGTTGAACGCCCCTTTGACATACGCACCTTCCGGGCCGCCTGTCGTCAGGGAGAGCAGCGCCCGCTTGCCGCGAAACACGCCGGACTGGTAGATCCGACCACCGCCATAGGCGCGTCCCATGGCAAACACACGGTCTACCCACCCCTTGAGGACGGCCGGCAATCCAAACCACCAGAGCGGGAACTGCCAGATCATCAGGTCACACCACTCGATCTTCCTGATTTCGGTCTCAATCTCCGGCGAGAACCCGTTCGTTTCCGTGGCGTGCATTTCCTCGATCTGAGGCTTGAGATAGTCCGGGTTCTTGGCCGTCGCGAAGTTCTTCCGGCTGGACACGGGATCGAAGTGCATCGCATGCAGGTCGGACGTTCTCACCTCATGTCCTGCAGCGGTCAGCGTCTGACACGCGGTCTGGAACATGGCCGCGTTGAAGCTTCTGGGCTCCGGATGCCAATAGACCAGGAGTATTTTCATGGATGAGCTCCTTGCTACGTGCCCTGCGCGCTCCCGAGCGCGCGCGCCAGAACGACATTCGCGCCGAGTGCGACGAGAAACGCCGGGAGCGCCGTCATGACCGGCCAGATCCCGAGCGCGAGAAGCAGGAGCTGCCGGTGCTGGCCTGTCGATCCGGTCGAGAGTGAGTGGACATTCGCGCCAACAGCAAGTCCGAATGCTCCAAGCGCCACGGCGAGGGCGACGTGCAGTGCAGCCGGACCGGGTGAGTTCCGCCGCCGAACGCGCTCGTACGCGATGTGAGCCGCGAAGCCAATCGCACTCAGTACCCACGCCGCCAGGCGCCACGCCTGCACGTGAGTGGCGGGCACCGCGAACACGATGCCCACAAGGGCGTACCCGATCCCCAGGAGCACGACCGGACGGACCCACGCCCGACGAGGTGATCTGCCCATATATGTGGCCCAACGCTCCGGCTTCAACTGCGGGCGATCATGACCCTGTTGCCCGTCGGCTGCAAGCGGGCGTGGGATGCGGGCGTGGGATGCCGAGCTCCTTCAGGTTGGCGGCGACGTTGAACCCCAGTCCGGCGGCATGCTCCCACCGGCCCGATGCACGCATTGTCTCTATGTTGGCGTGGATTGCGCGTTCGCTCCTGAGGACGCTCGTCAGCATCGCCACGCCCTGCTCGGTGAAGGCATAGGGAGCGGCGCAACGCAGTCCGCCCCAACTTGACGTCACAAACTGTGATTTCAAGTCGGCGAACTCCTCGCCATTCAACTGGCACATGAAGTCTCGAGGAAAACGCGCCCTGTTGCGTACAACAGCCTGAACGAGCGCCCGCGGCTCCACCGCGTACATCTCTGCGAGATGCGTACTCAGCATGACGCGCTGCCCGCGAATGAAGAAGATCCGCGTCTCGATGTGTCCTGCTGGTAAAGCCCGAGTCCTACGCGACATACCCAGACTCCTTCAGATTGGCGGCGATGCCGGCAAGGGTCAGTGCAGGCGTCGGGACGGCGCCGGTCGCGTGTTGGCGAACATCTGGGCGACCGCCTCGAGAGGCACGCACACATCACGGCCCGGGTGGGGGAATTCGTTGAGGTTGCGTTGTACCCGCCGGAGGTCGTCGTGATACGACAGCTCGATGCCGCACACGAACTCCACATCGTGAAGGGATCCGAGCAGCGTCCGATCAGCGAGGCGTGAGAGCGGCTCGACATCGATGGCCGAGCGCTCGGCGTGCACGACGTCCTCCGGCATGCCAAGGTCCGCGAGCAAGGCAGCCAGCGCGTCCGCGAAGTGCGCGCGAAACCTGGTTCGTGGTGCGAGCGGGAACACGAGGGTCAGGTACGTGCGCTGTTCGAGCGCGATGACGAGGTCCCGCCGACCGAATCGGCAGGCTGTCGCCGCCCAGCTTCCCAGCCGAACTCCGAGCAACTGCGGTTCCACGGCCTCCCCGAGCGGCCGCCCGCGCTTCCCCAGTGCGGTCAACAACTTCTGCGTGCACATGATCAGAGCCATGTCTCGTCGCCCCCTTTGCACTCCAGCTGTGCAAGCGCGAGGCCGGCCGCAGTCGTGGCACTCAGCGGCGCGCGAGGGACAGGCGGAACGCGGCCATCTCCTGGCCGTTGCGAATCAGCAGGACGTCGCCGACCAGCGCCGGGTGATTCCAGGTCTTGCCCTCGATGCCCGGGAACCGCGCGAGCTCCGTGAACTGGTCGGGGGTCGCTCCGACCAGCGCCAGCTCACCCTCCTCCGACAGCACCAGCAGCACGTCCTGGTCGGGCAACAGGACGAGCTGGCCGTTGCCGTAGCGTCCGCCCTTCCACGTGCGCCGGCCGTCCTTGAGGTCGATGCACGCGAGGATGCTGCCGTCGAAGCCGAAGGCATGGCCGTTGTGCACGACGAAGTCGTTGAAGTAGGGCTTCAGCCCGTTCGACGTCCAGCGCTGGGCGACGGTCCACCCGCCGGGTCCGTGCGCGACGGCGAGGCGGCGTGTGCCGATGCCTCCGGTCGCGCCCAGCGCGCTGATCAGCACGTCGCCGTCCGCAGTCAGGGCCGGCTGAACGATGGCACCGCCGTCCCACGCGTGCGCCCACAGCAGCGCGCCGTCATTCGGCGCGACGCTGGTCGCGCCGGGCTGGCTGAGCAGCAGGATCTGTGCGACGCCGTCGATCGTCGCAAGCTGTGGCGAGCTGTAAGTCCCGTCGTGGTGAGGACCGATCCAGCGCGGCGTGCCGGTGGCGAGATCGTACGCGGCCAGCGTGCCGGACACGGCGACGACGACCAGGTCGTCAACTACCAACGGCGAGCTCGCGAAGCCCCATGTCGGAATCTGTGTGCCGGTGTCCGACGCCGGGTTGCGCGACCACACCACGGCGCCGCTGGCGGCGTCGAGCGCATTCAACATGCCGGTCGCCCCGAACGTGTACACGCGGCCGTTGACAAGGGTCGGCGTCCCGCGCGGACCGGCGCCGGCATTCGATTCCCAGAACCGCGTCCCGTCGCGATGTCTCCACACCGGCGCGCCGGTCGATACCCTGTAGCACCCGACGATCTCGTCGTCACCGCGCTGCTCCTGGGTGTAGAGCAGGTCGCCGCCGACCGCGAAGGACGACCAGCCCGGACCGATCGGCCGGCGCCACATCTCGACCGGCGGTGACGCAGACCAGTCCGTATTGATGCGCACGCCGCGAACGATGCCGTCGCGCCCGGGGCCGCGAAAGCCTGGCCAGTCGGCTGTTGTTCTTGCGGCTGGAGGTGCGGCTGGAGGTGCGGCCGCGATCGACGCCGGCCCGCTCCGGGCGGCGTCGATGGGCGTGCCGCCCTCCGACGCCACGCGTGGTCGTTCGGGAGTCTTCGCTGGTGCGGGAGCCGGCGGCGGCGCGGCCGCGATCGACGCCGGCCCGCCCCGCGCAGCGTCGAGGCGTTCGTCTGCGGCCTGGGCGTGCGCGAGGAGCCGCTCCTCGGACGTGGCCGTCCAACGCCACGCCAGCTGCGCCCCGGCGCCGATGATCCCATCGGTCCGCAGGAGCGCCCACACTCCGCACGCGAGCAGGATCGCCCCGAGCATCACGGCACGCCGGGGTCCGGCAGCGAGGCGACGGCCGGCCGCTGCCCCGGCGACCAATGCGAGGCTCAGGCCCGGGATGACGTAGATGAAGAACATCATCCCCATCATCCCGGTCTGAATCGACGCGTGGAGGAGAGGCCATGTCGCGACCACCGCGACGATCATCAGGACGATGGCCCCGAGGCGATCGGACCAGCGCGCCCGGCTGAACCACAGCCACCAGACCACGATCGCCAGCGCGGCGAGGATGCCGCCGCCCATCCCCGCCATCAGCGTGGCGTCGGGCTCGACGACAGGCACGACGAACCACAGCAGCCACTGCAGGATCACGGCAACCACGCCGGGCCACAGCCGGAGCGGAGCCGGTGGAGTCGGTTCGTCGGTCTGTGTCATTGTCATAATCGGACCGGACGCGCCTCGCGGGCCGTTTGTTCCCCGGTGCCCTGGCGCGCAGGCATTCCCCTGCGGTTTGCCCAACGTCGGCGCTTCAGCCGCGGCGCTCTTGGTCGCTCCGGCGCCGGTCGGGTGCGGCGCCGTGTTGGGCGAAGACGTATTGCATGAATGTACACTGAGATGTACATTCTAGAGTATGTCCCACCGGTATTCCATCGCAGAGGCCCGAAGTAGCCTCCCCAGCATCGTCGACCAGGCCGAAGCCGGAGTCGAGATCCAACTGACTCGCCGGGGGAAGCCAGTCGCTGCTGTCGTCGCCCTCCGAGTGCTTGAACGCCTGCGAGGCGACCGACCTCTGTTCCGCACGGCTTACCAGGCGTTCCTGAAGCGGTACTCGCTCGACGACGTTGGACTCGATCACGACTTCTTCGCGCCCTTTCGGGAGAAGAGCCCTGGGCGCAAGGTCTCGCTATGACGTTGCGGTATCTGCTGGACACGAGCACCATCTCTTCACCGATCTCCAGGATTCCCGACGCGGACATCGTCGGGCAACTCGACGAACATGGGCACGAATGCGCCATCGCGGCGCCGGTGTGGCACGAATTGACGTACGGATGCAGCCGCCTTCCGCAGGGTCGGCGCAAAGCGGCGTTGGAGATCTACTTGAAGGATGTCGTACGCGCGTCATTTCCGATCCTGCCCTACGATGACGTGGCGGCCACATGGCATGGTCACGAGCGAGCACGACTGGAAACACGTGGCCGGCCGGTCCCGTACGTAGACGGGCAAATCGCCGCGATTGCCTACGCCAGTAACCTCGTGCTCGTCACGGTCAACACCCGCGACTTTTCGCGCTTCACCGGCCTGAGAGTCGAGAACTGGTCGAAACGGCGCGCTCGCCGTTGAATCCGGTGAGCCGATGACCTACCGCTTCGTGAAACGCTGGCACCCGGCTGTCGTCATCACCGTGCCCGCCACGAGGACGAGCGCGAGGATGACACTCATCGCGCCGCGATAGTGCGGGGCGACGTACACGACCACTCCCGCGAGCAGGCAGGCGCCGCCGATGATCATGCCGACTCCGCCCACCCAACGCGTCAGGCCATCGACGTCCGAGCACCGGCTGCGATCGAATCCGGCGATCATGCCGGGCCATCGTCGCTGCCAGGTGACGTAGCTCGGGATGCCGATGGCAAGTCCGACGAACCCCGCGATGAGCACATCGATCAACTCGGGCAACGTCGTTCTCCGTTCCTGGCGCCGCTGGGGGCGAACCAGTCCCTGCCGATCAGACGAATTCTCTGCGCGTCAGAGCGTTCTGACAAGGCTTCTTCACCGGCTTCTTTACCGACGCGCGTGGAGACGCGCTAGTCCGGTTTCATACGTAAAATCCGCGCGACCGCCCTTGACACTGAGTTCGCGCAGATTGGGGATCGACAAGGGACAACGACACGTTCCGGCGAGCAGGCAGGCGAGTCCCGGTCGGAGCGCCCCCAGCAGACCGATCCCGACAATCCGGGCGGTGACGAGCGCCTCGATCATGTGATGCACGCAGATCTCCACGCGGCGCCGACCGAGAACGTCAAGGACGGCGAACTGACCATTTGGATCGTGCTTGCTTTTAGTCGCTGTAACTGGCAATATATAGCCTGTTTGGAAGTACATATGCCATGAAACCAGAAGTATTTCTGGCGTGCCACAGCGTATTCTCACGCGAGGAATTGGCGACAGTTCTGCGCGGCCGGGGACGGACCGACGCCACCGTGGACTCCCACCTCACTCGTTGGCGGCGGCAAGGCCGGATTGCACGTGTGAAGCCAGGTGTCTTCCTCCGCCTCGATAAGGCAGACCAACCGCAGGGGGTGAGCCCCGACTATTACGCACTCGCGTCCCGCATGGCCCCGGATGCCGTTCTTGGTTACCACACCGCTCTCGAGGTGCACGGCATGGCCCACAGCGTCTTCGAGCGGTTCACATTCCTCACGTGGACGAAGACGCGTGACACGACATTCCTCGGGCGACGATTCGTGCCGGTGAGGCCAAGGGCTCCGTTGCGCCTGCTTGACGCCGGCAGGGCATTGGTCGAACAGCTGGAGCGACGCGGTGTCGCGATACGTGTGACGAACATCGATCGCACGGTGGTGGACGTGCTCGACCGGCCGGACCTCTCCGGGGGCGTCGAAGAGGTGTGGCGGTCCCTCGCCGGCGTTCCAGCAGTCGACCCGGAGGCGCTCGACCGCTACGTGTCGCTGGCCGGGAACCGGACGCTGGCGGCCAAGCTTGGCTTCTTTCTCGAAACGCGCCGTGAAGAGCTTGCCGTGCCGGACGCGTTGCTCGTCAGGCTGCGGACACGTATTCCACGGGCTCCGGTGTTCATGGATCGCCGTCGCAAGGGGAGGCTCGTCGCTCGCTGGGCTTTGATCGTGCCGCTGCTCCTTCTCGAGCAGGGCGACGGGGCGTGGTCATGATGACCGCTGGCGACGTGGAGCGGGTCGCTCTGGAGACAGGTTTCAGGGCTCCTGTCGTTGAGAAGGTGCTACGTCTTCACGGCATCCTGGGCCGTCTCGACCGGCACGAGACCACGAGGGGGACGTGGGTCTTGAAGGGTGGGACAGCGCTAAACCTGCTTCACCTGGATGTCCCGCGTCTATCGGTCGACATCGACGTCAATTATGTCGGTGAAGGTGATGTCGAAGGGATGCGGCGCGCCCGCCCGGATTTCGAGCGGGCGCTGACGTCCTGCTGCGCGCGGGAAGGCTGTGACGTGCGCCGCGCTCCGTCGGAACATGCGGGCGGCAAGTTCCGGCTGCGTTACCCGAGCGTCCTTGGTGGTTCTCAGAACCTCGAGGTGGACGTGAGCTACGTGGCGCGTGTGCCCATGTGGGGCGCCATCCGTGCTCGAGTCCGGTTTCCGCCGGATTCCGAACTCGAGGTCCCCACGCTCACCGTCGAGGAGGTGGCTGCGGGCAAGTTCGCCGCCCTCGTGCAGCGGGAGGCCGCTCGCGATGCCTTCGACGCCGCGAACCTGCTGGCGCCCATGCCGGACCTCGTGCGGCAACCGGCGTTTCGAATCGCGTTCGTCTGCTTCGTGGCAGGGAGCCGGACTGATCCGCGACAACTGGTGCGCGCGGGCGTTGTGCTTTCCGACCGGACGATCGAGCAAGACCTCGACCCGCTGCGCCGACGCCACCGACAGGGCATTCACCCGACATTGAACGCGCTGCGTGATTGGATCGCGCAGACGGTTGAGCCAGCTCTTGGTCCTCTGCTCGAGTGGTCAACCAGGGAAGCTCGGTTCCTCGACCTCCTCATGGACGACGGCGAGGTAGCCGCCGAGGCCTTGGTTGACGACGCTGAGGTCCAGGACCGAATCCGGCGTCAACCCATGCTGAACTGGAAAGCCCAACACGTTCGCGAACGCCGCGGGAAACTCTGACATGGCGCCGCCGATGATCATGCCGACTCCGCCCACCCAACGCGTCAGGCCATCGACGTCCGAGCACCGGCTCCGATCGAATCCGGCGATCATGCCGGGCCATCGTCGCTGTCAGGTGACGTCGCTCGGGATGCCGATGACAAGCCCGACGAACCCCACGATGAGCACATAGAGCAACTCAGGCAACGTCGTTCTCCGTTCCTGGCGCCGCTGGGGGCCGCGTCGGCCGTCATGATCGTCCCGCGGCTGGCGATACCCTACGACGCGTCGCGATGCACGTTCTGGGGGGAAAACGCCGGGACACAGACGGCGATGTACTCCGCGCCATCGGCATCGGGGGTGCTGTACCGTACCCAGTCGCCCGCGGACACCTGGACGGCCTGACCGGAGCGAACATCGAGCGTCGTCTCCCGAGACTCCACGCGCAGGAGACCGCGAAGCACGACGGTGAACTCGTCGAACTCCGGCGTCTGGCCCGGCTCGACCCACCCACCCGGGCTGACCATGCGAGCCACGCTCACGGCCGCGTGACCCGTGTTGACTCTCCCGATGAACTCCTCGATCCGCTTCGGCTTGTTGCCCGAAGCTTTGACGATGGTGGGGGACTCGACCAGGGTGATCATGTGGCGAGTATAGCGGAAGCGAAACGACGCTCGAACCATTACAGGAACGCCGCCGGGATCACCGCCAGACCGTCTACTCGCCTCGCGACGTGCGCCACATCGGCCTCCACGTCAGTCACGGTTCTTCGCAGCGCTACCGGGGTGCGTGAACAGCACCCGGCCGAACCCGACGCAGAACGCCGCGTAGACGATTGCACCGGCGACGAGTGCGGGCGGACGATGCCCGGCGATCAGCAGCCTCAGCGACGCGAGTGTCACCACCGAGAAATGCAGGAAGTTCCCCAGGGCGACAGGCCGGTTGTAGATGCCGCCGAGGAGATTCCCGCGTGACATCCAGTTGGCCATCGCCCACCCCAGGTAGAGCGCCCCAGTCACCTGCACCAGCAGGGCCGCGAGCCCTTCAGGCGTCGAGCCGAGCGCGGCCAGCGTCTCCTGGGGCGCGAAGGTGGCGACCAGGCCCAGGGCCGCCATGAAGATGGCGCTGGCTCCCATCAGCAGTCTCGTCGGCATGGCGGTCACGTGCTCCTTGAACCCGGGCTCATGATACCTGACGCTGAGGATTTGCTTGAATTTCGCTTTTGTTACGCTTATAGTCTGTAATAGCGAACATAAAGCGAAAAGAGGCCCCATGCCCGCAACCTGCCGAGCCGATGTAGAAGCACTGCTTAGGGCCCGCAAACTGGACCGGACCCTGGTGGCCGTCACTGCTACCAGCGGCGCCACGGTCGTGCCCGAGACGATGCCGACCGGCGTGTCTCACCTGGACCAGCAGCTGGGCGGAGGCATCCCGATCGGGCATTTCTCCGAGATTGTCGGCCCGCGCTCCTCGGGCCGCACCAGCCTCCTGTTCAGCCTGCTGGCCGCGCTGACGGGCCGCGGCGAACTGGTGGCACTCGTCGATACCTTCGATGCCTTTGATGCCGAGTCGGCGGCTGCGGCGGGCGTGCGCCTGGAGAACCTCCTGTGGGTGCGCGGCGACACCTGCACCCCGGCCTTCCCCCTGATGGCCAGTCGCCAGACGGGCGCGGATCGGTCGATCGAGCGGGCCGTGAAAGCCGCCAACCTCGTGCTGCAGGCCGGCGGGTTCAGCCTGGTGGCGCTCGACCTGGCGGACGCGCCGGTGCAGGCGCTCCGGCGGATCCCGATGAACACCTGGATGCGCCTCCAGCGCGTGATCGAAGGGCAGCCGTCGGCCGGCGTCGTGCTCAGTTCGGCGCCGCTCAGCCGCAGCGCCGGCGGCGTCAGCATCATGCTGGGCGCGGTGCGGACACCTTCAGCGTCCATGGGGACAGGCGACGGCCGTGCGCTGCGCAGCAAACCATGCGAGCGCGGCGAGCACGGTCGCACGACACACGCATCGCAGGGACCGATACCCGCGTGGGGTGACGAAGTGGGGCCCCGCGGGACAACGGACAGGATCCCGGAGATGCGTGTGTCCGCCGCGTCGAGCGGTTTGCAGTGCAGTGCGCTGTCGTCGCCAAACGGGCGGAGGGCGGCCTCGGATGGCGCGACGATGAACTTCCG
>Ga0315290_10003276_pt1 | contig 11562 bp, 9 predicted proteins | sample YL17G12_0_MG_FD_203627 | JGI IMG/M metagenome (GOLD analysis project Ga0315290, IMG submission 203627) | Sediment microbial communities from Yellowstone Lake, YNP, Wyoming, USA - YL17G12_0 | ecosystem: Environmental > Aquatic > Freshwater > Lake > Sediment | place: USA: Wyoming | collected...
CGCGGGTGCGCGCCGCCCTCGACGGCGCCCTGCGCGACGCCGTCGCGCCGGTGCCCGGCCGGCTCTACCTGACGGTCGAGCGGGCCGCCGCGCGCGCCGCCGCGCGCGTGCTCTTCGAGGACCTCGGGGCGCGCTACCTGATCAGCGTCGGCGCCGACCGCCGCCGCGAGGGGGCGGGCTTCGAGGTGCTGCACTGCTTCGCCTTCGACCGCACCGCCACCCGCTGCGTGCTGCGCGTGCCGCTCGACGGCGAGCGCCCGGTGACGCCGTCCATCACGCCGGTGGTGGCGGGGGCCTCGTGGGCCGAGCTCGAGATGCGCGACCTGCTCGGCATCGAGAGCGAGGGGCACCCGGACCCGCGCCCGCTGATGCTGCCCGACGACTTCCCGGCCGACGTCTTCCCGCTGCGCAAGGACGTGCCGTACGACTTCAAGGTCGGGAGCCCGGCGGCGGACGGGGACGCCCCGCCGTCGCCCGACGGCCGGCGCCCGTTCCTCTACCGCGAGCCGCCGGCCGGCTCCACGGTGGTGCAGCTGGGGCCCTTCTTCCCGGTGCTCGAGGAGCCGTCGCAGTGGCGGTTGTTCGTGGACGGCGAGGCGGTGGTCGGCGCCGACTACCGCGGCTTCTACTGCCACCGCGCCATCGAGAAGCTCGCCGACTCGCAGCTCAACTACAACCAGGTGGTGTCGCTCGCCGAGCGCATCTGCGGCATCTGCGGCTGCGTCCACACCGCCTCGTACTGCCAGGCGGTGGAGGAGGCCACGGGGCTCGTGGTGCCGCTGCGGGCCCGCGTCATCCGCACGCTGTCGCTGGAGCTGGAGCGCCTGCAGAGCCACCTCCTGTGGCTCGGGCTGGCCTGCCACATCGTCGGTTTCGACTTCGTCTTCATGCACGCCTGGCGGCTGCGCGAGCCGCTCCTGCGCCTGGCCGAGAACGTCTTCGGCGCCCGCAAGCACTTCGGCGTCAACCTCGTGGGCGGCGTGCGCATCGACATCCCGCGCGACAAGCACGCCGGCGTGCTGGCCGCGATGGCCGAGGTCGAGCGCGAGACGCAACTGCTGGTCAAGGCCATCCAGGACGACGGCGCGCTGGTGGCGCGGCTCAAGGGTGTGGGCGTGTTCACCCCCGAGGAGGCGCGCGCCATGGGGGCGGTGGGGCCGACGGCGCGCGGCAGCGGCATCGCCATCGACGCGCGCCGCGACCACCCCTACGCGGCCTACGACCTGGTCGAGTTCGACGTCGTCACCCACGACGGCTGCGACGTGCTGGGGCGCACCCTGGTGCGCGTGCTGGAGATCTTCGAGGCGGTGAAGATCATGCGCCGCTGCGTCGCCCTGCTCGACGAGCTGCCCGAGGGCGACCTGCTGGCGGAGCTGCCCGAGGCGCTGCCGGCCGGGCGCGAGGGGCTGGGCGCGGTGGAGGCGCCGCGCGGCGAGGTCTTCCACTACGTGCGCACCGGCGAGCGCAACGGCCCGGACCGCTGGCGCGTGCGCGCCCCCAGCTACCAGAACATCCAGGCGGTGCCGCTCATGTTCAAGCCCGGCACGCAGGTGGCCGACGTGCCCATCACCATCGGCAGCGTCGACCCGTGCTTCTCGTGCACCGAGCGGCTGGAGATCGTGGACCGCGCCGGGGGCGGGCGGCGCGTGCTGCGCCAGGCCGAGCTGGAGGAGCTGTCGCGCGCCGACATGCGCCGGCGGCGCGCCGAGTGGGCGCGCGCAGGAGGCCAGGCGTGACGCCGCCCGTCGCCGTCGTGGCCGTCGCCGCCGCGGCCTGGCCGGGCGCGGTCGTGTGGGCGCTGCTGGGGCCGCTGGTGCTGCTGGCGGTCTCGCCGCTGCTCGACGGCGTCGGGCGCCAGGTGCGCGCCCGCCTCGAGACGCGGGCCGGCCCGCCGCTCATGCAAGGCTACGTGGACCTCGCCAAGCTGGCCGGCAAGCGGGAGGTGAGCGCCGGCACCGGGCGGCTCGCGGACACCATGCCCTACGTCGCCCTCGCCGCGGTGGTGACCGCCGGGCTCCTGCTGCCCGTCGGCAAGCTGGCGCCGCTCGGCTTCGCCGGCGACGGCGTCGTGTTCCTCTACCTGCTGGCGCTGTCCAGCGTGGCGCTCGCCCTGGCCGGCAGCGCGTCGGCCAGCCCGTTCGCCTTCCTCGGCGCCAGCCGCGAGATGATGCTGCTGTTCTTCGTCGAGCCGGTGGTGGCCTGCGCGCTCTTCGTCGTCGGCCTCAAGGCGGGCTCGTTCCGCCTGCTCGACGCCGCCGTCTGGCACGGGCTGCACGGGCCGGGGATTTCCGGAGCGCTGGCCGGCGTCGGCCTGTTGCTGGCGCTGCTCGGCTACATGGGGCGGCTGCCCTTCGACCTGCCCGAGGCGGAGCAGGAGCTGATGGGCGGGGCGACCATCGAGTTCGGCGGCCGCCGCCTGGCGCTGCTGCGCTGGACGCTGTTCGTGCGCTGGCTGGTGGTGGCGTGGCTGGTGGCCGAGGTCTTCGTGCCCACGCCGCTGCCCGCCGTGCCGGCCGTCGTTCTGGCCGCGCTCAAGATCCTCGCGATCTTCGTCGTCGCCGCGGCCGCCAGCGCGCTCGTCGCCCGGCTGCGCATCGACTACGCGCGCGCCTTCCTGACGCCGGTCGGGCTGCTCATGGTGTTCGCCGTCGTCTTCGCGCTCATCGGGGCCTAGGGGGGACCGCGACATGCTCGGCGCCAAGCTGCGGCAGATCGTCTTCGGGCTCAAATCGCCGCGCGCCACGGTGGCCTACCCGCTGGCGCCGCTGCCGCCCGAGCCGAACTACCGCGGGCACGTCACCGTGGACACCGAGCGCTGCGTGGGCTGCGGCGGGTGCGCCGACGTCTGCCCGGCGCGCTGCGTGCTGATCACCGACCTCGACGCCCGGCGCCGCGTCATCCGGCGCCACCTCGACCGCTGCCTCCTGTGCGGGCGCTGCCAGGACGCCTGCCCCTACGACGCCCTGCACCTGGTGGCCGAGTTCGAGACCGGCACCCCCGACCGGCGCGACCTGATGATCACGCAGGACCTGTTCATGGGCGTGTGCGACCGTTGCGGGCGCTGCTACGTGGCCGCCCACCCGCTCGACAAGCTGAAGGCCGTCGGGATGCGGGTGGACGAGCCGGAGTTGCTGCCGGCCGCCGCCGGCGCGCCCGAGCGGGAGGCGTGATGGACGACCTGGTCCGCGTCCTGTCGCTGACGCTGCTCTTGACCTCGTTCCTCACGGTCGAGTCGCGGCGCATGGGCCGCGCCATCGCCGCCTACATGGCGCAGGCGCTGGTCATGGTGGCGGTGATCGTCTGCTTCGCCACCCTGCACCCGCACCTCTGGATCTGGGCCGCCACCGCCTTCGTCACCAAGTTCGCGCTCATCTCCTGGATGCTGCGGCGCGCGGCGCGCGGCGGCGACGACCGCGAGGTGCCGCCCTACGTCGGCTTCTGGGTCTCCACCGTGCTCATCGCCGGCCTGGCGCTCGGCGTCTACGAGCTGGTGCACACGCACGCCTCGTTCCTGGCGCCGACGCCGCTGGCCGAGCAGGAGCCCTATCGCACCAACGTGGCGGTGGCCCTGACCCTGCTGTTCGTCGGCATGTACGCGGTGCTGACGCGGCGCGACGCGCTCAAGGTGGTCATGGGCGTCTGCCTGATGGAGAACGGCGCCCATCTCTCGCTGGTCACGCTGGCGCCCGGCATGCGCGAGACGGTCCTCATCGGCGTGGTCACCGACGTGGTGCTCGCCGTCTTCCTGCTGCTCCACCTGGTGCGCGGCATCGAGCAGCAGCTCGGCTCGCGCGACACGGCGCGCCTGAGCGCGCTGCGGTGGTGAGGAGGCGGCGATGACCCCCGGCCCGGCCTGGCTGCCGATCGCGGCGCTCGCGGTCCCGCTCGTCGCCGCGCTCCCCGTGCTCTTCGTTCCGGCGCGGCTGCGCAAGCTGCTGTGGGTCGCGGCCAGCGCCGCGGTCCTCGTCCTCGCCGTGCTGCAGGCGCGCGCCGTGGTGGCCGGCGGGCCGATCCCGGCGCTCGGCGGCGAGCTCCTGGTGGACGGGCTGGCGGCGGTGATGGCGCTGCTCATCGCCTTCCTGGCGTTCGCCTGCTCGGTGTACGCCATCGGCTACCTGTCGGCGCCGCAGCCGCACGGCGCCGAGGGCCGCGAGCGGCCCGAGTGGCCGGAGCGCCTGGTGCGCCTCGAGCGGCGCCTGCCGCTGTTCACCGCGCTCTTCCTGGTCCTCGAGTTCACCCTGCTGTGGGTGGTGATGACCAACAACGTGGTGCTCCTGTGGGTGGCCCTCGAGGCGACCACGCTGGCCTCGGCGCTCCTGGTGTCGTTCTACTGGGACCCGCGGGCGCTGGAGGCGGGCTACAAGTACCTGCTGCTGCTCACCGTCGGCATCACCTCGGCGTTCTTCGGCTGCGTGCTGCTCTACGCGGCGGCCGCGCCGCTCATGGGCCACGAGTCGGCGCTCCTGATCAGCAACCTGCGCGGCGTGGCCGGGCAGATCCCGTCGCACCTGGCGCTCACCGCCGCCCTGCTGCTGCTCATCGGCTTCGGCACCAAGGCCGGTCTGGCGCCCTTCCACCCGTGGGTGGCCGACGCCCACGCCGAGGCCCCGGCGGTGATGAGCGCCTTCCTGTCGAGCGTCATCATCAAGGTGCCGTTCGTCGGCCTGCTGCGCGTGTGGTCGATCTTCGGGCCGCGCTACCCGGCGCTCAACGAGGTGCTGCTGTGGCTGGGGGCGTTCACCATGGTGACGGGGGCGGCGCTGGCCGTGGCGCAGGACGACCTCAAGCGCCTGCACGCCTACTCGAGCGTGTCGCAGGTCGGCTTCATCGCCGCCGCCATGGGGCTGGGCACGCCGCTCGGCTACTACGCGGCGATCTTCTTCCTCCTGAGCCACGCGCTGGCCAAGGGGCTGCTCTTCCTGTCCACCGGCGCGGTGGTCTTCGCGGCCCGCGAGGTGCGCAGCATCACGGCGCTGGGCGGCTTGCGGCGCGCCCTGCCGCTCACCGCGGCGTGCACGCTGGTGGGGGCGCTGTCGCTGGCCGGCCTGCCGCCGTTCGGCGGCTTCGTGGCCAAGGCCCAGGTGCTGCTGGCCGCCGCCGACGCCCGCCACTGGGTGGTGCTGGGCATCGCGCTGGCCACCAGCCTCATCACCATGGCCTACATGACCGGCATGTGGCAGCGGGTCTTCCTCGGCCGCCCCGGCTCGCCCGAGGTGGTCGAGGAAGACGTCCGCGAGGTGCCGGTGTCCATGCGGCTGGCGATGGTCCTGCTGGCCGCCGCCGTCCTGCTCCTCGGGCTGCGGCCGCAGTGGCTCGACCCGCTGCTCAGCCTGATCGCGGGGATCTAGGAAGGGGGGTGGGGGGCTTGGCGAAGGGGCTGCTCGAGCGGTTCTTCCCCAAGGCGCTGCCGCGCTCGCTGTGGGTCTTCCACACCAACGTGGGGGGCTGCAACGGCTGCGACATCGAGGTGCTCGACGTGCTGACGCCGTATTTCGACGTGGAGCGTTTCGGCATGCGCCTGGTAGGATCGCCGCGCCACGCCGACGTGCTGCTGGTCTGCGGGCCGGTGACGCGGCCGATGCTGGAGCCGCTGCGGCGGCTCTACGACGCCGTGCCCGACCCCAAGATCGTGGTGGCGATCGGGGCCTGCGCGGTGGGCGGCGGGCCCTGGTTCGACACCTACAACGTGGTGGGCGGCGTCGACAAGGTCATCCCGGTGGACATGTACATCCCGGGCTGCCCGTCGCGCCCGGAGTCCATCCTCCACGGCGTCGCCCAGCTGCTCGAGCTGGCGCGCAAGAAGGTGGCCCCCGTCGCGGAGTCGCAGGTGACGGGAGAGGAGCTGGCGCAGATCGGGCGCGTGCCCGACGACGGCGCCGCGAAGCGGTAGGGGACGAGGGCCCGCAGGAGGTCCGTCATGGAGAACATGGAAGCGATTCTGGGCGAGGTCGAGACCTTCCAGGGGATGAAGCCCGCGCACCTCAAGCTGCTGGCGGACTGCGCCTCCGAGGTCCGCTTCGAGGCCGGCGCCGTGCTCGGCCGGGTCGGCGACTCGGCGGACTGCTTCTGGGTGATCCGCGAGGGCCGTCTGGCGCTGCAGCTGCCCGCCCCCGGCCGCGGCGGCGTGACCATAGCCACCTCCTCGAAGGGGGCGGTGGTCGGCTTCTCGTGGCTGGTGCCGCCGTATCAGCTGCAGTTCGACGTGCGCGCCGTCACGCCCACCCAGGTGATCGCCATCGACGGGGCCAGGCTGCGGGCCCACTTCGCCGGCGATTGCGGGCTGGGCTACGACCTCATGTGCCGCTTCTCGCAGATCATGACCGACCGCATCCAGGCCATGAGCATGCAGATCCTCGACGTCTTCGGGGAGCACCCGGTCGACAGCGACTGACGCGGGTGCGATCGCGTTGCTGGCCGCGCGGGCGGCGCCGGGGCCCTGGGCCTACGGGGCCGCCCGCTTCACGCTGCGGTCGAAGAACTCGGCGATGCGCCCGTACAGCCGCTTGGTCACCAGCGGATCGGGCACCGAGTGGGTGAAGCCCGGCAGCGGCAGGAACTCGAACTCCTTGCCCGCCCGGAACAGCGCGTCGGCGAGCTTCATGCTGTGCAGGAAGTAGACGTTGTCGTCCACCGTGCCGTGCACCAGCAGCAGCGGGCGCGCCAGCCGCGGCACGTAGGTGAGCACGGAGGACGCCTCGTAGGCGCGCAAGTCGGCGTCCGGCAGGCCGAGGTAGCGCTCCGTGTAATGGGTGTCGTAGTCGCGCCAGTCGGCCACCGGCGCGCCGGCCATGGCGGCCCGGAAGACGTCGGGCCGCTGCATCACGGCCATGGCCGCGAAGTAGCCGCCGAACGACCAGCCGAAGATGCCGACCCGCGCCAGGTCCATCTCCGGGTGCGCGGCCGCCAGGGCCCGCAGCCCGTCCACCTGGTCGGCCAGCGCCACGCCGATGAGGTCGCCCTTGATGGCCCGCTCCCAGGCGCGGCCGCGGGCCGGCGTGCCGCGGCCGTCGAGCGCCACCACGATGTAGCCCTGGTCGGCGAACCACTGGTCGAGCAGGTAGGCGTAGGCCGACTGGCGCGCCTGCTGGGCGTGCGGTCCGCCGTAGACGTTGACGATCACCGGGTAGCGCTCGCCGGGGCGGAAGTCCGCCGGGCGCACGACCACGGCGCGCAGCCGCGCCGGGCCGACGGCCTCGAAGCTCAGATGCGTGCGGATCCCGGGCGTCTCGGTGACGGCGCGCAGTGCGGCCAGCGGCTTGCCGCCGGCGTCCATGACCGTGTGGACGGGCCCGCTCTCGGCGCCGCTGCGCGTGCGCACCCAGGCGCGCCCGTTCTTGGCGACCACGGCGGCGTGCCAGCCGGACCCGCGCGTCACCGGCTCGGCGGCCGGGCGTCCCGGTCCGAGCGGCACGCGGAAGACCTGTAGCTGCGTGGGATCTTCCCCGCCGGTGACCCAGGCGCGGCGGTGGCTCTCGTCGAGCGCGACGAACCCCCGCAGGTTGAACCCCGGCGGCGTCAGGCGGCGCAGCAGCGCCCCGTCGCGCCCGCGCAGCTCGAGCTGCCAGGCGCCGTCCCGCTCGCTCGTCCACAGAAAGCCGCTGCCGTCCTCCAGCCAGTGCGGCATGTCGCCGTCGAGGTTGAGCCACGTCGAGTCGGTCTCGACGAGCAGCGTGCGGGTCGCGCCGTCGGCCGCGTCCACCGCCAGCAGCGCCTCTTCGGTCTGCGGCCGGTTCTGCACGAGCAGCGTCAGCGGCGCGTTCTTCTCCCAGCGCACGCGCGCCAGGTAAGCGTAGCGCTCGCGGTCCCAGCTCACCCAGGTGGTGGGCCCGCCGGCAGCCGCGACGATGCCCAGGCGCACCCTGGCGTTGGCCTGGCCGGGGCGGGGATAGCGCCAGGCGTCGGGGGCCTTCTCGGGGTGCGCGGGGTCGGCGATGTGCAGCACCTCGACGGGCGCTAGGTCCGTCTCCTGGTAGGCGATGCGGCTGCCGTCCGGCGACCACCAGTAGCCGCTGAAGCGGTCCATCTCCTCCTGGGCGACGAACTCGGCGAGACCGTGCGTGAGCGTGTCGCTCGCCCCCTCGGTGAGCCGCGTCTCGCGGCCCGAGGCGATGTCGGTCACGTAGAGGTCGCCGTCGCGCACGCAGGCCACGCGCGTGCCGTCGGGGGAGAGTTGCGGGTCGATGGGGAAGCCGGGCGAGCCGGCCAGCTCGGTGACCGCGCCGCCGGCCCGCTCGATGACGAACAGCCGTCCGGAGAGCGGCACCAGGAGCCGCCGGCCATCCTCGGAGATCTTGTAGGAGACGATGCCCCGCGTGCTCACGCGCAGGCGCTCGCGGCGCGCCTTCTCCTCGGGCGTGAGGCGCTCCTCGGCGCCGCGCAGGATCTGCTCGGCCGTGAGCACCACGCGCTCGGTCCGGGTGGCGACGTCGAACTCGTAGAGGTCCTGCACGAAGCTGCGCGGCCCGGAGCGCAGGAAGAGGACAGCGCGGCCGTCGGGCGTGAGCTTCACCGCCGTCGGCTGGCCGAGGCGGAAGCGGTAGGTCGCGGCGTACTGCTCGAGGAAGGTGGTGTCGGGCGGGGCGGCGGCGGCGCTCCCGGCGCCCAGCCCGAGAGCGGCCGCCAGCAGCCAGCCGGTGAGGCGCGTCGTCGCCGGACTCTCGGGCGCGCGGCCCGCGGAGCTCATGGCCTCCGGCCCACCGGCAGCACCGCGTACGGCTCGTGCCCGGCCGCCAGCGCGAGTCCGCGCCGCAAGGCGGCGATGTCGAACCCACCGACCATCACGGTGCCCAGTCCCAGCGCGGTGGCCTCGAGATAGACGTTCTGGACGACGAAGCCGGTCTCCATCGCCACCCAGCGCTCGGCGCGCGGGCCGAACTTCTCCGCCGCCAGGGCGCTGTCGCCGGTGACGATCACCACCAGCGGTGCGCCGGCGACGAACGCTTGCCGCGAGGTGGCCGCGGCCAGGCCGGCTCGCTGGTCGCCGGAAGCCACGGCCGCCAGAGCGTGGCCCTTGGGCTCGTAGCGGTAGAGCCCCGCGGCCAGCCCGGCGACGTCGTTGGCGACCACGTAGACGGCGAGCGGATAGACGGCGCGGGCCGAGGGCGCGGTGCGCTTGCCCTCGGGGCTGGTGATGCCCTGCGCCGCCCACATGAGCTGCGAGAGCTGCGGCAGCGTCAGCCCGCCGGGAGCGAACTCGCGCACCGAGCGGCGGGTGGCCAGCGCCTTCTCGAGCGGCAGCTTGCCTCCGACGTCGGGCGCGGGGAGCCCGATGGTCCGGCCGGCGGCGGTGGCTTCGGCGGCGTGCCCGCAGACCGGCAGGGCCAGCAGGCAGGTGGCGATCGCGAGGAGCAGCAGGCATCGGGTCATGTGCGGCCTCCTTGGCGTGGGTCTCAGGGCTGGTGCGCCGGGTTCGGCCCCCGGCGGTCGGCCTTCGGTTCCGTATAGGCGATGTGCCGCTCATAGAGACTCATCCGCGCTCCGATCTCGGCGGCCAGCGCCTCATCGCCGGACTGCGCAGCCAGGTCGAGGGCGCGCCGCGCGGTCCGCCCGGCCGCATCGAAATCCCCGGTGGCCGCTTGAGCCGCCGCCAGCGTGTCCAGCACCTTCGGATCTCGGTCTCCGGTCAACTCGCCCGCCCGCTCCGCGAGCGCCACGGCCTGCGCGGGGTCGCGCACGGTCCGGTCCGGGCTCGTGGCCAGCAGCAGTTGCTCCGCCACCTGCGAGGGATCCCCGCCCAGCCCGGTGAGCGCCATGGCCAGCCGGAAGTGGAGCCGGGGATCGTCTGGCGCGAGGGCGACGGCGCCGCGCAGCTGCTCGACGGCCTCCGCGAGGCGGCCCTGGAGCACGAGCACGTCGGCCAGCCGGTCCGCCGCCTCGACATAGTCCGGTTTCAGGCGGAGCGCGCGACGGAGCTCCGCTTCGGCTTCGTCCAGATCGCCCTCGAGGCGCAGCGCGGCGCCCAGGTTGTAGGCAGTGTGCGGGTCAGCCGGGGACAGCTCGACGGCCCGGCGGAAGTGCCGGATCGCCTCCTCGACCTGTCCGCCGCTGCCCAGCACGACGCCGAGGTTGTAGTGGGCATCGCCGTAGTCCGGCGCAAGCTCGAGGGCCCGGCGCAGGTGGCGAATCGCCTCCTCCTGGGCCGACTGCCCGGCCAGCAGGACACCGAGCTCGTTGTGCACCGCGGGCGCGTCCGGCGCCATCGCCTCCATGTGGCGGAACAGCGTCAGGCTGTCCTTCCAGTTGCGCAGCGTGGTGCGCACCCCGGCGGCCTCGGCAGCAGCGACCAAGAGCACGAGCGCCAACAGGGCGACCCGCGCCGCGCGGCCGGCCAGGGCCCGCGGCCGACCGGCCCAAACCGCCGTCAGCCCGGCCGCGATCACCAGCAGGAGGCCCACGGCGGGGAAGTAGACGTACTTGTCGGAGGCGATCACCCAGCTGTACTTCACCAGGCCGAGCGTGGGGACGAGCGCCAGCGCGAAGAACAGCCAGCCGGCGAGCGGGCCGCGCGTGCGCCGTGCGAACAGGAACACGGCGGCCGTCACGGTCACGACGACGGCGACCCCGGCGAGCACGGACGGATTGGACAGGGCGAGCGGCGCCGGGGGTTGGTACACGCAGGACAGATCGAAGGGGCGGACGATCTTCCCGAGGTAGAACGCGAGCAGGTAGGCGGCGTGCAGCGGCCACTGCAGCCAGCCCGAATGCGACGCGGCCGCGATTCCCGCCGTGCGCTGGTGTGAGATGAGGGTGATGGCGCCGGAGACCAGCGAGAGAAAGAAGAAGGGCCACTTCTCGAGAGCCGATCGCCAGCTCAGTCTCCGGAGCGGCCAGTAGTCCAGCAGCAAGAGCAGCAGCGGCAACATCGCGACGGTGGGTTTGGAGAGCAGCGCCAGCGCGAAGAGAGCAGCCGACACCGGCAGCCAGGCGCGGCCCCGCCGGCGGCAGTGCTCGACGTACGCCAGCAGGCTGGCGAACGCGAAAGCCGCGGCGAGCAGCGTCTTGCGCTCTCCGATCCACGCCACGGGCTCCACGGTCAACGGGTGCAGGCCGAAGAGGAGTCCCGCCAGGGCCGCGGGCACGAGGGCGCCGGAGAGGCGGTACAAGAACAGGACGAGGAGCAGCGTGGCGACGACGTGCAGCGCGAGGCTCGTCTGGTGAAAGACCCGCAGGTCGCCGGGCCGGCCGCCCATCGCGTAGTCCAGCATCAACGACGTCATGGAGAGCGGGAGGTAGTAGCCCCTGACCGTGGAGGGATTCATCACTTCGCCGAAGAAGCGCGACGCCGACGCCCAGCTGGGATGGGTGACGAGCGGGTTGTAAGTGACGAATTCATTGTCGTCGAAAGACAGGGCCTGGGCCCCGAGCACGGGCCAGTGCACCGCCGCGACCGCGAACGCGACGAGCAGGAGCGCGACGGCCAGCGCGCCCGCTCCGCTACGGCCGCGGGGCCGGCCGACGGATCGTGGCGCGGCCGTCTGCCTCCTGGAGGCGTCCGTGTGGACTGGGTTGCTCACGCGGCCATCCTAGCCGCGGGCCGGGCCCTGCTCAAGCGGCCGACTCCCG
>Ga0315290_10003280_pt1 | contig 11560 bp, 12 predicted proteins | sample YL17G12_0_MG_FD_203627 | JGI IMG/M metagenome (GOLD analysis project Ga0315290, IMG submission 203627) | Sediment microbial communities from Yellowstone Lake, YNP, Wyoming, USA - YL17G12_0 | ecosystem: Environmental > Aquatic > Freshwater > Lake > Sediment | place: USA: Wyoming | collected...
TCCAACATCCTCAATCATAACACATTTCCATTGGCGCAGATAATGTCCGACGTTCTGGAAGTTGCTCAAACTGAAATGAACAAACCCGTTGAATTAGAATTTGCTGTAGATATGGATGTACCCGCAGGTGAGCCAAAAGTATTCTATCTGCTGCAGATCAGGCCCATCGTGGAACAGGACCAGGTAATAAAGGAGAACCTTGATGATGTAAAACAAGAGCAAACTATTATTTTCTCGAACTCAGCTTTGGGCAATGGTATAATTGAAGATGTACGCGATATTGTTTATATAAAACCCGAAACATTTGCAGCTTCACGCAATAATGAACTGGTTAACGATCTGGGCTTAATTAACGAAAGATTTCTCAAAGAGGGCCGCTATTATGTGCTTGCTGGTCCAGGCCGCTGGGGTTCCAGCGATCCCTGGTTAGGAATTCCGGTTAAATGGCAGCAGATTTCTGCAGCCAGGCTTATCGTGGAATCAGGCCTGGCAAATTATCGAATCGATCCCAGCCAGGGAACACACTTTTTTCAAAATCTTACCTCTTTCAGGGTAGGCTACTTCACCATCAACCCTTTTATGCACGATGGCTTCTACGACCTCGATTACTTGTCCGGGATACCGGCTTTTTACGAAGACGAATTTATCAGGCATGTCAGGTTCGCTAAACCATTGATAATTAAGATTGATGGTCGGAATAATAAAGGTCTTGTTATGAAAAGTACCGATTAGACTGCTTACTTTGAGCTGGTGAAATCAGGCGCTCAAGGCATATTATTGCCAAAGCCTTAACTGGGCGATATAGAATTAAAAAGGGAATAATAAGAAAGATAATGAATAAAATATTTTCCCACTTTAGGTTTCTGTCTGCTTTAAACGCATAATTTCGCTTCGTTATTCAAATAACAATACGACATCATTTGCGTTATTGTATCATTTTTAAAAGCTTTATCATGAATTTAGAAAAAATTATGAGTAACCTGGAAAAGAAACATCCAGGCGAAGTCGAGTATCTGCAGGCAGTTCGCGAAGTTCTTGAGTCGCTCGAAGAAGTTGTGAATGAGAATCCACAATTTGAAGCTGCCGGGATCATCGACAGAATTATAGAACCTGATCGTATTTTGGCTTTCAAAGTTCCCTGGATGGACGACAATAACAAAGTACAAGTGAACCTGGGTTACAGAATCCAATTCAACAACGCCATAGGTCCATATAAAGGTGGTCTCAGGTTCCATCCAAGTGTAAACCTTAGTATTTTAAAGTTTTTAGGATTTGAACAAATATTCAAAAATAGTCTTACAACTTTGCCGATGGGAGGAGGAAAGGGTGGATCCGATTTCGATCCAAAAGGAAAGTCGAATTCAGAAATCATGCGCTTCTGCCAGGCATACATGCTTGAATTATGGCGCTTTATAGGCCCGGAAACTGATGTTCCCGCGGGCGACATAGGAGTAGGTGGCCGCGAAATCGGTTTCCTGTTCGGCATGTATAAAAAATTAGCACAGGAGCACACGGGCGTTCTTACCGGAAAAGGAATCAACTGGGGCGGAAGCCTTGTTCGTCCGGAAGCTACCGGATTTGGAGCAGCCTACTTTGCCAACGAAATGTTAGCGACCAAAGGCGATTCATTTAAAGGCAAAACAGTTTGTATATCAGGTTTCGGAAACGTAGCCTGGGGTGCGGTTATCAAAGTTACCGAATTAGGTGGAAAAGTAGTTACCATCTCTGGTCCCGACGGTTACATCTACGATCCCGATGGAATTACCGGCGAAAAGATCAATTATATGCTCGAACTGCGCGCTACGAATCAGGATATCGTAAAACCATATTCTTACGAATTTACCGGAGCTAATTTCCACCAGGGAAAGCACCCATGGGAAGTAAAATGTGATGTAGCGATGCCTTGCGCAACACAGAACGAACTTAACAAAGAAGATGCGGTGAACCTTGTTAAGAACGGTTGTATATGCGTTACTGAAGGCGCTAACATGCCTGCAACGCCCGAAGCTGTGGAAGTATTTCTCGATAACAAAATCCTTTTTGGACCTGGTAAAGCTGTAAATGCCGGTGGCGTTGCAACTTCAGGTCTCGAAATGTCACAGAATTCGATGAAACTCAACTGGCCGGCTCAGGAAGTTGACGGCAGGCTGCACGAAATCATGCGGAACATACATGCAGCATGTGTTAAGCACGGCAAACAACCAGATGGTTATGTTAACTATGTAAAAGGCGCCAACATAGCCGGTTTCCTCAAAGTGGCCAATGCCATGCTCGACCAGGGAATCGTTTAAATTGTTTATTTTTGTTATATAAAATCATTAAACAAAAGGGTCTGTTTTGTACTCATATTGCTCAAATTTTTAATTTACATTTTCATGGAAACCGTTATTATTAATATTAAGACGCAAAAAGATAAACTTCTTTTTACTTCTTTAGCAGACAGATTAAAGCTAAAGTCAAAAATTCTGTCAGAAGAAGATAAGGAAGATTATTGTTTGCTTAAATCAATGCTGGAAGCCAAACAAGAGGATTATGTTGATAGGGAAACAATAATGAAATCGATACGGAAATGATTGTCCTTTTTTCTTTCCAGTTTCTCTAACTGGAAGGAATCGCAATGGGTAAGTATAACTCAGCTGGTATCTTCAGCTTGTTTATATTCAAAACACTTGCAAATTGTGCTTTCTAAATCTGGCTCAATAATTATTATCTTTACAAAAAAAAGTAAAACAATGAACACCTCAACGATCAGACAAAAATTGTATGAATATATCAGGGTAGCAGATGATAAAAAAGTGAAGGCTATCTATACGATAATTGAAAGTGAAGTGAATGAATTATATGAATGGTGGAATGATAAGGATTTGATGGCTGAACTTGATCGTCGTTCTGCTGATTTAAAACACGGAAAGGATAAAGGACATTCCTGGGAAGAAGTAAAAAAAGACCTATTGAGTAGCCGAAAAACATCAACCCGGAATGGACAATAAGATCATTATTTCGTCTGAAGCCGTAAAAGAATTACAAGAATCATATGAATGGTATGAAGCTCGTTCTGATGGTTTGGGTGGGCGATTTGTTGAATTCTTTGAAAAAGCTATCAATTTAATTTTACTAAATCCTGAAGGATATCCCAATAAGAGAGAACCATACAGGGAAATGGTACTTGGCAAATTTCCTTACCTGATTGTTTATGAATTTGTAAAAGAGGAACATATCGTTTATATATTGCATGTTTTTCATACGAAACGAAATCCAACACTAAAAGCAAAAACTTAGCGAAGCACTCTCATGAGCTTAGCGATTAATGATTTTTCCAATAAATAGAACTACAAAGAAATTACCCGAATAGCGCAGAGAACGCCTCTTCAATCCTGGAAATCCCGGTAACCCGTATGCCAACCTTCTTCAGATCAAGCCCTTTCATATTGTATTTTGAAATGTACACCTGTTCAAATCCTAACTTATCAGCTTCCGCGATGCGCTGTTCTATGCGGTTTACTGGTCGTATCTCTCCCGAGAGCCCCACTTCAGCAGCAAAACACGAATGCTTTGCAATAGGAATATCTTCGCTCGACGAAAGTACTGCACAAATCACTGCGAGGTCGGTAGCCGGATCATCCACACGAATGCCGCCGGCAATATTCAGGAAAACATCTTTAGCCCCCAGCCGGAATCCACATCTCTTTTCGAGTACAGCCAGCAGCATGTTGAGCCGGCGCGTATCGAATCCGGTGCAGGAGCGCTGCGGTGTTCCGTAAGCAGCCGAACTCACCAGCGCCTGCGTTTCAATAAGCAAAGGCCGCATGCCTTCGATAGCGCATGCAATAGCCACACCGCTCACTTCCTCATCGCGTTGCGAAATCAGTATCTCTGAAGGATTGCTCACTTCGCGCAGCCCGGTGTTTTGCATCTCATAAATTCCAAGTTCCGAAGTAGAACCAAACCTGTTCTTGGCTGCCCTCAGAATGCGGTATCCATGGTTATGATCGCCTTCGAACTGCAACACGGTATCAACCATATGTTCCAGAATTTTTGGTCCGGCAAGACTGCCATCCTTGGTAATATGTCCGATCAGGAAAACCGGTGTATCGGTAACCTTGGCAAATTTCTGCATCTCGTTGGCAGTTTCACGAATCTGCGAAATACTACCCGCCGACGATTCAATAATGTCCGTATGCAGCGTTTGAATGGAATCGATGATCAGTATTTTTGGGGCTATCTGCTCCATGCGCTGAAAGATATTTTGCGTTGAAGTTTCCGAAAGCACGTAACATAAGTCATTTTTCATCCCGATCCGTTCGGCGCGCATCCTGATCTGTTGCTCACTTTCTTCGCCTGAAACATATAAGACCTTTGTTTTCAGCATATTCAGAGCCACCTGAAGCATAAGTGTGGATTTGCCTATTCCCGGTTCGCCTCCGACCAGAACAAGCGACCCGGCCACCAGCCCACCGCCCAGAACGCGGTTAAGCTCCTGGTTTCGTGTATCGATACGCATCTCGTTCCCCGCTGTAATTTCGCTGATCAGCCGTGGCTCGCTGCTTTTATGTTTTCCTGCGGGTGTATATGCCGGCGTTTCTTCCTTGCGTTGAATCACTTCTTCAACGTAAGTATTCCATTCACCGCAGGCAGGGCAGCGTCCTATCCATTTGGCTGCCTGGGCTCCGCAGGATTGGCAGAAAAATGTTGTTCGTGTCTTTGACATCGGGTAAAGGTAGGGAAATGATTGAAAGGAGGCAAGACTGATGTGGTATTTATGTTGTCAAATAAAAGTAAGAGCAAGGTGAAAAACTTAGGTTTTATCTAAAAAAGGATTTAAGAACAAGGATCAACGAATTTTGATTTACGATTTGGTTACTTCTACATTCTAAAATCGTTAATCCTTGTTCATCATTCTTCTCTGTTGAGCAGTTATGAGGATTTTTTCCACGATGCCTGTTGTGGAATATCCCTGCAGGAATTCCAGCGTAACGACTTCGCCGCCTTTTGCTTTAACGATATCGTAACCAACGATTTCTTCAGGCTTATAATCAGCTCCTTTTACCAGTATATCGGGCTGTACCAGGTGTATAAGTTCATAGGGGGTTTCCTCATCGAAGAGAACAACTGCTGTCACAAATCCCAGTGAAGCAAGCACCATGGCGCGGCTGTCCTGAACCTGCAAAGGGCGCTGCGGTCCTTTCATCCGGCTTGCAGAAGCATCGGTATTGAGGCCAATTACCAGCACATGTCCTAAATCGGCAGCCTTGGCCAGGTAATCGATATGACCCAGATGAAGAATATCGAAACAACCATTGGTAAAGACTATTTTCCGGTCATGGAATCTCCAGATTGCCAGGGCCCTTGCCAGTGCCTGACCAGAAAGGATTTTATTTCTCAGCACATCAAGATTTAACATTAGCTGTTTTATTTAGCAACGGAAGGAGAATAAGCGAAAGAATACCCAGGCAGATGACCGTAAGTGTTTGCGACGACCAGATAAGCCATCCCATTGCATAGCCGGTGGTTTTAGAAATGGAGTAAAGGATGAGAGTTTCGGCCACTATGGCCGGATATATACCAATACCCCCTTGTACGACCATAATACCAATGGAGCCAAAAATAAGCACTCCCAGACCTGCATCGAGGCCAAGCATTGCTGTATCAGCCAGGCTGTAAAACACAAAGTAAGCCATGAGCAGGTACAGTGTCCATATAGCAAGCGAATAGAAGATGAAGAGCAATGGTTGCTTTATGCTGCCAAGCGATTTAATGCCTTCGAGAAAGCCAAGTATTTGGGCCTTTAGCTTTTGGAGGAAAGCAGATCGCCGCATCAATCGCCAAAGTATTATCAATCCGGCTATTAAAACCAGCCCGATTCCAATGCTGACAAAGATGAAGAACGCTGAGAAATCGATTGTAAACTGGAACTTTGCAGCCAGAGGGTCGTAAACCCTTGTTTGAATGTAACTGCTAAGCCGGTCCGATTGAATATAAATGGTGGTGAAGAAAAGAATAAAGAACATAATCATGTCCACTGCTCGTTCCGTAATCACTGTACCAAATGATTTGGTGAAGGGGATTTTTTCGTAGCGTGTAAGAATTCCACACCGGCTTACTTCGCCCAGCCTGGGAAGGACCAGGTTGGCCAGGTAGCCGATCATAACGGCAAAAAACACATTGGAACTGCGAGGAATATAACCCATAGGCTCCATCAGCATTTTCCAGCGCAACGACCTGAGAAGATGACTCAGAATACCCAACAAGACAGCAAGTACAATCCAGGCATAATTTGCCTTACGGAATGACAGCATGATTTCCTTTTTCTGATCATGCGTTAAATTGCGCATAAACAACCAGATAAAAAATATTCCTATGCCCAGGAAAAATATGAAACGGGCAATCGTACTGATCTTGTTTTTCAAGACACTACCTGAGTTTATTATTACTGTCAGGGAAAACTACTGAAGGTTGAAACGAACGCGCGACGTCAAAGTCCATACTGGCATAAGACACAATTATGACCACATCGCCCGGAACGGCTTTGCGGGCGGCTGCTCCATTCAGCGAAATAGAGCCGGATCCGCGTTCACTTTTTATCACGTATGTTGTGAGGCGCTCTCCATTGTTGATGTTCAGCACCTGTACTTTTTCATATTCGATCAGGTTGGCTGCATCCATCAAATCCTCATCAATAGCAATACTGCCGATGTAGTGAATATCCGCCTGGGTGATTGTAGCCCGGTGTATTTTCGATTTAAGTACTTCGATAAACATAATGCAAAGTTACATTAAAAAATCTATTTGTGTATTACTTATAGAATTCATCCCCCCTGCAACACAATATTATCAATAAGACGCACCTGGCCAAGGAAAGCAGCCAGACAAATGATAATATGTTTACTTTCGGCCCAGTCGGGAACAGGCACCAGCGTATCCATATCTACAATTTCGACATATTCAACACTGAATAAAGGGTTTTGGTTAATATCGGCTGCGATCATGTGCTGAAGTTTCGCCGGTGTAAAACTTGTATAATGAGAAGCGCCTTTTTGTAAGGCAAAATGCAGCAGTGATGCAACAGCACGTTCCTCCGGGAGCAGGCGATGATTGCGCGAACTCATGGCCAATCCGTCGGATTCCCTAACAATGGGGCAGGAAACAATGCGAACGGGGAGCGAAAACATTTCTACCATTTTCCGGATGACGGCGAGTTGCTGAAAATCTTTTTCACCAAAATATGCTACATCTGCCATTGTAATTTCAAGGAGACGACGAACTGCAATGGCCACACCATTAAAATGTCCGGGACGAAACCGGCCTTCCATCACTTTGTCGAGCATGCCGAAATCATAAATGGTAGTATCCGGTTCCGGATACATTTCCCAGGCCGAAGGAGCAAAAACGGCATCGCACCCAGCCACGGAAAGCAAGACCAGGTCGGCTTCCAATGTGCGTGGGTATTTTAAAAGGTCGTCGGGATTATTGAACTGGATAGGATTTACAAAAATGCTGCAGATTACAATATCGTTTTCCCGGCGGGCCTCCTTCAACAGTGACATATGTCCCTGGTGCAGCGCACCCATTGTGGGCACAAAACCTACCTTGTATCCGTTCTGCTTAAGAAGTTGAATATAAGATTGGGTTTCAGCAACCGTTTGAAGTAATTTCATTCTAAAGTATTTGTTTCACTGGTATTTATCGTGAAAGTTGCCTTGCACTATTATGTTGCGTAATGCAAAGATTATGAATGTCCGGATACCGGTTTCTTTTTGATCATTCGGTTTTGTCAATAATCCGGAGCATATCCTTTTCGAGAGATATTGTTGGTGTTTCAATGATGCGGCCTATTTCTCTATCATTCCGATAAAAGATAAATGTAGGAACCAGGTTGATACTTAGTGGTGCCAGGTCAATACCGGGAGCTGCTTTTGTACGATCAACGCAGATAAGCGATAGCTTGCCGTAATCAAATTTCAATAAATCGAGTATCTTGTAAAAATGTGGAACCTGCTCCTTACTGTCGCCACACCAGGTTCCCATCACGAGTTTAATGACGATGTCGTTCATGCCTCGCGTAAGCATCCGAAGCGCAGAAGTATCAGGAGCATACAGACCATAGTTGGCCTGGTATGCAGAGTCGAAACTGCAGGAGCTGAATCCCTCACGGTTGCAGTAACCTATCAGGATTTCGCGATGCTTCTTTTCATCCATTGTCTTTTGATTAAGAACCTGCGCAAAGCTTTGTGTGCTGATGAGGGTCACTAGTATTATCCGGAATATTTTCATAATTTTCATCGAAAAATTGGGCTGCAAAGGTAACAAAAAGCTTTCGAGTTTCTGCCTTAGCCGCCATGCACACCCATATATTCTCTTTCGTGCATAATTGTTACCTTTGCAGACCAAAATTGATAATACAACCATGAAAAATCGCCTGTATTTCCCCATCACATGCATATTTCTCCTGATTTTTTCAGCACTTCATGCCCAGGTTAATCCTGAAATCACTACAGAAGAGTTGAGCGAAGAAATTTATTTCCTGGCTTCCGATTCATTGAAAGGACGCAAACCGGGTATGCCCGAAGAAGTTGTCGCAGCGAAGTATGTTCGTGAAAAATTCTTAGCTGCCGGCCTTGAACTAATGGGCAACAAAGGCTTCCAGGAGTTTGCACTAGTGGCCGATGTAAAAGCCGGAACGCTTAATACACTCACATTTGATGGTACAAGTGCGTTGTTTGAGACTGATTTTACCCCACTTTCATTCTCGGCCGGTGCCAGCTTGGCGGCAAAAGCTGTGTTTGCCGGATACGGATTCGATATTAACCTGGATACATTAAAATGGAATGATTATGCCGGAATTGATGCAAAAGGTAAGTGGGTTTTGGTTCTTCGCGGTGACCCGGAGATGGAAAAGCAAAGTTCTGCCTTTATTGCCTTTGAACAGGAACGAAGCAAGGTGCTTACCGCAAAAGATAAAGGCGCTGCTGGTGTAATTTTTATTTCGCCTGCCGAACTGGAAGCAAAAGATAAACTAATGACTTTACAGTATGATAAAACAGCTGCTGATGCTGGTATCCCGGTGTTCCATATTACACGTTCCTTTGCCGACCGTATGTTAACGACTTCCGGTTATACCATCGCACAGATTGAAAAGCTATTTAAGCAGGATAAAAAGCCGCTTTCCATCAATTTGACCATAACAATTAACGGCACTTCCGATGTTATTCAGCAAAAAGTTACGACACGGAATGTGGTAGGTCTGCTGCGCGGAACTGATGCTAAGCTGGCAACAGAATATGTAATAATTGGTGGCCATTACGATCATCTCGGTTTTGGTGGTCCCGGTTCGGGCTCCCGAAGACCCGATACACTGGCAATACATCATGGTGCCGATGATAACGCATCTGGCACAGCAGGGGTAATTGAACTTGCAGAAAAATTTTCCAGTAAGCGTAATAGCCTGAAACGGAGCATTGTCTTTGTTGCTTTTGCCGCCGAAGAAATGGGACTTCTTGGATCCAGGGAATTTACCCGCCAGCCACTGATTGATCTTAAAAAAGTTAGCGCTATGATTAACCTGGATATGATTGGCAGGCTCAATCAGGATACAAAATCTATCACCATCGGAGGTAGCGGTACCTCGGCACAAAGTGACTCATTAATCATGGCACTTGCACCAAACCGGTCATTCGGGATCAGGCAATCGCCCGAAGGTTATGGCCCCTCTGATCATGCATCATTCTATTCTGAAAATATTCCTGTTTTCTTCTTTTTTACCGGAAGTCACGAAGATTATCACACACCTGACGATGTTGCTGATAAAATCAACTACAAGGGAGAAAAAGATATATTAGAATATGTTTTTGATCTTGCCAAGGCAATTGACGTCATGCCATCGATGCTTAGTTTCAGGGAAGTCGGAACCAAATCAGGAGCGCGCTACAGCCGTAATTTTAAAGTGAAGTTAGGGATTATGCCGGATATGACCTCCGCAGTAAATAATGGACTTGGTGTAGACGGCGTGACCAAAGGAGGACCAGCCGATTTGGCGGGCATAAATAAAGGCGACCGTATTGTGGCGATCGATGGACAACCGGTTACAAACATTTACGATTATATGACACGACTTGGTAAATTAAAACCAGGACAAATTACAAGCGTGGAGATTATTCGTAATGAGAAGAAAGAGATAATCCTCGTGCAACTGTAATATCAAATTATTTAATTCCCCAATTCAATTTTTTGTGATAGATTTTTTAAGTCGCGAAGTTATCAACAAGTTTGTGAAATTTGGCGTAGTAGGCTTTTCGGGTGTGTTTGTCGACTTTGGATTCACATATCTGGGTAAGGAGAAGCTGCAAATCCAGAAGTACGTGGCGAATGCCATTGGATTTACAATAGCCGCTACCAGCAATTATTTCCTGAACCGCTGGTGGACCTTCCATAGTAAAAATCCTGAAATTGCACTGGAATATTCCAGGTTCCTGTTTATCTCGCTCCTTGGACTTGGGATAAATACGTTTGTGATGTGGATGTTAGTAAGCCGGTTTAAAAGAAACTTCTATGTTTCCAAACTTTTCGCCATTGGCGTTGTGACAATCTGGAATTTCTTTTTCAACCTTCTCTTTACCTTTGTTTAATTATCGCGTCCTGGTGATACTTTCAGGCGTAACCAGGATATAATCCGCGACACCTTCCGATTCTTTAGCCAGGTCATTCATATCAGCCTGTTCGGCCGACGTAATGGTTACAATCCTTAGTTCTGGATTAGCTAGCCTCAGATACCATATAATCCCTTCATAGTTATCGGAGTGATAACTGCCGTTGAAGTGCAGAAACACCTTGCCTTTAATAAGATGGCTCAGGATACTCCATGCCATGGTTGCATCCTTTATTGCTTGTGCCTTTGGGAGATTCTCGGTGACATGCTCCTGGCCGGCTTCACCAATATTTTCTATCATCTTTTTATAGCCGGGCAGGTTGGGATCGTAAGCAATTGGCAAGGGTGCCATTAATCTTTTAGCTTCCGGATTCAGGCTTCCCAATCCTTCAAAACCCTTCTTATTTACCAGTGAAGCATACCGCCGTGGAATATTTGTAGCAACAAATGCAATAACACTGTCGCGGGCAAATGTGATAAGCGGCTTGTAATCCGTTTTGTAGTTGGGCCATAGCTTTGCTTCGGCTTCGAAATTCTTTTCCGCAATTTTTCGGGAGAGATATTCATCGAGAATCAGCTGGTTATCTGTTTCGAACATTTCGGCACCGAGAATCAGGTTTTTACCTGTTTCTTTAAATAAATCGCAGGCAAGTTCATATTCAAGCCAATGACAAATTGGATTATCGTGCAATTCGCCGAAGAAAACCACATCGGCTTTCCGGGCTTTGCTGAGCAGATCAGAATAATTGGATTCGTGTCCTTTTGCAGTAAAGATGCGATAGGCGGGTTTATCCGCTTTCATTGCCAGCAGCATGCAGGAAATGATCATTAATGCCGGCACCCACAAGCGAAGTTGAGTAGTGTTCATTTTTTTTTCAGATGAATTGTATTCGTTGTAATTTACGTGAATCAAAAATT
>Ga0315290_10003282_pt1 | contig 11556 bp, 6 predicted proteins | sample YL17G12_0_MG_FD_203627 | JGI IMG/M metagenome (GOLD analysis project Ga0315290, IMG submission 203627) | Sediment microbial communities from Yellowstone Lake, YNP, Wyoming, USA - YL17G12_0 | ecosystem: Environmental > Aquatic > Freshwater > Lake > Sediment | place: USA: Wyoming | collected...
GGAATCATCCTTGGTGAAACGGCTTGTAGAAGACAGCACCACCACACGCCGCGCGCCCTGCGCATCAAGCAGGCTAAAATAATCCGGCAACACCCAAATAGGCGCGACACAAACCCAAAACGAAACACCCTCCTCCCTCGCAAGCGGAAGAGGGGCCGGGGGAGAGGGAGCAAGCTGCCGCCACTCTACCCTATCACCGAGCCGCCCAACCGCCCGCCGAGAGAACGCCGTCACCTGCCACCTTGCCTCAGTCAGCAGCGGCAGTAGACATGCTCCCACAAAGCTGGTCGCGCCAAGAACACCTACACGGTTTTTGACATCGGCATCATCCACGCCCAAACCCCAATGCCCGACCGGCACGCTTGGCCGAGTAGTACGTAGCCAAAAGACCAAACCGCAGCCACACCCCTGCCTCAACCAACATCATCAAAACGCCCGGATACTGGTGTCGAAAGAACTTGCGGTAAAACCGCATCATCCCCTTGTGCTTGTGCCACTCGACAAAGATTGGGCAACTTCGGCTGCACCCGCCATGCACATGCTGCACACGGGCGGACGGCACAAACATCACCTTCCAGCCTTTCTGCCGAAATCGCATACACCAGTCCAAGTCCTCGCAATGCAGAAAATAGCTTTCATCCCACAGGCCCACATCCTCTATCGCCTCCCGTTTGACCAACATACAGGCGCCGGAAATTGCTTCCACCTCGATGGGCCGATCCGGCAAGGGCTGCTTGTGCAGATAAAAGTCGACAAACAATTTCGGCCAGCGGTTAGCCAGGCGGCTCAACCCAAAAGCCCGCACAAAAGAACGCCACGGCGTGGGCACAGCACGGCGCCCGCCCCCCTGCTCGGAACCGTCGGGATTAGCCAGGAAACCGCCCACCATCCCCACCGCCGCGTCCCCTTGCAAAGTCCGCAATAACTCTGATACCGCCCCCTCATCCAGCTTGCAGTCGGGATTCAAGAAAAGCACGAACTCGCCCGTTCCGCCCTTGAAGCCAATATTGCAGGCCGCAGCGAAGCCGAGATTGGCTTTGTTGTGAAGTATTCTGAGTCGAGGTTCATCGGCAAACTGCCGCGCACAGACCTCGATACTCGAATCGCTTGAAGCATTGTCGACAACCAGGATTTCACATACCTGGGGTAATGCAGATTGAACGCACTCAGCCAGCAATGACCCGGAGTTATAATTCACCACAATCATGGAAATCATGATGTGCTTCCCTCGAATTTTCCGGTCTTACCTGTCAATCCATGCCACACACCCAGCGTCATCATGCGCCAGTGCGCGATGCGCGGCTTTGCAAAGAGTGAATAAAACCCGTACTTAAGGCACAAGCGCCAGCCATCCACCAGCTTCCAGTTCAATGGCACCCACGGCTCGCTGTATAAAAGCACCGCATTGCGAAAATGGTAGTAGTGCCTGAGCGGGCTATGTAAGGGAATATTTTTTCCAAAGAACTGGATAGGGTGATCCCCAAGGCTGTGCTGCATGTGGGCAGCACAAACCCCATAGCTTTGAAAGCCATGATGGCGTGCACGCAAACCCCACTCGATATCAACATAATCGATGAACAGATCATTCCGCATACCGCCAACCTTATCCAACACCGACATCGGAATCAGACAGCCAGAAGAGATCAGGTAGTCCACGGAAACGACAGAATCCTCCGTGTCACAAGCACACCGCTTCAGTGCTACGCCTCGAATCCGAATGAATGGAGGTGGGTTGTCTTGCCGTTCATCCAGATATCGCGGCCCCACCGCTGCCGGTGAAGGTTGTTCAGAAATGGCGGAAACCAGTTTCTCAACCATGTCAGGCGCGGGAATGCTGTCCTGGTCCATCAACAGAACAAACCTTGCCTCACGATTTCGTGCCCATTGAATACCCGCATTGTGTGCAGCGGCAATGCCCCTGTTTTCACTCAGCAGAAGCACTTCAGCAGCATGAGTGTGGCGCTCATTATTCCAAGCCTTCAAATCTGCATGAGAACCATTGTCCACCACTACTACAGAATCCACCTGTGGGATAAGCGCATCTAAAAGATGCTCGAGCACGTCGAGTACAGGTTGATAGGTCACCACCACGGCAACGACGCTGTGGCTTGGATCTATTCCGATCTCGAATCCATTACGATTCACTTGAACAATATCTTGTCGACTCGGCTACATTACAGCTGGCGAGAAGACAACTCTGAGGATGCTAACAACTCAACCCTCGGTGGCCATGCGAGACTAAAATCTTCATGATTCAAAGTAAGGTTGGGACTGTAGGCGGGATCATTCAATAGCAGATCGCCCCAGCGTTGCTTCATGTACTGCCCTTCTTTGGCTAAGCGCGCCTGCTTTTCAGGCGTATCCTCGTAGCCGCGTGTAGCGGATTCGTAGTGATACAACTCGGCATAGGGCGTCCAAACATTGCGATAACCCGCTTCTCGCACACAGAGGCAGAAATCAATGTCGTTGAAGGCAACCGCAAGATCCGTTTCGTTCAGACCTCCAACTTCTTCGTAAATTGCCTTTCGGATTACCAGGCAGGCAGCGGTCACTGCGGAAAGACTCTGGATGAGGCTTGCGCGTGAGAAATAGCCATACTGATGACGCGGGAGATTCTTGTGCGAGTGACTAGCAATCCCACCTACGCCTAAAATTACACCACCATGCTGGAGTGCCTTGTCTGGATACCAAAGCCTCGCACCCACTGCACCAACTCCCGGCTGCAATGCAAAACTGGCCATCTCTGACAACCACTCCGGCGAGATGACTTCCAGATCGTTATTGAGCAGCCCTAGCACCTCACCCTGCGCCAATTTCACGGCAGCGTTATTCAGCGCAGAATAATTGAAAGGACGGTCATCACGCACAACACGAACCTTTGCTTTGGATTGAAGCGCTTTAAAATACTGAAGCGTTGCAGGGTCATCCGAGCCGTTATCAACGATCAGGATTTCATAATTGGGATAGGTAGTTTTTTCACGAATACTCTCAACACACCGGCGGATCAGTTGTAACCCGTTTCTGGAAGGTATGATCAGGGTGACCATCGGCGGACTATCTGGCAGGGCGTAGCGCAGCCGATAGCCGTAACCGATAAACTCGGCCCTGGCGTTTAATCTTTGCCGCTGAAAATGTTCATTCAATGCCCTTTCCCCCGCCAGCACAGCATAGGGTTTGGCGCCCGCAGATTCTGCCGTGCTCTCAGCATGCGTGCGCCAGTGATAGAGCACGCGGGGTATGTGATGAATCTGTTTGGGTTCAATGCGTTCAATGCAGCGCAAAGCAAGATCGTAGTCTTGCGCACCTTCCAGGCCCACTCTGAAACCACCGATTGCTTTCAACAGGTCTAAGCGATAAACCCCAAGATGCGTGATCAGATTGTGTGAGTAAAATAAATCGACATTCCAGTCACATTTGAAGTAAGGGTCGAACCTTCTGCCACCTTCATATATCTTGTCCTCGTCTGAATAAATCACGCGGGCATCGGGATTTTGCTGGATGGCATCTGCCACCCAGAACAAAGCATGCTCACCCAAAAGGTCATCATGATCCAACAGCGCCACCCACCCCCCGGTGGCCAGTTCAAGTGCGCTGTTGGATGCCGCAGAGATGTGACCATTTTGCTCACGGAACACCACCTTGATGCGTGAATCCTCGCTCGCGTAGCGTTCCAGAATAAGCCGGATAGCTTTGTCGGTGGACGCATCATCGGCGATGCACAGTTCCCAATGCGGGTAGATTTGCATACGGACAGACTCGATGGCTTCCGTCAACCATTCTGGCTTGGGATTGTAAGTGGGCATCACCACTGAGATGAGTGGAGTATGGGGAAAATCGTCTATGCGCGCGCGCATGGTGGCGCGAGTTTCGTCAGTAAGTGTGTCGTAACGGCGAATCCATTCGGCGTAGTCATTTCTATCGCATTCACCGGAACCCAGCGTTGGAATAATCTGACCCCATGTGGCAATTATTTTGAAACAACGCCTAATGCCCGCTAAGCCCTCGCGACGGCATAACCGTATTGCTTTCTTAAACGTGTTTTTCAAACCACCGCCACGCTTGATGGTTCTCACCAAACTAGACATGAAGCGCAACGGTCGCGTTATCTTCCATGATAGAGAATTCAACAAGCTTGCGACCAAGGCATCCCGCTCTTCGATGCTCGTCTCCAAGCCCTTCACCCGTTGATGCAGCTGTTCCATGTACTTTTCGTGCGTCCTTACCATCTCGACCACTTCAAAACCGCAGTGCGACCCACACAAATCAGCCAACAATCTCAACTTTCTCGCAAGCAGTAATGTCACTGGGGAGCCTTGGCCTTCCTCCTGCCAAACTTTCGATGCGATTGCGGGATTGAAATTGTTACACGCGGTCTTGTACACGCCTTCTAAACGGCACGCTTGAGACCGGACATCAAAGTACTTTTCAGCCAGGAGACGGCCGGCTCGCCCAATTGCATCGGCCTTCTCTGGGTCTGAAAACAGGCCTATACATTTGTCTGCGATTTCTTCAGCGCTTCCCATACGCAAAAGGACCGCGTCGACCCCATCAGTAAATAAATGGGCGATGTTGACATCCGGCATTACTACTGGACGGGCCATCGCCAAAAATTCAGGCACTTTACCTGGCAACCTAAGATCCTCGAAAGGATCAATCTTGCCCGGCTGTACAAAAACATCGGCCAGCGCCAGTATGTTTGGCAGTTCAGATTTGGGCAACAAACCAAGGTCGTTTATCTTGGAACGATTTTCCGGCGGCAGTTGATCAACGAAATCTAGGGGGCGTATGCCTGTGCGCAAGAGCCTGCATGGGTAGCCCTGTCTATTGATCATGCCCACCGCTCTGCATAGTGTCTCAATGGCCGGCCTTTTGAAATGATCCAAGCCTCCGTGATAGGCAATCACGCGTTCGTCACCATGGACCCCGTATTGAGTTCGTAGCGACGGGTCGGGAGGTCTAGGAGAAAAGAAGTCCAAGTCTACGCCAAGCATCACTGTTTCGCAGTGCACCCAAGGCGGCACTTCGCTCTTCAGCTTGTCCTGGATAACTGCCACTGCATCGGCAAGACCGATAAAACTATCATAACGAAACGGATGCGACACACTCTTCGGCAACCTTTCCGAGACCTCTTTTTCGGTGAGCCGGCTTGCGTTTGCCACGTTCAGCGCCTGTGATGAAATCCAGCCCTCGTTGTCCTCCAAATAAATGACCAGCGGTGCTGGCCGTCGAGCCATATAGGAAGTAATAAACTCACGAACGATTTCCCGCGGGGTGCAGGCGTGAATCACATCGGCAGGACGGCCATCAGGAAAAACAGAATCCGGTGCTGCCAGCACATCGCCATAGAGAACAGGAAGAAATGCACGATCCTCATATTGCTTAACGCTTTCCTCTAGATTTGTTGGCACAGCAATCGCGCAGCTATGTCCGACCGCTTGAAGCTCTCGTGCATATAGCGCCAAAGGATTGGCGCTATTGCTCATAAAGTCTCCATACAGCACGAATAAAATATTCATACAACTTTCCGGCAATTACACAATGCTATCGCGCCACAGCCCTTCAAGCTTCTGGATCGCCATTGCATCGTCCAGGCATCGCCCCATAGGCACGTACTGAATCTGAGGATGGCTGCGGATCGGTTCGGGCAAGCAACGCCAGAAGTCCACCACCGTGACCGATTTCTTCGAGCCGATAAAGTCCGTCGGCTTGAGCGCTTTATACGCCTCATCGGGCGTGGTCACCAAAATGCATTCGGCATCCTGCAGGCAGGCCGCAAGAGAATCCGCGACCAACGCGTGCATGCGCAGCGCCGCTTGCGCTTCCGTCGTGGCCAATGGGTCATACCCGACGACGCGCAAGCCGCTGTTGGCCAATGCCAGGCACAGGTACATTCCCGCGGACTCCTCGATTACGTGCGACAGCGGCTTGTAGGCCAGGCCAAGCACGGCAACCGTTGAGCCCTTGTGCAGATAGGGTTTGAGCTTCTCGATAAAACGCGGCGAGATAGTCCGGTTGTAGTTGTCGTTCACCTCGAGCAGTTGGGTGGACGCACCGAGATGCTTTCCGATGAAATTCAGGGCCACATTGTCGCGCGGGAAGCACGGACCGCCATAGCCGAAGCCACCGGTCAGGTAGCGACGACCGATGCGCTTATCCATGCCGATGGCATCGCTGACCACGTCGACATCGCCTCCCGGAATCCGCTCGCATAGATCGGCCAGCATATTCGCATAGCTGATTTTCAAAGTGACGAAACTGTTCACGGAAATCTTTGCCAATTCGGCGTTTTCGATACTCATCCGCTTCGATGGTGCTTGATTGAGCGCGACGCGGGCATTCACCGATTCCAGAGCCGAACCGGAACGCTCGTCGAATTCACCCACAAGATAAAAGTCCGGACTCAGAAAATCCCGTATGACGGTTCCCAGCGCGATGAATTCCGGGCTATAACAAAGACCAAAGTCTTTGCCGCACTTCTTGCCGGAGAACTTTTCAAGAATCGGCAGCAGACCATATCGAGTCGACCCCGGCAACACTGTGCTTGTGAGCACCACGGTGTGATATCCCTGGCGCTTCGCCAAAGCCTTGCCGATCGCTTCGAACGCATACGCGGCATATTGAAGGGAAAAGGCGCCGTGCTCATCGCTGGGCGTCGGAACAATCACAAAGCTGAGGTCGGCATTGAGAATCGCGTCCTCATGGCTTAGCGTGGCTCGAATGCGTTCTTTGTGTTGTGCGATAAGCTCGTCTAACCCGGTTTCTTGGGCGGGAGCGCGCCCCGAGTTGAGCGCGTCGACCGCTTTCTGCGACACATCCACGCCAATCACATTAAAACCGCGGCTGGCCAAACAGCCCACCATTGTCCCACCAAGCTTGCCCAAGCCGATCACAGCGACATCAGTAATCATCGTCACCATCCTTTGCTGTTTGAATGAACGGTTTCTAACTTTTCAGAGAAGGACCGAGTATAGCTGCATAAACAGCCATTGCCGCCCCAAGCGTCGCCACGCTTCCTGCGGCAAGATGCTCGCCCCACTGCTGCGGTGTGAGCCACTCCCCTATCTGCTCTTCAAGATCATCGGAGGATCGCGCGTCAGTGGTCCGACAATTCAGAGCAACATAGATATGAGCGCGTGCCTGGCCTCGATTCCCATCAATACAATAGGAGCCCAGATGCTGCCAATTTTCCGAAGCCAGCCACGCCTCTTCCTGCAATTCACGGCGAGCCGCAGCAAGCGCATCCTCGCCACTCTCCAGATAGCCCGCGGGTAACCCCAAATTCACCCGGCGAGGGCCGTGTTTATAGCGCCACAAGCCGAACGCCTTACCATTCTGCCATGCAACAATCTCAACGTAGTCACGTTGCTCAAGCTGATAATAGTCGTCGATTTCACGCCCATCAGGCAGACGAATTGTTTCACGCCACAGGCTCAGCCAAGGTGGGCGCTCAAGCACAAATTCGCGCTTAAGCACGTGCCACGCTTGAAGTTGGCCAAAATTCTCGGAGGATTTCATACGATCAATATACGGACCTGGCTATTGTTCTATTTTAAAAGATCGAGAAGCCCAGATGGAATGAATTTCATCTGAACCGAAATTTCCAAGGGAAATCCAATATCTTTAGGCAATGTCGGAAAAATCAGCTGCGGATCACTCCCCGTGCTAATTACCCGAAGTGGCGGCTGGCCACTTGACTTATTTGAGCTAAAGAAGACGTGTTTCCATCTATTGATCCAAGATAACGCCGGATTTTCCCAAAGGGCGGTGCCACTAATAACGAGTTTATTTGCATCGCGACCATCAAGTTTCAGCACCACGCAATTATTCAGTAGATCAAGAACGGTAATTGAGCTGATACTCACAAGACCGGCCCCCTGGCAAGGATCGAAGCGCAAGGGGAATTGGTGGGCAAATTTTTCCAAACGAAAGATCACGGTTGTCATTTTTACTAATTGCGCATCATACGCGATTGAACTTTCTTCCGAATAACAACCATCTGAATCTGGAATATAGAGAATAGCCCTCTCTGCAATCGCAGCGAGAGTCAAACCGAAATCCCCTAACCCGCGCCGTTCGTGCGCCAATGTCAATCGATCAAGATCGTACGCAGGTTGAATCGCAGACACCGAATGAGTCTCAGCTTGCAAAGTCAAGCGCTCCAATTTGTCACTGGCAATGGGCGTGGTATCGCCGATTTTCTGTTCAGGCAGGTCAAATTCTGCAATCCCCCAGTTAGAATGATTGAATTCCAGTGCTCTTCCCTGCTCTCGCATTTCAACCACCAACGGGGTGAGCACAGGCCATTCCGGGTTGAGAATTCCGGCCTTCTCCAATCGATTGAATAGGTGTTTTTCTCCCTCCGGTGTCCACCCGGAACCGATTCCGTGCTCGATATGGAAACAGACACACGGAGGAAGGAGCGACACCTCCTCATAGCCTGCATAATGCGCGGCAACTATCCCCATACTATCGATGTTGAAGGAGAAGGCTTCAAACTCTGGATAACCTCGCACTGCATACCAACCCTCGCGGGATAGCAATGTAAAGTCCCCGCACGCATTCGTGTGCAAATGGCCCATATTCGCCGAACGTTCTGGACGCACCTGCCAGACATCATCTTCATAAACGACCTCCACGCCGCCATACTTTCCACGAAATTCTTGATCGGGGACGCAACTTTTCTTAAAAATCTCCTCTCCATACAGATGATTGACTAACTTTTCAGGTTGATACCGACGATTAGCACGGATTGGATTGCGCCAGGCATAGTCCCGCACCTCGTCCAGTGTTGGCTCCTTGGACAGGCCACTCTGAATGTCATACCGATCCACACGATACTGCCTCTTAGAATCCAAGCGTTGCAGCGCAATAAAGCTGGTTAATTCATCGGAGAACAGGATGTCGATATTCGTTGCCAGGATAAATTTACCCTTGGCGCGGCGAATCCCCACATTTTTGGCAATCATCTGAAACAACGGCAATCGGTTTGCATACTTCAGTCGTTGATGCAGTGCCGTTGGCACGGTGACGACACGGGCCCGAAGATACGTCGCCTCCGGCGGCACATTCAGCACAGCGGCCAGTCCGGGACGTCCAGCGACCGGATTCCAGTCGACAATAATTAACTCAGCCGGCAAACGATACTTTTCGCACTGCCGCGCAAAGTTCGTGATGAAAATTTGCGTGCGAATAAGCGGGTCGCCGCCATGATCGTCGTTACGTGAGGCAGCGACAACAGAGATATACGGTGACATACCATCTCCCCAAGATGAATTGAGATCCTTACTCATGACGATCAGCTCTGATTAAGGAATGGTCCACACGCTGCTAAACGGCCTATATCATCTCATCACAAACATTGTCTCACACTGATGCCAGACTAGCTGACACTGCCTCAACCCGATACCAAGCGGCGTCTTCGGATTCGCATTGCATTGAAGGAGTTTTGGAGAAAGCTGGTAACCGCAGGTCTGCAAAGCTTCAATCGGACCTACTGAAAAGATTGCACGCTTTCTCTAATCCCGCTGCCATCCTGCCGCATCCAATTAAGTCCCAATATTTAGCGAGCACTGAAACTGCTAGGCATTATGATCGCTTTAAGATCGACATTCGACCAGGCCATGCCCGCCACGTCCAATAATTTGGATCCTTCGAATCACGCTTTCCGAGACCGTATTTCCCTCACCGTTCTGAACGATAAATTCGCTGGCATCCCTAAATGAATTGAGAAACAAGAAAATGGTCTGAAACTCCTTACTCGGCTCCAAAAAACTACGCACAAGAAAATCATCCCTGGCTCGGTTGAGGGCTCCGATGCCAATGGTGCCTCGTGACACGCGAAGAGTCACGCTGACCCAACCCTGGTCGCCTGATCTCGCGCAATCGGTATGTAGCTGCAGCCGACCGATATACGCCCATGGGATTGCAGCCGAACGAGCAACCACGCTAGCGGTACCAAAACTAAGGACAGCTCTGCTGTCAGCCAAATCCATGGCGCTGATTGGCAGCGTACGTGCAAGTGCCAAATCGCTGGCAGTGGGAGCGCACTTACTCACGTATAACTCGCCCGCTGTCGGAACGAAGAGGGGCAGCGTGGCAGTAGCAGACTGTGCTTTGCCTATCCACCCATCTTCAAGATCACGAATAAAGTACGGCAGAAAAGTCGCTAGGGCAAGCCAGCCTTGCAGTCTCACCCCCTCGGGAGTGAAATGAATCGCATCGTTAAAGAGGTTCGGGTCTCGAGGATAGATCTTGGCGATGTCAAGGAAGCCCACGTTTTTTGCGGAGGCAAACCGCTCGAAAACACGGTTTTGAAAATTGGCCAGCCGTCGCACGTCCTGATGCGACAGCGGCCAGAAAACTTTGTTCACTTGGGAAAGAATCTCTGCGTGACGAGAATTACTTCGGTGTATCGCTGATTCCCCGCCATCCAGCCAGATAAAGGACGACACAAAGAAGTGCGCTCCAGCCACTTTGCTCAGATTCGCTATATGGTTGAGATCCTTTAAGACAGTCGGCCGATTTATCGGCAAATCAGGCCGACCAATATCCGGCTCCAGTTCATCGACTTCGTTAGGAAAGACAAGTTGAGTATCGGGACGTCGCCATTCGGCCAGGAGTGGAGCAAATCTGATTCTATATGCATCATTGATCAACTTTACAATGACCGAAGTCTGTCCCCATTGGGATGGTAAAAGAGTCTGGTTAGGGTACGGTTGCAGAGGAGTTGCGGTATGAACCAACTCCGGCCCAAACGATACATCGTTGGCACCCTCGTAATAAATGACGTAGTCGGGGGCAAGAGGCAAAACTTCCTGTTCAAAAATCGCTGCGATGTCGGTCGAACCAACGCCTTCCCGTCCGGCATTAATGATCTCCACCCGCATCGAATAATCGTGTGCTGCCAACCAGATATTCAGCCAATAGCCGAAATATTCGGGGTATGAAAAAGGAAACTGATGATTCGCGACAGTGGTCGAAGCACCGAGAAAGGCGACCCTAATCGTTTTTGCCGGTTTTGATGGCGTCAACTCGGGACCACGGAAACCATAGCGGTTAGTTCGCAGGCCACTCGGTGTTTGAGTGTTTGATGGAAAGCGGTATCGAGGGTACGGGCTGCCATCCAATGGAGAAAACACCCGGAGGGTGTTAGCTAAATCGCCATAGCTCCCGAAGATATAATCATTCTTCGCACATACATGCTGATCGACGAACGCGCTGTTCCATACATAAAAGGACTGTGGCCCGAAAACTCCGCGATGGATGTATTCCGCGAATAACGTCTCAGATGCCGCAGGCACGTCCTTCGGATCTCTTGTAATCTCAGGCGGCGATTGGCGAAACCATGCTTGATTAACGCCGGGTGGAACGACAATTGCTGCTACATGCCGGTCAGCGAGTGGCTGCTCATTCTGCAACGCTTGATCAGTCGGCTTCCCCACCGGCTTTGCAAGATATGTCCGGAGTCCGTACTCACACAGCGCCAAGACAATTGCCACAGAGACAAGAGTCACCAACGCACTCAGTAGAATACCCGTAACCCTCTTGCCAATCATT
>Ga0315290_10003284_pt1 | contig 11549 bp, 5 predicted proteins | sample YL17G12_0_MG_FD_203627 | JGI IMG/M metagenome (GOLD analysis project Ga0315290, IMG submission 203627) | Sediment microbial communities from Yellowstone Lake, YNP, Wyoming, USA - YL17G12_0 | ecosystem: Environmental > Aquatic > Freshwater > Lake > Sediment | place: USA: Wyoming | collected...
GCCGAAGTAGTACTTGGCCTTGACGACCGCCTCGATCTTCTCGCCGAGCATGACCGGCTCTGTGGGGGCGTCGACCGAGACCTCGAACTCGGGCTTCTTGTACTCCTCGACGCGGAACTGCCCGCCCCCCTGGTTTATCAGGCCCACGTACCAGACGCCCAGCATCGCATCGGCCGGCAGATCGTACTGCCCTTCGACGCCGCCGTAGGCGTCGGCCGTCACCTGCTTCTGCACAACCCGCTCCCCCTTGGGATTGCGGATCTCCAGGGTGAACGCCCGGTTGGCGAAGTCGGAGACGTCGTCCTGGTCGTAGCGGGCGTGACGGGCCCAGAGCTTGTAGTGTACCGGCTGGGCCGGCCGGTAGACCGGTCGATCGGTGATCGTGTAGGTCTTGGTGGCGTTGTACTCGGCGTCGTACATCCGGCCGTACCACACGCCCGTGTAGCCGAGGTAGGCCAGCCGTCCGGCAGGGGTCCGGGCCGTGACGATCCACTGGAAGTCGGTCGGCTGCTCTTGGGGACCGAGAATGACCTGGCCGTCGGCGTCGGTGAACTCGGCGAACTGCTTGACGAAGATATCGAGCCGCCGGTTGTCGCGCTGCTCCTGCCGGTAGCCGAAGAACTCGACGTTGGCCCGGGGGATCGGCTTGCCGGTCACGGCGTCGGCCACGTAGTAGTAGACCTTGCCGTCCGCCGGGCCCGGTAGGTCCGGTGCGGCGGGCTTGGGACCCGGCACGGGGGCGACGCGCCGGCCGGCGGCGCCTGTGGCCTTGCCGCCCGAAACCCGGGGGGGCGCAGCGGGCGTCGCCTTGGGGGCGACCCCGCCGCTCTTGATCTGCACGGGGCTGCCGCCCAGCGGCTTTTTGACGATCACCGTATCGGCCAGCCAGAGAACAATGTGGCAGACGTTCCCGTCCGCCATCTTGGTCGTAAGCAGGTACGCCCCCGCCTTCTGCAACGGCGTGGTCACGGTGATCCGCTTATCAAAATGCTTCTCGCGCGGCTCCAGGTCGAGCTTCCACGAGGCGACCTCGGGGCCCGCGTACTCCTGCTGGTTCTTCGTCACCAACCGGTAGCCAAGGTCCTGGATGTTGACTTTCTCCCAATCGAGCTGTTGCGGCTGGGACTTGATGTAGGCCTTCACGTCGTCCAGGAGCTTCTGGACGCGAATCTCCCGGGCGGTGAACTCGACGGCCTTGCCGTTGCGGAAGCGGTACTCGACGGTCGCTCCCTGGCCGGCCGGCTGGGTGACGATGGGCTCGAACCGCCCCCAGTGGCCCACGATCTGCTGGAGCCGCTGGGCGTAGCTCCTCCCCGGAAACCCATCGGCCAGCTTGCGCCAGAACTCGGCGGCGCGGGGATATTGCCGGCGGTTCTCGAAGATCGACGCCAGGTGATTCAGCGCCTGCTCGGCCTCGGGCGACTTCCCGTCGTCGGCCACCTCCTGGAAGATCTTGATGTAATTGAACTCCTCCGGCAGCTCGAACCGCTTGATCCCCGTGGCCAGCCGGGCGATCGTCTCGGTCTCGCCCAGGCTGTGCAGGGCGTAGGTGCCGCTCTCGTTCTTCTGGGTGTCGTCGGTCTCCATCCGGCCGAAGGCCCAGCCGTATTCGGCCAGGGTCTGCACGCCGAGCTGGTTCAACAGGAAATCGGCGAGTTGGAGCTTCACCCGGTTGGCCCGGCGGGGATCGTGCTCGATGGCCTGGGCCAGGCACCACCGCCACCGCTCGCCGTCGCTGGCGGCGGACTCCCAGCCCTTCGGCACGCGGTGGAAGACCGGCTTGCCGTCCTCGCCGACCGGGGCCCCGCGGCTGGGCTGAAAATACCCCCAGCCCGGCTCGTAGTCGGGCAGGGTGCCCAGGTCGGTCAGGTACTGCAAGCGCCATGCCTCCTGGTAGCCGCGGTGACTCAGCAGCAGGTTGGCTATCTCGAGGTAGAAGTCGGCCACCTCGGAGTGATTGTCGTCCTTTTGGGCCAGGGGCATGGCCTGGACCACAAGCTGCATCGCACGGACCCGGTCCCGCTCGGTGGTGTGGACCATCTGCCCCCCGCCGCGATGCCCCCCGCGCTCGAACTTCCCGGCGATGACACATCCCTGGTGAGGAATCAGCATGTAGAGCTGTGCGGCGCAGCGAAGCAGGCGCCAGTTCTTCTGGTGCGCCGCGATCACCCCTTCCATGAGCCCGTCGATCTCGTTGACCCGGTTCAGGTTCCGGAGGGCCTGAACGGCCAGGCTCAGGTCGTCGCCGACCCGCATCGGATCGTCCTTGGGGTCCAGCGCGAGCTGGCGAAGGCCCTCGTAGGCGTCCTTGTAGTTGCCGGCCAGGAAGGTCTTCACGAGCTGCTCCCGGTCGGGCGGCCCCTGCGGCGGCAAGTCCCCGCCGGTCAGGACCGCGGCCAGGGCAACCATCAGAACCAATCCGGAAACGATCAGCGAAGACAACATGTGGCGTCTCATTCCTCTGTTCTCCTTTAACCGTAGCGTTTCGACCTGACGGAAGCCACGAATGACCCTACGGTAGTAGACGAACCCCCCGCCAACAAAGTTCCCGCCAGGGAGCCCCATCCAGAAGCATAGCAAGTGGCCGTGGATTCGACGATCCCCTCTGGAGATGGATCGCCGGGAAGCTGCCTTGCGGCGGCCGACTCGGTTGGAGTATGAATAGTAGAAGGAGCCGGGCCAGGTCGTGCCGAGCGGAGCGTGCATCAGACGGGTGTCGCGATGGAAGAGACTTTCGATCCCTATCGCCAGTGGCTGGGCATCCCGGAGGGCGGTCCCCCGGCGGACCACTACGGGCTGCTTGGGCTGCCCCGATTCGAGAACGATGCGGAGACGATCGCCCGCCGGGCCGACGCACTGCTGGCCAGCTTCCGCCGCATCCGGCCGGGCGATCACGTGCTCCCGTGGCAGCGGATCCTCGACCAGTTGGTCGTGGCCAAGGCGTGCCTGTCGGACCCGATGGCCAAGAGCCAGTACGACGCAACGTTGCGCGGGCAGGCGGAGGCCCATTCAACCCCCTCCACCCAAAACTCCGACATACCCCAGCCTTCTCCGCACATCCTCCTGTCGGAAGTCATCCCGGTCTCCATCCGCCGCAGTCCGGCCTCCACGCGCGGCAATCGCAATGGGGTCCCCCAGATTCTCCGCATGCTCGGGGTGATGATGTTGGCCGCTGCCGGGGTGGTCGGGATGATGCTGGTGGCACGCCTGAGCCCGCGGTCTGGCCAGCAGCCGACGGCGAGAATCGACCCACCCCAGTCGCTGGCACGCGTGGAGCCTCCAGGAATCGCCACGCCTCCTGGCGATCCAACCCCCATGGCTAAACCTGGGCCGGTTTCCGGGTCCGAAGGGCCCCGACCCGCCCCGGAATCCAAAAAACCCGAGCCGAAGAAGCCCGAGTCCAAGCAGTTGGCGCCGAAGGAGTTGGCGCCGAAGGAGTTGGCGCCAAAGGAACTGGCGCCGAAGGAGGCCAAGCCCAGCCTCGATCCCCAGAGGCAGGAGGTCCTGCGCCGTGCCGTGGCCTCGGCCCGGGCCGCCATGGCCAAACGTGACCTGGCAGCGGCGCGCAAGCACGTCCAGGTGGCTACGGCAGCAGCACAGAATCTGGATGAGGAGGCGGAAGCAGGCCGGCTGGTAGTGCTCTTGGGCAACCTGGAAGAGTTCTGGAAAGGGGTTGGCAGGGTGATCGCCGGGCTCGCCCCCGCCCAGGAGCTGTCGGCCGGCAACATGCAGTACATCGTGGTCGCCGTCACCCCGAAGATGCTCACGCTCCGCACGGAAGGAAGGACCCAGAACTACGATCTGAGAACGCTTCCTCGCCCGATCGTCGAGACCCTGGTCCAGAGCGGTTTCGCCGCGCATCCTTCGACGAAGGTCCTTTGGGGAACCTACCTGGCGATGGACGTGCAGGGCGACCGGCGCGCGGCCCGCCGCCTTTGGGAAGAGGCGGCCCGCGCCGGCGAGGACGTCGGCGAGTTGCTTATGGAGTTGGAGTCGGAGCCGCCGGCGTCCGAAGGAGCAGGCCCGGGGCCCCCGGGCGGCCGCCGCGTGCCGGCCCGCGGTCCGCGCAAGCCGACGTCGCCCCAAGCTCCCCGCCCGTAGCGCTTGATGCCATCCCCGGCCCTCGTTTCCCGGGCCTGGGAAATCCTCGTCCGAAATGTCGATCCTCGTATTGACGTGGATACGATACATATGTACACTATAGGCGAGGAGGTGCGGACATGTCCCCAGGGAGTTCGATTCCCCCCAATTTGGGTGCCCCCCGTAGCCAGGCAACCGAGCGGCTCGTCGAGGCGCTGCGAGCGCGCATGGCCCGGTGGGAAGGATCGCGGCGGCCGCCCGGCGACACCCCGGTCTCGACCGGCTCCCAGGCGATCGACGCCCTCCTGCCCGGCCGGGGATTCCGCCGCGGAACTCTGGTCGAATGGCTCACCGCGGGCGAGGGAGGTGGGGCGGAGAGTCTGGCCCTCGTGGCGGCCCGAGAGGCGTGCCGGGAAGGGGGGGCCCTGGTAATCCTGGATCGCCACCGGGAGTTCTATCCCCCCGAGGCGATCCGGCAAGGGATCGAGCCCGAAGGGCTGATCGTCGTCCAGGCCGCCAGCCAGGCCGACAACCTCTGGGCCCTGGACCAAGCCCTGCGATGCCCGGCCGTGGCGGCCGCGCTGGCGTGGCCTGAAAAGCTCGACCCCAAAACCTTCCGCCGGATGCAACTGGCGGTGGAACAGGGGGGTGGCTTGGGGCTTTTGGTCCGGCCGGAACAGGTGCGGCACGAGCCCTCCTGGGCCGACGTCCGGCTCTGGGTCCGGCCGCTGCCCAGCGCCGAGCCCGGCACCGGCCGGCGACTGAGTGTCGAATTGCTCCGCAGCCGTCAAGGAGGCGGCGGCGGGAGCGTCGAAGTGGAGTTCGAGGATGAATCGCACGCTGTGCATCTGGCTCCCCCACGGGCCCGTCCAGCGGACCCGCGCCGCGCGGCCGGGGCTTGACCCGCGCCAGGCCCTCGAGGAGCTGGCCGGCTGGTGCCGGCAGTTCAGCCCGCTGGTCGGGGTGGAGGACTCCCCGCACCCGCAGTCCCTGTTCTTGGACGTCACCGGCCTGGAGCACCTGTTCGGCAACGAGGCGTCGCTGGGCCAAAGGATCCTCGATGCCCTGCACCGCCGGGGGTTGTCGGTCCGTATGGCGATCGCCGACACCCCGGGCGCCGCCTGGGCCGCGGCCCATTTTGAAGCCGCTTGCGATGGAACGCGCGAAGCCGCTTGCGGCTTAGCACGTCTTCCGGGTGATCCCAACACGCTAAGCCGCAAGCGGCTTACCATCATCCCCCCCGGCGAAACCCCAACCCAAAACGCCCTGCACCCCCTGCCGCTCGAAGCCCTCCGCCTGCCCGAGCAAGTGGTCGAGCGGCTCCACTCGGTGGGGATCCACCGGATCGGACAATTAGAGCCTCTACCTCGACAGGACCTCGCCCTGCGCTTCGGGCCGGCGCTAATCGACCGCTGGGACCAGGCCCTGGGCCGGCGGGCCGAGCCGATCCCGGCCTGCCCGCCGGCCCGGGTGTTTCAGGTCCAGGAGGACCTGGAATACCCCACCGCCCGGCGGGAAATCGTCGAGTCGATCCTCCATCGCCTGATCCGCCGGCTGACGGAGATGCTCCTGGCCGGCGGCCGGGGGGCAATGCGGGTCGATTGCCGCCTGGACTGCCACGCGTCCGTGCGTGCGGAGCACGCACCCTACGAGCAGGCATCCGTGCGTGCAAAGCACGCACCCTACGAGGCGGTGGAGTTCTCCGTCGGACTGTTCCGGCCGTCGGCCTCGGCGCAGCACCTGCTGGGACTGGTGCGGCTGCGCCTGGAGCGGCTGCGGATCGCCGGCCCGGTGACGGCGGTCTCGATCGACGCGGCAACCACGGCCCCGCTCGAGCGCCGCCAGGAAGAACTCTTCGACCTCGACGGCGACCGCTCGGGCCGTTCGTCACGGCGCCTGATGGCCGGGCTGGTCGACCGGCTGGCCAGCCGGCTGGGGCGCGGCGCGGTGCTTTGCCCCCGCCTGCTGTCCGACGCCCAGCCGGAGCGGGCCTATCGCTACGATCTCCCCAAGGGAGAAAGGATTCAAGGCCGCGGGGCGGGGCGGCTCGCGACGGCATGGGATCGGCCGTCCCGCCCTCTGCGGCTGATCGGCCAGCCAATGCCGGTCTCGGTCGTCTCGCTGGTCCCCGACGGCCCGCCGGTTCGCTTCCTCGTGCGCGGCCAAGAGCACCGCATCGAGCAGGTCTGGGGCCCGGAGCGGATCGAGACCGGCTGGTGGCGCGGCCCGATGGTCGCCCGCGATTACTATCGCGTGGAAACCTCCCTCGGCCGCCGCTTCTGGCTCTTCCGCCGCCTGTCCGACGGCCGGTGGTTTTTGCACGGGATGTTTGAATGAACTCCGTGTCCTCCGTGCCTCCGTGGTGATCTTTTGCTTTCTTCACGATGTCCTACGCCGAGCTGCACGCCAAAACGAACTTCTCGTTCCTGGAAGGGGCGTCGCACCCGGATGAGATGGTCCAGCGTGCGGCGGAGCTGGGATATGCTGCGCTGGCGATCACGGATCGCAATAGCCTGGCCGGGGTGGTCCGGGCCCACGTGGCGGCCAAGGCGCTGGGGCTGAAGCTGCTGGTGGGGGCCGAGATCACGCCCGAGGATGCCCCGCCGGCCGTGCTCCTGGCGACCGATCGGGCGTCCTACGGGCGGCTCGCGCGGCTGATCACCCGGGGACGACGCCGGGCGGAAAAGGGGGAGTGTCGGCTTACGTTTGAAGATGTGGCCGAGCACGCCGAGGGGCTGTTGGCTGGGGTGATCTCTCCCGCACAAAGCCCACGGGTTGCAACCCGTGGGCTTGACGGGCTTGACGGGCTTGACGGGCTTGACGGGCTTGACGGGCTTGACGGGCTTGACGGGCTTGACGGGCTTGACGGGCTTGCCGGGCTTGACGGGCCTTCCATCGTCACCAAGCACTGGCTGGAACAGTACCGCGAGGCGTTCGGTGATCGCTGCTACCTCCTGGCCGAATTGCACCGGGGGCCGGACGATCGGGCGTGGCTGGAGCGGCTGCGGGCACTGGCCCGGCGGGCGCGGGTGCCGCTGGCTGCCGCCGGCGACGTGTACTATCACCTGCCCGAGCGCCGGGCCCTGCACGACGTGTTGGTGGCCACGCGCCACGGCGTCACCGTGGCGGGGGCGGGCGAGTATCTCTTCCCGAATGCGCAGCGGCACCTTAAATCGCCCGAGGAGATTGCCGCGCAGTTCGCCCGGGCACCCGACGCCGTGCGGCGGACCCTGGAGATCGCCGGCCGGGTGTGCTTCTCGCTCGACGAGCTGCGGTACGAGTATCCCGAGGAGCTGGTCCCGGCGGGCTCGACGCCGATCGCGTATCTTACCCGGCTGGCCTGGGCCGGGGCCCGAAAGCGCTATCCCCGCGGCGTCCCGGAGAAGGTCCGCGGGCTGGTCGAGCACGAGCTGCGGCTGATCGAGGAGCTGCGGTACGAGGCGTACTTCCTCACGGTCTGGGACCTGGTCCGCTTCGCCCGGAGCCGGGGGATCCTTTGCCAGGGTCGGGGCTCGGCGGCCAACTCGGCCGTGTGCTACTGCCTGGGGATCACGGCGGTCGATCCCGAGCGCATGGACCTGTTGTTCGAGCGGTTCGTCAGCCGCGAGCGGAACGAGGCCCCGGACATCGACGTCGATTTCGAGCACCAGCGCCGCGAGGAGGTGCTCCAGTACCTCTACGAGAAGTACGGTCGCGACCGGGCCGGGATGACCGCCGAGGTGATCACCTACCGGCCGCGCTCGGCCGTGCGCGACGTGGGCAAGGCCCTGGGGATTCCCTTGGAGCAGGTCGACCGGATCGCGAAGAGTATCGAGCACTTCCACCACGAGCCCGAGCTGGACCGCCGCGTGGCGGAGGCGGGGCTCGATCCGGCCGCCGGCCCGGGCAAGCAGCTCGTGGAGCTGGTCGGCCAACTGGTCGGCTTTCCGCGGCACCTATCGCAGCACACCGGCGGGATGGTGATGACCCGGGGGCCGCTGTGCGAGCTGGTGCCCATCGAGAACGCGGCCATGCCCGAGCGGACCGTGATCCAGTGGAACAAGGACGACCTGGACGAGCTGGGGATCCTCAAGGTCGACTGCCTGGCGTTGGGGATGCTCTCGGCGATCCACCGCGCGTTCGACCTGGTGCGGCAACACCACGGCCGGGAGCTGACGTTGGCCAGCATCCCGGAGGAAGACCCGGAGGTGTACGCGATGATCCGCCGGGCGGACACGATGGGGGTGTTCCAGATCGAGAGCCGGGCCCAGATGAGTATGCTCCCCCGGCTCCGCCCGCGATGCTTCTACGACTTGGTGATCGAGGTGGCGATCGTCCGCCCGGGGCCGATCCAGGGGAACATGGTCCATCCGTACCTCCGCCGGCGCAACGGCGAGGAGCCGGTGAGCTATCCCAGCCCGGAAATCCGGCAGGTGCTGCAAAAAACCCTGGGCGTGCCGCTGTTTCAGGAGCAGGCGATGCGCCTGGCGGTGGTGGCGGCGGGGTTCACGCCCGGCGAGGCCGACCAGTTGCGCCGGGCCATGGGGGCCTGGCGCCGCCCCGGGATCATCGACCGGTTCCACAAAAAGCTCCTCGACGGCATGCTCGCCCGGGGAATGTCGATGGAGTACGCCGAGGCGATTTTTCGACAGATCCGCGGGTTCGGCGACTACGGGTTCCCCGAGTCGCACGCGGCGAGCTTTGCGCTGTTGGTGTACGTGTCGGCGTGGCTGAAGCACCACTATCCGGCGGCGTTTGCGGCGGCCCTGTTGAACAGTCAGCCGATGGGGTTTTACGCGCCGGCGCAACTGGTGCGCAACGCCCGGGAGCACGGCGTGGAGGTGCGGCCGGCGGACGTCAATTCGAGCGATTGGGATTGCACGCTGGAAGCGGCTTGCGGTGACGTGCTAAGCCGCAAGCGGCTTGCCCTGCGTCTGGGTTTCCGCATGATCGGCGGGTTCTCGGAGGCGCACGCCGGGCGGATCGTGGCGGCCCGGGGCGATCGGCCGTTTCGATCGCTGGAGGATTTCACCCGCCGGACCGGGCTGAGCCGCGCGGTGAGCCAGCGGCTGGCCAAGGCGGGGGCGTTCGGCTCGCTGGGGCTGGATCGCCGCAAGGCGGTGTGGCATGCGCTGGCCCAGGATCCCCAAGAGCTCCCTCTCTTCGACCGTACTGAGTGCTCGGCAACGGACGACCCGGGAGTGCCGCTGCCCAAGATGACGCCCGCCCAGGAAGTGCTGGCCGATTACCGCGCCACGGGCCTTTCGCTCAATGGCCATCCGCTGGCGTTTTTGCGCGAAGGGTTGGACCGGCTGGGGGTGGTCCCGGCGGTGGAACTGGCGACGTGGCCCAACGGCAAGCCGGTCCGCGTGGCGGGGATCGTCCTGGTGCGTCAGCGGCCGGGCACGGCGAAGGGGATCACGTTCGTGACCCTGGAAGACGAGACGGGCACGGCGAACCTGCTGATCCGGCCCGACGTCTGGCGGCGCTACCGCCGGGCCGCTTTGGGCGCGACGATCCTCCTGGCCGCCGGGCGGTTGCAGCGCGAGGGGCTGGTGATCCACGTGCTGGTCACGCGCCTGGAAAACCTTTCCGGGCGGATGGAGGAGTTGACGTCGCAATCGCGGGATTTCTGCTAAGCCATCGGCTCGACGTGCACTTCGCCGGCACGCTCGTGGATCCCCGTGGGGTCGAAGCGGCCGGGGAGCGGGTGGCGGAGGTTGGCCGCGGCGGCGGCGACGCCGAGACGGACGGCCTCCAGCACGCTGCGGCCGGCGCGGATCGACCAGGCCATGGCCGCCGCCATGACGTCGCCGCAGCCGATGGGGTTGACCAGGCCGTCGGGCGGTAAGGGGTGAACGCACCAAACACCCTCGGAGGAGGTGACCCAGATCGGCTTGCTTCCCTGGGTCACCACGACCCAGGCCGCCCCGCGGCGGTTCAGCGCGTGCATCGCCTCGACCAGCTCGGCGTCGCTGTCCAGCGTCCGGCCGACGGTCTGGGCCAGCTCTTCCCGGTTCGGCTTGACGAGAAAGGGCCTCAGGTCGAGGGCCCCCATCAACCCTTCGCCGCGGAAATCGAGGATCGCCGGGCACGGGGTTCGCTCGACGAGCCGGCGGTAGAACGAGGCCGGGGTGCCGGCCGGGAGCGAGCCGATGAGCACGGCCACGTCGGCCCGGGCCGCCTCTTCGGCGTAGGCCCGGAGGAACTCCTCGAGCTCGCCGGCCGAGAGCGGGCGGCCGTTTTCGACCAGCTCGGTGATCGCGCCCGAGCCGCGGTCGAGGATGGTGGTGCAGACCCGGGTGGAGGCCTGGGTGACGACCCACCGATAAGGGACGCCCATCTGGCTCAGCTCGCGCTCGATCTCGGCCCGGGGTGGCCCGCCCACCGGGGCCAGGGTGAGAGTCGGCCCGCCCAGCCGGTGCGCCGCGATCCCCGCGTTGAAGACCTTGCCGGAAGCGCACCAGAGCGCTTCGTCGGCCCGGTTCACCTCGCCGTAGCGGAAGGCGTCGAAGAACATCACCTGCTGCCAGGCGGGGGTCAGTCCGGCACAAAGGATCACAGGATGCCCTCCAGGACGTCGGTCAGCTCGGCGTCGGAAAGCTCGCGGGGATTACCGCTCATGCTGCTGCCGCGGGAGCTTTGGACGATCGCGGGGATCTGCTCCCGCGTAACCCCAAGCTGCGAGAGCCGCCGCGGGATGCCGATCCGCTCGCAGATCGTCTCGATCCGGCGGATCAGGGCGTCCACCGGTCCGCCGGGCGAGGTCGACGCCTCCTTGCCGACCACGAGGTGGGCAATTCGGGCCAGGTCCGCTTCGCACGCCGGCCGATTGACCCGCAGGGCCACCGGCAGCATGAGCGCGCAGGCCACGCCGTGCGGGGTGCGGCAGTGGACGCCCAAGGCCGCGGCCACGCCGTGGGCCATGCCCAGGCCCGAGTTGGCCAGGGCCATGCCGGAAAGCAGCGCGGCGTGGGCCATGCGCTCCCGCGCCGGCCGAGAGATGGGGTTTTCGACCGCCTCGACAATCGCCGGCACCGCCTGGCGCAGCCCCTCCCGGCACAACGCCCGGGGGATCGGCTGCGTCTTGCGGGAAATGAAGCTCTCGATAAGCTGGGTGATCGCGTCCATGCCGCTGGCGGCCGTCACCGCCGGCGGCACGGTGACCGTGAGCTCCGGGTCGATCAAGGCGATCCGCGGCATGATCTTCTCCGACCGCAGGCTCTTCTTGAACGGCGGATCGTAGGAGGAGATCACGGCGTTGCGGGTCGCCTCGGCGCCGGTGCCGGCGGTCGTGGGCATGGCCAGGACCGGGAGCGGATCGCTGACGAGCTTCAGGTCCCGACCGACGTTCTCCAGGTAGTCCTTGACCGTCGGGCTTTGGCGGTTGGTGACCATGGCGGCCACGGCCTTGCCCAGGTCGATGGCCGCCCCGCCCCCGATGGCCAGGACGAAGTCGCCGGGACGCAGCCCGATCCGGCCGGCCCGGG
>Ga0315290_10003287_pt1 | contig 11547 bp, 12 predicted proteins | sample YL17G12_0_MG_FD_203627 | JGI IMG/M metagenome (GOLD analysis project Ga0315290, IMG submission 203627) | Sediment microbial communities from Yellowstone Lake, YNP, Wyoming, USA - YL17G12_0 | ecosystem: Environmental > Aquatic > Freshwater > Lake > Sediment | place: USA: Wyoming | collected...
GTTTTTCGAGAGAACTGATACTGGTCCATGCCATATTCATGTCAAGAGCTAAAAAACAACCGGCAATACCAACCGTTGGCGTCATACCAAATCCGGTTGTAACGGCATCAAAATCGGCTTTTGACGAAAAAGCTGCTATTTCGTTCCAATTATTAGCCGTATCAGGCAACCACAAGCCGGCATCAATTGCAGTCGATGTTTTTGCCTTTGCAAAAATTCCATATACATTCAGAAACGGGAATACCCAAAAATCAGGTCTTAAACTTATTGAACTTGCGGTTGACACTGCACTGTTAAAACGGATAATTTCGTTGAGATCGTATTGTGGCCCGTTATTGAAGCCCACTGACAGGTTGTCAATTATTAAATCCGATTCCTGGCCAAAATAATTCAAACTTAGTCCTGCCGGTAGTGGGAGTGAAAATCCTTTTTCTGTAACTTTTTGGCCCCATATCGGGAGAAAATAAGGATACTCTGCTTTTTTCAGACTATCGGCACGTTCCTGATTTTTTTTTCCGGCTACTTTGTCGGAGTACACCTGGCTCCAGGCCTGGTTAACAACAAAGATTGAAATCAATAGTGCAAGTGTTAGACTTTTCATCGCGTTTGATTTTATTCAGTTTACATTTAGTTGATACATATCAGTTTTTCCTGCATGCAGTTTGCCCATGTGGCATTTTTTTTTGAAAATTCCGAACTATCTTCTTCCTCTCCGGGTACTGCGGGCACTTGATTTCTTTGTTGTCGCAGGCTTCGCTGCTGGTGAAGCTCCTTTTACCTGGTTTGTGGTTGCTCTGTTCCCGTTATAACCGCCATTAGCCATATTATGGTTTACTGTATTTGAAGTATGTCTTGAGTGATTGTAGTTGTTAAAATTATTTGTGTTATGAATCACAACGGTATTACCACCTCCATAATGGCCTCCATGATATGCGGCATGGTGATAATAGTGATGATGACGATACGCGCTTATCGCAACACAGGTAAAAGCTACAAAATAAGGGGGATAATATCCGTAATGATATGGCGGATAATAAGGTACATACACCGGTGAATACACATACTGTATAACTGGCGTTGATTCGACCACCACGACGGTAGTTGTTGCCGGAACGGTAGTAGAAGTGGTGGTTGTTTTTGTTGCATCAGTTACAGCGCCAGCCGCAGTAGTAGTTGTAACCGGCTGGGTACCTGTATACGCAGGATTTGGAGTACTTGCAGGTGTAGCTGGTTTTGGTTCTACCACATAATCTTTGCCATACAGATCTTTATCACCAACAATCTGGAGAGATACTTTCTTATCTTTATCCCGGTCTACCAGGATGACGGCTACATCCTGTGTTTCCTTTTCAGTTACATCTACCTGAAGAATAAATGTAAAAGACTCATCTTTTTGCTGAGTAACCACTTTGATAAAATCAACCTTGTTATCCAGGTTTAAATCCAGGTTATTGATTCCTGTTTTTTCTTCATTTAATGTTTTTTCAAATTCCTCAATGGTCTTGGATTTTTGAAACAGATCTAATACGGCATAAAGATCCAGGTTATCTCCGGGCAAGCCTAGTAATGTCGTATCATTCTCTGTTTGAGAAAAAGCAGGAACGCATAACAAACATAAGGCCAGCACTATAATTGATAAAAGGCTTTTGTTCATCATTGTTTATTGTTTTAAGGCAGATGGTGAAATTTACATGAGTATGTTTGTATTAACCGACCAACTAGCCGCTTAAACAAACAAGGTAAAAAGAACCTTACTGAAAAAATTTCAGGTTAAACAATAAGGTTCTTCTCACTTACCCTGATGAGATAAACACTATCTTTTAAAATCAAAACAAAGAATACCTGTAAAACCAAACTGCCAGAGTGTGGCATAATCAGGTACGGCATAGGCAACACCATTGTATCCAACCCAAACATCGGATCCAAAGGTTGAAATGATAGATTGCATATATGCCTCCACTTTTACGGAGACAACGGAAGCAGTTTTTATCTTGACACCCAACCTTGCATCCCATGCAAATTTGGTGGCCGTATTATCATTCACGCCAATAATCCCCACGCCTAATCCAAGTCCGCCATAAGGCCTCGCTTTTGCATCCATATCTCCAAAATAGGTATTACCACCAAGCAGTATGTAATTTACCGATCCTTTGTTATCCTTATCCGAATTTATTTGTTCCCCATTTTGCCAATAAAGTGGAAATTGAGTATCCATTCTATGGTACTTCAATGTAATGGATTTATTAAAACCGGTGAAATATTCGATACCGCCACCATAGCGGAATGCGGCCTGAACGTCTGTATAAGCCGCATCGAAATCGACCTTGTCGTGAAATGTGTAGCCGGCGTCCAGATTAAGGCTGATTGTGCCGGGCTGTGCATGTATTGTAATTGCACACAATATAATGACACCAAGTAATAAGATTTTTTTCATAATTTGTTCGTTTTTAAGGTTAATTATTGATTTACTGAAATTTACCATTTTGATGTTTAGTCCATCCAATCCTTCAATTAAATTTACCAGCTGAAGGTCAGGCAATAAATAAACATCCAGTGCTTTTATCAGAACGAAAGGCGTTTATTTTTCCAGGATTCCCTTTTTCTGCAATTCGGTTTTAATGGCAGTAATAATTTCATCCATTGATTTATCAAAACTGGTTGGATTAAGGGATGAAGTAGTTCCTGACCACATTAGTTTATCATTCTTAACTGCATACATGTTGGTTTCCACCAAAAAGGTTTTATCCTCGGAATAATAGCCAGGTGTATAGTTACGATAACCATGCCAGCCACCATACGAAGTGCCCGGATTATAGGAAACACTTTTTTCCACATCGGTAAGATGCATCACAATAATACCATCAAAACCATCCTTTAATAGTTTTTCATTTAATATTTTCGGATCGGTTTCGGTTGATGTAAGATAGGTATAGGATTGAACGCCAACTGATTTTTTAAGCTGTTTAACAATTTTATCTTCAGCTATCCGTTGCGAAGCTGCATCCTTAAGCGGAGCTAATACCAAAACCTTTTTATAAGGATTTGGATTAAGACTGAAGGAGGGATCGGCCCAGCTTTTTTCAAGCTTGGTCGAAACACATGCGAATAATAGCCCGATTAACAGGGTTGACAGAAGGAAAAATTTAGTTTTCATGATGTTTGATTTTTTTTTGTTACTAATTAATTATCTGTAATTCAACGTTTCTATTTATTTTATTGCGGTTATGCTGGCCACACGAATAAACGCTGCAGGTAATCCGGGAAATCACACTCTACCACTCCAATCATACATGTTAACGAGAATTGTAATCCAATTATAATTTCCCGCAGGTCATTCAGGTTACTATTTCCCCGGTGCATTTTTAAATCCTGAATTTACTATAACGATTTTCAGGTCTTTCGCCGGGGCATCCAGCGTTGTTGTACCCTGAAACTGCGTACCATCAGGCAAGTCGCTGAAAGTGACGTTAAAAGCCACTTTTTCTTTAGGGTCATCAACGGAAGTGCTTACATCCAATGCCATAAGTTTTTGATCTGTTTTGCTCAGGGAAATCGCTAGTACATCACCTGCCTCTTTATAGTCAGGGAAACTAAGTTTAAACTTTTTATTGGGCTCCAGAACCTGTATCCCGACTTTTCCGTCGTTATAGATTTTCTGTAATTTTTCAGGATCAGGTGGAAGATAAGTCTGAACTTTGGCGACCGCTTTTTTAGCATAATCCGACATATCGGCTTTCTTATTCGCAGCTACTTTGCCCCGTATTCCACCAGGAGCTTTTGCGGTAGTTGATCCACCGGTTTCAACTTTGGTGAGTTTTCCATCCAATGCATAATAGCATTGCTTCTGCTTTACTGATTTCTGTTCTCCTTTAACAAAAACCGTAGTAGTTTCAATCCATTCGTACTTTTTCATTGCCGCCTTACTGTCGGTCAGGTTCTTTTTTATCATGGCAATATTTTCCTGCATATCTGCCTGTGCAGATAAGCGCATGATTCCGGCAATAAATACCAGGATAAATACTAAAGTCAGATTTTTCATAATTCAGGTTTTTAGTGGTTAAATTCTTTATTTTAATTCGATTGGATTGATACTGATTGCATTATTAAAATAAAAAATGGCATTATTAAAGCTATTATCAGCTTTTTTCCGGTTTTGCACCCAAACCAATGGGCAGCTTGAAGTAGATATTAAGCGACGAATTTTTCATAGTGACATCAGGCGTTTTACTTACATTCACCAAACCATAATAGTAACTTATGCCAACGGCCATACTTTTAAGTATTCGTTTGGTTTTATATCCTATTCCTCCTATAAGGCCCGCATCCAGTCGTGTATATTGATCCTTTACATCCTTGGTGTAAGTCAGGTCACCGTCGAGGGTGGATGTTTCGAAAATATCATTGGCTATGGAGCGGAGGCCAAACTGCGGCCCGGCTTCAATATACCAACGGTTGTTAAAGCGCTGCTGAAACATTACAGGCACATAATAGCAACTGATCTTTTTTGTTAATGTACCATCTATGTATAATGAATCAAAAGCTGCATCCCCCAATGAATAAACCGGCATCCCGGTAGCTCCGACGTTGGATTTCACCAAAACACCGGTACTTATAAAAGAATTATTCTTCAGATTAATATGAAAATAAAATCCAATATTAAAGTAGTTTTTGCCTTCGGAATTGCTGATATCGTTGAGATAGGAGCGGTTCAAACCTCCCACCAGTCCAAACTCAATTTTAGGTGTATTTAATTTTTCTCCGAATAAAAGAGAAATCAGCACCTGTGCCTTTGGGGTTAAGGAAAACAGTAACAGGAGTGCTAGAAGACTTGATTTTATCAGATTTTTCATTTAAAGTAATGTCTGTTATATTTTGCTTTTTAATACTGTTCTTTTAATCCAATTCTTATTTCCCGTTCATTCAATTAATTTTTATTTGTAAAGCGACCAGCTAAGATTGAAGTAGAATTTATATGCTATTACAATGAAAAGTATGCGGAAGGACAAAATCGCTAATCTTGTTAACCCTCTACTTTTTCAGGGAAGCTTTATTCATAAATACATGTTTATAACTTAATAAAAACCTTGTTTCAAACAGCTAATAACGACAAAATTAAATAGTAAATGGACAAATAATTAATTTTATACTTCGAATCATTAAAATTACCTCTTTGTAGGTATTTTTGAAGGGCATTGTTATAATTGCATTAATACCAGAATCCTTACAACTTAATTTAAATACCTTTGAATATTGAGTTGTGAATGTTTTTAAGCGAAATAAACAATGGTCAGGGAACGTATGGAATGCAAAAACTGCAATACAATCTTTGAGGGTAATTATTGCAATAATTGCGGGCAGAAGGCAAGTGAGGAAAGATTTAACATTTTAAATTTTCCTGCGAAGTTTTTGCATGGCTTTTATCATGTACATAGTGGCCTATTATTCACAATAAGGGAACTTTTTATCCGACCAGGGGAAACACTCCGCGGATACATTTCCGGCAAACGGGTAAAGTACTTCAATCCTTTTACCTATCTTTTACTGATTAGCCTGGTTGGAGGATTTCTTTATAAATGGTCGGGAGTGCCTGAACATTTTAATGATATTTTCCTGGCATCCGGTGATACAATCAGATTTACCGGTAAGTATTTTAGCTACAGGATGTTGCTTACAATCCCTGCCTATGCAATAATGTGTAATATCATTTATAGGTCCTTTAAATACAACATCGCCGAACATCTTATCATCAACACTTTTCTGATAAGCCAGAGCATGGTTGTGATGGTAGTATGGTTGTTGATTCTAATCCTGGTAAAGCCTGGTAGTTTGGTTTTTGAAATCCTGTACATCAGTGCATTTAGTTCGCTTATAATTTACCAGATGGTAGTGTTTTCCCGTCTCTTTAAAACCGGGAAAACTTTATTACGCTGGATTAAAGCAGCGGCAACTGTACTTGTTGGATTAGGTTTAAGTTTTGTTCTTATGAATTTTCTGGTAAAAATCGTACATTTATAGCTGCTTGTGCTACCTATCGTGTAATAGTAAATCAAGCATTTTCAGCAGGTTTTTTTAAACAGATTTAATGATGAAAGATGAACAATCAATCAGGAAAGAGGCTGAAAATGATGTCGACCCTCGTGTTGACCTTGCCGTGAACCCTTATCTCCATTTTTATAATCCTGATCGGGGCTTTGTCAATTTACTCCCTGACATTTGCATGGTAAAATCCTTATTGTATGGAAGTACTGACATCACTATAATAAAGACCCAAACATGAATCGCAACTATTTCTGGATTTTGTTGATTCTGCTTCTTCAGGGACATCCCCGGGGAATAGTGGCGCAAACTGCGAAAGACACAACTGCCAGGCAACAAAACAGTTCTGCCGCTGATGATCCATCACAGTTTTTTACCCGTATTGAATTATTCAATGAGCTACAGCATTATTCCAAGGATTTTTACTTTAACCAAACCACGCTCAGAACCATAGTAAAACTTGGGAAACGGTTTACAACCCGGCTCGATATCCCATACGTTTACAACTCTGTTTCATCACCGGAAGGTATTAAGCATTATGGGCTAGGCGACATTTCATTTCGCCTGCTTGGTTTCAAACTTATCGATGATCCCAGATCTGCTATAACCCTGTCGATGGAAGTAAGTTTAAACACCGCGGAATCAAAACTTCTTGGTACCGGAAAGAATATGATCATACCTTTATTGAGTTATACCAGGACCTTGAAAAAGCCGGGAAACCTTTTGTCAGTGGTTTTACAGCAAACAAATTCATTTAGCGGCGACGAAGAAAGAGAAAACGTCAGTTTTACAAAATTGCAGGGAGTATATATTAAAGTGTGGTCGAAGAAAATGTGGACTGTGATTGCACCAGTTTTGTATGTTGACTACATACACGGCGGCACATCGATGAACCTTGAAGGCAGAATGGTATATGCAACTGCTCCCCGCTCTAATTTTTGGGTACAGGCAGGGGCCGGATTATATGGTGATTTTATATTGCGGTATCAATGGGCTGCTCAAGTAGGATACAGGTATTTTCTGTTCCGTAATATGAACTGGAAGAGGAAGTAAAATGGAAGATGGAACTAACAATCGTTAAAGGCTTATTTGCAGCAGCTTTTTATTAACAGAGTCAGGATTTGAGGTACTATATTTCTGGTGGTTTCTAAACCAGATTGTAGCTCCTTTCAATTAAAGACAAAAATCCATCTTAGTACTTCCTCCTCTTGTCAAGCTGAACGAAACTTCAGGGGTAGGCAAAGGGAGTAAAAATATTCAGAATTAGGTTAACAATTACTTTCGGCTATGATTTGTCCTGGAAGGATAATCCAGACTCAGATAAATACAGCTCTGCTATTGGCTATGGTTTTAAAAACCAGAATTATTCTCACTGCAAACCAGCACATACAATTTTTATGTTTCATGCCGGATTAAGACTTATGAATTGGTCCGAAAATAATGATCAGAAATGAAATCCGAACTGAATGCTGTACCGGAATGATGCAGTTAGCTTAAAGTTTGAGTTTGTCAGGTTAGTGGCTTCACCATCAAACAGGTAACGCAGGGCCGGGAAATGTTCAAAAAGCTTTTCTGCAAACGCCTGATCGATATTATCAATCTGTCCTTTATCCAGGTTGCCTATGATTTCCATTTTTGTAGAATAGTAAGTAAGTGAAGGACCGAACATTAATAAATCAATTGAAAATCTCTTCCCGAAAATAAATTGATACCCGATTTCAAATCCCAGGTTTGTCATATTCAGGCTTCCACTGAATGTACCATCAGGGTTAGAAGGTTGATTAACAGAATTAAACTTATTTGAGTGTTTAAAACCATAGTAAGAAAGATATGTTCCAAGGTACAGACCATCAGGAGCAGGTCGCCGGTTCCTCAATGATGGATAAAACCTGTAATCCAACCCAGTGTTAATGCCTTTCCTGGACTGATCATGGAGTGTTATAAGATTAGCTATGGTATCATTAAAGTACACTGGAATTATGAGATATCCAAGTTGTATTGACATGGATTGGTTCTTACGAATCAGCCTCTCATAACTGAATGTGATATTCTTTGTTTCGCCAAACAGAAGCATCGGGGTGGGATTAAACTTAGCAACATTCCAATGATATGGAGTGAGGACACGCGGTATCTCCCCATTTACAGGTTTTGAAACACTGTCAATGGTATTCGTGATAGTATCACATCTATCTGAAGCTATCAAACCGAAACCATATACAGTATTAAAAGTAATGACCGTTGTCATGCAAAACAAAAATCTGGCTTTCATATTTATTAAAAGTAATTAGTGTTAATTAAGTAAATGTTAGGGTATTATATTTAATGCGTCAGGAGACTTTTGATAACAAAGGATGCCCACTTTATCCTATGAAGCTGCCTCAGCTACCTTAATTCTTCCTCTCTTAGCGGCATCAACTAATGCCTGGTAGTCTTTTTCGGTCTGATCGGCATAGGCAAAAGCAAAGTTAACCATAACCTGATCCAGTTCATCGCTGTTACCTACATACCCGGCTATCATAGCAGCATCGCCCGACTTTGCATGTGCCAAGGCCAATGCCCATCCGCACAACGAACTATATTGAGCTATATTTTCAACTTTGGTCGTTTTAGGATCAAACTCAACACCGCCTTTCATATCCCGTAACTGCCTGACGTAAAAATCGCCACCGCTTATTTGGAACCATCCCAGGAAAATGTCGGGAGTGGCCTGCAGCAAGCGCTGTCCGATTACCACCCTTTGTCCCTGGTTTTCATAAATTGATTTTGAAACATATGGTTCAAGCACCGAAGGCTCCGCCTGCTTTATCTGAAGGAATAAGGGATCATTGGAATGATTACCCGTAAGAAAAACTACCCAGCATCGTGTACCTACACTTCCTACGCCTACAATCTTTCGCACTACATCTGTGATACGGTAATTTTTGAGCAGGGTTTTACGCTCATCAGCCAGTGACTGAAAATACGATTCTAAAAATAATCCCAATATTTCCTCAATAGGCCGTCCGTCCTGAACTTTTGTTTCCCTCACTATGAAAGGTGCATTTTCACGCAGACGATACTTTTCATCTACAAGGTCGGTAAGTTTGCCAAGCACTTGCATATGTGTCCGCTGTCTTGCTTTGGCCATAATTTTTAATGCACCTTTTTGCGCAGTCCCGGTCAGGGATTTTAAAATATCAGCTTCATTAATGGTTGCATACCAAAGATCAAGGTAACCCATGCGGGCATATTCCTGCATGTGTTTGCGGTAAGAACTCACTGCTGCCAGCACACCTTGCCTGCATAGGCGTTTATTGGCTCCCAGGAATCTTCCCGAAGCCACAATTCTCGCAACAAGACGCTTCAAATCCCATTCCCATGGACCCGGTAAGGTTTCATCAAAATCATTGATTCCAAAAACCAGGTTGCGTTCAGCCGAAGCAAATACACCAAAGTTAGCGACATGCATATCGCAACAGGCTTGCACGGTAATTCCTGTAGGTTTGGGGCCGACAGCAAGATCGGCAGCCATTAAAGCTGCACCACCCCTAAGAAAAGCAAATGGTGAAGTGAGCATCCGTGCATACCTTATAGGGACAAGTTCCGGAAGACGGGTTTTGCCCTGCACTTCTAGAATGGACACAGGATCAGCACGTTTGGCCGAAGGCTTGTATTCTCCTTGTTTAATTCGCGGAAATTTCACGCGTAAGGCTTTGCCAGCTGCCATGCGTTCTTCAATCGTTGGGGATTTCGATTGAAAGTGATTTAAAATTGTTGAGTCCATTGTCTTATCGGATTAAAGAAAACCAGAGCTATTTTGTATTTTGTAAATATTAAATGCTTTATCTGTTCTTAAATAAGGTTTACTGATTTTAGGCACTACAATTGTATTATGTTTGGTATCATATGAAGCAGCAGGTTAATTAAGCCAACATCTTTAAGACCTGGAGCAAAATATCACCTACATTGTATTCGAAAGCTAGCAGCGGCAGCATGGGAAGGATAGCAATTACAATGCTTGACACCATGATCTTTACATCAAAAGGGAACAATTTCATATTTTTTACAACATCAAAACTGCTGTTGAAATCAGTCATCGATGAAGCATCGCCGGTACCCGGCAAATCTTCCTCACAAGGTTTACGCAGCCATTTTTCATCAAATTGCCTGTGGTGTTCCTGGATAAGCGCGCTATATTCGAAGAAGCTCTTCCGGTGCTGGATAAGAAGTGGTTTCACGAATACCAATAGCGGCAGTACATTCATAAGAATGGAGAGAACCGCAAATCCGATTAATAACGGATAATATACCGGTAATTTTTCGTGAAGAAAAAATACTTTCTCAGCAACTGTAGTTGAAAATAAAATGGTAAAGGCAAATATTACCTGGATAAAAGGCCCGGGCGGAAAACCCAGGAATCCGATGCCTCCAGCCATGTCGGGATGAGCAGAGTTAAGTTTAAGGGGCAACTTCGATAATTTCAGGAAATAGATAAACCAAATTATCCAGCGCCAAAGCCACCGGAATATGATAAATTGTGAAAATGGCATGCTGATCAGGCCATAATACATTCCTCCCCACGAAATGGCGGAGCCGTGGTCACCAGGCATAAAAAGCCATATGCTTATTTTATCAGCTTGCACCGACTGCAACCGTAAAATCAGGTTGATTACAATTATGAGCAAGATAATGATATCGGCCCAGTAGGAATGAGTTAAGCCAATTACCTTCCTTTTTATTGCATCGAAGCTGTTAAGGTCTTTATCATCCAGTATTCTGGATTTAAATAACTGTGTAGTTAATTCTCTTAAAATGAGATCGACTGAAATTTCGGCAAAAATCAGTAATGGAATGATAAGAAGAAACTTGGTATGACAGGTGAAATCTTTCCCAAAGGGAATGTCGACTTTGTCGCCAAACGACAGTCCTTGTAATGTTGTTAATACAAGTAATGGCAGCCAGGTTATGGCAATAATTACCAGTATACGAGTGATGATTTCCTTTGTGGATGCGCCCCCCAACTTTAAGCGGTATAGTAATTTATATAAAATACCTCTTTTTGTGAGTGAAAAATCATCGAGGACTGGAACAATTTTGCCGTTCATAATCTTATTTATTGATTATTCGAACTTGTTGAAGACGGATTGTTTTTCTTAAAGGTGTCTGAAAATGTAAATTGAAATCAATTTAGCTGCCCGGAAATACTGTTGGATAGTGGTAAAGTGCTTCTTCTATCAAAGGTAGATATATTTGTAAAAGATTGCAATTTTTAAGTTCAGATGATAAAAAGATACTTACTTGTAGGTATTTTTTTTATACACTTTGGATTCCTCTTAAACTATGGTTAAATATTTAAATTAGGTAATACAAATGGCTTTACGTTTTACCCATTTTACCAAGTGTGGTTCATAAAAAAAGTAGGGGTTAATTTCCCCTTATGTTTTTGGGCGGGGCGTGTTAATCTTTAACAACCACAATTTAGTTTAAAAGAGAATTATTAAAAAATGAGTTCATGAATATTCTTTTACTCTC
>Ga0315290_10003288_pt1 | contig 11545 bp, 11 predicted proteins | sample YL17G12_0_MG_FD_203627 | JGI IMG/M metagenome (GOLD analysis project Ga0315290, IMG submission 203627) | Sediment microbial communities from Yellowstone Lake, YNP, Wyoming, USA - YL17G12_0 | ecosystem: Environmental > Aquatic > Freshwater > Lake > Sediment | place: USA: Wyoming | collected...
TCTGTGCCAACGCGGCCGACATCCTGCCGGCACTGGTTGTCCGCGGGTTCGTGCCCGATGTGGTGACCGATCAGACCTCGGCCCACGACGCGCTCGACGGCTACGTGCCGAACGGCATGAGCCTGGCGGACGCCGAATCGCTGCGCCACCGCGCGCCCCGGGAGTACATCGAGCGGTCAGTGGCCGCCATGGCCACGCACGTTCGCGCGATGCTGGACTTGCGGAAGCGCGGCGCGATTGTCTTCGACTACGGCAACAACATCCGCGCCCAGGCGGTCAAAGGCGGCGTCGCCGACGCGTTCGACATCCCGGGGTTTGTCCCCGAGTACATCCGGCCGCTGTTTTGCGAAGGCAAGGGGCCGTTCCGCTGGGCAGCGCTCTCGGGCGACCCGGCCGACATCGCGGCCACCGACGAGGCGGCGCTCGAGATGTTCGCCGACAACGCGGCGCTCTGCCGCTGGCTCAAGATGGCCCGCGAGCGCGTGGCGTTCCAGGGCCTGCCCGCCCGGATCTTCTGGCTCGGCTACGGCGAGCGCGCGCGCTTCGGTCTCAAGATCAACGAACTGGTTCGCACCGGCGTCATCAAGGCGCCGATCGTCATTGGCCGGGATCACCTGGATACCGGCTCGGTGGCCTCGCCGAATCGGGAGACCGAAGCCATGCGGGACGGCAGCGACGCGATTGCTGATTGGCCCGTGCTGAACGCGCTGCTGAATACGGCGGCTGGCGCAACCTGGGTGTCGGTGCATCACGGAGGCGGCGTCGGCATCGGCTACTCGCTGCACGCCGGCATGGTGATTGTCGCCGACGGCACGCGCGAAGCTGACGAGCGGCTCGAACGCGTTCTGACATGCGATCCCGGGACCGGCATCGCGCGCCACGCTGATGCCGGCTATCCGACGGCGATCGAAACAGCCATCGCGCGCGGCGTGAACATCCCGATGCTGCCACGATGAGTACCGGATTCCAGAGCTTCGAATCCGCCGTCATGGCGGTCGTCGACTCGACGCCGTCGCGGATCCCTGTCGTGGTGGGACCGTGCGGAGCCGGGCGCACGTCCTTGCTTCGGCGGGTGGGCGACCGTGTCGGCAAACGGTTCTGCCAGTACGTGGCGCTCGATCGCGCGGTGTCGACACCGGAGCGGTTCCTCGGCGAAGTGTCTGCCGCCTCACCGTTCGCATGGGTGCGCCCAGGCGCATCTCCAGCGAGCCCCAGGGAAGCGTTCGACTGGATCTCGGCCTGTCTGACTGGCGCGCGGTCGTCCAACGGGACGCCGGCGACGTGGTTGCTCGACGAATTTCTTGAACTCAAGACGCTCGAGAGTTTTCCGGGCCTGCGGCACGTCGTTGGCGAGGCCATCGAGGCACTGGCGGCCAGCGACAATAGGTTCGTGATGACGTCGCGCTTCGTCTCACGGACGCTGCGCACGCTCCGCGAGGCGGACGATCGCTTTGTGGTGCTGCACGTGCCACCATTGACGACGGCCGATGTCGCCGCCGATCTCCTCCAGATCCCGGGCTTCCGGTCCGACTCCGCCGAAGAAGCGGCCCGCGTCGTTGTCGCCCTCACGGGCGGTCGACTGGCGTACGCAGCCGACGTGGTTCGTGCACTCGGGGATCCGACCCTGCGCGTCCGGGATCCCATTTCGGCCTTCGCGGCGTTGCTCTCGCCAGAAGGCGCCATCTGCACTCGGTGCCGACACAGCTATGAGTTCAGGCTGCATCGGGCGCGCGGCTACGGCGCGCTCAAGGCCATTCTCGGCATCCTGTCTGAAGACGAGCCCGTGACGCTCACCAGCGTCGCGGCGCGGATGCAACGCACGCCGGGATCGACCAAGGACTACCTCGGCTGGCTCGAGGACGTCGACCTGGTCGTCTCACATCGCAAGCGCTACAGTTTCGCCGACCCGGTGCTGCGTCTCTGGGTGAGGCTGCACACACAGTGCGATCCGCCAGACGACGCGCGGGTGGCCGACCAGGTGCAGCGATACGCGGTCACGCGCCTCTCGACGGCGCCCGAATCCGCGTGATCGAATCCTCGTGATCGAAGAATGGGGTCGGGAAATGGGGTCGGACCTGTTTTCCCGGTCAGGCGCACCCGCGATCTCGAAGGCGCAGCACGAGCGCGAGTTCGACCAGGGCACAGATGCTGACCACCCTGGACATCATGAACAGGCGATAGGGCTCGCGGCCCATCACGTCCCAGATCGTCAGGCCGGCGATGGCCATGCAGGCGACGGCCAGCCACTGGATCGGCCGTGCCATCTCGTCGATGCGATCGATCAGGAGCATCACGGCCGGCGTCGAGACCAGGAGCACATAGTCCCATCCCTGAGGCGACACGAGCGGGATGAGGAAGAGCAGAAGCGCCGCATCGAGGTACTCGGCCTGGGTCGCGCCGCGCGCCTTCAGGAAGGCGCGCGTGCAGGCCGCGAGCAGGACCAGCACCAGCGCCAGCGCCAGCCAGCTAGCCAGCGGGCCGACGCCGAACCACGCCGCGAACATCCCGGCAATCGACGTGTTGTCCTGGCCTGCCAGGTTCGGGGCCGTCGATTGCGTGACCGTCGTGTACCAGTCCCGCAGCAGCGCGGCGTTACCAGACCATCCGTAGCGCAGAGCCGGGAGCAGCAACGCGGCCGCGACGACGCCGAGGTAGGCGGCGGCGCCGCGGGCGCCCCGGCGAAGCAGAAGGTACGGCAGGAAGAGCACGGCATACGGCTTGACGATGGTCGCGGCCGCGAGCAACACTCCGGCAGCGCCCTCACGTTTCGCGCGCCACGAGGCCACGGCAGACAACACGAGCACGGCCATCAGGATGTTGCTCTGGCCCAGGCCGAGCTCGCGTATGAAGAACTTGCCCAACGCCAGCGAGGCGAACCCGGCGACAAACAGCGCGGAGTGCCGCCGGCCTGGCAGCAGCGACGCCGACCACGAGACCAGAATCACCAGCAGGACGACCGAGAGGGCAAGCCAGACCGCGCGGGCAGTCATCGGCGGCAACTGGGAGACAGGGGCGATGGCCAGTGCAAAGGCCGGGAAGTACTTGAATTGCCAATGACCGTCTTCGACCCGGTAGAGTGATTCGCCGGCGGCGGCTCTGACCCCGGCCACCCGATACACCTCGAAGTCGTACATCTGATGCTTGAGCCGACTCTGGAACGTCCCTGCCGCGCCGAGCAACAGGCAGATCAGCACGATCCACGCGACGTGTCTATTCATGGCTGTCCAGACGCGACGATATCACGCCACACCGGCGGTCGCGACACCTCGCAGTTGGCAGCGGCGTGAGGAATTGGGGCCTTGCCGCCCGTCTCACCGAAGAGGAGTCATCGGATGTCGTCGGAAAGCGATTGACGTCCGAGGCGGGCCGCTTCCTGCTCCGCGTCCTTCTTTGTGCGGCCTTCGGCTACCGCGATCACGTCGCCCCGCACGCGAAGTTCAATCCGGAAGATTCGGCGGTGCGCGGGCCCGCTCTCCGCCACGACGACATACTCGGGCAGCGGGTCGCCGCGGGACTGCAGCAGTTCCTGCAGCACAGACTTGTGATCGTCGCCCATGCCGTCGTCCACAGCGGATGCGCGCATGCTGTCGTCGAACTCGCGGACGATGAAGATGCGGGCCGCGTCGAGCCCGCCGTCCAGATAGAGCGCCGCGATGACCGCCTCATACGTGTCGGCGAGCAGCGCCTGTTTTCGACGGCCGCCGGTCTTCTCCTCGCCCCTGCCCAGCAGCAGATGGTCGCCCAGTTGCAGCCGCTCCGCCAGGCGCGCCAGCGTCGTCGTGGACACGAGCGCCGCCTTCATTTTCGACTTCTGGCCTTCGTCGCGGTCGGGATAGCGCTCGAACAGCATGGTCACGATCACGAGACCCAGCACGGCATCTCCGAGAAACTCGAGCGACTCGTTGTCCAGGACTCCGCCGGTCACATCCTCATTGGCCCGCGATCGATGCGTGAGCGCATGCTCCAGCAATCCCGGATCACGAAATCGGTGCCCAATCGCCGCTGACAGTGTCTCGAACTCATCCCGCAGACGCACCGCCTGCCCGTCGAGCTCGCTGCTCCGGTAGTCGGCGATCAGACGTCGCGCCTGTTCGGCAGTCTCGGCACGAACCGACACGCGGACCGTGCCGAGCACGTCCCGGTTGAGCGGCAGCACCAAATTCGGAACGTCGGACTGAATCGCGGCGTGGATGCCGTGGGCATCGAGCAGGCTCTTGACCACGCTGGCTTCGATGTTCGAGTGCGTGACGAACACGACGACGGGTTCAGCCATGGGCCTGCTCGACCCGTTGGTCGCTATCCACCTCGAGCAGGATGAGCGTCATGTCGTCGTGCTGCGGCGTCCCTCCGACAAAGGCGTCGATCTCGCGCAGAATGCGCTCGCGCAGTTCCTCGACCGACAGGTGGGCATGTTCCTCGATGAGCTGTCCGAGCCGCGGCTCGCCAAAGCACTCCTCCTGGTCGTTCATGGCCTCGCTGATGCCGTCGGTAAAGAACACGAACAGGTCGCCAGGCTCGAGCGGAAGCATGACTTCCTCGAGCAGCGACGTGAAACGTTCGCCATTGTCGAGACGCAGTCCGAGCACCATGCCATCCGGCACGAGGATCTCGGCCCTCCCTCGACCCGATTCGGCGTGCGGCAGGCGCAGCAACGGCGTGTGGCCTGCCCTCGCATAGGTCATCGTCCGGGCAGCCGGATCGATGACGGCGTACGTCATCGTGATGAAACTCCGACTGTCCAGATGCTCCGAGATCAGGCGGTTGGCGGCCAGCAGCAGATCGCGCGGCGACTGATGGATCTGGCTGAGCGAGAGAATCAGGCCCTTCAACTCCGCCATGTACAACGCCGCCGACATGCCTTTGCCAGACACGTCCGCGATGAGCATGCCGACCCGTCCATCTGGCAGCGGCAGCACGTCATAGTAGTCGCCACCGACCTCGCGGGCAGGCACGCAGACGGCCGCCACCCGCATTCCCGGGATCTCGATCGGGCCTCGTGGGAGCAGCGACATCTGGCTCTCTCTGGCGAGCCGCATTTCTTCTTCGAGTCGTTTCTTCTCGGCCGACTGCCGCAACAGGTCCTCGATGCTGGCGGTCATCAGGTTGAATGAATCGGCCAGTTCGCCCAACTGGTCCCGGGCGCGAACCGCGATGCGATGGCCGAAGTCGCCCTGCCGCACACGTTCGGTCCCGGCGAACAGCTCGTGCACCGACCCGGTGATCGATCGGGCCAGCGCCATGCCCGTGGCGGCGGCGCCGACCTCGATGATCAGGAACAGCGCCGACACGGCAAGCAGGCCGTAGATGAGCAGGTCGCCGAAGGTCTGTTTCCCGATGGAGGCCTGCGTGACAGACAGCCGGTGATAGATGCCCTGGACGTTCATGCCAATCTGCAGCGGCATGGCCTGGGCCTTTCCCGATGGCCAGTCGTAGACGTCCAGCACCGCCACTGACGGTACCGGTGCCATTTCGCCAGGGACGGCCGCTCGCGCCGCCACCGGACGGGCCATCGTCCGCGCCCGGCCCTTGAGGATCGTGTTGGCCGGATCGACCAGGCTCGCGCTGCCCACCGCGATGCCGGTCGATTCCTCTATCCAAGTCTTGATGGGCTCGGACACCGGCAGATCGATGACGACCGCGTACCCGGCCGAGCGCGGCGACATGGCCACCGCGCGAATGACGAGTTGCGCCTCTCCGGCGCTGTCGCTTGACGATCCACTGTCTCCGTACGCCAGCGCGCCGGCGAACCCGGCACACGGAATCCAGAGTGGCACCTGGTCCGGAGGCTCGATGTGCCCCCAGTCGCCGGCCTTGATGGGCCCGGACCGCATCACCGCGACCAACGGTGATCGCGCAATGCCCTGGCCGCCGCACCGTTTCGGATCGATGGGGACGACCGCGAGCGAAAGGCCCGGCAGCGCAAGCCGGCCTGACGCCTGACGACGCTCCAGAGCAGCCTCGGCCTCGGCCGCGTCCGACGCGCGCTCCAATTCGATGACCGCGCTAGTGGCGACGCCGGAGGTCTTGCTTCCCAGGTCAGCCAGCGACGAACGCACCAGGTACGCGCTGAGGTTCGTCAGGAGCAGCCAGCCGCACAGCACGAAGAAGACGACAATCAGGACCGCCGGCACGAATCCGATGAGCAGATACGAGACGATCAGCTTGCGGCGCACGCGCCAGAGCAGACGACGCCGGGCCACCTGCCCCAGTCTGTAGAGAATGACGCCGGCACCCGCCGCGAGCGCGACTCCGCCGAGGCTGCTGAGGACCTGCAGACCGCCAGAGACGGGCACGCCTGCCGCGGTGAGGCCGAAGACGATGAGCTTGACGCTGGCGCCGATGGCGAGGAGGTACCCGGCGATGCTGGTCAGGAAGAATGCCCGGGCGGCGCCGAACCTGCTCGGTGGCGGCCCTGGCGGCGATTCGACGGATGCTGACGGACGGGCCATCGGAAGTGCCAAGGATGATAGCTCAGGCCACCACGGACAGGCGAACCCATGCCAGGTAGTCGTGGCTGCCGTCGGCCGCCGCGAGCACGATGAACTCGGGCACCGAGTAGGGATGCAGGCTCCTCAGCCTGGCCTGCAGATCCTGGACGCGGCTGGCGGTCGTCTTGATGACCACCTGCCGCTCCACATCCTCGGTGAGGCTGCCCTCCCATCGGTAGACCGAGCGCATCTCTCCTGAGACGGAGACGCACGCCGCCAGGTGTTCGTCGACCAAGGTGCGGGCGAGCGGGCCGGCGTCGGCGGCGGCTGGCAGCGTGGTGAGCACAACCACGACGTCGGACGGCTCCACGGCACGGCTCCCCGGATCTGATGAAGATCCCCTTGCGCTTTCCGATGTACAAACGTCGCCACATAGGGTACAACAGTTGCCTGATGGCTGCCACGCGCATGATCACGGCTGGTGTTGCGAATGCCCGCAAGGGCGGCCGTGGCCGTCGTCGCCTCCTGACCGGCCTTGGATTCTCCGTCTGCTTCCTTGTGGTCAACGGCATCGTCGGCGAGCACGGCGCGTTCGCACTGGTGCGGGCGCGAACACAGTACGTGGAACTGGCGCACACGGTGGCCAAGGCAAGAGCGGAGAATGCGCGAGTGCGCGAGCAATCTCGCCTCCTCCTGCGGTCCGATCCGGCCGCGATCGAGGACATCGCGCGGCGCGAACTCGGGCTCATCAAGTCGGGCGAGAAGGTCTTTATCATTCGCGGCGTGCCGGCCGCGAAGCAAAAGCCATAGCCTCCCTCGCGTGTTTGCCCCCTCGCGTCTGGCGTGGTATCATCAATTGATGTGGTGCAGGCACGTGACGCACCCGTGACGCGGGGTGGAGCAGTCCGGTAGCTCGTTGGGCTCATAACCCAAAGGTCGGGGGTTCAAATCCCCCCCCCGCAACCATAAAGGCCACACGGCTAAGCCCTGTGGCCTTTTCCATTCGCGCGCCGGGGATTTGAACCCTTGCTGGCCGGCAACCACGGCACCCGACCTGACGCCGCGGTGCCGCGTTGCCTACCGCCCCCCCGCAACCATGGCGGCCGCAGGTTAACAGCCTGCGGCCGTTGCCATTTAGGCCGCTCTGTCTTCCGCCAGCGCGCCAATGCGCCGGCTGGCTGGGATGACGCCGTGCGGGTCCGTCCCTGCCTGTCCTTCTCCCGCTGCCACGCCAATCACTCGGTGATGTCGCGGCGTCGAAAGTACAGAATGGCCGGAATCGCCAGGACCAGGGGCGTTGCGAGCATGACGCTGTAGAAATCGGAGAGCGAGTACAGCCGCAGGAATATGGAGTCGCTACCCGAGAGGGGATTCGGGAATTCCTGCATTGGGAAGAAGAATTACCGGACAAATACGAAGCGAGGCGGAACAACGTGAAACGGCAGCATGCTCATGACGGCCAGGCCGATGAAGGCGATCATGGCCGTCACCATGCCGGAAGCCGTGGTGCGTCGGAAGGAAGCGGTGACCAGCCCCACCGCGCCGAGCGCCAGCGTGACAACCAGGAGTTCCAGCGAGAAGCGCAAGAGCATCGCGATATCCGACGCGCCGATGCCGTGCACGCCGGAGTAGAGAACGGCCCAGCCGACGATCGATAGGATCAGCGCGATCGTCACGAGCGCCAGGTGAGCGCTGATTCCCAGCCACTTCCCCAGGAGGTGCTCGACCCGAGAGAGGGGTTGCGTGCCCACCACCCGGATCATTCCGTACTGGCTGTCGACGGTGGTCCAGAAGGCGGCGAAGGCAAGCACCGCCGCCTGAAAGAGCAGCATCTTCCACACGCCAAAAAACAGCATGGGCACCGCGTGCAGGGCGTGACGCACAGCTAAGTGCTCTTCGATATGCTCCACGTGGTAGAGCTCGAAGACCATCAGGTAACAGAAGGCCGGGATCGCGAGCAGAAACACGAGAGGCATCCGCGAGGCCCAAATCTTCAGGAACTCAGCGTGCGCGGAGCGCAACAGGGCGTTTCGCAGGGGCTGACGCGGTGGCACCATCACTCGATACTCCTCGTGTGCGAACCGTCGTAGTGGGAAAGGTAAAGGTCCTCCAGCGTCCCCTTGCGCGGAGAGATCGCGTGGACCGGAATGCCTGCGGCCACCAGCAGCCGCGCAATTTCAGGCACGTCCCCCGCTGCCAGGCGGCATTCGATGCCTCCCGGTACCGATTCAACTTCCTGAACGAATGCCTGTCGCCGAAGCAAGTCGATGGCTGCCGCATCGTCGCCGGTCGCCAGGACGACCATGGAAGGCGCGTCGACCTGGTCCAGCCCCAGTGTCGTTTTATTGATGAGCCGGCTCTCCCGGATGAACAGCACGCGCTGGCAGATCTGTTCGATTTCGTGCAGCAGGTGGCTCGACACCAGAATCGCCACCTGATCTCTGGCTGCAAGGACACGCAGTTGTTCCCGAAGATCGGCCATGCCAATCGGATCCAGACCGTTCATCGGCTCGTCGAGCACGAGCAGCCCCGGCGAGTCGAGGATCGCCATGGCGATGCCGAGCCGCTGCTTCATGCCCAGCGAGAACTGGCGAACCGTCTTCTTTGATCTTGGCGGCAGGCCGACGTTCGTGAGTACTCGCTCAAGCTCGCTGCGGTCGTGGCAACCACGGATGCGCGCAAGGTACGCCAGGTGATCGAAAGCTGTCAGGCTCGGGTAACAGGCTGGAGCCTCGATCAGCGCGCCCAGACGAGATCGAAAACGTGCCGGTTCCTTGCGCTGGTCAATGCCATCGATCCTGACGCCGCCTGAGTCGGGCCGTAGCAGGCCACAGATGATCCGCAGCGTCGTGGACTTCCCTGCGCCATTGGGTCCGACGAGACCGACGATCTCGCCAGGCGCAACCACAAAGGACACGTCGCGCAGCGCGTTCTGCCGCCCGTAGGTCTTCGAGATACCGGTCACCTGGAGGAAGGGAGGAGGTCCGCCAGGGGCGAGGAGAGAGTGGTGCGCCGGCTCGTCGCGCGTGTCCCGCACACGCAGAATCCTACCGCAGTACGTGTCGCCCAGTTGTCGCGTTGCGTACTCGGACCGCCGCGTTTGGAGCGTCGGCATGGCAGCACCGTTGGCTTGGCGTTTCTTTGCGCTCCGCGACCCGCCATACAACTGGGCATCCTCGTCCCTCGGGGGCGCGCGGTGCGAGGGTTACCGCGAGCGAAAACGCAAACGCCAGACACGATGAACTCGACGTCGTCAGCACGGGAGATCTCGTAGACATTGCACGGTCGAATCAGGCTCGCATTTCCGGTGCACAACCACAGCGGCAAGCTTTGGAGGGTGTTCCCCCACCCGTTCCCCCGACGTCATCCTTTCCACGGCCCGCCAGGCTCCCATCGCTGCTCGAAAACAGACCCTGCGGCGGCGGCCATGGCCGGCGGCATAACGAAGCCGGCAACCGCGGCTGCAACGTCGTGAAGCGGACTCGGTTGGAGGGTAAATTCCGTGCGCCGAAGGAACCCTTGCCATTGCGCCTGCTTCGCCGGATCGCTCACGAATGTGGCGGTGAGCGCCACCGGCACTGCGGTCGGCAGCGGTGTTCTCCTGCGCTCAAACGTGGCTCCGAAGGCCTGGGCGAGAATGGCACCTTCGAACGCCAGGGAACCGGCTATGGCCCATAGATCGTAGAAGTCCTTCATGCGACTGTTCGCCATCCCGAGCGCGACGAGTGCGTGAAGCTTCTCGGCGACGACGGTCTCGGGCGGATAGGCGCGGAGCTTCGCGCGAGGCATATCGAGGAGTGACGGATATTCCAGTTCCAGAACGCCCGGCGTGATCGCGTCGCCGTACCCGACGTCCACGTGGATGGCGAGGCGGGCACCCGCGATCATCGCGGTCATGGTCATCCGTGCGCCTTGATACTCCTGATCCTCACGCGCCGCCTCGACCCTGAGCGTGTCGGCGAGGAACGTGACGCCGTCATCCTCGACAACGACCGAGCAGACCTCGCGGATGGCCCGTGCGAGCAACTGCGGTTCTGGGTCGCCCGAGCCGAGCAGGTCGAGATCCGCGCTTGTGCGGTACGGTGCATCGGCCCAGACGGCAAAAAGCATCGCGCCCTTGAGTACGAATCGTTCCCGATGCCTGGACAGGCTCAGTCTGTACAGCAGACGCTCAATCGCGTAGCGTGTCATCACGAGTTGTACGTTTGCGGATCGCGATCGAGCCTGCTGCGTCAGGCGCTCGCGAACCGACGCGGCCATGTTGCGCGGCCGTTCGCGACTCGGGCTCATACCATCGCCTCGAGATAGGGACGAATCACGTTCCGAACGCGGCAGACCGATGCAAAACGCCAGAGTTCGTCCACTGTCGCGCGCCTGTGGCGGAGACAATCTCGCAGCGCCTCGATCGCGACGTCGAGACCGACGCGGTTCCGGTACTTGAAGCAGTCAGCGACCGTCTTCGCCGGCACAGTGATCGGCACCGACACTCGCTCGATCACGTGCCGCGCGACGCCTGCCGTGAGAGCCTCCCCCCGAGAACGGACAATCTCCAGGGGGACGGGCGGGTTGCGCGGGGTCCAGGCCTTCGAACCGATCAGCATCCAGACGGCGCGTGGCAGTTGAGCGGTGAGTTCGTGAAACTGCAGCGCCGACAGGAGGCACACCGTGCCCCCGGGCACGGCGCGGGCGATCTCAGCGAGGCTGTGCGCTGCGGATAGCTCGACATCGGGTAGCTGATAGAGCCCTCGCGCCGTACACACCAGCACCCCCCTGTCGCACATCCGGCGAAGGGAGCTACGCGCGATGCCCGCGGCCTCAAAATCGCGTGTACGCGCGATACCTTGGCGACGAGCGACGGCGATGGCCCGCTGCTCAGGACTGCCGAGCCGCACTGTTACATTTCCAAGGTCTTTGAGCATAATGACCTATGTATTGTAACACCGACTCGCCTATTCCTCCCAGGATCCAACTCTCACGCCGCCCCGCACCACAGCTGCAGGTACCGTTGGTTGCGGGGGGGGATTTGAACCCTTGCTGGCCGGCAACCACGGCACCCGACCTGACGCCACGGTGCCGTGTTGCCTACCGCCCCCCCGCAACCATGGCGGCCGCAGGTT
>Ga0315290_10003291_pt1 | contig 11541 bp, 8 predicted proteins | sample YL17G12_0_MG_FD_203627 | JGI IMG/M metagenome (GOLD analysis project Ga0315290, IMG submission 203627) | Sediment microbial communities from Yellowstone Lake, YNP, Wyoming, USA - YL17G12_0 | ecosystem: Environmental > Aquatic > Freshwater > Lake > Sediment | place: USA: Wyoming | collected...
CTGGCGAGAGCGGTGTCGTCTTTTGCGCCGGCCAGGCCGCGAGCCGCGGCGTTGGCGGTGAGGAACGCTCCGTCGGCTCCGAGAATCATGATGCCGGACGACAACGCCGCCAAGACGCCGTCCAAGCGGGCGCGCGATCTCTCCGCCTCGTCGAGCGCGGCGACGAGTCGCGCGTTGGCGTCCTCGAGCATCGCCGCGCGCCGCTTCAACTCACCCGCGACGACTGCCTTTTCCTTCAGCGCCGCCGCCTGCGTCGCGAACATGACGAGCCCGCGGAGCTTGCGCGCGCTGTCGGGATGAGGGCCTCCGCCGCGCGCGTCCAGCGCGTCGGACGGAAGCGTCGCAAGTCGCGATTCGTACTCGTCGAGCACGCGGTCGAGCAGCTCGTCGACGTCGTGGCTCCGGCCGATCAGGTCGAGGCCGATCTCATGGATCCGGCACAGCTCGACGAGGTCGGGGAAAACCTCTCCCGTCGGGCCCGCCGCCGCTCGATTCCGTCCGTTGTCCGACATGGCCACCCCTTGTCCTTCGTCTAGGTGCGAACTTCCGCGTTGCTCTTCCGCTTGACCAGCACAACCCGCCCCCCCGAGTCGGTGTCCTCGAAGGACACCTCGTCGACGAGCGACGCGATGAGATACAGCCCGTAACCGCTCTCGGACGGCCGCCGCAGATCCGGCGGCGCGTATCCGGCCGGATCAAACGGCTCGCCGTCATGGGCCACCGCAACCACAACCCGCTCGTCTTCGATCGCGACGCGAAGGTCGACGCGCCCGTCGCGACGTCCCCCATACGCGTGGCGATGCACATTCGCGCACGCCTCGCTGAAGGCCACCCCCAGATCGTGCGCGTCCCGGGGCGTGAACCCGGCCTCGAGGACCAGGCGCATGATCCAGCGCCGCGCGTTCCGCAATCCCAGCGGATCGCTCGACAGGGTGGCGCAATGCTCGTGGACGAGCTCACGCACGGCGCGCCTCTTTCACGATCGGCGGCACCGCGGCTTCCGCGGGGATCGAGATTCGAAACTCGCTCCCGCCCCCAGGGCGCGGAAGATGGATGACCGTTCCACCGTGGCGCCGCGCGATGGCGCGCGCTTCGTAAAGACCCAGTCCGACACCGGCGGGCTTTCCGGTCAACGGATCGCCGCCTTGCTCGAACGGCGCGAACACCCGCTCGGCGTCTTCTTCGGCGAGCCCTGGGCCCCGGTCGAGCACCGCGAAGGCCACGCCGGCGACGGCTCCCCCCGGACGTCCCAGCAGGCAAGGCGAGACGTGAAGCTCGACGGGCTCCGCGGCGGGGGCGAACTTCTGCGCGTTGTCCAGGAGGTTGGCGAGCGCCCGCGCCAGACGCGCGGGAACCGCGGGAAACGGCGCGAGGCGGGGATCGAGCAGAACACGGGCGTGCCCCACGGCTCCGGCGGCGCTCAACGCGTCCGCGACGATGTCGGCCGGTGCGACCTCCTCGAGTTCGGCCTCGTCGTCGGCATCGAGGCGTGCGACGCGCAGCAGGCCGTCGACCAACCCATCGAGAGACTGGGACGCCTTCAGAATGCCCGCCGCCATTTCCGCTCGCTCCGACGGATCGCCCTCGTAGTCCCGCAGAAACGTCGCGGCGCTGATGATCACCGTAAGCGGCGAGCGCATCTCGTGCGAGACGTTGGCGAGAAACCGGTCCTTCATCGCATCGACCGACTTGAGCTCGTCATAGGCTTTGCGAAGCGACCGCGTACGGGCGCTTACGACCTCTTCGAGCCGGTCGCGATGGGCCCGGAGCTCCTCGTAAGTCCGCACCTTCTCGAGCCCGACCGCGAGATGGCCCGCCAGCGTGGCCAGGAAGCGCACATCGACGTCCGCGAACGCGCCGTCGGGGCCGGACATCGCCACGACGAGCGATGCGTGTTCCTCCGGCTCCACGGGGATGACGGCCAGAGCGCGCAGTCCGGAGGTGATTCCCGCCGCCTCGGGAACCTCGAGATCCAGGTCGTCGGCGACCGAAGGGCCGGGGCCCATGAGCATCCGCGCGAGGAGCGAGGCCACTCCCCCGTCCTGCGCAAGCGGCGCGAGGTCGCGACCCGCTGAGCGCTCCAGCCGCACATGGCCGCCCGCGTCCAACGTGCAAAACCCAGCGCCGGCGGCGCCGAGGGTTGCGACGGCCGCGGTCAAGGCCGCGTCCAAGACCGCATCCCGCTCGAAGCTGGCCCCGGTCGAGCGGAGGGTGTCGGAGAGGCGGCGCAACGATTCGGCCTCGCGAGTCAGCCGAGAGGCTCGTCCGTGTTCGTCCGCAAGCTGCGCACCCAGGGCGACGCTCGACGCCACCGCGTTCTCCAACAGATCGGACGATTCCAGAACGATCGGCGCCGACCCTGACTGCGGCGCGATTCCGGCGCCTCCGGTTTCGGGGCGCCGCGCCAGATAGGGAGCGAACGACGCGTGAAGCTGCGCGGCGAGATCGCCCGCATGAAGCGTTCGTCGCGTTTGGGGCTCGGCGATCGCCACGATCCGCTCGAGCATCAACCGGGAGGCGGCGAGGAAGGTCTCGAGCACTCCGTTGCCTTCGCAGGCAACCGCCGGCACGCCAAGCCCTGGGGACAGACCGAACCACGCTTCCATCGCCTCTTCTGAGGCGGCGCCCGGGAGGTCGCGTTTGTTGAACTGGACCTGGATCGGAACGGCGGCGGGATCCAGGCGCGTCGCATGCATGCTCTGCAATAGGTTGTCCCAAGCCTGACGATTGTCGCGCTCGCGGGCGGGATCGGAATCGGCCACGAAGACCACGGCGTCCGCCCCCGCCAAGACGACGCGGCGGGTCGCGTCATAGCGGACTTGGCCGGGAACGGTGTAGAGCTTGAGCGCGACCTTGTATCCGAGCACGCTTCCGAGGTCGAACGGAAGAAGGTCAAAAAAAAGCGTGCGATCGTCCGCGGTGTTGACCGAAACGAGCCTCTCCCTTTCGTTGGGATCCGTCACGTTGTGAAGGACGCGCAGGTTGGTGGTTTTCCCGCCGAGGGCGGGCCCGTAGTACACCAGCTTCGCGTACAGCATGCGGTCGGTGAGGTTCCATTGCGCCACGACTCGCCCTCCGTCAGCCGCTGCCGAGAAGCTCACGGACCCGCCGTTTGAGCTCGTGCGGCGAGTAGGGCTTCGTCAGGAAGTCGGCGGCGCCGAGGGCGAGCGCTCGCTCGCGGTCGCGTTCTTGCCCGCGCGCGGAAAGCAGAACGATCGGAATCCGGGCGTAGCGCGGATCGCTCTTCAACTCGGCGCACCACGTCAGGCCGTCCTTGCCGGGCATCATCACGTCGAGGAAGATCAGGTCGGGCGGACAGGACTCGACCGCGCGCAACCCTTCGTCGGCGTCCGCCGCGGTCGCGGGTTGATAACCCTCTTCCCGGAGGATGAACTCGAGGGGACGCCGTATGAACGCGTCGTCGTCCACGATGAGGATCCGTTTCGGCGCCGTCACGACCCCTCCTCGATCGCAACGCCCCGTGCGACGACCAACGTCACGTCGTCCCCGACGGGCGTCGCGCCGACGTGGCGGGAGAGCGCATTCAAGACGTTTTCGCGAATCTCGGCGGCATTTCCGGCGGGACACCGAGCCGCCTCGATGAGCCGCTCGATTCCGAAGAGTCGCTTCGCGCCGTCTCGGGCCTCGATCAATCCGTCCGTGTAGAAAAGGAGCACGTCGCCGGGCTCGAAACGCTGATCGACGTCGCGCCATCGCGCCCCCGCGACGATTCCAAGGGCCGGGCCGCACGGCTTGAGCGCTTCGATGTCGCCGTTCCCGCGCAGAAGGAGCGGCGGATTGTGTCCGGCGTTGGACCAAACGATCCGCCGTCCATCGGGAAGGAACCGGGCGAACACGAGCGTCGCGAACATGTCGGTGGCGGAAAAATCCGACGCGAGCACTTCGTTGACACGCCCCAACACATCGCCGGCGGAGAGGATGTCCCGGGCCTCGGACTGAAGGGCCCCTTTGGCGATCGCCATGTAGAGCGCGGCCCCAACGCCGTGCCCCGAGACATCGGCGATGGCGATGCCGAGGCTGCCGTCGGCCATCGCGACGTACCCGTAGTAGTCCCCGCCGACTCCGTCCGCCGCCAGGAACCCGCCCGACACGTCGAGACCGGCGAATAGCGGGTCGTGGCGGGGCAGGAGCCCGCGGTGAATCTCTCGCGCGATCTCCCCCTCGCGGAGGCGCGCCTCGGCGCCGCGAGCCGCCTCGGCCAGACGCTCGTTGCGGATGAATGCCGCGGCGAGAGCGGCGATTGCCGTCATCAGTTTGATCTCGCCGGTCATGTATCCGCGGCCTTCGGGCCGTCCGTTAAGAACCAGCGCGCCGAGGGACGACCCCTGGCGCTCCGGAAGGGCGACGACCGCCGACGCCGCCGCGCCGGAGGAGGCCTCCCGCACCGAGGGACGCCCCGTCGCGACGGTCTGTTCGACGGCGAGCGCGGGCGTAGTCGCCGACGAGTCCGGATGAGACGCCGCGAGAACGAGCTTTCCGCCGCTCTTGAGCCACAGTTCTCCCGCGCCGGCGCCGAGCACGCTCGCCGCTTCCCGCACGACGAGCCCGGCAATAGCGCGCTCCCCGAGGACCGAGCCGATCCGCTCGCTGAGTCGATAGACGAAGGTCGCTTCTTCGTACCGCTCGAGGACTTCCGCGCAGAGGCTCTCGATCTCCGACTCTTGGCGCGCGAGGCGCGCGATCAGACCGTCGTTCCCGGTCGGGTCCGCGGTGGCGGACGAGCGAAGGGGGCCTTCGCCGACAAGTTCGTTCTTGGCCGGATGCACCGCGAGAACTCCCCACCCGAAAACAAGGCTGTCGCTTCAGTTGGCGAATATATGTACCGAACTCTGAATATCAAATTTTCCTCGGAAACATAGGCATGGGCCTCCCGGGCCGGCGTGCAGCGCCCCCCCCTTGCGATGCGATCGTCCAATCCCTCTACTGGGGCGTATTACCCGAAGATGGCGATGGGAGAGTGCGCAGCCGTGACCGTTCCGACCGACGAAGACCTGCTTCTCGCGCTCAGGGGCGGCCATGCCGCCTCGCTCGGCGTCCTGGTGGCGCGTTGGGAAGGCCCGCTGTTCCGCTTCGTGTCGCGATTGGTCGACCGACCGGACGACGCGCGGGACGTCTGCCAGGAGACCTTCCTTCGCATCCTGGACAAGGCCGAGGCGTTCCGCGACGGCGCACGCTTTTCCACCTGGATGTACCAGATCGCTCTCAACCTCTGCCGCGATCAGACACGAAAGAAGCGCCGCTGGAGCCGCTTGTTGATCACGGGGCCCTCCGCCGGCGTCGAGACGCCGCGCGACCACGCGGCGCCCGAGACGGTCGCGACGAACCCCGCCGCCGCGTATGAACACACCGAGCGACGGGGCGCGGTCCGTCGGGCCTTGTCCGCTCTTCCGCGCGAACAGCGCGAGGTATTGCTGCTCAAGGAATACGAAGGTCTCAAGTTCCGGGAGATCGCCGACGTTCTGGGCGTCGCGGAGAGCACGGTGAAATCCCGGATGTACGCGGGCTTGGACGCGATGAGGATGTCCTTGGCCAGCCTCGGCATCCAGTAGGAGTCGGCGATGACCTGCACAACGTGGCACGACAGCCTGACCGGACGGTTGTACGGCGAGATCGGGGCCGAAGACGACGCGGCGCTCACCGCGCATCTCGAAACCTGCGCGGGCTGCCGCGAGACTCTCGACGAATTCCAGAGCGTGCGGGCCCTGCTCCGTGACGACGAGAGGGACACGCCCCGCGTCCCTCGAGTCGTCGTCCTCCACGATCGATCCAGGTTCAGGCCCGCCCTTTTGGCCGCATCGCTCCTGGGAGCGGCCGTTCTGGCCGGCGCGGGAGCCGGCGCGGGGTACGCCTTGGGTTTGGGCCACTCCCCCACCCCCGCGGTGATCGCAGCCGCGACCCCCGTCACACCGGGTGTTTCAACGGAAGAACTGGTGCGGCGCGAGGTGGACCGCCGCTTGGCCGCACTGCAAGAGTCTCGTACGATCGCGGCCGCCGAGCCGTCCGGAGAGCGCCCCGTCAATGCGTCGGACCTTCGGGCGGAGTTCGCGAAATTCGAGCGCCGGTTGAACGGCGCGCGCGCGACCGACCTCGACTACGTTCTCGATCAGATCGCCGCGTCGGAGTTCCGCGTCGGCACCCGGCTCGGCAAGACGAATCAGGCCTTGCGCACCGTCGCGCTCGCGAACACCCCTTACCTGGACGAGCAGTAGGCCTCAGCGCGGCGCGACACCGAGGTCGGCGAGCCGGTCGATCGCCGCGGCGGCGAGCGCGGGATCTCCGCTTTGCATCCCTTCGGATCGCGCCTGGCCGAACGCTTCGATCGCCTCCACGCGCTTTCCGTCCGCTTGGAGCCCTGCGCCAAGCGCATAAACGGCTCGAGCCGCCAAGGCATCGCCACCGATCGCCCGGACCCGGCGCCAGGCGTCGAGCGCGGCCGCCTCCCGCCCCGAGCGCTCGAGCAAAATCGCGAAGTTTGCAAGCGCCTGCGCGGCGTGCGGCCCTCCCGCGGCGGCGGAAACTAGGGCCCATGCCGCGCGCACGACCCGGCTCGCGTCCTCCCCGGGAAGCGGCGCCATGCGAGGCTCCGGCGCCGTCACGCACTCGGCCTTGCGCACCGGTCCCGAAGACGGCGCGATGTCGAGAACGAGCGCCGCGCCGATTCCCGACGCGGCGATCGCCTCCCCGGCCGAAGCCGCGTTCGCGACCACGCGGCCCGCGATGGCGACGAGTCGGTCTCCGGGAAGAAGCCCCGCCCGCGCGGCCGGACCCGAAGGGGAGATCGAGGCCAGAACGACGGAACCCTCTCGTGAGTCGACGAGGACGGCCCCGAGCGTCGCCACGATCCAGCGAGGAGGTGACGGGCTCGGCGGCGGCGCCCGATCCTCGACCTCTTGAAGCGCGGGGCCGTAAAGCACGATGTGCTCGTCGCCCGCAACACCCGCGCCCGAAATCACGGCGACTGCCAGATCGGTGCCGAGTGGGAGGGACACCGCGTCCCACCCCTCGCGCGTCGTGAGATCCGCGCCGGGGGGCGGGTCGACCCGGCCGTAGAGACTCCACGCGGCGGTCGCCAGAACAAAAGACTTCGGCCAGGCGGCTCCGACGAGGACCGCGCTCGGCCGGGGCGTGAGATCGAGCGTGAGGTCGGACTCCTCGGCGGCGAGGTCACCCGACCAGACGACGCGACCGGAAGCGACGACCTCGAGCGTCCGCTGGCCGGGACACATCGCGAAGGAGGTCAGGGGTAAAGACGCCACGCGCTCGTGGTCGACGCGCAGCTCGCCCTCGTAGATCGCCCCCGTCGCGGTCACCCTCGTTCGCGCCGGACGCATCTCAACGACCCGCAAGAGCTTGGGGGACCGGTCGGCCAGGTCGACGCTCACAATTTCTTGGAGGCTCTCGGTCGCGAAACAAGATTTCGCGAGGCGGAGGTCGTGCTCGCCAGTCGCAACGTCCTCGATCACGAGAGCGGCGGGCGCCTTCGCGTCGGACACGGACTCGCCGCCCCGCGTGGTGACCCCGGACTCGATCCCGTCCAACGTGACCGCGACGCCGTCGACGTCCGTGCGCACCACGAGGCCCCGCGCGTTCGGAACCAGACGGATCCTGACGGGCGTCTCCCGCCCCGCCACCGCCTGGACGCTCACATCTTGCGTGTCGAACCCCTTGCGAGCGAAACGCAGCCTCCGTTCCCCGGAGACCGTCGGGAAAGCGCCGTCCGCCGAAACAGAGACCGGGCGGCCATCGACGGTGAGCGACGCATCCTTGGGGTCGAGGTCAAGGCGAACGGTCCCGATCATCGAAGCCTGGATCCTGAGGAAGCGGTCCATCGCCTTTCTCGACGTCACCTCGCGGCCAGGCGAGTAGCCGGCGCGCAATTCGAGAAGGGCGCGGTAGTCCTTCTCGGCCGCGTCGAGGTCGTCACTGGCGACGTGCGCCTGGGCCCGCAAGTCCAGCGCATCGACGCGCGTCGCCTCCGGCAGATCAAACCGCTCGAGAATCGCGTTCAGCGCGACTTGCGCCTTCTCGATGTCCAAAGCGACGAGCTGATCGCGAATCGCGGCGAGCTCCTGCCCCACCGGCGTCGCATCGCCAGGCGCAGGCGGAGGATCGGCCGTCCGCACGACGGAAAACGCAAGGAAGACGACGAGGGCGAACGCGAGGCGGCGGGTCACGGGGCCACCGCAACCGCGCCGGTCGATCCATCGATGATCCGCACGGCGCCATCCGGCGCCGCGGCGAGAGCGAGCGGACGCGACACACCGCTCACTCCAAGCGGGAGCGTATCGCTCACCTCCCCCGACGGGGTGAGCCGCGATACGGTTTCCGCCTTCTCGTCGAGCACCGAGATCCGCCCTGCCGCATCGACAGCCAGCGCGACCGGACGTCGAAACGTCGTCGTCCCGAAACCTGCTTCGGATCCCGGGCCCGCGAGGAGGACGATCCGTCCCGTCTTCTCCTCGGCGGCGATCACCCGCCCGCCCGCGACTGCGAGCGCGGCGACACCGGCCCCCTTGCTCTCGCGAACGACGACCGGGGCCGGTGTTCCGGGAACCCAGCGCTCAACCCGGTCACCCTTTTTGTCCGCGATCCAGACCGCCCCCGAGGCGTCGACCGCGATCGCCGCGGGCGCGGCTAGACGCCCCAAGGCCAAGACCACCGTGACCCCGGTGGCGTCCCAGCGGAGCAGCGTGTCCTTCGTCGCCACGAAGACGCGCCCGTAAGGGTCCGTCGCGAGCGCCGTGACGTCGGCGACCGGCACGGGAGGCGCACCGATTCCCTTGGCATCGAACGCCTGAAGAGTGCCGCTCTTGCGATCGAACACAACGAGCCGGCCATCGGCCGCCGTCGCGAGAAGACTCGAGCCCCGCGTCGTCGCGATGACGGCAAGCGGCGAGGCGACGGCGCTCCACCGGCGAGCCGGAACCCTCTCGCGGAGCACTTCGCGAAGCGCCAGCTCGCGCAGGGCCTCCGCGCGAACGCCGGTGGGGGCACCGGTTGCGATCGCCTCCTGGAACCAGCCCGCGGCGATGCCGAAACTCCGCTGAGCGAGCAGGGCCCGCCCGAACCCGGCGCGCGCGCGCGGCGCGACATCGCTGTCCGGCCGCTCCACGACGATGCGCGCGAAAGCACCGCCCGCGCGCTCCGTTGCGCCCTCCTGTTCGTCGAGGACACCCAGCGCGTAACGCGCCGCGACGACCCAGTGTTCACGCGACGGGTTTGCGGCGAGCGCGATCAGGTCCTGCCGGGCGCGAGCCGCGTCGCGCCCGGGAATCGGCGCCATACGGATCAGAGCGAGTCGGTAGCGCGCCTCGAGCGCGCGATCGCCGTCGGCGTGGGCGGTGACGACCTTCTCGAGGGGACCGACCGCCGCGGCGGCTCGTGCACCATCGAGAACGGCGACATCCTCGGGCCAGTCGGGCAGTCCCGGAAGACACGCAAGATCGACGAGCGCATCGTCGGCAAAGGGCCCACCCGGAGCGAGCGCCACGACCTTCGCAAACGCCGCGGCGGCGTCCGGCGATCGGTCAGCCCCTAGGCGCTGGGCGAGACGATACTGCCGCTCCGCTGCGGCGGGGTCCGCGACGTCCTGCGCGCCTGCCGCGGAAACCATCACGAGCGCTGCGGCGAGAAATGCGGCGCCGTGCACGAAGGGTCTCACCGACCGGACCGGCCGAACGAGACGCGAACCGGAGCATTGGTCCCCGGCGCCAAGTTGATGTCCTGCGCGCGAGACTCGCCCGAGACCGGCGATTCGATGCGAAGGACGTAGCGACCGGCCGCCATCTCGTACCGGAGAGGGGTCTCGCCAACCTGCCGCCACGTTGATCCGGATCGCTTCAACGCGACGCGGCAGTTGGGAGGGAACGTCTGCACCACAAGCCGCGCGAGCGCCGGAATGACGAACGCGGGAGTCACAGCATCGCCCGCCGGCACGTCGAGAGTGACCGCGACGTCGACGAATCGTTCCTCGTTCGTGGCCCGGACCTCATGCGGCCCGGCCGGGAGATCGATGCCACCGTTCTTGCGCACCACAGGCTTGCCATCGACGAAGAACAGGGTGGGCACCCGCAGGGTCGGGAGGAGAAGTCGGCCGGTCGGGATCGCCTCGAGCTTGAGCGCACCGGCCGCGCTGCGCGCATCGAGGGGCGTCGCTCTCGCGAGGATGGTGGCGCTCGACGTGCGGTAGCCCTCGGCCTGGACCTCGATCGTGTTGTCACGACAGAGGTCCAGGTCGATCGTCGCCGGCGCGGTTCCCGCATCCTGACCGTTGACGGCGACGCGCGCCCCGGGAACGCCCGGATCGACCGCGACCGCCGCCCTCGCGGGATCGAGGACCAGCACGATCTCGACCCCCGCGTCGGCCGCCTCCACACGGTGCTTCGCCTCGCGGCAGCCGTAAGACGCCGTCAGAACTTCGAACGGCCCTCCGGCGGGGAACCGGATCAGGTCGCCCGCAAGCGGCGCTCCATTGACTCGAACGGGAAGACCCGCCGGTTCCGTGCGGACGCGCGCCGTCAGCATGGCGACCTTCGGAAGCGCGAAAGGACCCAGGTGCAAGAGAAAAGCCGCGCTGATTCCTGCGAGGGCCAGGGCGATGACGACGATCCACGGACCGAACGATCGCCGGGAAGGCGCCACGGGGGCCTGCTGCGGGGCAGGAGAGGGAGGACGCGCCGACGGCGCGCTCGCACGATAAGTTGCGGCACTCGTGGCGGCGCCGGCCCGCCGCAACGCCCCAGCAAACTCCGCCCCGTCCCGATGCCGGGCCTCGGGAGCCTTCGCCAGCGCGCGCTCGAGAAACACGGCAAGCGGAGCGGAGATGCGCTCGAGCCGAAGCGGGGCGTCCTTCGGAGGCTCGTGCACGATGCGGTAGAGCACCGAGGAGATCGAGTCGCCCCCGAACGGTTTGACCCCCGTCAGCATTTCGTAACAGACGATTCCCAGAGAAAAAAGGTCGGTCCGTCCGTCAAGCGGATCGCCTCTCACCTGCTCCGGCGACATGTAGTTCGGCGTGCCGAAGAGCGCGCCGTCGTGGGTCATCGAGGTCGCCGGGCTCTTGGCGAGCCCGAAATCCATGACCTTCACCGCGCGATCGCCCACGCGCATAAGATTCGCCGGCTTGATGTCCCGGTGAACGATTCCGCGCTCGTGGGCGAAGCCGAGGGCTTCGGCTGCCGCGGCCACGAGCTCGACGACGGCCGGCACGGGAAGGAGCGCATCTTCCCGGCAAACGGCGTCCAACGTCTCACCCTCGACGAACTCCATCGCAAGGTAAGGCACGCCATCGGCCTCGCCGACGTCGAAGATCGTCACGATCCCCGGGTGGAGGAGCTTTCCGGCCGACCTCGCTTCGCGAAGGAATCGTTCGCGAGCCTGGGCGCGCTCCGCATCGGGGAGCGAGGCGAAGATCTGAATCGTCTTGATCGCGACGCGTCTTTCGATCGTGGGATCGTAGGCCAGGAAGACGCGGCCCATCGCACCACGCCCGAGCTCTTTCTCGATGCGGTAACGTCCGAG
>Ga0315290_10003294_pt1 | contig 11535 bp, 10 predicted proteins | sample YL17G12_0_MG_FD_203627 | JGI IMG/M metagenome (GOLD analysis project Ga0315290, IMG submission 203627) | Sediment microbial communities from Yellowstone Lake, YNP, Wyoming, USA - YL17G12_0 | ecosystem: Environmental > Aquatic > Freshwater > Lake > Sediment | place: USA: Wyoming | collected...
ATTACATCCGGACTGCCAAGGCGAAGGGTTTGACCGACGAGGAAGTCCATTACCGCCACGCCTTGCGGAATGCCTTGCTGCCGATCATCACCCTGTTCGGCTTTCTGGTCCCGGGGCTGATCGGCGGATCGGTGATCATCGAGACGGTCTTTGCCTGGCCGGGAATCGGGCGCCTGGCCTATCAGGCCGTGTTGTCCCGGGATTATTCGGTGGTGATGACCATCCTGACCTTGACCTCGGCCCTGACCCTGCTGGGAAATCTGTTGGCCGACATCCTCTATGCCTTTACGGACCCCCGCATCCGCTTTTAGCCCAATGGAAATGCCCCACCTCAAACGATTCAGTTCCCTGCAGCGGTTGATCCGTCATCCCCTGGCCCTGGGGGGCGGGATTTGCATCGGAATTATTTTTCTGGTGGCCCTCGGGGCGGCGATCCTGGCCCCCCTGGACCCGGGGAAGACCGACATCGCCCTTAAGCTCCGTCCGCCCTCCTGGGAGCACTGGCTGGGCACCGATCAACTGGGCCGGGACGTGTTCAGCCGCATGCTCTACGGTGCCCGCATTTCCTTGACCGTCGGTTTTATTGCCGTGGCCATTTCCCTGGGTATCGGGATCGCCATCGGGGCCGTGGCCGGTTTTTACGGGGGGTTGATTGACGCCCTGCTCATGCGTTTCGTGGATGTGATGCTTTGTTTCCCCTCCTTCTTTCTGATGCTGACGGTCATCGCCCTGCTGGGGCCCAATATCTGGAACGTGATGATTATTATCGGCCTGACCAGTTGGATGGGCACCGCCCGTTTCGTCCGGGCGGAATTCCTTTCCTTGAGACAAAGGGATTTTGTCCTGGCCGCCCGGGCCCTGGGGGCCAAAGACGCCCGAATCATCCTGGTCCATTTGCTGCCCAATGCCCTGGCCCCGGTCTTCGTAACCGCCACCCTCGAAATAGCCACCGCCATCCTGGTCGAAGCCGGGCTCAGTTTTCTTGGTTTCGGGGTCCAGCCCCCGGCCCCCAGTTGGGGCAACATCCTGACGGAAGGCCGGACCTATATCTTCGATGCCTGGTGGCTGACCCTCTTCCCCGGCCTGGCCATCCTCACCACGGTGCTCTCCTTCAACCTCCTCGGTGAAGGGCTGCGGGACGCCCTGGATCCGAGGCTTCGAGAAGGGAAAATCCATTGACCAGAAGAACAATTTTCGAGGGGCAGTATTCGAAATGACCGGGATAGACCCCGAGTAATTCTGTGAGGGAAAGGCCCGGGTTTGAAGGGAATCCAAAAAATAAAGTTTTGACCTTGATATGCTCGGTGTTCGTCACACAGTAATCGTGCTCCCTCCGTATCGATAAATTAATGTGAGATCAGATAGGCTTTAAACTCCGCTTCAAACTGGTCAACCGTCCGGCCGAAGACCTGCTGAAAAGCATCTGCAAAAGGGGTACCCGAACCCACCTTGATCAGCACGGCTTTTACCTGGCTCAGGCCCTTCTGAGCAATCAGATAATCCACGACGACAGCCGCTTCGAGGTAAATCCAGTCTTTATTGGGAGTGGACATCTGGGCCGTCCACTGGGATTCAGTGGTCAGGGCCTGGAGAGCAATCCATTGCCCTGACTGAAACCCGGTTTTTACCTGGTTCCAATAATTTTGTCTGGCCGTTTCCGCCTCGAGCGGTGAGCGAACGGCCCAGGTCCTTAACCCTTCGTGTTCGGCCAAGCCCTCGTCAAACCACTTATACTTGGTCTGGGAGTTCAGCCCGGCAACCCTTTCAATAATCCGGTGGCTGTATTCATGACCGATGAACCACCCCGCCATATTCGGTGGTATCCAGGCTTCATAATTTTTATTCATCCGGGGAATAGCCTGGTAGGTTCGAAACCATTCCGGGTAGTGCCAGGTATTTATCAAGTCGTTGAGCAAATCATCCAGGGAACGATAGACATAGAGCCGAGGCCTACCTTCTGGATAACCCAGATCCTCCCCCACCACCTGGTGAGCATCTTCAAAACCCGCCCCTACCTCTTGGGCAGCGGCTAAAGTGACGCCCTCCTGATAGACGATGGTGCCATGACTGGTTTCCAGAACCCCAAATCCCGGCCGAGAAAAGGGCCTCAGAATCAGCGGTAAGTATATGGGTGCGCCAGAGGAAGCAAACGAAACGGCTTCCATCAATAGAATAGACACAAAGAAAATGGGTAAGATGCTCTTGGCTTTTATCAATTCGTCTCCTTTAGATTCTTACATCCTTTGTTAGAGACAAATTCTAAGAACAATGGATGTAAGAATCTAAATAAAAAAAAGCTGTCTTTAAAGCTGTTGCAGTGGTTTCTATTATAGCCAAAAATATTTCAAAATATTTTTGGCTAGCATTACTTCATTTATCATGATCCTCGACAAAAGTCAGTCTGGAAATATCGGAGCGCCTTACGATTCAAATTGGATACGGTAATCGTCGTCCCGCCCCGCAATTCCCCTGAGCTTGCCTGGGGGATTCTTCGGGCGCTTCGCTCCTTCAGAATGACAATCCCGGCAGGTCATCCTCACTTGCGCTGTCGCAAACAACGGCATCGCCTTCAAATTGCTCAAATTCGTTTTGCGATGGGTCAGTCGTAGAATAGTTGAATCGCATAGTTCTCAGTTGTTGCCGACGTCGGGCATTTTCATGGCATCCATCAACGCCTTGCCTGCGCCAAAGACGTTGTAAGGTGTCGCCAAGTAATAGATTTTGTAAGGCTCGAAGGGAAAGTTGTTCTCTGCCGTATCGAGTTCTTGAGCTAAAATGCGAATGAGCCGCAACTTGTCCAGCGTCGGCAGTTGTCTAATGACAGGAAGAACCTCTGTCAGTGTCATTTTTCTCTCCTTATCTCTGGATTGTCGATCCATGGTCTATAGATATGCTCAGGTTCATGGTAACTTATTATAATTAGTAAATTCTTAAGACCTTACAGAAAACGGAAACTTTTTCTTGCCGGCGAAAAATATTTGAAAAAATTTGAATAATAAGTTAAATTAATTAATTAGGCTGCAAGGAATGGGGCCGTCCTTTTATCGGCCCGGCGGCCGTTTAACGATCGGATTTATCTAGAGTTATGTCCTTGACCGAAAAAATTTATACCGTTTCCGAGCTGACCCGGGAGATCAAGGAAATCCTGGAGGAGGAGTTTCCCTTCCTCTGGGTGGAAGGGGAGATCTCCAATTTCCGGGTGCCGCCGAGCGGCCATTTCTATTTCACCCTGAAGGACGCCTCCAGCCAACTGCGGGCGGTTTTTTTTCGGTCCGGCCAGGGGAGCCTGAACTTCGTTCCGGAAGACGGGCTCCAGGTGTTGTGCCTGGGGCGGGTCAGCGTCTATGCCGGGCGGGGGGAGTACCAGGTCATCCTGGAACGGATGGAGCTCAAGGGCTGGGGCGCTCTGCAGTTGGCCTTCGAGCGGCTAAAGGAAAAGCTGCAAAAGGAAGGCCTCTTCGATCCGGGGCGGAAGAAGCCCCTCCCGGTCCTGCCCCGGAAGGTGGCCGTGGTGACTTCACCCACGGGGGCGGCGGTCCGGGATTTCCTGAGGATCCTTTACCGGCGGTTTGAAAATATCCAGACCTTTATTTTCCCTGTTCTGGTCCAAGGGGAAAAGGCCTCGCACGAAATTGCCGAGGCGATAGCAAAAATAAACGACTCCGACCTGGGAATTGAAGTCATTATCCTGGCCAGGGGCGGGGGGTCGATCGAGGATTTGTGGGCCTTTAATGAAGAGCGGGTGGCCCGGGCCATGGCCGCCTCCGGCCTCCCGATCATTTCCGCCGTGGGCCATGAAGTGGATTTCACCATCGCCGACTTTGTGGCCGACTTGCGGGCCTCCACGCCCTCGGCGGCGGCGGAAATCCTGGTCCGACCGCAGGGGGAATTGGAAACGGCGCTGGATGATTTTCAGGGCCGTCTGGAATGGCTGTTGGCCCAAAAGTCGACTCGTCTGCAGGAAAAACTGTTTCATTTGCGAAAACGCCTGGTAGACCCCCGCCGCCGCTGGGTGGAGGTAGCGCTGCGTCTGGATGATGGTGCGCTCCGGCTGCGGCTGGCCCTGACGAGCGGTCTCCAGCAAAAGGCCAACCGCTTGGGATGGACCGGGGAGCGGTTGTTCGGCCTCAGCCCCAGGGAAAAGATAAACGTACGCGGGGCCCAGTTGACCTCTATGCTGATCACGCTCCAGGGGCAGACCCGCCACCTGCTCCACCGCTGGGGACTGGAAATGAAACGGGCCGAAAATACGCTCCGGGCCTTGAGCCCCTGGGCCGTTCTCTCCCGGGGCTACGCCCTGGCCCGAACCCTGCCGGAGATGAGGGTTATACGGGAGGTGGACCACCTCCGGCCCGGCCAGGCCATCCGGGTCCAGGTGGCCCAGGGGGCTCTGGATTGCCGGGTCGAAGAAATACTAGCCAAAAATATTTGAAATATTTTAGATTCTTATATCCATGGTTAGAGACAAATTCTCAGAACAATGGATGTAAGAATCTAAAAGGGGAGGAGCAATCCGTTGGCTAAGGAGACTTTTGAAGATTCTTTTAAAAAGTTAGAGAAAATCATCGCTAAGATGGAGGGCGGGGACCTCCCCTTGGAGGAGACCCTCAAACTGTATGAAGAGGGGATGCGTCTCTACACCCATTGTTCCCAGAAATTGACCGAGGTCCAGAAAAAAGTGGAACTGCTCAGCCAGACCTCGGAAGGCAAGCTGGCGGGAAAGCCTTTTCCGATGGATGAAGACGAAAATGATCGGAATGAGGGAATAGTGGGTAGCTAAAACGAGGGGGAAAACAGATTTGAATTCATATTAAACCCTTATGCCCGCGGGCGGGCACCCCAAAGCCTGAAAATATCGCGTCTATCGAATTCATAAGGTCGTCATTCCGGCGAAAGCCGGAATCCAGGATTGTTCGAGCTTCCTGGATCCCGGATCGAGTCCGGGATGACAGCGAAAAGCAAATGCCCCAAAAGCGGTGTTCGATTCTATTTTCGTATTAATTTGTAAGCACCTATGGATGTTAACGGAACAACATTTGAGTTAAGCCCGGCCGTGGGTCGATTGTTGGGCGACTACCGGGAGCGGATAAATCAAGCCCTCCGGAAAAACCTAAAGGACCCGAATCGCTTTACCCATCGGGTCTTTCGGGCCATGGAGTACAGCCTGTTCGCCGGCGGAAAGCGGCTACGGCCCATCCTCTGTCTGCTGGCCTGCCGGCTGGTGCAGGGCCGGGTGATCCAGGCCCTGCCGTTCGCTTGTGCTTTGGAATATATCCACACCTATTCCCTGATTCATGACGATCTCCCGGCCCTGGATAACGACGATTTCCGTCGGGGGCGGCCCAGTTGCCACAAGAAGTTCGGCGAGGCCACGGCCATTTTGGCCGGAGATGCCCTGCTGACCGAGGCTTTTTCCCTGCTGAGCAGCCCCCGGCATTTGAAGGCCGTTTCCCCGGAGATCCGGCTGCAGTTGATCCGGGAAATTGCCCTGGCCTCCGGCCTGGCCGGTATGATCGGCGGGCAGGAAGCCGATCTGGCCGGGGAGAAAAAAAAGGTTTCCCTGGCTTACCTGCAGGACCTGCACCAAAAAAAAACCGGGACCATGATAGCAGCCTCCCTGGTCGGCGGCGGACTGATCGGCGGAGCGGATCCGGAGACGCTGAGGACCTTGCGGCATTTTGGTCTTAGCATCGGCCTGGCCTTCCAAATCCGGGATGATCTTCTAAACGTGGAAGGGCAATTCCGAATTACCGGGAAAGCCTCGGGAACCGACGCGCAGCGGAACAAAGCGACGTACCCGGCGAAAGTCGGGGTAGGGGCCTCCAGAGAAACGGCTCGAAACCTGGTGGAGCAGGCGGTGGAAACTCTCCGGCCTTTTGGTCGAAAGGCGCGACCCCTGGCGGAAATGGGCTACTACATGATTTCCCGAAATCGGTAAACGAGAGAATTTCTAAATGATCAAAACAGAAACATTTCGAATGTCGAATCCGGGGGCAACCATAGACCAAAAAATAGTTCAGGCATTTGAGAGTTATGGAAAATAAGGACACCCCAAACGAACCGAAAGAGCCCTCCCGGATATTAGCCGCCCTCACCGGTCCGGAGGACCTGAAACGATTTTCTTTGCCCCAATTGAGGGAACTGGCCGAAGAAATCAGGACGGTGATTATTCAAACCGTGGCCTGCAACGGCGGGCATCTGGCGCCCAATTTGGGGGTGGTGGAATTGACCCTGGCCCTTCATTACGTCTTCAACAGCCCCCGGGATAAAATCATCTGGGACGTAGGCCATCAATGTTATACCCATAAGCTGTTGACCGGTCGGGCCGGCGTTTTCTCCACCTTGAGGACCTGCGGGGGCCTGAGCGGCTTTCCTAAAAGGGAGGAAAGTCCCCATGATGCCTTTAATACCGGTCACAGCGGGACTTCCATTTCCGCGGCCCTGGGGATCGCCATCGCCAAGGATTTAAAGCGCGAGGCCGCCAAGGTGGTGGCCGTTATTGGGGACGGTTCCCTGACCGCCGGGGAGGCCTTTGAAGGTCTGAATCAGGCCGGGCATCTGAACAAGGACCTGATCGTGGTCCTCAACGATAATGAGATGTCTATTTCCAATAACGTGGGTGCCCTTTCTTCCTTCCTGAGCAAACGGTTGACCGGCAAGGGTTTCGTTCAGTTCAAACGGGAAATGGAATCGTTTTTCAAATCCCTGCCGGGGATCGGTGAACCGATCCTCCAGTGGGCTAAAAAAAGTGAGGATTCCTTCACCGGGTTTTTTACTCCGGGGATGCTTTTCTCGGCCCTCCATTTCGATTACGTGGGGCCGGTCAGGGGGCACCGGCTGGAAACCCTCATCGAGACCTTTGAAAATATCCGCCATTTGGAGGCCCCGGTTTTGGTCCACGTCCTGACCACCAAAGGGAAGGGCTATCCCCCGGCGGAAAAAGATCCCACCCGGTTCCACGGGGTCGGTCCTTTTGAGATAGAAAGCGGGGAGCCTGCAGAGCCGAAAAGCGGCGCCCCGGTCACCTATACCCGGGTGTTCGGGGAAGCAGTAACGGCTTTAGCTGAAAAGGACCTCAGGGTGGTGGCCGTCACCGCCGCTATGACCGAAGGTACGGGGCTGGATGTTTTTGCCCGGCGTTTTCCCCGGCGTTTTTTTGACGTGGGGATCGCCGAGCAGCATGCCGTCACCTTTGCCGCCGGGTTGGCCTCCGAAGGGTTGAGACCCATCGTGGCCATTTACTCGACCTTTATGCAGCGGGCCTACGACCAGATCTTGCACGATGTCTGCCTGCCCGACTTGCCGGTCGTGCTGGCCCTGGACCGGGGTGGGATTGTGGGTGAGGATGGTCCGACCCACCACGGACTGTTTGACCTTTCCTACCTTCGCCCGCTCCCCAACCTGACCTTGATGGCTCCCAAGGACGAAAGGGAACTGCGGAACCTGCTGGCCTCGGCCCTGACCTATAACACCCCGGCGGCCATCCGCTACCCGCGGGGGGAAGGTCTGGGGGTCCCGCTGGAAGGAGACCCGGAAATCATTCCCCGGGGGCAATGGGAATGGCTGGAACCCGGGGAGCAGACCGTGGTATTAGCCGTGGGAAGCTTAGTTTACCCGGCCGTGCAGGCGGCTCGCCTGTTGAAGGCCGAGGGGATTTCCGTGGCCGTGATCAATGCCCGTTTCATCAAACCCCTGGACGAAGCGCTGCTCCAGGAATTGGCCGGACGGTTCCCGTTGCTGTTTACGGTGGAGGAAAATGTCCTTCTGGGTGGATTCGGGAGTGCCGTGCTGGAGGCCCTGCAGCGGTTGGGGAAAACGGGGAACCGGATCCGGTCCCTGGGTATCCCCGATCGCTTTATCACGCACGGCAGTCCTCGGGAACTGCGACGGCTTTACGGCCTGGATACCGAGGGTATTATTCAAGCCATCCGGGAGGAACGGGGTGACCCCTCCCACGGCTAAGCGGCGATTGGACCACCTGCTGGTGGAAAGGGGACTGGCCACTTCTTTGGAAAAAGCCAAGGCCTTGATTTATGCCGGGGTGGTCTGGGTGGACCGGACCCCGTCCGTCAAGCCGGGCCGGGCGGTGTTTCCCGACGTCACCCTGGCGGTCAAGGAGCCCGAATACCCTTATGTGAGCCGCGGCGGGGTCAAGTTAGCTCAGGCCCTGGATTACTTTAACCTGACCGTAGGGGGAAAAATCGCCCTGGACGTGGGGGCCTCCACCGGAGGATTCACCCATTGTTTGCTCCTTCGGGGGGCCGCCAGGGTCCATGCCGTGGATGTCGGGTACGGTCAGTTGGCCTGGACGCTTAGACAGGACCCCCGGGTCCGAGTCCTGGAACGTCGCAATGCCCGGTACCTGAGCCTCGAAGATATCGGAGAAAAGGTCGATATCGCTGTGATCGACACCTCATTTATCTCCCTGAAAATAATCATCCCCCCCCTGCTGGCAATCGTCAAGGAAGGGGGAGATATTCTCCCTTTGATCAAACCTCAATTCGAAGTCGGAAAGGGCAAGGTGGGGAAGGGGGGGGTGGTTCGTAATCCGGAAGACCGGGAAGAGGTCCTCCGATCCTTAATGGGCCACTTTCAAGAATCAGGCCTCCGGGTGGAAGGACCTATGGAGTCCCCCATCTTAGGGGCTAAAGGCAATCAGGAGTATTTTATTCATTTAAAGAAGGAAAACCATTAAAGATTCCCTGGAGTTGGTCGATTATCTATTGTTAGAAACATTTTCTAATATCGGGCAAAGAAAGATTCTAACCTCCGACCGGTGAGAGCCTTCTTGGGGCCCAAGAAGGCTCCGAACACCAGGGAGAAGGGTAAGGAAACCTATCGAGCGCTACGTTTGGAGGCTTTCAAGGGGTTAATTTTTTGAGCAGGTTTTGTCGGGGCCTTAGGCTTTATGTGCGTGGCCAGATTGCAGTTGCCGAATTTCCACTTCTGAGCCGGATCGGGGCAGGATACGCAAAATCGGCCGCTGGGAAAGTCTTTCGCCCGATCACAGCCGTTGCATGGTTCACTAACCGGCAGGCAGCCGCCCCCGGTAAAGGAACAGCCTTTGGGGTTCATGAAAGTGCAGGCCGTCCCGGCCTTTAAGGTAGTACAGTCCATGGGTTTCACCTCCCTTCTTACAAAAATTTATCAATTTATAATATTTTTTTTACAAATGTCAATATTTTTTTTGAGTATTAATAACCATGTTTAAGAGTCGACGCCTCGGGGAACTGTTACTCCGCGAACACAAGATCACTCCGCAACAACTGCAGGAGGCCCTGGAAGACCAGAAAAGACAAGGGGGACAGCCCAAAATCGGGGCCATCTTGGTCAAGAAGGGGTTTATCACCGAAGAAATTCTGACTTTCTTTTTATCCAAACACTTTGGCCTGCCCCAGATCCATTTGGAGGGGTTGACCTTTGATCCGGCCTTGACCGAAGTCATACCGGCCCAGGTAGCCCGTAAATATGAGATTTTGCCGATCGGCCGGGAGGGGGCCAATTTAAAAATTGCTATCTCCGACCCCTCCAACATTTTTGCCCTGGATGACCTGAAATTTCTAACCGGAAGCAACATCCAGCTTTTTTTGGTGTCCGATAAAAGCCTCAAGGAAGCCCTCGACAAGTTTTACACCATCAGCGATACCATCTCCGATGTCCTGGAAGACATTAAAAACCTGGAAGTGGATATCATTAAACCCGAAGAGGACTCGGATGAACTGAACCTGGAATTGGCCGCCGCGGAAGCCCCGGTGGTCAAACTGACCAATTTGATCCTCATGGACGCCATCAAACGGGGGGCCAGCGATATCCATTTTGAGACCTACGATAAGGTCTTCCGGGTCCGTTACCGTATCGATGGAGTGCTCTATGAGGTGATGAATCCTCCTATTAAATTGAAAAACGCCATCATCTCCCGGTTAAAAATCATGTCCAATCTAAATATCGCCGAGAGACGGCTCCCGCAGGACGGACGACTAAAGTTGCGGTTCGGCCAGGGTAGAGAGATGGACTTCCGGGTCTCATCCCTGCCGACCCTTTTTGGTGAAAAGGTGGTCCTGCGGCTTCTGGATAACCATGACTTTCGCTTCAACTTGAACCTTCTGGGATTTGAGCCGGAGGCCTTAAAAGAGTTCCAATCGGCCATCCATAAGCCTCATGGCATGGTACTGGTAACGGGACCGACGGGAAGCGGCAAAACCACCACCCTCTACTCGGCTCTGAGAGAATTAAACCAGACCACCCAAAATATATCGACCGCTGAAGATCCGGTGGAAATGAATATTTTGGGCATTAACCAGGTTCAGATTCATGAAGAGATAGGTCTGACCTTCTCTCATACGTTGCGATCCTTTCTCCGTCAAGACCCGGATATCATTATGGTCGGCGAAATACGGGATCGGGAGACCGCCGAGATCGCCATCAAGGCGGCCCTCACCGGGCACTTGGTACTGAGCACCCTGCATACCAACGATGCCCCCAATACGGTGACCCGCCTGTTGGATATGGGTGTTGAGCCGTTTCTGGTGGCCTCTTCCCTGAACTTGGTGGTGGCCCAGCGTTTAATTCGAACCATCTGTCCCAAATGCAAACAGCGACTGGACCCGCCGGAAGAGTTGTTTCGTGAATTTGATCTGGATCCCGCCACCGTGGTCTTGTTTGGAGGCGCAGGCTGTCCGGAATGCAATTTTTCAGGCTATCGGGGCCGGATTGCCATCTACGAAGTGCTGCCTTTCCGCGAGGCCTTGAAAGAATTGATCTTCGAACGGTCCTCCGCGGCAGAAATCCGGAAGAAGGCTCAAACCCTGGGTATGATGACTCTTCGGGAAACCGGTCTCAATAAGGTGATTGCCGGAGTGACAACCTTGGAAGAAGTATTACGAATAACCGAAAGGGAGTAGCGATGCCGACCTATAACTGGGAAGGAAAATCGAAAACAGGAGAGGTGAAAAAGGGCGAACTGGTGGCCGATACTATTTCCATCGCCCGCATCCAGTTGCGCAAATTGCGCATCGCCCCCATTCGGATTCGGGAGAAAAAAGACCCGACGATGGCTCGCTTTTCTATCCGCCGCCGAATTCCCGAAAAAAACATCGTCGTTTTCACCCGCCAGTTTGCCACGATGATTAATGCCGGCCTGCCTTTGGTCCAGTGTCTGGGCATTCTGGCCGCCCAGGAGGAAAACCCGGCCTTTTTCAAAGTCATCTCCCAGGTGAAAGGCGAGGTGGAAAGCGGCCAGTCGCTGGCCGAAGCCCTTAAAAAACACCCGAAGGTCTTTAATGACTTGTTTACCAATCTGGTCGAGGCCGGGGAAGCCGGTGGAATTTTGGACGTTATTCTCACCCGGCTTTCTAACTATATTGAGAAACTGCAAAAGTTGAAAAAAAAGGTCAAGGGGGCCTTTGTCTATCCGGCCGTCGTGGTGGGCGTGGCCATCTTAGTCATGGCCATTATTTTAATTTTTGTCATTCCGGTTTTTGAAAAAATGTTCTCCGATTTCGGCCAGGCCCTCCCGCTTCCGACACAGGTAGTGAT
>Ga0315290_10003295_pt1 | contig 11533 bp, 10 predicted proteins | sample YL17G12_0_MG_FD_203627 | JGI IMG/M metagenome (GOLD analysis project Ga0315290, IMG submission 203627) | Sediment microbial communities from Yellowstone Lake, YNP, Wyoming, USA - YL17G12_0 | ecosystem: Environmental > Aquatic > Freshwater > Lake > Sediment | place: USA: Wyoming | collected...
TGGACTCGAGGGTCTCACCGGCCTTAAGGTCCTGAGCCTGGGCGCAAACAGGATTGAGTCGATGGACGGCATTGAAAAACTCGAGGGGCTCGTGAAATTGGAGCTCAGCTACAACAAGATAGCAGAAATTTCCGGGCTGGCCAAGATGGGCAACCTCGAATTGCTGGACCTCCACTCCAATGTGATAAAGGAAATCAAGGGGCTGGATGGCCTCAGGAACCTTCGGTTCCTTTACCTGGGCTCGAACGCGATATCCGGGATTTCCGGACTGGAAACGCTTTCAGGGCTCTACATCCTCCATCTCGAGGCCAACAAGATAACTGATATAAATGGGCTTGGCTCGATGCCAATGCTGTATCGGCTCAAGCTCAGCGATAACCCGATTCCCAATGAACTGCTGGACAGCCTGGGCGGCCTGAGCGAGAAGGTGTTCAACAGGGATACGATGGAGAGCGAAGGCGAGGACGGCTTTGCCAATGACCCGCAGGCAATGGTGGCGCACAGCAAGAAAAAGGGATAATGGCCTCTCCATGTGCGGCTGAAAGTGGCCATGATGCGGCCTTGCGTTTTTTTTCAGAGCAGGTGCTTCACGATATCGACCGTCTCGCGGTCGCAGTAGTGGCACTTGAGCCGCAAAGGGTCATGGGCCACGACCGAGAACCTGCTCGTGACGGGCTCGCGGGGCTTGTTGGTGATGCAGTTGGGGTTCTCGCATTTCACGAGGCCCACGACCTCGGTGGGCGCCTCCACCTGGTGCTTCTCCACGACATTGTAGTTGCGGATGATGTTGATGGATGCGTTGGGGGCTATCAGGGCTATCTTGTCCACCTGCGACTTGTCCAGCTCCCGGTCCTCGACCTTGACGATGTCCTTCCATTTCACCTTCTGGCTCGGGACATGCATCAGCACCGATACCGTGCTGTGGACGCCGCTCTCGGGAATTCCGATTATCTTGAGGACGTTGAGCGCCATGCCGGGGGTGATGTGGTCGATGACGGTGCCGTTCTTGATGGGGGTCACCTTGACGTCGCGCATCTAGATGCCTCCCTTGCCGAGTATGAGCGACAGCAGGGCCATCCTCACCGGAACCCCGTAGAAGGCCTGCTTGAAGTACCTGCAGTGCGGGCCCGCGTCGACCTCGGGCGCTATCTCGTTGACCCTCGGGAGCGGGTGCATGACGATGAGGCTCCTCTTGGCGTTCGCAAGAAGGGCGTTGTCTATCCTGAAGGCGCCCTCGACCTTGCGGTATTCCTCGGGGTCCGGGAAGCGCTCCTTCTGTATTCGCGTGACATAGAGCACATCCGCGCCAGGTATCACGCTCTCCAGGCTGTCGGACAGGTTGAACTTGCCTCCGTTCTGCTTCATGTGGCTGACGATCTCGGGAGGCATCTGGAGCCCGGGCGGTGCGACGCATGTTATGCTAGCACCGAACAGCGAGAGCGCGTAGGAAAGCGAGTGCACGGTCCTTCCGTACTTGAGGTCGCCCACCAAAACTATGTTCTTGTCGGCGATGTCGCCCTTCTCGGTGCGTATTGTGAAAAGGTCCAGGAGCGTCTGGGTCGGGTGCTGGCCCGCCCCGTCGCCAGCGTTAATCACCGGCTTGGAGGAAAAGTCAGCCGCAAGCTTGGCAGCGCCCTCGTGCGGGTGCCTCAGGACTATGGCGTCGGCGTAGGCCTCGGCCATCCTGATGGTGTCCGCCAGCGTCTCTCCCTTCACAACGGATGTGCCTGATGCATCGGAGAAGCCCATGCACATTCCGCCCAGACGGAGCATCGAGCTCTCGAACGAGAGCCGGGTGCGAGTGCTGGGCTCGAAGAAAAGCGTGGCGAGTATCTTGCCGTTGAGGACCTTGGAGAGCTTCTCGCCCTGGGCCGCCGGCAACATCTTGGCCGCGTGGTCAAGGATGTGTATTATCTCGTCCTTCGAAAGGTCCCGGATGGAGACTACATCCCTCCCCGTAAAGTCCATTCCCATTCCTCCGGGAACTGGGATGGCGCTTCTGGAATAATAACCATTCGCAGTCGGAACATTTCAGACAGAGATGAATCGTGTGCCTACCCCGGCCGTTGCACGCCGGGCCACAATCAGAGGTCCATTTCCAGCGGTTCCGACTCTATCTCCTCGGCCTTCGCACCGCCGAGGCCGAGAGGTTTGACCATCTTCACGACCTGGTCGAGGTCCTCCTCGAAGGGCTCCTCCGGCGAGACGGATTCCATCGGGGCCTCGTAGGTGCAGTCCGGGTCGTCCTCGAGGGCATCCTCCTCGGATAGCACCTCGACCTTGACGCCCGTGATGTAGAGCTCCTCCTCTTCGGGCAGCTCCTCCTCGACCGGCTCGACATACGATTCGATGTCGAAGTCCAGCGGCTCCTCTTCCTCGAAGTCCTCTATGTCGATGACGAGGACGTCCTCGAGGGCATCCTCCTCGTAGGGGTCCTTGCCGATGTGCTCCAGTATCTCCTCGTCGGATTCCGCGAGCATGAGGTTCTTGCGCAGTTCCGCCATCTCCTCGGCGGTATGCGAGCGCGGGTAGCCGCGCTTTTTGCGCCTCGGCCTCTCGGGTGCGAAATGGAACGGCTTGACCATGCTCTGCTCGTGGAGCTGGAGCAGGTCCCACTCGTCCCTGGTTATGACTGGGAACTGGATGGTCTTCTTCTCGTTGGGTCCGAGAAGCTCTATTTCCTCCGCCTCCTGCATGGAGACGTAGTCCTCGGGAAGCACGGGCTTGACCTTCAGCTTCCGGATGGAGAAGTTGCGGTTGTTCTGGACCTCGAGGAAGAACTTGGCCTGGCCGCCCTGGCACCTCAGGATGGTCCTGACCGTCACATCCTTGCCGGCAAGGGCTCGGCCCTCGACGCCCAGGTGCCACGCGTCGTCCAGGGGCTTCAGGTAGAACGTCACCGACTGGGACTGCCTCACATCTATGGGCCCCAACGTCTTGAACTCGCTGTCGGGCGCGAACATGCTCGGCGGGACAGAGGGCTTGATGCGCAGCTTTGGCATCACCTCGCCCATGTCGTTGGTTATCTTGACGATGTAGGTGATGGCCTGGCCCTCGAACGAGATGGTCGTTTCGATGGTAAGGTCCTTGACGAGCAGGGGCAACGGAGGCAGGCTCAGGCCTATGATGTCGTGGACATCCACCGCTTCCGCGCCGCCTTCCTCCGGCATTTAGGTTCTCCCATGCTCCATAAAGTAGATTAGTATATACTATGCCACTAATATAATTTATCCTCAAGGAAACCACCGCTTTGGCGGTGGATAGCCGAGGTGGGTTCGTTGAGGATGAGACCACCGGCTTTTGCCGGTGGTTATTCATCTATGACGCCGGGGAGCACCATCATAGGCGCCGGACGGCGTTCCCGAGCGCACGGAGCTTCGCCCGGGCGACATCGGGGGGCAGCGCACGGAGCCCGCAATCCGGATGAACCACCATGTTGTCCGCGCCCAGTTTGGAGATTCCTTTCTTGACGAGGTCCATGACCTCCGTGTCGCTCTCCACCCTCTCCGATGCCGTGTCGACGCAGCCGAAGCCGAGGAGCTTTCCGGCCTTTTCCAGTTTCTCACGGGAAACGCGCTCGAGGTTGGACGGGGTGCCTGCAAACCCATGGGACAGGAGACGGATGCCTTTGAAAGTAAGCAGCCGGTCGAACACTTTCGATACATCGCCGCAGACATGGAGAGCCATCTCGCCCTTCAGGCCTGAAGCGATGCTCTCCACAGCCTCCTGAGCGATGTCCATGGGCACGCCGACGGAGAAGAAGGGCTCGTCGAGCTGGAATTGTGTGGCGCCAGCCTTCTCGAGCGCCTTTGCCACCGACAGGAGCGCCGCGGCGGCATCCATGTAAAGGACCCTGTCACGGTATCCCTTGTAGTGTTTCGTTTCCAGTATCGAGGAGAACACGAGCGTCGCAGGGCCCGTGATGCATGCCTTGACCTCGGCCCTGTTTCCAGCGACCTTTCTTGCCTCCAGGAAATCCTCGACGAATATGGATGCGTCCCCAGGCTCGACCTTGCCTGTGATGTGAAGCTTCCCTTCCCCGCCGGCCGAGCCCTTCTCGGCCTTCACTTCGGTGCCTTTGAGGGCGCCAGCGTAGACCAATATCATGTCGCCCCTGGTCTGGCCGTCGGTCACAAGCTGGATGCCGGCGGATATCTGCTCTTGCACCGCCTGCCGGACCGCGTCTGGTCCAAGCTCGGAATACCGCAATGGATAGCTGCCGATGACCGTCGTGCGCATCCGGGACCCGCCGCCCAATCATTTCCTCTTGGCATTCCTGCCCGAGGCCTTCTTCACGATTTTGCTCGGATGTGCCTTCCTATGCGTCTCCTTCACGGGCGCTTTCTTCGGCGGCGCTTTTTTCACCGGTGCCTTCTTCTCCGGCGTTCTATTCCCCAAACCATTGTGGCCCTTCCGGACCCCTTTATCGGCCGCCTCGTCCACGTCCCTGAAATCCGCGGCCGACACATCGTCGTCGTGGGCATCCACCACATTCGGCTCCCCGTCCGGCATCGAGGGCGGCTCGGGATAGATCCCCTCGTCCTCGTCCGTCCCGGCGACTGCGCTGGTGTCCGGCGGTATGTTCTCCTCGTCGATGAGGTCCCTTCCGGATGTGCGGTCGAACACCGTTTTTCCGTCGTAGAGGACCCTTGTGACTCGATGATAGGGAATGGCCGCTTCCCCGGGCACGGCGGTGACGAGCCTCCGGCCGGGAAGCTGCTCCGGTGCCTCCTTCTTGCGGATGATCATCATCCACGCCTCGAGGGAGGTGATGTCGGCGCCGGATACCGTGGCGAGGTCCTCGGGAGCGCCGCGGTGGATGTACTCGACCTCCACCCTTGAGAAATCCCGGTCGCTCCGCCACTTCAGCTCGTTGAGGACGGTCCTCACTGTTTTCATGGCTCCACAATCGCGGTACCGCAACTTATCATTTGCGCCTCCCTCCATCCATCGCACAATCCAACCCTCGACCCTCCATCGAACCATCGAACCCTCCATCCCAGAATCCGACTCTCCACCCACCATCTGCTTTCATCCTCCATCCATCGCACCCTCAACATTTATTAATGCTAGCGAGCCGATGCAGTGCCAAGGCGAAACCGGATGGCAGCGGAAAAGTCGGGGAAGGCCGAAGCGCAGGGGCCCTATTCGGACGAGGAGAAGCTCATACTCAGGGACCATCTGGCAATCGACAGGACCATTCTGGCCAACGAGAGGACCCTGCTGGCTTATGTGCGCACGGCACTGGCATTCTTCATCGCAGGCGCGGGCCTGGTGCATTTCTTCTCCGATATCCTGGCGCAGGTGGCGGGCTGGGCGATGGCCCCCGTCGGTATCCTGACCCTTGTGATAGGCTTCTACAGGTACAACAAGATGCGCCACGCAGCGAGCGTGATGAGACGGGACGACCCTCTCAAGCACTGAACAAAATGATATAGCGCATCCCGCATTTCCCCATTCGTGGGCGACGGCAGGACCTCCGAACTGAAGAAGCTCTACGTGTTCCAGCTGGCCAACACGTTCTCGGAGCAGTTCGGCTGGAACTTCATATTCCTGTACGCCTTCCAGGAGCATTTCTCGGCGGTGCAGATAGCGCTCTACTTCATGCTCGAGTTCGGCTCCTGCGTGCTCTTCATACCGCTGGTCAGCAGGCTCGACATCGTGAAGTCCATGCGCTGGGGACTGTACCTGCGGATACTGGCGTTCGTGCTGATACTGGAGTTTTTCTGGTGGGGACAGCTCTACATCGCGGGCGTACTGCTCGGAGGCTTCATCACGCTCTTCTGGGTCCCCTACAATGCGCGCTACCTCCAGCTGACGAAGGACCAGAACCGTGCCCAGGCCTCGACGCTGCTGTTCGCCATGTTCGCGGTGACGGGCGCGACATTGCCCATCATAGCGGGCTTCCTGATGCAGCTCTACAACTTCCAGCTCGTACTGGTCATCTGCATTGCGGTGCTGGCCGCCGGGATGCTCGCCACATTCATGTTGCCGCCGGCAGGCGAGATGAAGATAGATATCGCCAGGATGCTGCGCAACACCAAGCGCATTCATTGGATGCTGATATGCGAGGGCCTGTGGCAGGGAATATTCTGGCTGGCGGTCCCGCTGGGCCTCATACTCAGCTTCACGCGCTCCGACGAGTACGGGGCGTTCTATTCCTTCCTGGGCCTGCTCGGAGGCGCCGCCTCGCTGTTTGCGGGAAGATGGTCCGACAAGGCCAAGAACCGCGGCCTGCCGATAATGGCATCTGCCGTTGCCGGCGGAATATTTTCCGTGGCCGCATCCATATTCCTCGGGAAGTTGCCCTTGTGGACGGCGGTCACAGGGTGCGTTTACTTTTGCATCTACATCCTGTTCCCGTTCACCTTCACGGCGGCGGACGAACTCTCAAAATCGTCCGCCGATGCAATGACCGTGCGCGAGTTCCTCACGAATATCGGGCGCGTGGCGGGCGGTGCGGTCGTCGTTGTCAGCATAATACTGACGGGAGGAATAGCGCCCGTGTTCGCCATCGGCGGCGCGGCATTGCTCGGCCTCGCCGTTTGCTATTACCGTGTTGCCAGATAGATTAGTTACTGCACGTGGATGACATCCGCCGGGCAGCTCTCGGCGGCCTGGCGCACGGATTCCTCGAGGTTCTCCGGCGCATCTCCCTCGGTCAGGAAATCGCCAGAGCGGTACTTCCCGGTCACCTGGCTCAGGCCGTCCTCCGTGCTCTGCTCGAAGAAATCGGGGCAGGTCGTCCAGCAGTTGCCGCAACTGGCGCAGTTGTCGCGGTTCATCGTGACCTTGCATTTCGGCATTCGGGATTACCGCAACTGAATCATCCCGTAGGTAGATAAGAATATGCGCACCCTCGACCGAGGGAACGTTTATATGTCAATTTGAACAATCGTTCCAATTCCTTCATATATTATAAGTATCGTTTGGGAACCGGGTATATACTTGAGTTCAGTGCATTCAAAGATGATTAGCTGGACTGTTTTAGGAGTGCTCGCGCTTTTGTTCATGACCAGTATACTTCCCATTTTGGGCCAGGACCTGGGCGTTGAAAGCAAGCGCCGGGACCCATACGAGAAGGAGGCCACATACAAGATTGTGACGAAGGACTGGCTCGGCAAGGAGGCCAGCGAGACCTCCGCCGTCGAGATGAACGGAAAGCTCTTCATCACCTGGCAGGGCAAGAACTACCGCCAGGACGGGAACGGCTCTAGGGGCGCAATATTCTTCCGCATTTTCGACGATTCCGGCACGAGGCAGAACGCCAGCTGGGGCCCCATATTCAACCTCACGGACACCACGAATTCCGGGGACCGGTACGGACACGCCAACGATTATCCGTGTATCGTGAACTACAGCGGCACCGCGTATGTCCTTTGGGAATCGGAGGACGAGACCCAGAAGCCCGCGCCCCGCAACTCGACTCTCCACGATATCCTGATGAAGAAGTTCGACGGGACCAGGTGGAGCGATGTGATGTTCTTCAACGAGCCTGCGCCGGCGGATTCGGAGGTACGCTCCTTCCGCCCCAGGGCCGCCTCCTTCAACAACCAGCTGTTCGCCGCCTGGCTGAGGGCCAACGGCTCCCTGGGCGAGATCGTCGTTAGGGCCTACGACGGCGAGTTCGGCCCCGAGACCGTGGTGTCCGTGCCTTCGACGACCGCAAGATGCGACTGGCCGTTCCTGATGGTCTTCAAGGACCAGCTCTACCTCGTGTGGGAGATGAACGACCCGGCCGCGGCCCGCTCGTACGTGATGATGTCCGTCTACAGCGGCGCATCGTGGAGCACCCCCCGCGTCATCAACGAGGTCCCGGTGAACAACTTCAAGGACCTGAACCCCAAGCTGGCCATCTACAACAACCCGGTTTCCGGCAAGGAGGAGCTCTGGGCCGCATGGAGGACCGTGGACGGCGAGGGCGCAACGTGGCGCGAGCCCGGTGACCAGGACATCGTGATGAGACAGGTGGACGGCACCACGCTCGGACCGTATGTCCAGGTCTCCCCGGCCTCGGACAGGCTCGATGACACACGGCCCAACCTTATCGCATTGGGCCAGACTCTCTACATCGTCTGGGAGACCAACGACGATTCAACATCGGACGGCGCGGACTACGACATCGTGATGCGCTCCTTCGACGGCCAGAGGCTCTCCCCCGTGACATCGATATCCCCGCCGGGAGACAGGTGCGAGAGCGTGGTCATCGATACCGAGCCCCACAACCTCGGCGACGACGAGTTCCCGAGCGTGTCGCTTTACCGCAACCGGCTCTTCGTTCTCTACCAGACCTACGACGACATCACCGGCATGCCCGATGTTGCACCGGGCGAGAACCTCCGCGCCATCATCATGAAGCTAGCGGTGGACGCCGATACAGACATCGACGGTTATCTCGACAGCTCCGACGCGTTCCCCAACGACGCTCTGGACTGGAAGGATTCGGACGGGGACGACGTCGGGGACAATTCCGACTACCGGCCGTATGACCCGGCAATATGGAAGACACCGCCGCCCGAAGTGAAGCAATGGAAGGACCCGATGCCCCTGCTTCTCGTCATCATCATTCTCATCGTCGTGGCCATTGTAATGGTGGGGGCCTCAGCCTCCCGCCCGAAGAAAACCTCGGATAATGGCGCCGCGGAGACCTCCGGGACCGTGGGGAAAAAGGATGGAAAGGCCAAGGCCGCCAATGAGGAAGAATGATGCCCCGCCCCCGGAATGATTTAATACGGACGAACATGATGCCCTTAGTGTACATAAAGGTGAGAACTATGAATCGTCGCAATACCGCACTGGCCATATTCATGGTGCTGAGCATGCTCGTCTGCGGGGCCGCACCAGCGGCGTCAGCGGGTCCCCGCTTTGCAGGCGGGGTCATCGACCTCGAGCTCGTCCCGGCGAACATCACCCTCACTCCTGGCGACGGGGCGGCCAGGCTCAACGACAACATCACCATCTCGGCCCTCATCAACAACTTCGGGAACGATTCCGCGACCAATGTCACCGTGTTATTCTACAATTCGTCCCAGCTCCTCTCCACGGTACTGCTCAACCAGACGGCGAAACCGGTCCTCGATGCCGGTGCGAACACGACCGTCCAGAGCTACTGGAACACGTCCGGCCTGGGGCTCGAGACCGCAACGGTCTACACCATCAGGGTCGTCGTCGTCAATGACACCCAGCCCGACAACCAGACGGACGTCAACTTGACCAACAATACGGCCTCGGTCGACATATCCTTCCTGCCGGATGTCATTCCGACGGTGGTTGATTTTACCACCAGCGCCGACAATGCCGTCGTTGGCGACGAGGTCTCCCTTCTCGCAACGCTGGGCAACACGGGAATCAGACCTGCGGTGAACGTGCCCGTGGGATTCTATCTCGACAACTCGACAACGCCGCTGTGTGCGACCTCGGCGAACCTTCCTGCAGGCTCGAATAATGTCCAGGTCCCGCTTGTGTGGAACACCACCGGAATCACGGACGGAAAGCACAACGTCACTGTCGTGGTGGGCTCTGCGACCAAGACCTCCGGTGACATCACGTTCAAGTATTACACGAATCCCATCATCACGGCCATAGTGGCCTCAACTTATTCCGGGAATGTCGGCGAAAAGATATTCATCAACATGAGCATGGCCAACACCGGCGCCAACCCTGCGACGGATGTCATCGTCGATTTCTACCTTGATGCGGGAGGTGTCGCCATCGGCAACAGGACAGCGCTCGAGGTACCCACGACAGGTCTCACGAACCTGTCCTATCTCTGGGACACCCTCGATGCCGACATGGGCAACCACACCATCAAGGCGAAGCTTCGTGGGACCCTGAAGGAGCTACGGACCTCCAACATCACGCTTGACAGGCAGCTCTTCTCCGACCTGTCCATCGACAGCGTGGGCTTCCCTTCCGGCGACCTCTATGTGGGAGACCTGGTAAATGTGACCATCTTGCTCGGCAACCACGGCGAGACCGCGCCCGACGTCAACGTGACGCTCCAGATCTTCGTGGACATGGAGCAGATTGACGAGCTCACCATCACCCCGATAGGGGCGAACACGACGTCCACCTTGTACTACGAATGGAACACGACCATGGCCTCCGCCGGAAAGCGCGCTTTAATGTTCTGGCTGGACCCGGTCCAGCTGGTCTCGGACCAAAACGACTCGAACAACCAGTTCAAGGCAAGCCTCAACCTTTCGGGTTCGATAGACCTGATGGTCAGGAGCATAACTTTCAGCTACGCGCGCAACGAATCCAACTCAACGGACAATATAACATCCGGCGAGAGCGTCTGGGTTTGGGTCAATATCCTGAACAAAGGCAGCCTTTCAACGGCGGCCGGGACAAACCTGTCCATCTTCCTCGACGGGAACGCCACGCCGTTCCATGTGTACACGCTCACGTGGTCACTGGGCGCAAGGGCGAACTACACCCACGATTTCAAGTGGGAGACGGCCTTCACGGACACAGCGGTCACGAACCACAGCTTAAGGGCGTTCATCGACCCCGACGGCAAGAACTCCGAAACCAACAAGACCAACAACCAGTTGTCCGCCGTGCTGCTCGTGAGGCCCCTGATACCGGAAGCGGACCTTGCGGTGCTTGCGGTCCAGCCGGCGAAGAGCTCCGTGCGCTCGGACGAGATACTGCTAATAACTGCCCGGATAGCGAACCTCGGAGGCAAGACTGCGGTCAATGTCACAGTGCAGTTCTCCTACCAACTTGTCTTGCTAACTCAGCTGTTCGCCTACCAGGTCATCCCGTTCATCAGCGGCGGGGAGCACATGAACATAACGTTCAACTGGACCCCGGCGGTGTCCGAGGGCAACTACACCCTAATCATCAACCTGGACCCGCACAACAACGTGCGCGAGAGCAGCAAGTCCAACAACGTGAGGAGCGCGCCATTGACGGTCCTGGCGGCCGTCGAGAAGAAACCCGATGTGCGGCTGCTCAACTTCAACGCCACGCCCGCAAGTGTCAAGGCGGACCAGACCGTGACGGTCACCTTCACGGTGCACAACTACGGCGACGCGACGGCCGCGAATGTCCAGGTTCAGCTTGTGGTCGATGGCAACACCGAGCAGACGTTCAACGCATCGAGCCTCGCCCCGGGGGCCGAGAAGACATCGACGCTCACGTGGAAGGCAAAGAGCGGCGACCACACCATGACGCTGAGGGTCAAGGGCGACAACATCACCCCGCTCACGGAGCAGGTTAAGACCTATTCCATCAAGTCCGCGACCACGCAGGGGAGCCCGCTGCCGATGCTCATCATCGTGCTCGTGCTCCTGGTGGCCGCGATACTGCTGGTAGCCAAGGGCGCCTCGAAGAAGGCGCCCGCACAGGACAAGGAGGAGGAGTGAACATGAACGGCAAGGGATTGCTCAGCTTGGGAACGGTTCTGTTGATGCTGCTGGGGTGCTTTTTCCAAGCCCCGGCCGGCGCCGATGCGGGACCCCGCATCGGGACGAACGGCGACAACGAGCCGAATGGCGATTTTGCGAATGCGACCACGGAAAAAGCA
>Ga0315290_10003296_pt1 | contig 11531 bp, 9 predicted proteins | sample YL17G12_0_MG_FD_203627 | JGI IMG/M metagenome (GOLD analysis project Ga0315290, IMG submission 203627) | Sediment microbial communities from Yellowstone Lake, YNP, Wyoming, USA - YL17G12_0 | ecosystem: Environmental > Aquatic > Freshwater > Lake > Sediment | place: USA: Wyoming | collected...
TGGGCGGCACTGGCGTCTCGCCAGTGCTGCGGCGCGAAGCACGGGCAAGGTGCCCGTGCCACCCGCGAAGCACGGGCAAGATGCCCGTGCCACCCGTCCGGCGGCAAGCAGCCCCTATTCTGACTCAGAGTCGCGACGGTCACAACTCCTGCCGGCGGTTCGGCTTGCTCGCAACGACGGCAACTCGATCTCACGCCCTGACCGACGGCCTGGAAAGGCCGTCCTACGTCGCCTTGTTCCAGCGCAGGACCGGGGTGCGTGCGGCGCGGACTTCGTCGGGCCGGCTGACCGGCGTGGCGTGGGGGGCCTGGCGGAGCACCTCGGCCGGCTCCTCGACGATTCGGCCGAGCGCATCGGCCACGGCGTCCAGCGTGGCCTTGCTCTCGGTCTCCGTGGGCTCGATCATCAGGGCCTCGCGCACGATTAGCGGGAAGTAGGTCGTGGGGGCGTGGAACCCGTAGTCCAGCAGGCGCTTGGCAACGTCCATGGCCGTGATGCCCCGCTCCGCCTTCAGCCGCGCGGCCGAGGCGACGAACTCGTGCATGCAGCGGTCGCCGTGCGGGACGTGGAGGAAGTCCTTCACCCGGGCGAGCAGGTAGTTGGCGTTCAGGACGGCGTTTTCGGCGATGCGCCGCGCCCCCGGCGGCCCGAGGGTCCGCAGGTAGCAGTACGCCCGCACCAGCACGCCGGTATTGCCGAAGAAGCTCCGCACGCGGCCGATGGACTTGGGCCGGTCTTCGTCGAGGCGGTAGGCTCCGTCGGGGTTGCGGACGACGAGGGGGACGGGCAGGAAGGGGGCGAGCCGGGCGCCCACCGCGACCGGGCCCGCCCCAGGGCCGCCGCCCCCGTGAGGGCCGCTGAACGTCTTGTGCGGATTGAAGTGCATCATGTCGGCCCCGAAGTCGCCCGGTCGGACGATCCCCAGGATCGCGTTCATGTTCGCCCCGTCCAGGTAGACCAGCCCGCCGGCCTCGTGGACCATCTCGGCGATCCGGGCGATCTGGGGGTCGAACAGCCCCAGCGTGTTCGGGTTCGTGATCATGAACACGGCCGTGGCCAAGTCGAGCTTGCGGTGGAGGTCCTCCAGCTCGACCAGGCCGTGGGAGTCGCTCCGGACCTCGACGATTCGGAATCCGGCCGTGGCGGCGCTGGCCGGGTTGGTGCCGTGGGCAACGTCGGGGATGAGCACGGTGGTGCGCTTCTGGCCCAGGTCGCGGAAATAGGCCGCCGCCACCAGCAGGGCCGTCAGCTCCCCGTGGGCCCCGGCCGCCGGCTGAAGCGTGACCGCCTCCAGGCCCGCAATCTCCAAGAGCATCTCCTGCAACTCGTAGAGGATGGCCAAGAGCCCCTGGCACGTCGACGGGGGCTGGCAGGGGTGGAGGTCAGCCAAACCCGGCAAGGCGGCCAGGCGCTCGTTCCGCTTCGGATTGTACTTCATCGTGCAGGAGCCGAGCGGGTAGAAGTGGGTATCCACCGACATGTTCCTGGCCGAGAGGTTGACGAAGTGCCGCACCAGGTCCGGCTCGGACAACTCCGGCAGCGGCGGGGGCGAGGCGGCCAGGGCGTCGGCCGGCAGGAGGTCTTCCACCGGCCGAGCCGGCACGTCGCACGGGGGCATCACCACGCCCCGCAGACCGGGCTTGGAAAGCTCGAACAGGAGTTGCACGGCTTGATCGTTTCGCATGTTCTCAAACGGGCTCGTCGGAGGTAGGAAGGCTGCCGGGGTCACTCCATCACGGCAGACACCTCCTGGGTGATGATCCACTTGGACCCCGGCAGAGCTTCCTCCAGGTGCTCATACGCTGCTTGGGCGTCCTCCTCGGTGGCGAAGCGGAGTTGCGGGCGTTTCGTGTCGGCCAAGGTCGATGCCCCCGCCTCAAGCATGGCCTTGTCGTACTCTTCGTCGGATGGGGCTTCCCCCCGCCGGCGCGCCGGTATCACCTGGAAGGGAAGCAGCCCCATGGACGCGGCTTCGGGGACCGTCAGGCCCAACGCAAGCGTAATCTGCTCGCGATAGCCTCGCCCGAACGCCGCTTCGTACGCTTTCTCGATGAATGCCGGTCGAGACTCCGCGGGGACATCTTCCCAGCAATCCCAGATGACATGCACGCGGGTGGACCTCGGTTTCGGCGTAGAATCCTCCAGGATGATCGGTTGTCCGATATCCCTGGGGCTCTTCAGTTCTTCCGCCAGCTTCCGGACCAACGCTTTGTGTTCCGAGGTGGCTGGACGGGGCTTTCGCACATGGCGCGGCATCGGACCGTCTCCGGACTATAACTTGTCACAATCGGGGGGAGTTCGTAAGCAACCATTGGGTCGATTCTGCGACCGTCCGGACTTCGAAACGATAAGCCCGGTTTCTCTTGTATCGCAAGGTCTCGCGCCATCGCTCGTACACACGTTGGCTATGCACGAGTACGGACCGCCCCAAGGCAGGATCGGCGTACGTGCGGCGCAGGTGACGCCGGTGCTCGGTCAGCAGTCGGGCCCAATGGAAGAGGGCGTGGTACTGGCCTGCCTGAGGCCAGGCTATTCCGTGGAGAGTTCGCGCCATGTGGACCGCATCCCTGAGATCTTTGGCAAGGATCGCTTGGGTGTCGCCAAACCCGATCAAACGGAACCAGGCTGCCTTCAGTGTCATCTCGGCCACGTATCCCCAAAGGTAGATTGCAGCGGTGCCCCGGCCGTTGCGGAACAACTCCCACGCGTCCTCATAGCGTATTGAGGCCGCGGCACGGAACTGCTCGATCGTGTCTTCGCCAAGACGGCTCGCCAGGAGCTTGGGCAATCCAACACCTCCTATCCGCATTCTTGCCCGGCTTCGCGCACGCGGCAAGCCAGTTGGTCAATCTCGCTCTTGGTGCGCTTCTCGGTAACGGCCACCAGGAGGCAGTCCTCCATCTCGGGGTACCATCGGCCCAGGGGCACGCCGGCGAGGATCCCCTGCTGGAGGGCCGCCTGGCAGATCGGCTCGACGCGGCCGCCTGCGGCCCGGACGACGAACTCCTTGAACGTCGGCCGATCGAAGGCCGCCATGAAGGCCCCTGTGGACGCAAGCCGGTCCATGGCGTAGCGGGCCTTCTGGAGGCACAGCTCGGCCACGGCACGGAGCCCTTGGGGGCCCATCGCCGCAAGGTAGACCGCCGCGCGCAGGGCCAAAAGTCCCTGGTTCGTGCAGATGTTGCTGGTGGCCTTCTCGCGGCGGATGTGCTGCTCGCGGGTCTGGAGGGTGAGGGTCCAGCAGCGGCGGCCCAGCCGATCGACCGTCTGGCCCACCAGCCGGCCCGGCATCCGGCGGACGAATTGCTCCCGGCAGGCCAGGATTCCCAGGTAGGGACCGCCGAAGGACATGGGGTTGCCCAGGCACTGGCCCTCGGCCACGACGACGTCGGCCCCGTACTGGTCGGGCCGGGCCAGAAGGCCCAGGCTGATCGGATCGACCGCGGCCACCAGCATCGCCCCCGCACGATGGGCCATCTCGCCGGCGGCCTGCACCGGCTCCAGGCAGCCGAAGAAGTTCGGGTGCTGGACGAGCACGCAGGCCGTGTGCCCGTCGACCGCCGCGGCGAGCTGCTCGGGCTCGATCGCTCCGCCGGGCACTGGCAGCACGACCAGCTCGATGCCCAGGTGTTGCAGGTAGGTCTGGAGGACCTGGCGGTACTCCGGATGGACGCTCGCGGCCGTGACCACCCGAGTGCGGCCGGTGGCGCCGGTGCTCATCAGCACGGCTTCGGCCGCGGCCGTAGCCCCGTCGTAGAGGCTGGCGTTGGAGACGTCCATGCCGGTCAGTTGGGCCATCAGGGTCTGGTACTCGAAGATCGCCTGGAGCGTGCCCTGGCTGGCCTCGGCCTGGTAGGGGGTGTAGGCCGTGTAGAACTCGCTCCGGCCGGCGACGAAATCGACCACGGCGGGGATGAAATGATCGTAGCTGCCGGCGCCGAGGAAACACGGCACCTGGCCGGCGGCCAGGTTTTGGGCCGCCCGTTGGGCCACGTGGGCCGAAAGCTCCAACTCCCCCATGGCCGGCGGCAGGTTGAGATCCCGACGGAGCCGGAGCCCCGGGGGGACCATGGCGAACAGCTCCTCGAGCGACGCCGCGCCGATGGCCTCGAGCATGGCCTGCTGATCGTCGGGGGTGTTAGGGACGTAGGGCATGGGTGTTGGGGCGAGACATGCTAAGCCGCAAGCGGCTGACGCGATTCTTCACTATCCACTATCCACTATCCACCATCCACTCAATGCTCGCCCGTCTCCTGCTCGCACTGGCTCTGGTAGCCCGCGTAGTCCATCAGGGCGGCCAGGGCGGTTTCGTCGGCGATCCTGATCTTCACCAGCCAGCCGGCGCCGTAGGGGTCCTGGGCGAGGCTTTCGGGGCGCTCGGCCGCGGCCCGGTTGGCCTCGACAATCTCCCCATCGACCGGGCTGCTCAAGTCGCTGACCGCCTTGACCGACTCGACCACGCCGAACGGCTCGCCCGCGCTGACCTTCCGACCCGGCGGCGGCAGCTCGATGAAGACCAGGTCGGTCAGGGCCTCCAGCGCGAAGGCGGTGATGCCGACCGTGGCGATCTTCGCCCCGGAGGGATCGGGCGACACCGCGACCCACTCGTGCGTCTTGCTGAAGAGCATTTGCTCGGGATTCACGTCGACGCTCCTTTCGCGCTGCGCCGGTAGAAGGGGAGGGGCACGACCCTGGCGGGCTCGGGCTGCCCCCGGATATCCACGCGGAGGTCGGCGTGCGGGCCGGCACAGTCCGGCCGCACGTAGGCCATGGCGATCGATTTGCCCAGCGTCGGGGAGAACGTGCCGCTGGTGATCCGGCCGACCTGCTCACTGGCGTGGAGGACGGGGAAGCCTTCGCGGGCCACCCGACGGCTGGCCAGCTCCAGCCCCACCCGGGCCCGCTTCGGCGGCTCGCTCTCCAGACGCCTGAGTGCGTCCCGCCCGGGGAAGTCCACCCCGGTCAGGTAGCAGGTGAACTCCAACCCGGCCTCGAACGGATTGACCTCTTCGGTCAGCTCGTGGCCGTAAAGCGGCATCCCGGCCTCGAGCCGGAGGATGTCGCGGGCACCGATCCCGGTGGGCACGAGGCCCAGCGGCTTGCCCAGCTCGAGGAGGGCCTCCCAGACGCCCCGGGCGATGCCCGCCCCAATGCTCAGCTCGAAGCCGTCTTCGCCGGTGTAGCCCGTGCGGCTGACAATTCCGCCCTGGCGCCGGGCCGCCGGGTGGAGGATCCGGACCAGCTCCCCGTTGTAGTACCGCATGTTCTCCAGGTCTGCGTCGACCAGCGGCTGGAGCACCTCGACCGACTTCGGGCCTTGGATCGCGAACATCGCCCACAGCCGCGTGACGTCGCTTACGACGACCTCCTGGCCCCGGGCCTCGGCACGCGCGCGGGGCAAGTGGTCGTCGGTCCAGCGGATGATCTTCTCGCGATTGGCGGCGTTGACCACCACGACGTAGAACGGCTGGCCGTTCTCGTCGTGGTAGTGGCCCACGAGCACGTCGTCAAGAATCCCCCCCTCGTCGTTGGTGACCAGGGAGTACCGGACCTGGCCCAAGCGGAGGTCGCCGACGCGGCGGGTGAGCAGGGCGGCCAGGAACTGCTCCGCCCCCGGGCCCTCGAACCGAAGCCGGCCCATGTGGGAGATGTCGAGGATGCCGCACGCCGAGCGGGTGGCCGCGTGCTCCTGGAGGATCGAGGTGTACTGCAACGGCATGGACCAGCCGGCGAAGTCGACCATCCGAGCCCCGTGGGCCACGTGCCATTCGTACAGCGGCGTCAGAAGCGAGCTGCGGTCCATGCGGTGCGGATCCTCAAGAAAGGGCCCGTCCGGTAGGCTGGGGCGCAGCCCCAGCAACCGACTGCTGGGGCTGCGCCCCAGCCTACCGCCTGCTCCCAGGGCGTTCAAGGCCGCCGGCGACGCTTGCGCCCCTTCTCTTGGCTCGCGGGGCTGCGCAGCCTGCGTCCCTTGCCCGGGGCAGCCGGCCGTGTGGCCTCGGGCGGCTTTCTTCGCACGTGCTCCGGCTTGGGCTGGCGGCGGACGAGCCGGAAATCGAGCTCGCGGCGCTCCAGGTCGACCCGGGCCACCGCCACCCGGACCAGGTCGCCCAGCCGGAACGAGTTCCCCGACCGGTGGCCGGAAAGCGTGTGGGCAGCCCGGTCGAAGCGGTAGTAGTCGTCGACCAGCGAGTCGACGCGGATCAGCCCTTCGGCCGGAATCTCTCTCCCCTGGACGAACAGTCCGAACGACTCAACCCCGGTCACCACCGCGTCCATCTCTTCGCCGATCCGGTCGCTGAAGTAATGGAGGATCTTCACGCGCACGAGCTGGCGCTCGGCCGCCTCGGCCCGTTGCTCGCGCTCGGAGCAATGCTCCCCCACGACGAGCAGCTCCCCCACGTCCTGCCGGGGCCGCTTCCCGGTCAGCACCGCGTCGACCAGGCGGTGGACGGTCAAGTCGGGATAGCGGCGGATCGGGGAGGTGAAGTGGGCGTAGCAGTCGCTGGCCAGGGCATAGTGCCCCTCTTCCTGAGGTCCATAGCTGGCCCGCTGGAGCGACCGCAGGACCGCGTAGTGCACGGCGTGCTGCTCGGGTCGCCCGATCGCCTCGGCCAGCAGGCGCTGCAATCCGAAGCGGCTGACCAGGTCGTCGGCCGGAAGCCCCAGCTCGCGGACGAATTCCCCGAGGGCCTGGAGCTTGCGCAGGGCCGGCGGGCGGTGGATGCGGCGGAGGAACGCCAGTCCTTTGTCGGAGAGCATGCCGGCCACGGCCTCGTTCGCCGCGAGCATGAATTCCTCGATGATCTGGTGACTCTCCGTGGACTTCTCGACGTGAGCCCCCTTCACCCGGCCGTCCTTGTCCAGGTCGATCTTTACCTCGGGCATGGACAACTCGAGCGAGCCCCGGGCCATGCGGCGGGCGCGGAGGAGCCGGGCCAGGGCCCGCATCCGGTCCAACAGCTCGCCGACCTGCACGCCCCACTTCGGACGAAACGGCGCGGGGTCGGCCAGGAACTGGTCGACCTGGTCGTACGTCAAGCGGCGCCGGCTGCGGATGGCCGAGCGGTGAAACTCCGCGTCGACGCGCAGCCCGTCGGCCGTGAACTCGAGGTAGGCCGACTTGGCGTAGCGGACCTTCCCCGGCTGGAGACTCGCCAGGCTGTTGGAGATCGCCTCGGGGAGCATGGGGAGGACCCGATCGGGCAGGTAGACGCTGGTCGCCCGGTGGTACGCCTCCCGGTCCAGGGCGGTCTTCGGCCGGACAAAGTGGGCCACGTCGGCAATGTGCACGCCGAGGCGCCAGTGGCCCCCCTCGAGCTGGACCAGGGAGATGGCGTCGTCGAAGTCGCGGGCGTCGGTCGGGTCGATCGTGATCACGATCTCGCCCGTGGCGTCGAGCCGGTCGGCCGGGATCGAGCCGTCGAACCGCTCCGCCTCGTGCCGGGCCTCGTCGAGGGCGTCTTCGGGGAATTCGCCGGGCAGGTCGAACTCGCGGAGGACCGACAGGGTGTCCACCCCCGGCTTGCCCGCCGGCCCGAGCACCTCGACGATCACCCCCTCCCCCTCGTGCACGTACGAAGGGAAGCGGACCATTTCGAGGACGACCTTGTCGTCGGGCCGGAGGCGATGGGCCCCGGGGTCGCCGACGAGAACCGGCTGGCTGAACAGCGGGCCATCCACCCGGACGTAGGCGGTCCCCTGGGACTCGAAGTAGGTGCCGACGAAGCGGTGCGTCTCTCGTTCGAGGATCTCGACAATCCGCCCCCTTGGCCCGGGGACACGCCCGCCCTGCTGCCGCACCAGGCGCACGGCCACGACGTCGCCGCTTGCCGCGTCGGCGGAGTCCTTGGCGGCGACGTAGACGTCGGCTACTTCGGGCAATTCCGGGGCCCCAAGCAGCCCGGCGTCAGGCCGGGCAGGTCGCACGAACCCGTACCCGCCGCTGGTGCGGCGGAACACGCCGACGACGCTGTCGGATGCGGCCTGCCTCGGGCGGTCGGGCCGGGCCCGTGGCTTCGCCGCCTCGGGCCGCGCCGGCAACGCCAGCTTGACCGGTGGGTCTGGCTGCGCCGGCTTGACCCGCGGGGCTGCCTGCGCCGGCTTGACTCGCGGGGCTGCCTGCGCCGGCCGCACCAAGTGGCTGGAGCCGTACACAAGCTCTCCCCGGGCCACCAGCCGCTTGACCGCCAGGCGCACCGCCGGCGCCGCCGACTTGGCCAGGCCAAGCCGCTGGGCGATGGCCCGAGGCTTCACCGGGTGGTACCCCGGCCGCCGCACAAAACTCAGAATCGCGCTCTCTAACTCAAAGGATTCCATGCAATCTCATGGTAGGGTGGGACGAAGTCCCACCGAAAACCGAGGTGCCAATCGAGACACGTGCGGACATTGGGTGGGACTTCGTCCCACCCCACGGCCTACGGCCCTACAACGCGTCGTTCCCTCCCCGCGACTCCCCCCCGCCGCTCCCCTTGAACAGCTTGCGGCCCAGGGCGGCGTTGTAGTTGGTCCAGGGGCTGCCGACGTTCGGGTCGTCGCGCATCTGCTGGCCGAAGGCGGCGACCTTGGCATCGAGGTTGTCCAGGCAGAACAGGGCCACCGCCTCGACGGTCATGGGGAGCTTCGGGCTGCCGAAATCGTACTCCCCGTGGTGGCTGACGATCATGTGCTTCAGCCGCAGCACCAGCTCCGTGGGGATCGGCTCCCCGGAGAGCTTCTCCGCCTCCCGGACCTTGCTCTCCAGCATGCCGACCGCCATCACCAGGTGGCCGATCAGTTGCCCCTCGTCGCTGTAGGCAAACTCGCGCTCGAAAACCAGCTCGTTGACCTTGCCCACGTCGTGCAGGAACGCGCCGACCAGGAGCAGGTCGGGATCGATCGGCGGGTAGCGGGGCGCGATCCGCGTAACCACCTCCATCAGGTTCGTGACGTGCTCGAGCAGTCCCCCGCAATAGGCGTGATGGTGCTTCACCCCGGCCGGGGCCCGGGTGAACTTGCCCATGAACTCCTCGTCCATGAGGAAGCATTCCGCGAGGTTGCGCAGGTGGGGGTTGGCCACGGCCCGCAGCATCTCCCCCAGGCGCACGACCAGGCGGTCGGCGTCGATGGCCGCCAGCGGGGTGAAATCGTCTTCGTTCACCTCGCTCGGCTCGACCTTGGCCAGCCGGCCGATGATGACCTGCATCGCCCCCTGGAAAAGCTGGGTCGAACCCTCCACGAGCACGTAGTCGCCGTTCTCGAAGGACCGATAGAGCGACTCCGTGGCGTTCCACATCCGCGCGCCGACCGAGCCGCTGCGATCGGACAGCTCGAGTTGGAGATAAAGGGCCCCGTTCCGGTTGGGCCGAAGCTGCTTCTCGCGGGCGCGGAAGACCTCGCGCACGGTCTCCTGCTCCCCGAGCTGATTGACGAATCGCCGCCGCATGGGGCTCCTTTCCTGATACTCCACGGTCTGGAGATGCCAGACCACGCTTGATTGTAGGCCCCGCGGACATCCTCCACAAGGGGGAGGAAGGGAGAAGGGTGCAGTAACGCGCTGGGATGGCATGCTTTCCGTGGCGAAGGCGATTCCCCCTTGCGTCCGCCCTTTTCGATCGCCTAGAATCGTGCTTTCTCTCATGGCTCCAAGGGGTTACACGATGCGCTGGACCCAAACGCTGATTCCCACGATGAAAGAGACCCCGGAAGGGGCGGAGATTCCCAGCCACGTGCTGATGCTCCGCGCCGGCCTGGTCGCCCAAGTGATGGCAGGGGCCTACACGTACCTCCCGCTGGGGCTCCGCTCGCTCAAGAAGGCCGAGCGGATCGTCCGCGAGGAGATGGACGCCGCCGGGGCGGTCGAGCTGGCCATGCCCTCGCTGTCGCCCTTGGCGCTTTGGGAGCAGAGCGGCCGGGTCGAGGCCTTTGGCGACGTGCTGATGCAGCTTTCCGTGCGCCGGCAGAGCCGGAAGGTTTCCATGGTGCTGGGCCCCACCCACGAGGAGATCATCACCGACATGATCGCCCGGCAGGTCTCCAGCTACCGCCAGATGCCGATCACGCTGTACCAGATCACCACCAAGTTCCGCAATGAGGAGCGGCCGCGATTCGGCGTGCTGCGGACCAGCGAATTCCTCATGAAGGACGCCTACAGCTTCGACGGCTCGGTGGAAGCGCTCGGCCGCAGCTACGACGCGATGTACAAGGCCTACTGCCGGATCTTCAGCCGGTGCGGGCTGGGCTACCTGGCCGTCGAGGCGGAGAGCGGGCCGATCGGCGGGGACGCCAGCCACGAGTTCATGATCCCGGCCGACAACGGCGAAGACACCGTGGTCCACTGCCGGGAGTGCGGCTACGCGGCGAACCTGGAGCGGGCGGAGGTGGGTCCGCTCGGCGGGCCCCCGCCCGAGGTCCCGCTTAAGGCCCTTCAGACCGTCCCGACCCCCGGCGCCGCCACCATCGAGCAGGTCAGCAAGTTCCTCGGCTGCCGTGCCCAGGACCTGATCAAGACGCTCATCTACGTGGCCGACGGCCAGCCCCTTGCGGTGTTGATCCGCGGCGACCACGACGGCAACGAGAACAAGATCCGCCGCGTGGTGGGGGCGGGCAAGCTCGCCCTGGCCGAGCCGGCGGTGATCCAGCGGGTCACCGGGGCGCCGGTGGGATTTGCCGGGCCGGTGGGCCTGAAGGAGGAGATCCCCATCTGGGCCGACCGGGACGTCGAGTTCGTGCGCAACGCCGTGACCGGGGCGAACCAGGCCGACGCCCACGTGACCGGCGTCACCCCGGGCCGCGATTTCCAGGTCCGCCTCTTTGCCGATCTGCGCAACGCCCGCGACGGCGACCCCTGCCCCCGCTGCTCGGCCAAGGTGGCCATCCGCCACGCCATCGAGGTGGGGCACGTCTTCAAGCTCGGCACCAAGTACTCCGAGGCCCTGGGGGCCCGGTTCCTCGACGACAAGGAGCAGTTGCACCCGATCATCATGGGCTGCTACGGGATCGGCGTGAACCGGATCCTGGCCGCGCTCATCGAGACCAACCACGACGAGGCGGGCATCCTCTGGCCGGTGGCCCTGGCCCCGTACGAGGTGGTCGTCATCCCGGTGAACGTCGCCGACGCCCCGACGAGCCGGGCCGCCGAGAAGCTCCACGCCGATCTCCAGGCCGCCGAAATCGAGGTCCTCCTGGACGACCGCGACCTTCGGGCCGGCGTGAAGTTCAAGGACGCCGACCTGGTCGGCTTCCCCTTGCGCGCCGTGATCGGCGAGCGGGGACTGAAGCAGGGCCAGATCGAGGTCAAGTGGCGGTGGGACAAGCAGCCGGAAATGGTCCCCCTGGACGCCGCCGCCGAACAGATCGCCGCACGGATCGGCCAGGAGCGAGCCACCGGCGCACGCTTCGGGGCGCGCTAAGGGCCTGTAAGGAAATAAGGTTCATCCGGATCTTGCGTACTTCGTCGCAACGCATTGCCACGTGAGAGTTTCCCGACATCCTCGATAAGCCTGTCCATCAGAGGAACGTGCGGAGGGGTGGGGCGTGCGTTTTCAGAACAA
>Ga0315290_10003299_pt1 | contig 11527 bp, 6 predicted proteins | sample YL17G12_0_MG_FD_203627 | JGI IMG/M metagenome (GOLD analysis project Ga0315290, IMG submission 203627) | Sediment microbial communities from Yellowstone Lake, YNP, Wyoming, USA - YL17G12_0 | ecosystem: Environmental > Aquatic > Freshwater > Lake > Sediment | place: USA: Wyoming | collected...
GGACTCTTATTTTCTTATCTTTACCTGTTTAAGCCCTTCGCGTCAATTAGCGTTCATTAGCGGTTCTATTTCTTAATCAGTGCCAATCCGTCTCATCCGTCCCGTCCGCGTTCTATTCTCCGCAATACCATATACGCACCACCCTTCTACCACGGCCAGCCCAAAATGTCAACAAAAATCCCGACCCCCGACCAATCAACTCACCCACCCTTCGCACCTTTCCCACTCTTCTAACCTCCCCCCCAACTGGTCCGACCTCTGACTTCTGAAATCTGAAATCTGACCTCTGACTCGCCCACCAGGTCCGCCCTTTTTCTTCCCCTCATCTACCCATTTACTCATCTACCCATTTACTAACCCACTTCTGTTAAGAAGTGGGTGCAAACATAGTACAAACATGGTGCAAACATAGTGCAAAGTAGATACAAACATACTGCAAAGTGGGTACAAACCACATCACTTTTCATCCGAATTTCTCCGAATTTCACACTTTTTTCTTACCCATCTTGCCTAATCGTTATAATCGTTACGCAAAAATAAGCACTTACATCAATTCCAACAACGTAAAATAAGCACTTACAACAATTTCCAATAACGTAAAATAAGCACTTACAGCGGGCGATGCCCTGTGAGATTCAGGGAAATCAGATTGTAATTGCGTGATTTTATCCCAACGCTAAAAAGCCTCATATTTTTGTGTTGGCAAATAGGACCTTGTTGTTAAGATATGCGGATTGTTAAAATAAAATGGCCCTGTCTGGCCATTGGGAGAATCGCTTGGCCTGGGTAAGATATACCCAACGGGTGAGTATAAAAGCGAATCTCAGTTTGCAGGCACTCGGCGAGGTGCCGGGTGAGGTTTTAATGGAGAGTTTTTTAGTAGGAGAGCAAATCATGAGTAATGGGACATTGCCGAATTATTTGCAGTCGGCGGCGCCAAACCCGATGGGAAATCGTGCGCCATGGTATAAGAACACAGCACCATCGTATGCGGGGATATTTCTTTCCGTGCCGTTCATGGCCGGGATGGCCGGGGCTCTTATGGCCGGCAGCATCGCAGCCGCCGTCATCGGCCTGTTTATGGGTGCGATGTTCTGTCTGGTCATCTACTATGTGCCGGCAAAACTCGGCATGAAAACAGGAATGCCCCTTTATGTGGCAGCCTCGTCAACATTCGGAACACATGGTGGGATCGCTATCCCGGGACTTCTAATGGGTATTGTGCAGATATTCTGGCACGCTTTTTTCACAACATCTGCTGCTGGCTTCTTTATGCAGGCAATAAATAGAGGCGGCCCTATTGAAGAACTTGTAAAATTGCCTCTTTACTGGGTTGTTTGTGCGGTGCTGGGTCTGAGCATGGCTTTGGTTGGAGCAGTTGGTATCGGGCTTCTTGGAAAACTTTCCAGTTTTCTGCCGATCTTTCCTTTGTTAGCGATTGCGATAGCAGCTAGCGCCAATAGTAAAGGTCTGGGCGGTTTTAGCGATGCCGTTGTTACAGCTAAAGGAAGTTTAGGGCCAGTTAATCTTGCAATGTTCGCAGCACTTGCCGCCACTGCCGGTTTTTTTGCTTCCGCCGGTGTCGCAGGTACCGACTTCGGTATGAACAGCCGTAATGAAAAAGATGTCGCTCTTGGCGGTTTTGTAGGGATTACCCTGGCCGCACTTGTTGCCGGTATTCTCGCGATACTGGCTATCGCCGGAGCTATCGGCAATGATCCGAAAATCGCAGGAATGCAAGGTTTCGATCCTTTTATTGCTGCTATTAATCAGTCCGGCGGATCTATGGCTAAGGCGTCCTCATGGGTGTTTGTAATTGCCTGTATTTGCCCGCTGGGTTTCTGTGCGTTTCTCGCGGCTAACGCGTTTTCGACAATGCTGCCGAAAATTCCACGTGTTCCAATGACATTGGTTGCAGGTCTTATCGGTGTCGTCCTTGCCGCAACCGGTAAAGCAATGGATCTTGTCGGTTTCTTCATAATGGTCGGCGCCGCGTTTGGCCCCATAGCAGGTGTCATGCTTGCTGATTACGTACGCCACGGCGGATGGCCCGGACCTCGCAAAGGTATCAACTGGGCAGGCTATATTGCATGGGCAATTGGTCTTTTGATGGGCTTGCTCGGCCCTGTTAGCGGTGGCAAACTTAGCTATGGCCTTGAGCCGCTGATGTCGTTCGTCGTAGGTTTTGCGGCTTATCTGATCCTGGCAGAGTTGGGTTTGGAACCGGAAACCGCAGAGATGCCGACAAAATCTTAAACCGGTTGTGTGGATAGCCGGATTACAGTAACAACCCCGATCAACGATGATGCCTGGCGCCACGCGGCAATAGTGGCGCCAGGCATCATGCTGGTACTACAGCGGTATTTTTGAGCGTAAACATTGATTTTTTGACGCCAACATCAATTCTATATGTTCTATCTGCGCAAAGACTTCATTTGGCCCAGCCGGGACAATATCTGCGATCTCGCCTTTTTCTGTTTAAACCCGGTTGGAGAAAATCCCGCAACTGAATCACGTGACCGATTCATCGATGTCATGGCTAACGCTTTTGTTTTAAGTTTGCTCGTTCGTCTAAGCGTGTTTCCTCCGGGCGAAAAACCTGATGTAACCGATTTCCCCAAATCACCACTTCTGACGTCAAATGGGTTAAATCCACTCCCTGCTATTGGCTGGAATTGAACTGCCGCCAGCAAGGAAGTGGTAAAAGTTCTGACAACCGGTGCGACACTCACCATTGAACGGGAATTTGGCATCCCTGCTCCCACTCCACCGCCGCCCGAACCAGGGAGCATCGAAGACCGGCCTAATGTTTGTCGTGGATTTATCGCTAACATGCTGGATGAGCCACCCCTATTGCTGTCGTCCATACCGGTCGAGAACTGACGAAAATTACTTAGCGTGCTGCTGCCTCGCTGAGCTTGAGGACTACTTAATCCACGTATTGACGAATTACCATATACTTGCCCCTGCAGTTGGTCGGTCAGGCAGAGCACCGCCCCCATGGCCAAAACCGCCACTATTGCCAAATTGTTCCGTTTTAAGATCGACATCGTCTTTTTTCTTTGAGTGTAATGCCTATTATAACAATTTTAACAAAGACACACAGCTACCACCTTATATTATACGCTATAATTATAAATTTCGTTCTTCATTTAGGCAAACAAGACTGTTGCGCCAAAAGTAGCTCGCCACAAAAAAAACATCATAACTTATTGTAAGCTCTTTTATGGTAAATACTTGTAGCGATTACGCATAAAATTGTAAATCCACAAAAAAACACGGTTTTTTGCCAGTTTTCCATATTATTTAATGGGCGCGATTTCGATGACTTTTATTTTTTGTGGTTCCAGGGTTTCGGTGCGTTTTATGGGACCGGGGGTGGTGGTGATCGGGAAAACGCCGTCGGGGGTGATTTCGGTTATCTGGTAATTTTCGGCCTGTAGGCCGTATTTCGATGGGTCGATGGTATAATCAAAAGGGATGCTGCGGTCCACGTAATTGGCTAAGAAAATGCCAAGGCAGCCGTCTTCGGACTGCCAGAGATGGGCTTCGGCAACAGGCAGGGTAGCGGTGCGTAGTTTTTCATAAAATGCCCAGCCAAACCCATCTTCGGTAAATTTCGGGATGTCGTTTGCAGGTGCGATAGGGCCCCAAAGTCTGCCGAAAGTGAGGAATTTTCTGGCGGCAACGCGGTATTGGCCACATTGTCTAAGGTAGTCAACCTTGCGGGCATACTCAGGTTTGAACAGGCCGAGATCCATCCAGCCATTCTGACGACCGTCCAGAAAGGCTCGGCCCTGGGCGTAAATAAAGAATCGGTCGGTTTTTTTGTAGTCGCATGGACTGCCAAAAAAGAGTGTGTAACCTGAATATACCACTGACATCATTGGGATTTCGTCCTCGGATGGTTGCGACCAGAAAAGGTTTCCGTCCAGGACGTCGAGGAATACTTCGGTGGCGGCTTCCGAGGTGATGACGCAATCTCTGTTGTTTTTATGTGCGACGTTTTTGATTTTTCTGAGCAACTCCCAGTTTCCGTCTGCCCAGTAAGTGCCTCCGCCCAGAGGGTGATCGTGATTGGGGGCAAAACACAACTCGTGATACAGGCCGGCGACCTGGTCAACGTAAATTCCGTCCACGCCATACAGGGTAAATATGTCATCAACCAGTGAAGCGATAGTATCCTGCCAGAAAGTTTGTTTGCCACACATCGACAGCAGCCGCCCGGCACTGTTCGAGTAGTAATGATGTCTGATACCGCCGGCCTCGTCGCGGACGGCATGAGGGGCAAATTTGTCAAAATCGGAAATGTTCATATCGGCGCTGGAACCGTTGATATATGGCATGACAACGATTCCATGAGCGATAAGCTCTTCCACTCGCTGTTTGAATTTGTCTTTTGCGGGGATGAAATGTGGGTAATCATTGTCGAACGGGTTCTGGTGCCAATTATACCACTGCAAGCCTATGGGCACCTGCAGTTTTTTTGCTGCGTCGAGCAATGGTTTGTTCATTTGGCTTGGCGAGCCTTTGGCGTCGTTCCATTCCCAACTGTCGCGTATCCAGATGCCGATGTTTTTGATTTTGTCGGGCACATCGGTTCTTTGCGAGAGTGGTCCTTTACAAGCCCACCTCTGCTTCAAAGCCCAGGGACGATAGCGATGGGCGGCTTCGAGCCATCCGCCCTGATATACGCCAAATTCTACAGGGTAATAATCAGGATAATCAGAACCGGTCCGGCCCATATTATCGGGATAGTGAATGATGTAAGCTCTCTCGCCGGGTGCTGGGGTGTTTTTTTTGTGTCTTCTGCCTTCGAAAACGATGGGGTAGCGTTCGCTGTCGAGGTTTTTGATTGGTTCGACAACAAAATCCCTGGCCCGGCCGTGTGGGTCCTTGGTAGCTAGGTAAACGGCGTTTGTACCGCGGTTAAAAGACATAAACTGCATTGACCATGTTGAGCCGGGATAGCGATCCATTATCGTTTCAGTGTGATTTTTTAAGAGCAATCCGCCGCGGGCGAAAGATGGGCAGGCAATGTCGTATTGCCCCGATGCCGGGAAGCCGTTAATAATGGGGAATAAAACCGACCACAGCCCCCAGTAATCGCTGCGGTTTTCGACAAATATCCGCCATTGTGCAACACCGTCATCTTCGGGCAGCTCGACAGCAATCCTGACTGTGACGACCCGGTCTTCGTTCCACCATCTCATGTCGTTCCATTCCATCACGGCTCGCTGGAGGCCGTCAGGCAGCGTCTCGACATAAGCGTTGTCGCAGGGCTTATAATTGTTGGTGATGGTGTATATCTGCCTGCCGACGCCAAAGGCGACCTCCCAGAGCAGGTGTTTTCCTGAGACATCTTGTATATGGTTGCAGCCGGTTTTGAGGTCGGTCATTTTAGTCAGCCCCATACCGACAGGCTCGAATTCGAACCTTACATAGTCATTGGCCAGCACCAGCCCCGCGGCCGGATCAATTTTTTCCCGGGCATGAACAGGAACAGCAAACAAAGCGATAAACGCAAACACAAATACGCTACTAATCTTATTCATTAGTTCTCTCCAATAGCGAAATCCTCTATGTAAATTTATTTAAATTCAAGCACTCCGAAAAACTCAGGCAAATGAAAATTTGGTTTCGGATAGTCCACAACCGACCAGGTCAACCAGTGAGGATGCGAAGTTTTATCGGCGCATTTGTAAAAGTTGGCTCTCCAAATGGCGCCGGTGGGGGGGGTGGTTATGGGCCAGTATTTTTCGATTACTTCGAAAGCCAGACGATACTCCAGTGTCCATGTTATGGGATCTGTGATTTCCGGGTCCACGATTTTGGGTAAAGAATGAGCGATTTCCATTTGCTCACAATCCGATATTTTGACGAATTCATCTTTTTGACTGGAATTATTTTTGCAATGAAACAGTATCGTACCCCCACAGTTGGCTTCCAGATTAAAGTAGCCGTTTTCAACATTGCCGTCCGGTGTGAAAAAAAACTCAACACAACTGTCCTGCCATACCGGTCCATGGGTCTCGCCGGTCAGGGCACGGACATATTGATCTTCTACGCGAAAGATAACATAAACATTTTTGTCGTCATAAAGCAGTTTGGCCTGTGCCTTCGGGAAGTGCACGGGTCTCTTGCCCATATAGTTGCCGATTTCAAGTGGTTCAACTTTTTGCCATTGAACTTTATTCCAGTTGCCGTCAACCGCCATTGGCTCTGTCAGTTTGTTTACTTGATAAACTATATGTTCCTGGCCTTTATTATTTGACACTTGTTCGGTTCTGATCGCAATGCAGGACACTCCCCACAAAATAATACAAGCAGACACACACCCTGTAATTATTTTTACTACCATTGCTCAATCTGCTTATACTATTGAAAACGCTACCGTAGCCTTCGAATCGCTACTTTGATGACATGCTGCTGCACAATTGCCGGTATTTTTCCTGTTTTTCGGAGCCGTCCGGCAATTTGGCGCCGGTTTTCCATGCTTCTTGGGCAGAATCCTTCCGGCCCAGTGCCTCCAGCGACTTTCCCTTCCAGTAAAAGGCCATTGCTTCTTCGGTTCTGCGCGATTGTCCCACACTGAGGTTGTCTGGGAATGTCAAGGCCGATTCAAAATCGCGCAAGGCAGAGTTGTAGTCCTTATTTTCAAAATATTTTATCCCTCTTTCGACGTGAGCCTGATTGAAGATGTCCCAGACGATATTTGAGCCTTCCCAGTTGACGAAATAAGGAGTTGTCTCGACTAAATTGAGGCATTCATCAAACCGCTGTTCGTCGAGATAAGCCTGAGCGAGCATAATAATGATCTCGGCACGGCGTATTTTATCATAGGGCATATCTTCCATAACCTTGATAGCTTCGGGTCGTTTGCCGTCATCGATAAGAATATCAGCCAGGTCACGATATAAGGTCTGATCGTTTGGCCGAGCAGCGATAGCTTTTTTATAATACTTTTGAGCCAGGGTGTGGTTGTTTTCACTGGTCCAGGTATATAGGCCGAGATTTCGAAATGCCACGCTGAGCGACGGTTTCACCTTTGCAGCTTCTCGCCAACAAGAGGCGGCTTCCTCAAGACGTCCCAGATTGCCGTAAAGATTGCCCAACTGTAAATGGGCTTGAGCATCACGAGGATTTTGAGAAACAGCGTATTTCAATACCTCAATCGCTTCGGGCCGACTGGTGAAAATAAAGTCCTGGTAAATTCCGGCTGCCTGTTCTAAGTACTTTCGGGCTGCCTGCTGCTTGTTGTTTTGCGAGGCAAAATAGGCCATGTAATATAAAGGCAGAGGGTTCCGCTGAGATTCCGCAACCGCCTCGACACATGCGGCCTTCAAAATGCGCTCAGCTTCGTCATTCAGGCCGAGTTCGGCAAATACCAGAGAAGCTTCCAGTAATTCGAAATCATCTTCCCCGATAAACGCTCTCGCTTCTTTTACAAAACGGTCCATCTCGTCTTCGCCTTTTAGTGCTATCAAAGCCCTGGGGACGATATCGGTGGGGTTGTTGTCGATTCTGCGCGGGGCCATAGCAAAAGCCCGGTTTCTTTTACCGTTTGCATACATAGCCAGAAGCTGATGATTGCGCGCCTTGGTATCATTCATATTTGCCCTGACTGCTTTGGTGAAGGCTTCAAGGGCTTTGGGATATTGTTTGAGTCGCATGTAGCCGCGACCAATCAAATCATAACCAAGCGATGTGGCGCCAAAAGACCGGACAGCCCGGTGTCCACAAGCGATAGCTTCCTTTTCATTATCCAGCTTTAGATGGCACAGGCCCAGAAAATACCAGGCCAACCCGTCATCATTAGGCTTTTGCTGAAGCGATTCCTGCAGCCTTTTTGCCGCTTCACGGTACAAACCCGCCTCAAAATCGAGCACGGCCAAATCTCTCGAAGAGGGCAGATGTCGATGATCTTTAGCCAGGGCCATTTCGTAATATTTTCTGGCTTTAAGGCGGTCGGTTGCCCGGTCGAATTTTTGAGCTTTAAGATATATTTCGTGGACGGAAAGCTGCTCGTCAGGTTTCTCCTCGAAGGTTGCCGGGTCAGGAGGAGAGGTGACAGGAATCGGCAGTGGCAAAATGAAGCCGGCCAGCACATTTCCGTCAGCGGATTTTATAGACACATCGACAGGCGAGGTCGGCTCCTGTTGGAGTGTTATCACCTGAGCGTCAGCCGGCGACAAATCGATACGTTTTTCCAGCAGCAGTTGTTTTCCCTGTGAGATCGTGCAGGTGGAGGAGGGGAACTTTCCTGTTGCGATCAAACGCAACGTGAGCCTGCCGTCATCGCTGACGGACCGGACGGCCAGGTCTTTAGTGGCAAAGTCGAATCCGTCACCGAGATCATGGACGGGAAACCACCATTCCTGCCATGACACCTCGGCTCGTGGCTCAAGCATACCATAATCGGATTGGGTGGGTAATGGTCCGCTTTGAACCTCGATATAAGCACTGCCGTCATCGGCCAGTGACATTTGACTTACCCTGCCGTATTCGCTCTGCCCCCAGGTCCAGGCTTTTTTTCCAGAGAGTTCATGGTGGTCGGCTACCTGCACAATGCCCCGGTCCAGGTCAACATCATAAGCGCCGAAAAAATCGAACTTGCAGTCAATCGAGAAAATCGAGGAAGCATCCTCATAATTCTTAAGCCAGGATAAATCCCTGCCCTTATCGATTGGCCAGGAAAAGAATTCTACGCCAAAATGGTCCGTTCCCAAAGTCATCGGATATATGAAACGAGTGCCCGGCAGTTGGGGGAAGGCGGTGCAATTCCAGAAATAGTATGGGTTCATCGCGTCGGTGGGATTGAAAATACGGATTTTTTCGTCGAGATATGATCTGCCCGGATGGATAGTCAGCCTTACGGTCCAATGGGTTCTAAGTGTTTTTTCAATGTTACTCACTTCAAGGAATGCCGAGCCGTCCTCGTTCTTGCCAACTATAGCGTCAACGGGAGAAACTATGGTTACGGTATGTACCTGTGGACCGGCATTCCATTCCACACCTCCGCTGATAAACGCTCCGCGCATAGCGATCATACCTGCTTTGATGACATTGTTGAGATGAAACATCTCCTGGTTTCTGGTTTTGTCGAAAACTGAATGCAAACGGCCTCCCAGCTCCGGCAGACATGTGATTTTTAGGTATTCGTTTTCCAGAAATAGAGCCTTGTATGTTCGGTCCTCCAGTGTTCGGGACAGATGGTCCTGCATTGAGTAAGGATAGACGATCGAGGCCCTGACGGTCGTTGACCCTTTGACGCCGCCCTCCATCGCCCAAAACTTGGGATTCACATCATCCTGCCAACCATAGGTTGGAATTGTTATTGTACCTTCCCAGACGCTCACCTGGGCCCAACCTGATTGAGGAAAGGTAAACGACAGTGTGAATGATAATAAGAGTACGAAAATATTTGCCCGGAATTGTCTCATGATAATCACCTCATTTCCAGAGACCGCGGTATGTGCATCGGGAACCTACCGATCACCACAACATTGAAGGCATTATTATAGTATTACATGTTTACCCCCAAAACAACAAAATCCTGGGCTATGACGACCGAATACAATAGACCGTAATAATTTGTGATTTGTGCGACTATAACTATTTGGAATATAAGGCATTACAAATAACCGGCCCGGCCAGTTCGCTATAGTCTCCATTTTTTCCAAGAGAAATAATGTTTGGACTATTTCTAATATATTTTGTATAATGGCGATTACCGCGATTTCGCCGTTTTTCCTGTGTTTTACTTATACGCGAGGTTAAACAGGGCACTTGGAGCCAAGACCGATAATTTCACCCATTAGATGTTCGTTGTCCTTTGGTTTTCGACGCAAAAGGAAGGATAAAAATTATGAGCGGTATTTTTGGCGTAGTAACGAAGGAGAATTGTGCAGAAACTCTTTTGTACGGCATAGATTATCATTCACACCTTGGAACACAATATGGTGGCATTGCTGTTCTTGGAGAGGAATTTAACCGCCAAATACACAATATAAGCCAGAGCCATTTTAAGGCGAAATTTTATGACGATTTTAAGGATGTCCGCGGTAACAAGGGTATCGGGGTGATTAGCGATCTGGATGAACAACCGATATATCTCAACTCGAAATTTGGGCCATTTTGCATTGCGACAAATGGTATTGTAGAAAATTCCGAAGAATTGGCCTCAGTTCTCTTTAAAAAAGGGGTATCTTTCAGCGAGGTTGGTAAAAAAGGACTAAATGCCACAGAGTTGATAGCTAAATTAATCAATCAGGGCAAAGACCTAATCAATGGAATAGAAAAAATGTTCGACGCTATAGAGGGTTCCTGCTCTCTTTTGTTGCTCAACAGGAGCGGAATATATGCCGCCCGCGACAGGTTTGGCTACACGCCACTGGCTATCGGCAATCGCAAGAATGACTGGGCCGTTACAACTGAAACCATCGCTTTTACCAATAACGATTTTGAGATAGTAAAATATCTGGAGCCTGGTGAAATAGTCCAAATGAACGAGGATGGCATTGTTCAAAGAAGACCTGGAAGTATAAATATCAACCAAATATGTGCGTTTAACTGGATATATACCGGTTTCCCGGCATCTAATTATGAAGGGATAAACGCTGAGATTGTCCGGGAAAATTGCGGGCGATATCTTTCCAGACAAGATGATGACATTGAGATCGATTTGGTCAGCGGCGTACCTGATTCCGGCATGGCACATGGATTAGGCTATGCGATGGAGTCTGGCAAACCATTTCGGCGACCGCTGGTCAAATACACCCCGGGCTATGGAAGAAGTTATACTCCTCCTTCACAACGAACACGAGACCTGATCGCCAAAATGAAACTTATTCCCATCAAAGAGGTGATTGAAGGCAACAGCATTGTCGTATGCGAAGATTCCATCGTCAGGGGGACCCAGCTTAAAAACTTTACCATCAAAAAGCTCTGGGATTGCGGGGCCAGACAAATACACGTTAGGGCGGCCTGTCCACCTTTGATGTTTCCATGCCGTTTTAACCTTTCCACCCGTTCCATCCATGAATTGGCAGCACGCAAAGCTATTCGCAGCCTTGAAGGCCATGACTGCAAAGATGTCTCGGAATATACAGACCACAATTCCCAGAAATACCATCAAATGGTCGAATGGATCAAAAAAGACTTAGGCGTTACCACTCTTAGATATCAGACCATAGAGAATATGGTCAAAGCCATCGGAAGGCCCAAGGAGAAACTCTGTCTTTATTGCTGGACTGGTCAGTGCCCAAGATCGGCGTCCAGCAAGACATCGGCAAAAATTTTGGAGATCGAATCATCCGCGAAAAAACAAAAGGTCCAAAAAGATTCACTCCAAAAAGACCTCTGGTAAAAGTCAAAAAAAGTACCTGATGATCGCTGGTGTACCGGCGTGTTCCCCAATCCAATGCTTCCAGCAGGAACTCATTTTTTTGTATTTTGTTCGCTACAATCGTCGGTAAGTTGTCTTTATGAGCATGAATTTGGTATTATTTGGGGTGTAACTGGAGGG
>Ga0315290_10003300_pt1 | contig 11526 bp, 11 predicted proteins | sample YL17G12_0_MG_FD_203627 | JGI IMG/M metagenome (GOLD analysis project Ga0315290, IMG submission 203627) | Sediment microbial communities from Yellowstone Lake, YNP, Wyoming, USA - YL17G12_0 | ecosystem: Environmental > Aquatic > Freshwater > Lake > Sediment | place: USA: Wyoming | collected...
CTTTTTAGCGTCTAACTAATGGTTTATTTGGTGAATTCTTCAAATATGGGGACTGAGGAGCATATTTTTGAGCAACCTCACTTTCCATATTTCGCTTTTGCTGTGCATAAGCATTATCATCAGTTTTTAAATCAACCTCTTCAACCAATGATTCTTCATGCCCAGGATGTGGAAGATTACCAGGATTTCTTGGAGCCTTACTTGCGTAAACACCCTCTGGAGCATCGTCTACATATTGATTGGTTCCACCAACAATTTGACCAGTCGCATTAAAATTAGTTAATGCACGTTTTTGAGTGTAAACGCCACCTCTCTCTTCATCGCCTTGCTTATAACTTCCTGGCATGGCAATTGTAGCTTCAGTAGCAGTCATTTGGACCTGATCTTGATTCCCGAAATCGTGCATCTGAGCAACAGAAACTCTGCGTCCACGATTAGACATTTGCGTATGAATGCGTCCGCTCTCAACTAATTCTTTGAACTGTACCGGGTCACTAACAATGCCATCAGCTAAAGCCTTGTGATATTCAACAACCCAGTTGTCAGAATCCTTTGCAGATCCCTTCTGAGATAACAACGCCTCAGATGAATAATCACCATGAGGATTTCCAGCCGTTGCAAGGTTAATCTGCTCGGCCTCAAAAGTAGTTCCAGCAGCCTCTGCAGCAACCATCTGCCTCTGAATTTCTTGGGCGTCTCGCTCCTGCCTCTGATCATTCAAATAACACTGCTGCTCATATTCCTGAGGACTGAGACGCATGGCATAACCATGTCTCAAAGCATTATTTAAAGCCATCGAACGAGCCAATGCCTGTGGATCATAATAACTCAAATCAGCAATTTCTCCTGGCTGAATTGGGTCAAGATATAAACCAGTCTGTCTTAAATTAGGGGGATCACAAATTACCAGCGGCCCTGGTAAAATATTCTGAATGTAAAACCCTTCACTCGTATCGTACATGTCTGTTCTACTCTGTTTATTTCCTTGTTGTAACATTTTAATAGCCTCCTTTTAAATAAATTTAATGACTATATATTAGTCCCATTAAATCTTTGCATTAATTTCACTCTTTTTCTTGGGAACATGTAATTCGTTGCTCACTTCTTCCATCTCGCTTTTAGGGTCTTTCTTTCGCTTGCTTCGCTCATCTTTCAATTCTTTCATCTTCTCTAATCTCGCCTTCGGCACCCCAACCGAACGAGCCGATAATTCACTGTCAGTAATTATGTTTAATGCTGGAACAGTAAAGACTCTCTGTGTTTTACTCACTTTACATATTGGACAATCTGCTATGTGTTCCGATCCCATCGGCTGCCTAACTTCAAAATTATCCTTACATTTTAAACATTTGAATTCATAAACTGCCATTTAAACACCAGCCTTTCAAATTACTATTCTATATTTAATAGTATTTGTAGAAAATACCTGCATAATTTTTCACTTTTTGTAAGTTTTTTAAAATATTTCTTGGAGAGTACAGACTGAGGTAATATTTAACAAATATCGAAACTCTAAAGACAGATTATGAGGGGCCAATCGAGCATCAATGACTGCATTAACGATTGGCAACATCTGCCGGGAGGTGAAACCATATTGTTGGTTGATCAATGACCATTCATATATGGGGTCATTCTTATCAGTTAAAACCAAATAATTCATTTTTACAACAAGAGGAGGAGGTAAATTCCAGGTTATCACAGGCCAATTAATGTCTTTGACTTGACTTCCTTCTAAAAATGGAGTATAAATAGTGTTGCCATTATCTTGCAATGCATATAAGGGCTCCGTATCGTGGCCGTAAAATATCACCAGCACCTTATTATTATCACTGAAATATCTCAAGACGTGTTGGGACAGAATGTCATCTTCTATCTTAACATTATTATCTAAAAAATCTTCTTTGTTATATTTTAATGATTCTATGAGAGTTTGCTTCCAAGAGTTTGTGCTCATATCTATCCCTTGTTTATCACGCAGCGTTTAATACCATGTTCGTTAAAAATACCCATACCTATTGTCTCTGTAAAAATTGCCTGATTATCCACCCGCCAACATTTAATTCCGTCTCTTAACTGTAAAGGCCCTATCATATCAGTACAGAGACAAAAATTAGATATTACATCATTGCCCAATTGATTATTAGTAATTAACTTATAAATTTGATCATTTAATGCCAAGTCTGCTACATAAGGCATCAAATCATGAGAAACTGCTCGAAATGATGGGTGCTTACTGAAAACTTTTACTAAAGAATAATTATCACACACAATGTACTGGGGATGAAACCCTTTTTGCACCATAGTATCAATGCTCTTCTCTACGGTAGGAATAATCTGATCAAATTTGGATTGTGAAAAAATTCCCATGGTCTTAGTAGCATAACATAATAACTTTGAAAAATAAACATTCTCCAACTCAGCCAATTGAATGCCAACCCATTCAACCGAATCTTCATCATCTAAATTAATTATGTCAGAACTGATGTTAAAATTATCTAAGGTCACGTTTGGATAATTGTGATGTTTTTTAGGAAATATGGCAGGAACTCCATACTTATTTAATCTCCACTTTTCATTAGGATTATCTAAACGATAATTTTTAACTTCATCGTTAGAAAGAACATCGTGAGTTAACACCATTCGGGCCGATGAAATTGTGTCCAGGTTTTCTATGATAATGTTCATATCTACTGGACTGTTGGTTTGATAACGATGTTTTATGCCATTTACTTTCATACATATCACCCTCTCCTATTATTTTAGGTAGGAGATAGGCTAAAACCTACTTTTAATTTTTAATAACCCCTTCTGGCGTATCGTGCCAATAAAAAATGGATACTAATAATTTATTGACATTTTTAAACTTTTCCATTAAATCTTTTGGCCCATCGTAATGCCCAGATATAATAACATCTTTCTGAGCGGTCTCATCAATCTCTAAGTTTTCCCCGTACTTAATGCTGTCTATTTTCATTTTGCAACACTCCTTTCATATAAAAACCTGGTATAACTTGAATATTTTTGTTATCTGTTATTTTCATTATTGCATTTCCATAAAAAATATAATCAAAATATAATTCTTTAATTATTGCCTGCTGGATTTCTTCCTCAGACATCCGCTGCTTTTTGGTTTTGGAGGAACGGTTGGTTTTCATTTTACAATCACCGTTAATTTATTATACAATAAAATAGAAAGGCCCTGCCTCAAATTTAAGAAACGGTATTGACAAAAAACTTGCCACCAGTCTTATTATGATGTATAATGACCAGCATAGGAGCCTAATAGAAATGGAAACAGCCACATATTATAAAGAGAGAAAAGCAGCTTATCATAAGTTAACAGATCTAGGAGATGGTTGGTTTGGAGTGCCTTGTACTAAGGATTGGTATGACGGAGAGTCATTCATTGACTTCAAAAAAGAATTACTCAGAATATTAGACCTATGTAAAGATTTTGATCATCAATTTGATGAAAAATTTCTATCAATTATTAATGAATTAAATGAAATACCATTCATTGTGACTGATAAAAGCTGCACCGGACATAGCAAAGATAAGAATGGTTATCTATCAATATATGTAGAAAATATAGATTTTTGGTGGCCAATTTTACAACAACTAAGGCCTTGGGTAGATTGTCTGCAAATAGATAATGTTGTTCCATATCCCAAAATTACTTTTAGATGGGAATGTAAACAATTTAATGAAGTGGCGAAACAATTATTGGAAATATTGCCAAATGTTAATTTGGCAAGAGGTTTAATTTAAATAATAGTATCTTATCTATAGATTTGAAAAATAATTTTTAACCTCAGTGAAATCATTAATAGATTTCCTATATAATTGTCTCATTTTACACTTAAACAATTTTTCTAACCCCTCATATTGTAATAATTCTATGTTTTTTGTCTTCTTTAATTCATCTAACTTATATAGATTATTATAATAATAACTGGCCTTTATTTCTAAAAACCTATCCTCTTTTATAAGGTAAAAATCTGGTGTATATTTGGTTTTATTATTGTCAATATTTAAATCAAATGTATGTTTCTCATATTCAAAGTCAATATTATTAACCTCTAAATATATCGCCATAAAAACTTCTAATTTCGAGCGATAGGTTTGGTTATTCCAGGGGTATTTATGGACACAACCACAAGATGTGGTTCCTCCAGTAATAAAAGAGGTTCTTATAGCTTCTTTTTCCCTACCACAAATACATTTATATCTATAACAAGAATGTTCTCCTTTACTATCTACTTGATATAAAATAGTAACAACGCCAAATTTGTCTCCAGGATTTAGATCATCACAATGTCCACATGTTTGAGTATGTTCAGATTTTAAATGCCACGTTGATGTGATTATTGTTCTCCCGCAGGTGCAAAGACATTCTGCCATAGGAGATGTTGTTTTAGTTCCTGGAAATCTTCTTAAGACTGTCAATTCACCAAAGGTTTTACCGATTAAATCTTCTCTTGGATTACTTTCTTTTAAAAGGCATCCACAAGAATGAACCTTACCCTGTTTTAAATTAGAACCATCGATATCTTTAATTGTTCCATCAGGGCAACTACATTGACACGTCCATTTAATAGGCTTCCCCTCTATCCTTGGTGCCATTTTCAGGACTTCTAACATTCCAATTTTTTCTCCAGTCAAATCTTTAAACTTGCTCATAGTTAAAATCCTCATTATTATTATACAACAAAAGCCCCTTGGAGTCAAGGGGCTTTTGATTTATTCAGTTTTTCTACTATTCAGTTTTTACTGTGAAAGTTTAACGAAAACCTTACACAATACTAATCTTTGCACAAGCGTAATCATTGATCACTGCCATACCCAATTCCTCATATACAACCCAACCTAGTCTGAGATTTTTTGGGTCGTCTGCAGGTAATACTGTGATATCCTGACGTACAGGAATCGCACCGACAAACTCGCCTGGAGCTAAGACATAGATGGTGCTTCGAGGTACCATTGTGCTAACGTGAATATCTGCTGTCCAAATGTGACCGAACAGACCGGACATAATGACATCTCTCTGAGTTGCCTCATCGAAGAAATCCTTTCCCCAGTTTCTGATATCCTTGTAGCGGTAAGGGTGACAAACGACTTTGGCACCGACTAATTCGTGTTCTTCGATAAGAGCAAGAGCGACGTTAATGTTTGAAGGGTCCAATGCACCAGTGATGGTCAAGGTATGGACTGCAGGAACGGCGTTGGAGATGACCTTGAAAACTTCGGTATCTTCTTGTCGTTGCAGAGAATCCTTGGCACGGATCTGGGCACGGTCTACAATATAGTAACGACGGGCACGAATTTCGTTGAGCTTGATGGAAGGGTTAGTAGCAATTTCGAACGTAGGTACTAACAATTCTTCGGCTTCAACATACATGTCGGGCACACGCCCACGCTTAGGAATAACATAACTCTTAACAGCGATGTCTCTCTCGTAACGAGGCAAGGCACCCTGAGGGAGTTCGTCAACCATAAGCAATTTGCGGCCAATAGCCTGATACTCTAAGCTAATTTTAATAGGCTCCACCATGGCTTGGGCTAGAGCCACACGGCCTTCAGGAGAATCAAGTGCTTGGGCGACTACTTGCTCTTTTATCTCATTATCTTGTCTTTTCATCATACTCATAATTCTCTTTACCTCCTGGTAAAATTTTAATTCAGTTATGCACTAAACGCCTGAGAAGACCCATCGGAACGGAAGCAAACTATTGCTTACAGAACCAGTTAGACGAGCCATATTGCGAAGGGTGGTAATAGCTTGTCCACCATCATCTACAAACTTACCAGCATTAGCTACAACAGCGAAAGTCCAGCCATCGTTGATAGCATAAGCAGGTGCAGCACCGGCATCGGCGTTTGCACCAGATGCGGATGTGGTTGTAACATATTGGTCGGTCATGAATTCTCCACCAACGGAGAAGACTGTCACGCCACGCTTGGATGTACCAGAGTCAGTCCAGTTAGTGCGGTTGGTGATGGTTTCGTCTAGATAATCACCAAGTCTGCGGGCTGGTCTCATATAAGGGATCTGATAGACAGGATCGATTGGAGCAATGGTGTTGCCACTATTGGTTGCGTCGTCTCCAGCAATACCAGCTACAAAAGCACCAAATTCCGTTCCTGAAACTGTTCTGGAAGCCTTGATTAATTCAGGTTCACCAGTTGTTGAGTTGGTCTGTAAGGCTACCACCATTCCGGCAAGAATGCCAGAAGATGCCGAGGCCAAATAACCACTATTGAAAAACACAGCATTTTTAACGAATAACGCCATTTTAATACCTCCTAAAATATTTTATTTCTAATTATTCTTCCTCTTTAGGATATGAGAAAATACCCTTCAAGGCCTCTTTCATATCAGCGATATGATCGAAAGGTCTTTCTTGGGATGGATTGGGATTAAAGCCAATTCCTGAGGAAGTGAAAGGTTTAGGTGAGGCGTTCCTTTCCATTCCTTTTCCTGTTTTTGCCACTCTTTCTTGATAGCGTTTCTTTGCCATAGAGGCAATTGTTTGTCGCAGGTGTTCAAGACCAGCGGCGTTTAACATCTTGTCTGACATGAATTTCCCGATTGTTTCAGGGATATCTGTGACTTCGATGTCTTCTGCATATGCCATTACTGCAGCAGTTTCGGCAGCTTTCGCATATTTTGCCAAGGTTAATTGCAATTCTTGATTATCTTTTTCTAATTTTGCTACTTTCTTTTGGATGCTAGCATTAACTTCTAGATTATAATTACCATCGCCTTCGTCATCTTCCTCGGACTTCTTCACTCTAAAACCACCATCATTGTTCAAATCACCGTCGCCACGATTATCTTCTACAACTTCTGCACGATCTTTAGGGGTCTTGCAATAGGCTTCCCAGTTAGGGCCGCAAGCTTCCTTAATATTCTCTTCATCTGCTGACGCACAAACAGGACAGTAATTTTCTCCGACACATTCGTCGCATAGTGGAATCTGGTTACCGCAAGTGTCACAGGCAACCACGAATAAAGCTTTTTCTTCTGGGTTGGTACAACCAGCACATTCGACAGTCTTACTTGCCTGAGCATGCAAAACGTTGGTTCGGCGTTGGGTAGTCGTGTCTAACTGTGTTGGGAGATCGAACCCTTGGATCATATTTTTCTTTCCCCACAGGGCATCTGTATCGCCCATTGTAGGAATTGGATCCTCGGTCTCTTTAATTTGTCTGGTAAACAATCCTTCTTTCTCGGTGGAGAATTTGGTTGCATCAAACGCATCTGAACTATTAGCTAATAATTCAGGGTTCACGGTTGGAACTCTATTTTCAGTGAATTTGGGATCCCATAACAAGCTATTCCCTTCACTATTACTTAATGTCATTTTATCGCCTTCAATGCCTTGGTTGGCAACACCTCTGGTTGCATCTTCCTTAACAAAGGGCTTCCCAAGGGATGACGTGTCATTCCCTAGTGGTTTTTCGGTAGAGGGTTTAATATCCTCAGGCATCTGTTGTTCGGCTTCCTTGATGATGCTTGCTAATAGTTCTCTACGAGCGGCTTGTCGCTCTTGGGTACTTCGATTTGTTTTAGCCATTATATCATTAACCTCCTTTCTTGGTTCTAATCCTTCTGGCTTAAGTATGGGTAGTTCTAGTCCTTCTGATTCTAAACCTTCTGGTTCTAGTCCTTCTGGGTCTAGTCCTTCTGGTTCTAATCCTTCTGACTCTAACCCTTGTGATTCTAGTCCTTGTGATAGATTTTCAAGAAGTTTTAGACTTAATGTATATCCTCCTGGTAGTTCGATTTGTGTTTCCTCTCCAGGTGATAAGGCCTCGTCGGCGGCACCAATTTCTGGTCCTCCGAATTCATCGGCGACTTCCGGCTCTTCCTCTTCGGATGGAAACCCAAACTCTTGTGTAGGAGACTCATCGCTGATTTCTTCTTCTAGTTCGCCCATGCCCAACCCTTCGGCTGGAGTTTCCTCTTCTGCTTTTTCAATCACAGAGGCTGGGAATTTTTCTTCTTCATCAGTAATGGGTCTTTCCTTCATAAATGGGGGTTTCTTTCCTTGAGGTTTGTCCTCGGGTTCATCGCCCTGGTCTTCATCTTCTTCTGAATGTCCAGGTATTGAAAATTCAGAGCCTTCTTTCTTTTCTTCACGATAATCGTCGTCTTCGTCGTCAGCATCAGCATATTTGGCCATGATGTCGTTGACATAAGCTTTTCGCAATTTTTCACTAACTAACTCAGCATGTTGTTTTGATAAACCAACTGTTGATGGGTCGGTTAGATGTTTGATTGCCCGCTCATGTTCAAATTCATCGGTGGCCTCTAGCTCTGCAAATTTGACTGCACGAAGTTTTCTTGCATCTTCTTTACTTCTAGTATTTTCCTGCTTTGTCATATCAGGGCTTTCCTCCTTTTTTTAAAAAAGTATAACCATCATACTTTGATTAAATATGTATATGCATTTAACCTGCAAAATGATTTAAAATATTTAACATGAGGGAGAAATTATTTAATTTCTCCCTCATGATATTCTATTCACTCAAAGGCGGTAATAAATAAGAGACAGTAAAGATTAACTTGTCATCATATTTCTTACTAGCGGTTACGTTGATTTTGCCTATCGTTCCACACTTGTCACAATAGTAATCACTCTTGGCCCGGTGGACTTGCTTGTTGCCACAGGCAATACAAACAGTCCCTGGTGGTTTAGGACCAGCAATCTGTTCATCAGTCAAACCTTCGATCTTATGCTTGGCTAACTTCACAAATTGTTCAGGAGTTCCATACCAACTAACTGAGGCAGCCATTGGCATACCTCCACCCATTGGACCTCCAACTGGCGCACCACCCATTGGAGCAGCAGGAGGTGGAGTTATGCCAGGAGGACCTCCTGGGACAGGAGGACCAGGAGGTGCTAGTGCAGCCCCTAAGCCTTCTGGAGTCTCTTCCATTCCAGGCTGTCCAGAAGTTTCATCAGGAGTTACGATATTGTCAAGAGAAATCTTGATATCGAACTTGGTATGACAATCTCCACATTCGCCTCTTCCTACTGCTAGATCAACATTGGTTGAACCACAAGCAGGACAGATGGAACCGATTGGTTTGATGTCGCCAGGAGCAGCTATTGAATCAAGATTAGTATCTTCATCTTCGGCACCTTCTGGGCCAATTAATGCTGATAGACCAGGGCCTCCCATTGCATCTGTTGGAGGAGCGCCTGGGGCACCAGCCCCTGCGGCATCTCCCATACCTGCTGCGCCACCAGGAGGTGGAGCACCCTGTGCCTCTCTAATCAATGCTTCTCGGCGTTCCTTGCGGTTAGTTTTGGCCATTGGAGTCATGAATGTTTCATCTAGTCCACTCTCAAGACCAGAGTTAAAATCTGGGGCCTGGGGAGTCTTCATCTCAACAGTCTCATCACCAAATTCTTTAACAATGGTGCTTTGAATTGTTGCTACAACTTCTTTGGTATCATTATTGACACTGAGTCTAGTAAAATTAAAGGTTTCAGGGTCTACTCTGTAGCCTTTGTTCTGTAAAAAAGCAATGGAATAATCTCTAACAGTATCTGCAAATTCATCACTTGAAGGATCTGCATTTGGGATTTCGTCCATGCTCATGCGGATTTCGCGAACTGTATCAGTTCGGTCGCTCATTGAGGCGGCTTCTTTGACATTATCATTTCGAGCTTGGATTGCAGCGTTAACCAAGATTTTGCCATTCTCTCCACTGGCGGCTAATTTCTTAGCAACTTTCCAAATGAGATGACTAGGCATTTCTTTCTTGTCATTGCTTTCTAAGGCCTCGGCATAATCTGCCAGAGAGGCAAATAATGAGGTTTTAATATCTTCTAAACTAACATCTTCCGTGCTAGCCTGTTTTCCCCAATACTCTTTTCGCTCTTTGTTACGGATTCTAGACGCTACTGAATTTGGTAATCTTTCGGTCTCGATGGACATTAAAGCATCTTGATTGTCTTCAATGCCGTCAATGACCTCAAATATCTCTTCTGGTGTTGCCCCAGTTTCACTAGCGGTCTCGGCTACTGCGAAAAGAGCCACTTTTAAATGTGAGCGGTCCAATGGTTGGTCAGATACATCAGAGATTGATGCATAAACCGCACCTCTAATTAAATCTTCCTGACTCTTTTCATCATCAGAAGATAATCTAATATTTTGAGGATTATTGTTAGCAATTTTAGTAATCACTTTCTTCATATCCCCTCTAGGTGCTTCGGCAATGGACTTCAAAGCATCTTTGATATTCTTAGGAGAAATATCTTCGTTTTCGATAAAGATATCGGCAATTCTCTCATTAAAAGAAACATCGATGGCCTTTAGTGCTGGTTCGTCCAGTCCTAAATCTGCTCTTTCTCTAGTAGCCAATCTCTTTTTATAATCTTTTTCATTCATGAATGCAGCCACATCAGTCAGTTTGTGGTCAGTCACAAATTTCTCCGCGAATTCAATGGCTTCAGATGGAGATACTCTAGCTTCAACAACCATATGAGCCAAGGCGGTTTGAGCAGCTTCGGCAATATGTACTGGATTAGCAGATTTGGACCTACGGCTTTCTAGACGATGCTCATGAACACGAACATCTTCTCCCTTACGCACATCACCCAATTGCTCTTCCTGCACATCTTCTGGGTTACCCTTGCGGCCCCAGACTGTAGCACTATCTTCGGAAAGCTGTACTTCTCGAACATCAGTTGGGTTGCCCGTGCGAACTGCAGAAATCTGTTCTTCTTGAACATCTTCAGGATTCCCCTTTCGTTTGTCACCAATCTGTACCTCTTGGACATCTTCTGGGTTGCCAGAACGCTTCTGTGAGATTTGTTCTTCTTGAACGTCACTAGGGGTCTGAACGGAGACGGCGGCAGTCTTAACAAAACCAACAAATTCATTCATTAATTTGTCAGTAACAGAAGCAATGCGATTCTCACGAATGGCATCGGCATCATCACTGTTTAATGTAGTTGGTTCCCAATCTGTTTTCTTGTCATTGTAATAACCAAGAATTTCTTCATCTGCTTTGTCACTAATGATGACCTTATATCGGCCATTATCACGACTGGCGATGATTGGTTGTTCTACAACAGTAGCCATTTTGTTCATGATTGCACTAGCTACTCTTTCATTTAAACTTTTCATTGATACTCCTCCTTCTTGAATAATTGATTCAAACGGTTGTTCTTTAGAAATATCTAAAGAATCTAAAATTGAGCCTAATCTAATATTTGCATTATTTAAATTTTGAGAAAATTTATTCCATTTTCCCTCAATGCTAGCAGGTACTGCTTGTAAAAATCCAGGAGGCTCTAAATCTGGACTCACTTGAAATGGAACATTATTTATTGCGTTCCCAAGTATATTTGCAACGGGTTGTGTCTGTAGTGGTTGGGCGGCTGTTTGTTGTCCCATAGCCCTTCCTACATCTCCAGCGGCAGTATAGTCATTAGGGGATGCGACTTGCTGTTGTCCTGATGGTTGACCATATCCTGCCTCACCAGGAGGTAGAGTGGCAGCTTCTGA
>Ga0315290_10003302_pt1 | contig 11524 bp, 12 predicted proteins | sample YL17G12_0_MG_FD_203627 | JGI IMG/M metagenome (GOLD analysis project Ga0315290, IMG submission 203627) | Sediment microbial communities from Yellowstone Lake, YNP, Wyoming, USA - YL17G12_0 | ecosystem: Environmental > Aquatic > Freshwater > Lake > Sediment | place: USA: Wyoming | collected...
TTGCTCTTTTAATAGGGGGCACACTGGTCAGCCCCTCCCCCGTATCCACGAGCCAGGCAGCCGCTTCTGCCTTGTTGGCACAGGGAAGGTTCTTGCTGACGCAACCTATCGAGCAAGCAGAGCTTGTGCAGCAACTCGAGTTGGTAGTGGACGTCCTTCTGACGGATTTGAATGCGAACTCCATGGCGCGTTTTGAGGTCGAGCGCGGTATCATTGGTCATACCCAGGTCGAGCTGTTCAAAAACCTTGGCTCGACTCCGCGGCTGAGTGACACGATCGAATGGGGAGGGATTGCTTCAGGAAACCGTGATGTCCTATCGGTTGAACTCCCGACTGCGGGTTATATGGTACAGCCCCCTTTGGCTTCTGCGCACCGGTACAGGTCGCTGGTTACCTAGCCTCCGCCCGCAGCACGATCTGCCGCAGCCGCGCTTGAACCGCTCCAGGTAGCGGCTCCGGCTGATGCTCGACCAGGATCTTTTCCACCCGCTCGGATGCACGTTCCATCAGGCTCTTGCTCCCTTTCTTCAGCCAATCGGTGTAAGCACCTCGCTCAAACATATCCGGATACCAGGTCTCGCGAAAATTATTCTTGGTGTGTTTGGTGGCCAGGTAGCTTCCACCCGGACCAACTGCTGCAATTTCATCCAGTGCCAGCGTTTCAGCGGATATATCAATGTTACCCAGAAACGCCTTGATCCAGTCCACGATCTGGTCACAGATCACCAATTGGGCGAAAGAATAGGTCAGGCCGGATTCCAGATAGCCTAGATCATGAATGATATTACCACCCAGAAGCACGTCTGCCAACATGGTCAGGGCGGCTTCAGCGGCTGCCTGCTGGTCCGGCAATTTGGCATCCGTGCCCCCTGCCAACGCCAGGGTCGGCAGACCGAAATGCTGCGAAACAGCACGAATGAAACCGCGCTCTGGATAAGCGTATGGCGAAACCATTGTCTTCATGTCAAGGGCAGCCGGATCCATGGCTGAAACAATGAACGGGGCACCCTCGCGGTTGAGTTGCGCCAGGGTGAGCCCCAACAAGCCACCAGCCATATCCAGAGCCACTGCTCCGGCCATCGTCATCGGGCTGGTCACACCTGCGTTCGAGCCGGGAATGTAAAGTGTTGGCAATCCCTTGCCTGAAAGATACAATAGTTTGCGCAGGCCTTCCTCGTTGTGCATTGCGCCGGAGACCACATTGATGTAGCAGGTCAAAATCGGTTTTTCACGCAACGCTCCTTCCCCACCGACGACCATTTCAGCCATTTCAACGGCATGGATAAGTCCATGGATTTCGTATGAGACATATATAATCGGCTTGGTCGTCTGGGAGAGCATGGCTTCCATCTGGTAAATATCTGCTATGGTCTGATCCACATCGCTAGGCAGTACCATGGACATGGCAAAATCAATATTCGGAAGGGCATCACACAACCTCGTGCCTTCGACCACGTCTCGAATCACCGGCTTGCGCCGCTCACCGCTGCGGTGATCAATGATCTTCAAACAATCCGAGCCGGGTCCAAAGAAACAGCGGTTCCCCCCTACCGGCATTGCTGGTTTACCGTGCCGGTCGTAGAGGGTTACCTCTTTGGGAGCAATCATCAAGGCTGTTTCAACGAGTTTGGGTGGCACGTGAACAAGGCCGTCCTCGGTCACTTTCGCGCCAGCCTTCTTAAGAATATCAACAGCTTCCTGAAGGTCAAGCCGCACGCCGATGCGCTCCAAGATCTCCAAGCTCGCCGCGTGGATTTTCTCAATCTGTTCGTCCGTGAGGCGGGTGATGTGCATTTTCGTTTTCAATCTTTCAAGAGGCGCGCGTCTGCGGGCGACCAGCGAACCGTGACCCGTTCACCTTTAGCGAATTCCCCCTCTTCGCTACCGCAACCATTTTGAACCCGCACGATGATTGTCTCGCCGGAGAGTAGCAACACGAGATAACGCGTATCGGTGCCGATGTATACCCGGTCCTCTACCGTGCCGGACGGACCCCCAGCGCCGATTCTGGAAAGGTTGATCTTCTCCGGTCGGATGGTGAGGGTGATGGCTTCACCGGCTTTCAGGCTCACTCCTCCGCTACCCACCTCCACACATTCCCTGCCGACCAATATCCGGGCTAATCCTCCGCTCTCCGAATCCACCGTGCCCTTGATGAAATTGCTCTCACCGATGAAATCAGCTACAAATTTATTGGCTGGTGTTTTGTATAGTGTGACCGGATCGCCTAGTTGTTGGATCACCCCGTCCTTCATCACTGCGATGAGATCAGACATGGTAAGTGCTTCTTCCTGGTCGTGGGTCACGTACACAAAAGTAATCCCAACCTGTTCCTGGATGTGCTTCAACTCGATTTGCATCGCCTTGCGCAATTTCAGATCCAGCGCCCCAAGAGGTTCATCCAGCAGCAACACCGACGGTCGGTTGACCAAAGCGCGCGCCAGAGCCACACGCTGCTGCTGTCCACCGGATAGCTGGGACGGCTTGCGGTCGCCCATATCCGCCAGTTTGACCAGTTCAAGCGCCTCGTGGACAAGCCGTTCGCGTTCGGCTTTGGGAACACGCTTGATTTCCAGCCCAAAAGCGACATTCCTGGCCACGTTCATGTGCGGGAATAGCGCGTAGTTTTGGAAGACAGTATTGACCGGTCGGTGGTTGGGTGGAACCTTGCTCATCACCTTGCCCTGGATGAACACCTCGCCGGTGGTGGGAGTCTCGAAACCGGCGATCAGGCGCAGGGTCGTGGTTTTACCGCATCCGCTCGGGCCCAGCAGGGTAAAAAATTTGCCGCACGGGATGGACAAGTTCATTTCCCTCACAGCATGAACTTCCTCGGTTCTTTTACCCCGTTTTGAGGAATATAGTTTCGTTACGTTACAGATTTCAACGGCAGGTTCGGTCATTGTCAAGCCTTCCGGGCAGAAGTGTGGTCTGCCCTTCGCAGCCACTCGGAGAACAGCATCACGGCCATCGTGATCGTCATCAGGATGGCTGCCAGCGATACAACCATCGGCAGACGGGTTGGGAAGCGCAATTGGGAATACAGGTAAACAGGCAGGGTCGCATCCGTGCCGACCAGAAAAGAGGCGATGGCGTATTCGTCAAACGACATCGTAAAGCAAATCAAAAAAGCTGCCAGCAGTGCCGGTGAACAGATTGGGATGGTCACCCGCAGCAGCGCGCCCCAATAGGATGCGCCCAAGTCCATGGCTGCCTCTTCCAAGTTGTCCGGAAAACCTACCAGCCGGGAAGCGACGATAAGCAGGGCATAGGGCATGCTAATGATCACGTGCGCCAGGCCAGCCGCGAATGCCGAGAGCTTTATCCCCACTTCGTTGAAAAGGACCAACAGTGATACGCCGAGGATGACGTAAGGGATGACCAGCGGCAGCGCGGCCACGCCCAGGAAGACACTGCGTCCCGGTAATCTGAATCGGACCATGGCAATTGCCCCCATTGTGCCGAGTATTGTCGCTGCCAGAGAGGAACCGACGCCAACAATCAGGCTGTTGCCCACTGCGTTCAACAGCTCGCGGTTTGCAAATAACTGGCCGTACCATTGCAGCGTGAATCCCTTAAGTGGAAAGACCAGAGTGGTCGAATTATTGAAAGAAAAGATGATCAACAGGATGATAGGAAGATAAAGCATGGCACAGACTGTCAGAAAATATATCGAACCAGTCGAAGGCCATTTGCGCTTGGACAATTTAGAAACCCACCAAGTCGGTAAGAGAACCCAGCCGCGTTAGGATGAACACCAAGAGCAGCACGGCCAACAACATGGCCATACTCATCACCGAACCCATTGGCCAGTTGAGGGCGCGCATAAATTGATCTTGGATCAGGTTGCCGTACATGGAACCGGAGGCGCCGCCTACCAGCAGTGGGGTGACAAATTCGCCCAGTGTTGGGATCAAGGCAAAGAAAAAACCAGCCAATATACCGGGCAAACTAAGCGGCAGGGTGATGCGCAGGAAAGCTTCCCACGCCGGGCATCCCAGGTCGGCGGCGGCTTCGAGTAGATTTTTGTCTATTCGCTCAAGGGCAGCGAAAATGGGCAGGGCTACGAACGGTACCCACACGTAGATCAGCGTGACGATGACTGCCCCGCGACTGTAGATGAGGATGGGCGAAGCCTTCTCTATCAACCCGAGCGAGATAAGCAAGCTGTTCAACACTCCGCTGGAACCCAGGATGAGTTTCCACGAAAAGATGCGCAGCAGATAACTGGTCCAGGTCGGAATGATAAGCAGGGTCATCAGCGTTACACGGTTTGGACCGGCCCGGAAGACAAGGTAATATGCCAGTGGGTATGCCAGAAGGGTTGAGAGGACCGAGATCGTTAAGGAAATGAACGACGACCTCCATAGCAGACGATGGAAGTTCGAGTTCGCCAGAAAACTCTGGTAATTGCCAAGGGTAAACGTATCGTGAGCCGTCCCGGAAATACCGGCGCGAAAACTATAGACGAACATCACACCCATTGGCAATATAAAGAAAAGAAATAAATAAAGACCCGGCGGCCCTATCAGGGACGCGAACCGGCTGCGCTTTTCCATGCGGGGAAATCCTTTTTATAGCCTCCGGGGAATTAGCGGCCGGAAGCCCCAAGGGCAGCCCATCCATGCGAGGACCTCCTTATCTTCGCATGGATGGGCAATTTTCAGCACTTTTACTGGGAGGTCTTTACCTCCGACCACATGCTGGTCCAGGCATCTCGCTGGGCCGGTGTGAGGTACTTGTAGAAAACAGTTCGGGAGATGATGTTCTGGTCTTCCAGCGAAAGCAGTGTGACCGTGTTCGGGTCTACCAGCGGGATGGCGGCAGTGTTGACGATGCCATAGCCATAGTCGTTGGCCAGTTTCGCCTGGGATGAGGGCGCCAGGTAGGAGTTGATCATCGCCAGAGCCAGGTCATAATTCGTCGATGTAGTGGGAATGGCGAACCCGCACAAGTACCCGGCGCGGCCTTCCGCGGGGTCAATATAGACCACATCCAGGTTCTGCTTGAGCATATTGACATATGAGGCATTCCAGGCGCTGGCCGCCACCCACACATCGCCGGAGGCGATCATCTGCTCCAGTTCGGTCTGGCTGCTCCAGACTGTCAGCACGTTGGGCATCAACTCCAGCAATTTTTGCCTGATTTGCTCGTCCTGCTCAGGAGTAGTGCTCCAGGGATCTTGAATGCCCAGTGCCAGCGCTGTGATCACGTGTGCCGTTTCGCCGGAATCATATAAGGCGATGTGGCCCTGATACTCAGGCTTCCATAGGTCTGCCCACGATGTGGGAACGTTCTGGACCAGATCCCTGCGCACAAGGATGGATTCGAAGCCCCAGTCCCACGGCGCCCAGTACTGCTTGCCATTGAACTCGCCCTGTTTGGCCAGGGCCGGGTTTACATCATTCCAGTTGCTGATTTTGCTGGTGTCGAGCGGCTGCACCATGCCCTCGTCCACCATGATCTTCCAGAAGTTGCTGCAGGGATGAACCAGGTCAGCCAGAAAGCCGCTTTTCATCTTGGCATAAGAATCGGCACTCTCTGACATGAAGCTGAATTCCACCTTGACTTGTGGATACTTTGTTGCAAAGTCTGTCCAGAATTCTGGCAGCTCGTATCCCGACCAATCCAGCATGGTCAGCGTGCCAGTCACTGGTTTAGGTGCACAGGCAGTTACGATCATCGTACACAGAACCAGCATGGATAGGATGGTGAGAGTATTCTTTAAATTACGCATTTTTCTCCTCCGGAATGATTGGATGAACATGGATATTATTACAAATTTTGCAAAATACCGTTTTGTCGAATGCCTCCTTTCGATAAACAACTGCTTTCAGTATATTGCAGATTGCATCTGGAAGCAATACCCCCGCACCCCAAGATCTTTATTTTCGCGCCAATCACCGAGCCGTCGACGGGCGCCGTTGAAGAAGGTGCCACGGCCTCCCTTCCGTAACCATCGGCTTGTAACCCCAGGCCGGGCACAACCCCAGCATGAATTCATTCACTCGGCGCTGCTGGAAAAAATATTGGAACAGGTAGCCGGCTGGAGCGCTTGGTCAGGGGGTTATCCATCTGCCAGAGTATGCTTGCCTTTGCGATCGTACCATTACTCACTTATGGCCTAGTCTCCGAAACGGCTGGACCGATGGCCCCTCGGCCGGTATCTCTGATTGCATCGTTTCGGATGACTCCGACCTGCTTGACTTGTCGCCTTTCAAGGACATTCCCATTCTGTGCCTGGTGGAGTTGTTGACCAGGTGATGGCCCATCCCCCCACCCGCTTCCCTGACATCATCCACCTCAACACATCCCGCATCGCGGACCGTTCCGCCGCGGGGGTCGAGAGGTTCTATAAGCTGGCGCAGGTCGGCGAAATTGCAGGCGTGGGATTTGATTTCAATGTCCGCGGGCAGTGGGTCATTTTTTACGATAGTGCGTTCTTTTGGTAACTGTACGGTTTTCATAAACTCGGTGTTTGGACTATTGGCTGGTGGTAGTGAAGCTACCCGAAGGGTATCCCAGGGGGAGTTATGCTCCCGCCGTCCCAAACATCCAGTCCCCGAATGATGAACTGACCCCGTAACGTTTGTCCGGGTTGTACTGGTGAGCCATGTGATAGCGCTCGATGTACCTGGCATATCCGTGCCGGGGCGGGAAATGGTGCGTGGCATATTGGGTCAGCTCGTAAATGGGATACCCAACACTGAACCCTGCCGCCATTGGTTTGACCCACTGCGGGGTTTTCAACAACAACCCCAGCATGAGAGTAAACAACCCTTAGAATACCAGCGCCAGCGGGATGCTGACCGGGAATGGCATTAAAAGGCGGGTCTTGTCCTGCGGCTGGGCATGGTGCACGTCGTGGAACAGGAAGAAAATCCGCTCGGCCTTCGGTGTCTTGACTTGATGATGGATCAGGAGGCGGTGCAGGGTGTACTTCCCGAGCATCCTCAGGAATAGGCCGAGCATAAAAACGCGGCCGGGATATTCCAGGGGAAAGCCCCAGTCGGAGCCGTAAGTGCAGTGGTAATTAGCAGGAATACGCACACCGGCACCCATAAGATCAAAATTGTCACCCATCTTATATGGGTAATAAATTCCAGGAAGTCCGATTTAAAAAGGCGGATGAATTTTGGGTGTTTACTCTTCTCGATCGGCAGGTGGCTCACGTAGATCTCGTTTGACTGGATTCTTCCAAGATTTATTCCGAAAACGCCAGAACTGATAACTGAACTTGCGAAAAGGCCGGTGAAACCGGAGGAAGGTCCCATTCATTCCAATCGATTTCCAAAATAAGCGCCATAAATTTGGTAATCTTACATTGGGGTCTGCCGCTGCCCGCACTGCCATGTCCAGTTGTTTTTCCGGGGGATGTCAGATGGGTTAGACGAAGCGCATCCTTTCCCAATACGGGGTAATTAGGGGTAGTGAATCCGGCAAACACAGAAAGGATATGATAAACTTTCCACATCATGACCCCTTTCCTGCAGCTTGCTGTTGAAATCGCCATCATCCTGCTGGCCGCCAAAACCGCCGGTTACTTGAGCACGCGCCTCGGCCTGCCCTCGGTGCTGGGGGAAATCCTGGTCGGCATCCTGCTAGGACCATCCCTGGTGGATATCCTTCACTTGCCTGTTATCCAAAACGAAATGCTGGGTAACACTATCTCTGAGTTGAGCGAATTTGGCGTCTTGCTTTTAATGTTCCTGGCCGGGTTGGAACTACACCTGGGCGAGTTGAACAACCATCGGAGGGTGTCCCTGCTAGCGAGCGCGGGCGGGCTGGTGGCTTCGATCGGGTTGGGCTGGGGGGTGAGCCGGATTTTTGGCGTGGACCAGACCGGTGCCCTCTTGATGGGGCTGGCCCTGGGTGCCACCAGTGTCAGCATCTCGGTTCGCACTCTGATGGAGATGAATCTATTGCGCAGCCGGGTGGGGCTTAGCCTGCTCGGTGCGGCCGTGGTAGATGACATCCTATCCATCCTGGCGCTTTCGGTCTTCCTAGCGGTTGTTACCGGCAGCAGCAGCCTTGCTGGTTTACTCTGGCTGGTGGTCCGTATGATCCTGTTCTTGGCAGGCGCGGCGGCTTTCGGGCTAAGGGTACTTCCGCACTTGAGCCGGGTGGTGCCGCGTCTACCCATCAGTCAGGGGACGCTGGCATTTGCTATCGTCATATTGCTCGGCTACGGGCTGGCTGCAGAACTGGTGGGACAGATGGCTGCCATTATCGGGACATTTTTGGCGGGGTTGATGTTCGCTCGCACAACGGAGAAAAATGTAATTGAACAGGGGATAAGTTCCCTGGCTTATGGATTGTTCGTGCCTATTTTCTTTGTCAATATTGGTCTGACAGTGGATATCAAATCCCTACCGGTCAGCGCTGTCGGGCTGGTCCTCGTGGTGACGGCGGCGGCTGTGCTGGGTAAAATGTTTGGCGCGGCGGTCGGAGCGCGGCTGGGCGGCCTGCCGGGAGGCGAGTCCATTCAATTAGGAGCGGGGATGGTTGCGCGCGGCGAAGTCACTTTGATTATTGTGACAATCGGAAGTAATGCCGGTTTGATTGACAATATTGCATATTCAGCTGCTGTAGCTGCAATGCTGCTGTGCAGTCTAGCGACACCTTTATTACTGCGCGCCGTATTTCACAAGTCGCGTCTAAAAGTGCTTTTTCCCCCTGCAATAGAGGAGAATCAATAATGAAACTGGTTCTATTTGTCTTGCAAGATTCAGAAAAGTTGCTAGATTTGCTCAATGCTTGGAAAGCATCCGGGGTAAGCGGCGCTACGGTTTTGTTCAGCACCGGCATGGGGCGCCTGCATCTAACCTCCCCACTCCTGGATGACTTGCCGCTGATGCCATCCCTCAATGATTTCTACATCCATGATGAAACATTGAGTCGCACCATTTTTTCTATCGTTGATGATGGAATGGTGGAAAAGATCATCACTGTGACCGAACAAATCGTCGGCGATCTGAATAAGCCGGGGAGTGGTATTCTGATCGTCCTGCCAACCGACAGTGTTCATGGATTGATTGAATATGGGAAACCAACTGGCGAGCCGGAGTGACTATTTCTTTGGTGAGTTACTCATAAATTGGGACGTTCGTAATTTGTCGAATGAGAAAAGAAGTGCTACACTTACCATTATTCAAAGGTATATCCCTTATGTCTTCGCGGAGGTCAGTATGAAACCTACAATATGGATATATATCGGAGCAGTAATACTTCTTCTTTTGGCTGCATCTGGCATTTGTGTCGGAGGTTTTATCTTGCTGGGTGCTTCCGGTGGAGCCCAAGGAGTAACCGGAATTGGTAGTGCGGGGATGCTGATCGGCGGCATAGCTCTGGTATGTGGAATTGTCATGCTTGTTTTCGCCGCCCGTAGAACCAAACAGGAAACCGCCCAAAACATCACTGTCAAAGTGGACCTGCCAGGTGATACAAAGATTGAGCAGATGAAGTGTCGTTCATGCGGCGGTTCGTTGACCGCCGATAACATCAAGCTGGTCAACGGCGCGCCGATGGTCTCCTGCCCGTATTGCAATACTGTTTATCAACTGACCGAAGAACCCAAGTGGTAGATATTCTGTTATTAAAATTCCCGCAATGAATTTCCTAAAGGAGGTTGTGATGAAAAAACTCCGCCTGCTAGCTTCTTTCGTGCTCATTCTCTTAATGTTCACGATGGTCTCCAGTGTGGCCGCACAGTCATATTCCTTTAATCTGACCCAGGAAATCGTCAACGTATACTGGAACAGCGACGGGACGATGGCACTGGATTATATTTTTAGCTTCGTCAATGACCCGGGCGGCCATGTGATCGACTTTACCGATGTGGGCATGCCCAACGGGAATTTTGATTTGGGCAGCATCACGGCGGATATGGGCGGCCAGCTGGTGAACATCTCTTCTGATTTTCAGGGCGATGGACCCAATGGTTTCTCAGTGGATATGGGCGCCTATGCCATCCAGCCAGGGCAGGTGGGCAGCGTGCATGTCTTCGTGGGGCAGATCACACAGGTCCTCCAAAAAGATTCCGGCGAACCGGCAACTTATGCCAGTGGCGTGTTCGCACCCGCTTATTTCACCACAGCACATGGCAATTTGGACCTGACTGTGATATTCCACCTGCCGCCCGGCGTGCAGTCGCAGGAACCCCGTTACCATGCCACACAGGGCGGTTGGCCGTGCGCAGACCAGCCCTCAACCGCTTACGATGATCAAAACCGTATTACATACACCTGGCAGTGTTTCACCGCCAATGGCTCCACCAAGTACATGTTCGGTACTTCCTTCCCCAAACAGTATGTTCCAGCAGAAGCGATTTACACACCGCCCGCCTTTGATGTCAGCGGGCTAATCGCCTTTGTGGTGGCCAACTTTAGCAGCTTCTGCTGTTTTAACTTTTTCATCCTGATGTTCGTCGGCGCGCCGATCCTTGGCGCGATCAATGCAAAAAAACGCAAACTCGCATACCTGCCACCCAAGATCCTGATTGAAGGTCATGGTATCAAGCGCGGCCTCACGGCTGTTGAATCGGGCATTTTGATGGAACAGCCGCTCGACAAGGTAATGACCATGATCCTGTTCGGTGTGGTAAAGAAGAATGCTGCCACGGTCCTCACACGCGACCCGCTCAAACTCCAACCGGCAGACCCTCTGCCCGCCGACTTGCGGGATTACGAAAGTGATTTTCTGCAGGCCTTCGGTGAACCTGACCTGGCAGCCCGCCGCAAGAAATTGCAAGAGATGACCGTCAAACTGGTCAACAGCCTGTCCGATAAAATGAAAGGCTTCAGCCGCAAGGAAACGATCGCTTACTACCAGAGCATCATGGAGCGCGCCTGGCAGCAGATCGAAGCAGCCGGTACCCCCGAGGTCAAGAGCCAAATGTACGATGAATCCCTCGAATGGACCATGCTAGATAAGAATTATGATGAGCGCACCCGCCGCGTCTTCACTGGCCCGGTCTACGTCCCGATGTGGTGGGGGCGCTATGACCCCGGCTTCCATCCGGTCTCAACCGGTTCGACGCCTGCCGTGTCCATGCCGTCTTCCGGAGGACGATCACCCATCAGCCTGCCGGGCTCGGCTTTCGCGGCTTCGGTCGTCACCGGTGTCCAGGGTTTCTCCAGCCGGGTGCTCGGTGATGTGAAATCCTTCACTTCGGGCGTGACCAACCGTACCAACCCTGTCCCGATCGGGACGAGCAGTGGTGGTCGTTCGAGTGGCGGCGGGGGCCATTCATGTGCTTGCGCCTGCGCCGGTTGTGCCTGCGCCTGTGCCGGTGGTGGACGGTAGATTTCCAATTTACGATTGAAGATCACCGATTAATTTATAGGGTTCGAATGTTAAAAAAGTTCTTTATTAAAAGATCCACGATCAACAATCCTCAATCCGGGTTGTATCACTATCGCCGCCAAAACCTCGACGAGAAGAGCCGGATTCACCTCCGGCTCGACCCCGACGGTCACGGTACGTTGATCGTCAACGCCAACCGTATCCTGCACCTTAACCCGAC
>Ga0315290_10003307_pt1 | contig 11511 bp, 5 predicted proteins | sample YL17G12_0_MG_FD_203627 | JGI IMG/M metagenome (GOLD analysis project Ga0315290, IMG submission 203627) | Sediment microbial communities from Yellowstone Lake, YNP, Wyoming, USA - YL17G12_0 | ecosystem: Environmental > Aquatic > Freshwater > Lake > Sediment | place: USA: Wyoming | collected...
TGTCGGCCCAGAGGATCTTCACGCACCGACCAAACCGACCGCCGACATGGAAAACGACTCCCGACCCCCTCCACCATAGTGCGGAAGAATGACCTCGATTGGTGGAATGTTGGGCGCGCTGGGACCGGATAGACTGGACTAGGTGACGGTGGTTGTCGAATCTTGTACGATGAGAGGGGGATGCGGCGTGCAGGAGAGTGGCAAACGCGTCCAAGGACAGGCCCCCAATATGGAGGGGGTGGCGACCCGATGGCGACCGCAGAACAAGTGAAAGCACTTCTGAAGAGCTACTCCGAAGGGGACAGCGAGCATTTCTTGTCCGTTGCCCTCCAGATTGCCGCCCACGCCGCACGTACCGGGAAGGGTCGTCTGGGTCAAGAGCTTCGAGACCTCGTTGAGGACATCAAACGCCAACAGGCGGCAGGTAAAATCGGGGGGGCCGTCCCGATTGCCCGACCCAAGGGAGAGCTTGCCGGTCTACTCTCCGTAGTATTCCCGAAAACGCGGCTTGCGGAAATGGTGCTCGCCCCTGGCACTCGCGCACAGCTTGACCGTGTCATCCGCGAGTATCGAAACCAGGACAAGCTCCGAGGCCATGGACTATCGGCGAAGCGGAAGTTGCTTCTCGTCGGCCCACCGGGCTGCGGAAAGACAATGACAGCATCGGCCATGGCGGGTGAGCTGAAACTGCCATTGTTCTCTGTCCAGTTGCACGGGCTCATCACGAAGTACATGGGCGAGACGGCCGTCAAGCTACACATGATTTTTGAGGCAGCAAGACAGACGCGCGGGATCTACTTTTTCGACGAGTTCGATGCCATAGGGACTGATCGTGGTGTGAGGAACGACGTGGGAGAGATCCGACGGGTACTCAATTCATTTCTTCAATTCCTGGAGCAGGACGATTCAGACAGCCTGATACTGGCAGCAACGAATTATGAGGCGATGCTGGACGAGGCCCTGTTCCGGAGATTCGACGACGTTGTCCGATACATGCGCCCGACTCCTGACCAGGTGGACCAATTGGTTCGGAACCGACTTCAGAGTTACCTTGTGAGACGACCGAAGTGGGAGAAAGTACGTGAGGCCGCCCGTGGGCTGAGCCACGCGGAGATTGCACGCGCCTGCGACGATGCGGCGAAGGACTGCGTCCTTCGAGAGACCAAGCGGATCAATACGCGCCTGTTGCTCGCTGTGCTGGGTGAACGCCGTCGCACGGACAACACGACCGATTCAGTCCAGAACGGCGGTAACGCGTAAACCATGGCTGACCTCAGGCACCTATTCCCGCCCGACACAGGCGCTGTTGAGCACTACACGTACCCGCGCAAGGTCAGAGCACGAGAATTCAAGGTTCCGCCGCGCGATGACCGTGTTGGGCATGGAACTTCACTGGTTCGTCAGCTTTTCTCGGCGCAGCAGGAGGCTCAGGCTGCGGCTGAGGGGAAGCCGAAGGAGCAGCGGCCCAAAGGGATAGTCCTCGACTTTCGAAGTGACCCAGGGTTTAAGCTTTAGTTGCAGAGTCTAGAGATACGCCGAAGCGGTATCGAGCTCTGCAATTCGCGGATCGTGGACAAGACGATGCACGGCACAGTCTTTGTGCCTAAAGAGAAAGTGGGCATCTTTGTCGGGATGTTCGAGGCGTATGCCAAAGAGGACACAAAGCACGGTAAGCCGAAGAACAAGCATCTTGTCGAGAGCATCAGTGAAGTCCGGCTTGCAGCGCTGAAATCGTTTTGGACGGATATACTAGCTTTTCCGCAGGAGACGAACAGGCCTTTGTGGTGGGAAGTCTGGCTTCGGGAAGCGACCAATCCAAGTGACGGTTTCCATGACTTTCGCAGGCGGGCTAGGGCCCTTGGGATTGAAGTCAGTCTTCGCGAGATTCATTTCCCGGAAAGGCGGGTGCTGTTGGCTTGTTCAACCGTTGATCAATGGGTGGCGTTCGGGAACCTATTCGATATTCTGGCGGAGTTGAGGCTCGCAAAACCCCTTGCCGGCGAATTCCTTCGGCTTACCCCGAGAGACCAGGCGGAGTTCATTGCGGAAGCACGCTCTCGCATTCAGCCGCCGGGCGCAGATGCTCCTGCCGTCTGCCACCTGGATACCGGGGTGAATCGTGGACACCCGTTGCTGGAACTCGCTCTGGATGAGAATCACTTGCTCAAGTGCAGCCCGGAGTGGTCGGCAACCGATCTGGACGGGCACGGCACTGAAATGGCGGGACTCGCCCTGTACGGATGCCTCACGTCTTTGCTGATGAGCACGGAACCGGTGACACTTGAGCATCGGCTCGAGTCGGTGAAGATCCTGCCCGACCACGGACAGAACGATCCGAACCTGCACGGCGACGTCACGTCACAGGCAGTGTCCCTAATCGAAATAGCCGTACCGCAGCGGGAGAGGCGAGCGTTCTGCCTTACCGTGACGGCCGACGGTCGTGATGAAGGTTTTCCCTCCTCCTGGTCTGCGTCCCTGGATCAGACTTGCTCTGGGGCGAGCGAGGAAGGAACTCCCAGACGCCTCGTGTTCGTGTCGGCCGGCAACACACCAGCCGACGGGCGCCACGAGTATCCGCAGCACAATCACCTTTACGGCGTAGAAGACCCCTCGCAAGCGTGGAACGTGCTGACGGTTGGAGCATACACAGAGAAGGCCTTCATTCAAACGCCGGATCTCGTCGACTGGAGGCCAATTGCCCAGCCGGGACAGCTCAGCCCGTCAAGCCGTACGTCAATCGTGTGGCAGGATCGAAGCTGGCCGGCAAAACCGGACATTGTGATGGAGGGGGGTAATCAGGCAATCAATCCCTCGACCGGCCGACCCGATTACGTGGACGACTTGATGCTCCTTACCACTCGGGTAAGTCCTGAAGGCGCACTGCTCACGACCACCGGTGACACAAGTGCCGCCGTGGCCCTCGCCGCGCGCTACGCTGCAATAATCTGGGCGCATTACCCTGGCCTGTGGCCGGAGACAGTTCGCGCACTCCTGGTGCATTCGGCCCGCTGGAGTAGTGCAATGCTGGAGGAGTTTCCCTACAACAAGCGGGAGAACCGGCTGCGCTGCTATGGATTTGGGGTTCCCAATCTGCAGACGGCACTATGGAGCGCGTCCAATGCGGCAACGCTTGTTGTTCAGGATGCCCTTCAGCCGTTCGACAAGGTGGATCGGAAACTGAAGACGCGGGACATGCGCCTTCACCGTCTGCCTTGGCCCACCGGCGTGTTGCGGGATCTCGGTGACGTCAATGTGGAGATGCGAGTAACCCTATCGTACTTCATCGAACCGAGTCCCGGGTGTAGAGGATGGACTGAGAAATTTCGGTATCAATCCCACGGACTGCGGTTTGATGTGAAACGCCCAACTGAAACACTCACAGAATTTCATGAGCGAATCAGCAAGGCGGCCCGGGACGAAGACGGGGAACAGGCTCAATTCGGACGTGACGATCGACCCTGGGATATCGGCTGGCGACTTCGCCGCAAGGGTTCGATTCACTCGGACACTTGGAAGGGATCAGCAGCCGAGCTGGCCAGCTGCGGGGTGGTAGCAGTGTTCCCGGTCACCGGTTGGTGGAGAGAACGTCCCCATCTGGACCGTTGGAGCCGGCAGGCCCGGTACGCCCTCATCGTGACGATTGAGACGCCGAAGGCCGAGGTAGACCTGTACACACCCATCGCCACTCAAATCGGCGTGCCCGTCGTTTCCGAAATCGAGACGGGCCAGTAGTCAGCGATGCGCCGGGCGACGGGCTGGGTCGCTGGGGCATGGAGAGCGCACGGGAGCGGTGCTCCACTAGCCGCAGGGTGCGTGCTGGCTGTCAATGCCCCTGCTGCGCGGGCCCTTCGGATCGTAGCGTCCACCCCCATTCCCATGGACTGGGCGGGCGGATCGGCCGATAGTCCCAACGGGGTTGTGGGGGACTGCGCTCGGACCACTGCCGTCCATGCACGTTCTGCTCGGTTTACTGATTGTAGCGGCTGCGCCGGAGACGCCCGTCGAAGGGCGATTCCCCGACGCCACCGAGATATTTCATTGCGCGTTCGACGAGCCGTCGGACCGCGATTGCGACGGCTGGCCCGACCGCTGGACCCGACGCCGCGGGCCGGGATTCCCCCATTACGTCAAGATCTACGTCGATACCCTGCGCACGCCCGGCGGGCAGCGGGCCCTGCGGGTCGACCTGGACGGCGGCGGGGCCGTCGCCTACGGCCCGCCCGTCCCCGCCAGCGCGCTGTACGATTACGTCCTGGAGTGCCTGGTCCAAACCGAGGGGCTGCACTACGACTCCGTCGGGCTCTCGATCACCTTCCGGGACGAAAATCGGCAGGAGCTGGAGACCTTGACCTCGCGGCCGGTTCGCGACGCACCGGCGTGGAAGAAGCTGCGGCTCGGGCCCGTCTCGCCGCGCGACCCCAAGGTCAAAACGGCGATCGTCGGGCTGCACGTCCAGGGCACGGCGCGCTCTGACCTGAAAGGGACCGTCCTGTTCGGCGACGTCTGGCTGGGGCGGCTCCCCCGCATGACGCTGGCGACCGGCCGGGAAGCGAACCTGTTCACCGATCCGGGCCAGGTTGCGATCGACTGCCGCGTCTCCGGCCTGACCACGCCCGCGCCCACGGTCGAGTTCGAGCTTGTGGACGTGTCGGGCAAGCCGCTGGCGCGATCGGCCGTGCCGTTGCGCACGAAGGCGGCCCTGGAGAGCCGGGGTGAGTCCGGGGGATCGCCGTGGGGCGAGCCGGCCGGCCTGGTCGGCACGGCCCAATGGAGGCCCGCGGTGCCGGGGGTGGGTTTTTACCGGGTGCGGGCGGCGATGGCCGGCGACGAGGCGGTCGTGCACCGCCGCGAGCTGAGCCTGGTGGTGATCGAGCCGCGTCGCAGGCCGGCCGGCGGGGAATTCGGCTGGAGCCTGCCTCGCGGCGATCGGGTGCTGCCGCTGCCCCTGCTGGACCAGTGGATCGCGCAGGCCGGGGTCCACTGGATCAAGTACCCGCTCTGGTGGAGCCCGAACGCGCCGGAGGCGAAGGTGCGGGAAATCCTCGGATTGATCGAGCGGCTTTCGGTTCACGGGATCGAGACGGTGGGGATGCTCGAGCCGCTTTCCGAGGACTTGCCGGGCGGGCCTCCGTCGGGCCCGCCCCCCTCGGTTGCCGAGTTGTTCAGCCCGGGACGCGAGGCCTGGGGCCCGTCGCTGGAGGCCACGATGCTCCGGCTGGGAGGGACGATCCGGTGGTGGCAGCTCGGCTCGGACCGCGACGCGAGCTTCGTGGGCTATCCGCGGCTGGCCGAGAAGATCGCCGAGATCAAGGCCGAGATGGACCGGGTGAGCTACGACGCGAACCTGGGCCTGGGCTGGAGCCGGACGGCGCCCGTGCCGGAGGCGTCCGGGGTGAAGACCCCGTGGCGCTTCCTGGCGATGGGAGCCGACCCGCCGCGGACCCCCGACGAGCCCTCGCCCGGCCTTCAAGCCCCGAAGCAACCCGACGCGGGTCGCCGGGAGGTGGGTCGCTCGGAGGTGGGCCGCTGGGTGGTCGTCGAGCCGCTGCCCCGGGCCGGCCACACGCCCTCCGACCGGGCCGTCGACCTGGTCCAGCGCATGGTGGGCGCGAAGATCGCCGGGGCGGAGGGCATCTTCGTCGCCGACCCGTTCGGCGACGAGCGCGGATTGATCCACGACGACGGGAGCCCGGGCGAGTTGTTCCTCCCCTGGCGCACGGCCGCCCTGATGCTGGGAGGCTCGGAGCCGTTAGGCGAGCTGGCGCTTCCGGGCGGCAGCGCCAACCGGGTGTTCGCCCGGCCCGGCGACGCGGTGATGATCGTCTGGAGCCCCAAGCCCGTTGAAGAGCCCCTCGGGCCGGGCCAGGACGTGCGACACTTCGATCTCTGGGGCCGAAGCCGGGAAGTCAAGGCTCGCGACGACGGCCTTCGGATCGAGGTGGGGCCCGAGCCGACGTTCGTCACCGGGCTCAACGGCCAGGTGACCCGGTGGCAGGTCGGGCTGAGGCTGCTCACCGACCGGATGCCCAGCGTGCCGGGCCAGCGGCACCGCAACGGCGTCGACTTCACGAACAGCTTCCTGCAAGGCGTGGAAGGGACGTTGTCGCTCGTGGCGCCGGAGGGCTGGAGCGTCCAGCCCCAGCGGGTCAACTTCCGTCTGGCCGCCGGCGAAACGGCGCACCAGCCCATCGAGATCGTCCTGGCGGGCAGCGCCACCAGCGCTCTGCAGGTGCTGCGGGCCGATTTCGAGGTCCTCGCGGAGCGCACCTGCCGTTTCAGCGTGTATCGGCCGATTCACGTCGGGCTGGGCGACGTCCGGATCGAAGTGGCGTCCCAGCTCAACGGCGACGGCGCGCTCGAGGTGCAGCAGCGCCTGGTCAACGAGACCAAGGGCCCGATCCGCTTCCGCTGCTCCCTGTACGTGCCCGAGCGCCGCCTGCTGGGCACGCAGGCGATCGTCCCGGGCCGGGGCTTTGACCTGAAGACGTATCGCCTTCCCGACGGGAAGGCGCTCGTGGGCCAGACCCTGTTGCTGGAGGCCAAGGAAGTGGGCGGCCTGCGGGTGCTCAGCTACCGGTTCCGGGCCGAACCGTAAGTTCCCCTTGCCCCCCGAGGGGGACAGTCCCCGCCGGTTATTCGCCTTGGTGCATCGCCCCGCATGCGGAACTTCTGAGCTAGACTTGATTTGGGGCGCCAGTCGCCCGCCCCGACGCCGTCGTGGACATCTCCCCCGTGATGACTGATCCGGCCTTGACGCTCGATCGATTGCTGGCCCGGGCCCGGCAGCTTTACACCCTGCCCACCGTGGCCATGAAGGTGCTGGAGCTGACCAGCAACCCGGAAGTCGACGCGCACGCGCTGAAGGAGTGCATCGAGAACGACCCGGCCCTGACCGGCAAGGTCCTTCGCGTGGTCAACAGCTCCCTGTTCGGCCTCGCCCGGGAGGTCTCCGATCTGAACCAGGCCCTGGCCCTGCTGGGCAGCAAACCGCTGAAGCTGCTGGTCCTGGGATTCAGCCTTCCCTCCGGGCTGTTCGGCGGCGTGGCGGCCCAGACCCTCGGCTGGTACTGGCGCCACGCGCTGACGAAGGCCGTGGCCGCGCGCGAGATCAGCGAGCGGGCCTGGAGTCAACTGGGCGACGAGGCGTTCATCGCGGGCCTGCTCCAGGACCTGGGCATGCTGCTGTTGATCCAGGAGCTGGGCGCACCGTACGTCCACTTTGTGGAGAAGGTCGTGGCCCAGGGCGCCGACCTGAGGGGCGCGGAGACCGAAGTCCTCGGCTTCGACCATACGGCGCTCACGGCGCGCCTGTTGGGCTCGTGGGGCCTGCCCGACGCGCTGGTCGAGGCCGTCGAGTGGAAGGCCGACCGCTCCGCGACCGCCTCCCCGCCGGCGCACCGCCGGCTGGCACAGATCGTCGATCTGGCCGAGCTGGTCGCCAGGCTGGTGGCCGACCGCCACGCCGACGTGCTCGGTCCGCTGCTGGCGGCCGGGCGCCGCGATCACGACCTGTCAGACGAGCAGGTCCAGGCGCTCTTGGCCACGTTGGAGGACAAGGTGGGCCAGTTGGCCGACGTCCTCTCCTTGAAGCTGCCGGGGGGATGGGACTACCACGAGGTGGTGGACCGGGCCTACGCCCAACTGGCCGAGGTGGCGGCTGCCGCGGCGGCGGAATTGGCTTCCGGCGGCCCTACCAGGTCCGGCGCGGCCTGCGACGTGGCGGCCTTGGCCGAGGAGGCCCGGACCCTGTCGGCGGCCCTGACAAGGTTCTCCCGCCGATCGGCGGAATCGACCGCATCGCCACGTGGCCAGCGATCTTCACCGGCCGCGGCCGTCCTGGAATCGACCCAGGCGGTGGGCCTGGAGGCCGCCGGCGTTTCACACGCCACGGCGTGCGAGGCCGACCCGGCGCTGCCGGTCCAACTGACCGCCTCGGTAGCCGCGTGTCGCCAGGCTCGATGCCCCTTGAGCCTCCTGCTGTTCGAGCTCGGCCCGATCGAACGCCTGGTCATGACGTTCGGATTCGAGGGCTTTCAGGACCTCCGGCGCATGGCCGAAGACGCCTGCTGGGCGCTGGATCACTCCCACGCCGTTTGCCTGCCCTATGGCGAGGCCGGCTTCGCCCTGGTCTTGCCCGACTGCGATCGCCAGCTCGCCGTGCGGCTTGGCAATGAGCTGATCCATCGGGTGCGTGAGGCCGTGTCGGGGCGAGGCTCGTCGCCTCTGCCCACTCCCGGGTTGAGCGTCGGCGCCACCACGGTCTCGTTGCCGCCGAAGAACTTCCCCGCCCGCGACCTGCTCCTAAGCGCCGATCGCTGCCTCTATGGGTCTCGATCCTCCGGTGGTGGGGTCGTCAAGAGCAGCGAAATTTACTAAGGATGTAGATGGACTGGTGCAAGACGCGGGTCCGTAAGCCCAAGTGACCGACCGAGCGCCCCATCTTTTGATGCATAAAGATACCCCCCACCTTTACGGCACCTCCCCCGCGCTGCCACCCATCTTGGTTGCCCCAGAGGGAGGGTCTTACCATGCCGACGTGGCGGACCCTGAGGAGGTCCACCCTCGGCCACGGATCGTGCTCCCGGCAGTGCTCCTCGTGGCAACGTGCGCATCGACCTTCTGGGCCGGGGCCACGAATTGGCTCCCCTTCATGTACATGGACAGCTTTGATCGGGCGGGTGAGATCCTGTGGCATCGCTGGCAGCAGGGCCTGGCCTACATGGTGGCCGTGCTGGCCGTCCTGGGGAGTCACGAGATGGGCCATTTCCTGGTGGCGATGCGCTATCGGATCCCCGTGAGCCTTCCCTATTTCCTGCCGGTCCCTTTCCATCCCCTGGGCACGCTGGGAGCGGTCATCGGGATGCAAGGAGGCATGCGGGCCAATCGCCGGCAATTGTTCGACCTGGGGCTGGCCGGACCGCTGGCGGGGCTGGTGGTGGCGCTGCCGATCCTCTGGATCGGCTTCCAGCAGTACGATCCGCAGGCCACGTCGCGCGACAGCCTTCAGCTCCCCAGCCCGCTCTTGTTCCAGATCGTGCTCCGGTTGGCGCACCCCGAGTACCCCCCCGGGAGCTTCGCCCACCTAAGCGCCGTCAATCCCTTCCTGGCCGCTGGCTGGGCGGCGATGCTGGTCACCGGACTGAACATGCTGCCGGTCAGCCAGCTCGATGGCGGCCACGTGGCACACGCGCTTCTGGGTCGGCGATCGGTGTGGCTCGCCCGGGGCATGTTGGTGGGCTCCATCCTCTTTATCCTCGTCACCGACCAATACAACTGGGCGCTGATGGTCATCCTCGTCACCCTGATTGGGGTGGACCATCCCCCCACTGCCGATGACCAGGTCCGCCTGGGATGGCCTCGTCGGCTGGTGGGTTGGGCCTCGCTGGCGATCCCCATTCTATGCCTCCCCTCAATGCACCTCGCCTGAGCCACTTGGAAGTGCTGCCCCGGGTTTGGTAGATTGCAGCTTTCATGCTCTCAGGATTGAAACGATGAGCAACGACCCCGCCGTACCCCCCCCGCCGCCGGATGCCACGGGCGAGCAGCTCTCGCCCGGCTCGCCTGACGCTCCCCAAGAGCAGCAGCCGACTGATTCGCCAGACCGGGCCAACGGGCCGGACTTCCCGGATCAGCCGGACTCCCCGGACCAGCCCGACGCAGAGACCGCGGCGCCGCGTCGACGGATCCTGATCGGCTCCCAACGCGACCCCGTGGCTTACCGGCCCAAGCCCAAGCGGGACTGGGTGTCCTTCCGAACGCAGGACCCAAAGAAAGGGGGGAAAGGTGCTGCCGAGGGCGGTGCTGTGCCCAAGCAGATGCGTCCTGGCGAGCCGACCCCTTCTGCAGAGACCGTCCCTCCAAGGGGCGTCCCGCCGAAGCCGGCCACGCCGTCCTTGCCGGGCCCGCTCGCGGAGAGAGCACCCTCGGGGGATGCCACTCCGGTTGTGGCAGCCTCCTTGGAGCCGGGCTTGCCGGCGGATCTCTCGGCGCGGCCCTCGGTTACCCCGCCGGTCCAGGCGACACCTGCCGCTTTAGTCCAGCCGATGGTTGCTGCTTTGGCCCAGCCGACGTCTGCCGCGCCAGTCCAGGCGACGGTTGCCGCTTCGTTCCAGCCGTTGGCGCCCCCCCTGGCGGCGCAGGCGCCCCCGCCCTCGGCCGTCGACGTGCCGACGGAGGGTGGCCGAGAGCCACAGCCCGAGGGGAGAGACTCTCGCCGGGGTCCTCGCCGGGGCCGCTCGCCCAAGAAGCCCGCCCGCCGCACGGTGGACCTGGGGGAGCCGGTTCCGCCCAGGAGCTTCCCTCGGCCGAGCATCCGCGATCGCCTGTCGCCGGAGTTGGAGGCGGAGTTCCAGGCCGCGCTGGCCGACGTTCCGATCGAGGACTTGATGATCTCGAACGACACGCTGACCAGTCTGCCGGCCCTGGAGCCGGAGTCCCGCCACGTGGGTCGGGTGATTGCCGTGCGGCGCGACGACGTGTTCGTGGCCCTGGGGGGTCGGGAGCAGGGGATCCTGTCGCTTAGGCTTTTCCAGGAGCCGCCCCAGCCGGAGGCGACCTTCGAGGTCATCGTCGCCCGGTTCAACTCCGAGGACGGACTGTACGAGCTGAACCTCCCCAACGTGGCCGCTTCGGTGGGCGACTGGTCGGAGGTGTTCGAGGGGATGCTGGTCGAGGCCCACGTCACCGGGCACAACACCGGCGGCCTGGAGTGCGAGGTGAGCCGGCTCCGCGGCTTCATCCCGATCAGCCAGGTGTCGCTCTATCGCGTCGAGAGCCTGGAGGAGTACGTCGACCAGAGGCTCACCTGCCTGGTGACCGAGGCCGACCCCGCCCGGAAGAACCTCGTGCTCAGCCGCCGCGCCGTCCTGGAGCGCGAGCAGGAGGAGGCCCGCAAGACGCTTCTGGAGTCGCTCGCTCCAGGGCAGATTCGCGAGGGGGTGGTGCGCAAGCTTATGGACTTCGGGGCGTTCGTCGACCTGGGCGGCGGCGTGGACGGCTTGATCCACGTCAGCCAGTTGGGCTGGGGGCGGGTCAGGCATCCCGGCGAAGTGCTCCAGGAAGGCCAGCGCGTGATGGTCCGGATCGACAAGGTGAACCCCGACTCCGGCCGCATCAGCCTGGGGTACCGCGAGCTGGTCGAGGAGAATCCCTGGACCCGGGCCGATGGGAAGTACCTGCCCAACTCCCCCCAGCGCGGGCGCGTGGTCAAGATCATGGAGTTCGGGGCGTTCGTCGAGCTGGAGCCGGGCGTGGAGGGCCTGGTGCACATCTCGGAGCTTTCGCACCGGCGCGTGGCCCGGGTGACGGACGTGGTCAAGGAGGGGGACGAAATCGACGTGATGGTCCTCTCGGTCGAATCGGCCAACCGGCGGATCAGCCTGTCGATGAAGAACCTGCTGGCGCCTCCGGAGCCGGAGCCGCCGCCTCCGGGCGCCAAGGGCGCCCGGGCGGAGCCCGCCCCGCCGGCGAAGCCCAGGAAACAGCCTCCGGCCAGGCCGCTGACCGGCGGCC
>Ga0315290_10003310_pt1 | contig 11504 bp, 9 predicted proteins | sample YL17G12_0_MG_FD_203627 | JGI IMG/M metagenome (GOLD analysis project Ga0315290, IMG submission 203627) | Sediment microbial communities from Yellowstone Lake, YNP, Wyoming, USA - YL17G12_0 | ecosystem: Environmental > Aquatic > Freshwater > Lake > Sediment | place: USA: Wyoming | collected...
CGACGTCGAGCGAAGCCAGGCGCCCGGTGTCGGCAATCATTTCCATGCAAAGCTGGGCTTCGCGGTAGGTTGGCCCGCCACGCACGGTGGTGCCGACGCCGGGAGCGATGTCGGGGTCGAGAAAGTCGACGTCAAGACTGACGTGCAAATGGGTGTTGGGGTCCAGCAGCGCCAGCGCGAGTTCCATGGTGTGGCGCATGCCCATCTCGTCGATGTAGCGCATGTCGAACACTTCGATGCCGATGTCGTGCACCAGGCGTTTTTCCCCGGCATCCACGCTGCGGATGCCGATCTGGCGAATGTCTTTGGGGTTGAGCGCCGGCACATGGCCACCGATCTCGACCAGTTCCCGGGGGCCATGGCCGCACAGGCAGGCCACCGGCATGCCGTGGATGTCGCCGCTGGGCGTGAGCGTCGCGGTGTTGAAGTCGGCATGGGCGTCGAACCACAACACACGCAATTTCCTGCCCTGGTCGCGGCAATGGCGCGCCACCGCGCTGATCGATCCTATGGCCAGGCAGTGGTCGCCACCGAGCACGATCGGCAGTCGCGCGGCAGAAAGTTCCGCGTGCATGGCGTCATGCAGCAAGCGGTTCCATTGCACCACTTGAGGCAGATGACGAAAGCCGTTCACCGCAGCCTGCCAGGGGTTGGCGGGTCCGGCCAGATTGCCGCAGTCCTTCACCTCGACGCCAAACCGCGCCACCGCCCCTGCGATACCGGCGACGCGCAGCGCCTCCGGCCCCATGCGCGCGCCCATGGTGCCCGCGCCGATGTCGGTGGGAACACCAATCAGACTGACGCCGCCTGCAGCGACCTGTAGTGGCGAGGCGATGCCCATCAGGCCAAGGCCATTTCTTCCGCGCTGGACGCCGCCGCGGCAGCGACAGGGTCCCGGACAGCAGCGTGCGCCAGCGGGCGAATCAAGCCAAACAGGTCCTTGGGGTCGGCCAGGTCCGGGATCAGGGCCAGCTTCTGGCCAATGCCAAAACGCCTGGCGCAATCGCGCATGAAGCGCAACGCAGAATAATCTTCCAGCGCGAAACCAACCGAGTCGAACACCGTAACCTGTTCCCGCGCGGCGCGTCCCGGAGATTGACCCTGCAGCACTTGCCACATTTCGGTCACGGCGAAGTCCGCGCCCATCTGCTGCAGGTCGCCTTCAATACGGGTTTGGGGCTCGTACTCCACGAACACGCTGGCGCCGCGCAACACGTCGGGGTGCAACTCGGTCTTGCCGGGACAGTCACCGCCGACGCCGTTGATATGCATTCCAGGCTCGATCATGTCGGGCGTGATGATGGTGGCGTTGGTTTTGTCGGCGGTCACGGTGGTCACTATATCGGCTCCGCGCACCGCCTCGGCAATGCTGGCGCAGCGTACCAGGCGCACTCCCGTGTGCTGCAGGTTGGCTATCAGCTTGGCGGTGGCTTGCCGGTCGCTGTCGAACAGGCGAATTTCCCGGATCCCCAGCAAGTGGTGAAACGCCAGTGCCTGGAACTCGCTTTGCGCGCCGTTGCCGATCAGGGCCATGCACACGCTGTCCGGCCGGGCCAGCGCCCGCGCCGCGACGGCGGACATGGCCGCGGTGCGAATGGCCGTCGTCAGCGTCAATTCGCTCAACAGCAGAGGCACGCCGGTGTCGACGTTGGCCAACGCGCCGAAGGCCATCACGGTGGGCAAACCCAAGCGGTTGTTCGAGGGGTGGCCGTTCACGTACTTGAAGGCGTAGGTTCTTGCATCTGCGATCGGCATCAGTTCGATCACGCCAATCTCGGAATGACTGGCAACGCGCGCATTCTTGTCGAAGTCCTGCCAGCGCAGATAGTCGGCGTGGATGTAATCAGCCATGCCACGCAGGGATTCGGCGATGCCTTGGCGGCGGACGATGGTGGCGACATCCCGGGCGCTCAGGAACTCGGTCTCGATCGAAGAAAAATGTTTCATGGCGCCGGCCTCCAATGGAATACCTGGAGTGTCCTTGCCTGTGCAGGCAATGTAAATCGTCAGTACGGCAAGCTTTTCGGCAGAAATGTATCATTGCGCCAACATTTAATGCGATAATGACACAATGGATGCCACCGATCACCAACTTCTTTCGCTTCTGCGGAAAGACGCGCGAACGAGTGTTGCCCATCTGGCCAGGAAGCTGGGTGTATCCCGTGGCACCGTCAGCAACCGCATCGCCAAGCTGGAGGACGCCGGCGTCATCGTGGGATATACGGTGCGGCTGCGCCCCGACGCGCAGCCCAACGAGATCAAGGCCTGGATGGGTGTCGCGGTGGAAGGCAATGAAACGCGCGCAGTGATTGCGAGCCTGCTGGGTGAACCAGGGGTAGCGACATTGCACGACACCAATGGCCGCTGGGACCTGCTGGCGGAGTTGCGGGCGGCCAATCTGTCGGAGTTGTCCCAGGTGCTGGAGCGCATACGGCTGGTGCGCGGCATCAGCAGCACCGAGACCAGCATCCATCTGGAAACCTACCGCTTGTCATGAACGGACGGGATGTCCGAACGGCCACCGACGACTCGCACCGATGCAGCGCTACTCCTTTCTGACGCTCGCCCGCAATGCGCTTTCCTATCACGAGGGTTGGCAACGCGTGTGGCGCAGCCCGCCGCTCAAACCCGCTTACGACATCGTGATCGTCGGCGCCGGCGGGCATGGGTTGTCGACCGCCTATCACCTTGCCAAGGAGCATGCGGTGACCAACGTGGCGGTCATCGAGAAGGGTTGGCTCGGCGGCGGAAACACGGCGCGCAACACCCATACGATCCGGGCGAACTATCTGCGCGACGTCAGCATCCGCTTCCACGACGCCTCGCTGCGCCTGTACGAGAACATGACGCGCGAGCTGAACTACAACATCCTGTTCAGCCAGCGCAGCATGGTGGATCTCGTGCAGAGCTCGTCCAAGCTCCGCGATCTTAGGCGGCGATCCATGGCGATGGCGCTGCACGGGCCGACGTACAACATCGTCGACGTCGATGAAGTGCGGCGCCTCATTCCCGCCATGGGCGACCTCGAGGATGTACGGTTGCCGCCGCTCGCCGGGGTCGTGCATCCGGAAGCGGCCATGGCGCGGCATGATGCGGTGGCCTGGTCGTACGCGCGCGCCGCCGATTCGCGCGGCATCGAGATCCACCAGCAGACCGAGGTCACGGGCTTCCTTCGAGGCCCGGACGGTCGCGTTGCCGGAGTCAACACCACCCGTGGCGCGATCCGCGCCAACAAGGTCGCGCTCGCGACCGCCGGCAACACCAGTCATGTCGCCGCGCTGGCCGGTCTCAAGCTGCCGCTGGTGACGCGCAATCTGCAGGCGTTCGTCTCGGAGCCGATCAAGCCGGTCATCGACGTGATCGCGAATTTTCCCGACGTCGGGCTCTATGTCATGCAGTCGGACAAGGGTGAACTCGTCATCGGTGGCGGCACGGACCCGATCCCCTCCTATCGCCAGGGCTGCCACTTCCAGACCTTCGAGGACACGGTCGCCTCGCTGCTCGAGCTCTTCCCCCGATTCAAGAGCCTCAAGATGCTGCGCCAGTGGGGCGGCGCGGTCGAGTTCGCCTACGATGCAAGCCCGATCATTTCGCCGACACCCATCGGCGGCCTGTACGTCAGCACCGGCTGGTATGGCGGTTTCAAAGCCATTCCCGTCGGCGGGCTCACGTATGCGCATCTGCTGGCCACCGGCGCGCCGCATCCGCTGGCCGAGGCCTTTCTGCTCGACCGGTTCGCGGGGCTCAAGTTCCTGCTCGAAGCCGGTACCGTTGCCCAACGATAGCTCTCATCCCGATGCTGCTCATATCGTGCCCGTGGTGCGGCTCAAGACCCGAAACCGAGTTTGTCTGCACCGGCGAGGTACTCCCGGAGAGGCCCGCGGACCCGAACGCGATGAGCGATGCCGAATGGGTGGACTACGTGGTCATGCGGCGCAACCTGCGCGGTATGCACGACGAGCGCTGGTGGCACGTTCGCGGTTGCGGTAGCTGGCTCGCGCTGCGCCGCGATACGGTCACCCATCACATCAGGCCGGCCGACGGCACCGAAGGAAATAACGGATGAGCGCCGCCGGGCCGCCCCAAGGCGCGAATTGCTCCCCCTCGGGGGGCAGCGCAGCGGCGGCAGCCGCAAGCGTGGGGGTACACCAATGAGTCAGCCGGCGCGACTCCCCACGGGCGGCGAGATCGATCGCGCGCGCCCGCGGGAGTTCCGCTTCGACGGCCGGCCGCTGACGGGGTTTGCCGGAGACACGGTGGCCTCCGCGCTCATCGCCAACGGCGTGCATCTGACGGGTCGCAGCTTCAAATTGCATCGGCCTCGCGGCATTGTCGGCGCAGGGTACGAGGATTCCGGCGCGCTGGTGCATCGGGTGCGGCCGCAGCCGGCGACCAATCTCCTGGCAACCGTGCTGCCCCTCGAGTCCGGCATGGAACTGACGAGCGTCAACGCCTGGCCAAGCGCGGCCTTCGATGTGGGCGCGATGACGCAATGGTTTTCGGCGCTGCTTCCCGCCGGTTTCTACTACAAGACCTTCATGCGGCCCGGCTGGCACTGGTTCGAACCGGCGGTGCGCAAGCTCGCCGGCCTTGGCCGGGTTCCCGAGCGCGATTCCTGGCAACCCGTGACGGAAAGCCGTTACGGACATTGCGATGTGCTGATCGCCGGCGGCGGTCCGGCGGGCCTGACTGCTGCGCTGATCGCCGGGCGGGCGGGGGCACGCGTGATCCTCGTCGACGACGGCCTGACGTTCGGCGGGCGGCTGGTCGGCGACGGCGCGTTGCGGGACGAACAGCCGGCAGCCCATTGGGTGGCCGGCGTTGTTGCCGAGCTCCTGGCAACGTCGAATGTGCGCGTGCTGCAGCGTTCGACGGTGTGGGGCTATCACGAGCACAACTATCTGACCGTCGTCGAGCGGGCGCCGCGAGACGCCCCGGATCTCGATTTCCGCAATTGGAAGATCCGCGCGAAGCAAGTGATCATCGCTGCCGGCGCGTTCGAGCGCCCGATCCCGTTCGCCGACAACGACCGGCCCGGCATCATGCTGGCCTCTGCCGTGCGCACCTATCTCAATCGCTTCGCGGTGTTGCCGGGCCGCACCGCGGTCGTGTTCACCAACACGGACTCCGGTCACGCGGCCGCCCACGATCTCGCCGCCGCCGGCGCGTCGGTCACCCTCGTCGATGCGCGCGCCGACCCAGGCCAGGGCCTCCTCGACGCGGCGAGCGCACGCGGCATCGTCTGCCACGTCGGAGCGCAGGTGCGCAAAGCCCGCGGTGCGCGGCACGTCTCGGCCGTCGATATCGTCGATCGCCACGGTCAATCGATGCGCCATGCCTGCGATCTGGTCGCGACCTCCGGCGGATGGAACCCCGCCATCCATCTCGCCACGCACAACCGCGAGTCACGCATCTCGTGGAGCGAGACGCTGGGCAGTTTCGTGGCGGAGCCGACCCATGGCAGCTTTCGGCTCGCAGGCGCCGCGAACGGTCATCTGGGCGCGATGGAATGTCTGCAAGAGGGCGCACGCGCCGGCCGTGCAGCCATCGAAGCTCTCGGCCGCAGCGCACCGCTGATCGATCTGCCGGCGATGCGCGACGAGCCCACGGGCGTCGGGCGTCCGGTCTGGGCCGTGCCCCCCCGCTCGAAGCGCGAGAAGGTGTTCATCGATTTTTCGGGCGACGTTACGACCGCGGATCTCGGCCTCGCCGTTCGCGAAGGCTTCGACTCCATCGAGCTCGTCAAGCGCTACACGACGGCGGGCATGGGGGTCGACCAGGGCAAGACGGGCAATGTCAACGTCATCGGCATCGTCGGCGGCCTGACGAATGCGGCCCCCGCAGCCATCGGCACGACGACCTTCCGGCCTCCGTTCGTGCCGGTCGAGTTCGGTGCAATCGCCGGCGCACGTTCCGGCGCGCGGCTCTATCCGTGGCGCCACACGCCGCTCACGGAATGGCATCTGGCGAACGGCGCGGTGATGGTCGAGGCGGGACTGCGGTGGCAGCGGCCGGGCTATTACCCGCGGGCGGGCGAAGGCTGGCTCGATGCGGCGACCCGCGAGGCCCGCACCGTGCGCGAATCGGTCGGCGTCTACGATGGCACGCCTCTGGGCAAGTTCCAGCTCAAGGGGCCGGGCGTGCCGGCGCTGCTCGATCTCCTTTACGTCAACGATTTCGCGGCTCTGAAACCGGGCCGCGGCAAGTACGGCGTGATGCTGACCGACGATGGATTGATCCTCGACGACGGCGTCACTTTTCGCCTGGATGCCGCACGCTGGCTCCTGCACTCGTCGACGGGGGCCGCCGATCGCGTCCATCAGCACATTGCGATGATCCTCAATGTCCATCGCCAGGATCTCGACGTGTCGGTCATTCCGGTGACATCGGGCTGGGCCAACGCGACGATCTGCGGCCCGAGGGCGCGCGACCTGCTGCGCGTTCTCGAGCCGGATTTCGAGGTGGATGGCGGGGTCTTCCCGTTCATGGCGGTCCGCGAGGGCAGAGTCGGCGGCCTGCCGGCGCGCGTGTTTCGGGTGAGCTGGACGGGAGAACTCAGCTACGAGATCAATACCCCGCCACGCCACGCCTCGGCCATGTGGGGGAAAATCATGGCGGCAGGCGCCCGGTTCGGCATCGCGCCGGTCGGCTCGGAAGCCAGCCACATTCTCAGAGTGGAGGCCGGCTACATTTCCACCGGGCATGAGGTCGACGGCACGTCGGACGTGCACGATCTCGGGCTTGGTGCCATGGTGTCGAAGACCAAGGCCGACTTCATCGGCAAGCGTTCGATGGAGTTGCGCCGTCGTCTCGATCCGGTCCGGCCGGAGCTCGTCGGCCTGCTGCCGGTCGATCCCGCCTGCATCGTCCCCGAGGGAGCGCCGATCACGCCGCGCGGCGCACCCGCCGATCAGGAAGGCTTCGTCTCCGCATGCGTCGCAAGCGTGGCGCGAAACCGAAGCGTTGCACTCGGGCTCTTGCGCAACGGCCGCGCACGCGTCGGCGAAACTGTCCAGGCGCGGGTGCATGGCAGGATCATTCCCCTGGAGGTCGTCGCTCCGGTGTTCCACGACGCCGACCGCAGCCGGGTGAAGGCATGACCGGGAAGCGCTATGACGTCGCGCTGCGGCGGCTCGCGCCCCGCGCACGCTTTGAAGCCTGCGGAAAGCCCGAGGACCTTGCCGCCGCCCTCCACGCGGCAGGCCTGCCCGTTCCCGAGCGCCACAACTCGTCGATCGATGGCGAGGGGCAAGTCCGCATCGACTGGCTCGGTCCGCGACGCTTCGTGGTCGACGCACCGCTTGAACAGGAGGAAGCGGTAGGCAGTGCCCTCGCGGCGGCGTTCGCCGGATTTGCCAGCGCCGACGTGGTGTGCGTGTCGGACATGGTGGTGACTTTCGAAATCGCCGGAGCCGGCGCAGCCGACGTCCTTGCGCAGGGGACGCCGCTCGATATCAGTTCCGCGGCCTTTGCACCGGCGAGCGCCACGGGAACGGAGCTGTGGGGTGTGGCCGTCGTCGTCGAACGACCGATTGCCGACCCGGCGAGCTTGCGGGTCACGGTCGAGCGGTCCTGCGCCGGATATGTCGAAGGATGGCTCAGGACGGCGGCAGGCCTGGGCTCGGATCTCAAGCCCGGGGTGATGCTTGCTCAGCCGCGCAGATAGTCGCGCAGCGCTGCGGCGGCGGCGCGCATTTCCGGCTCGAGGCCTATCGTGACGCGAACCATGTTGCGATAGTCGGGCGAAGCGAACATGCGCGCGACGATGCCGCGCTCGAACAAGTGCCGGTAGGCGTCCTGTGCCGGCCGCGAAGGTTCGTCGAAGCGTATCAGCACGAAATTGGCCTGACTCGGGTAGACATGAAGGCCGAGGTCGGTCAGCTCGCGCGTAAACCAGCGCAGCACATCGCGGTTGTGGGCGAACACGCGTTCCCTGTGCGTCCGGTCGCCTACCGCCGCGATGCCGGCGGCAATGGCCGGCGCGCTCACCGGGAAGGTCATGCTGAGTCGCCGCATCACGTCCACGACCGCAGGCGGACCGTAGAGCCAGCCCAGGCGCATGCCGGCGAGCCCGAAGATTTTCGAGAAAGTGCGGGTCATCACCACGTTCTCTCCATCGTCGACCAGCGCCATGGGCAGCTCGTAGTCCGCCGCCGTCACGTACTCGGCATAGGCCGAATCGAGGACGAGCAACACGTTGCCCGGCAGGCCGGCGTGCAGCCGACGGATCTCCTGTCCGCCCAGAAACGTGCCCGTGGGATTGTCCGGGTTCGCCAACATCACCATTCGCGTCCGGGGCGTGACACAGGAGAGCATGGCGTCGACCGACGCGCGAAAGTCGGCGTCCGGCGCCGCCACCGGCTTTGCCGCCATCGCATGCGCATAGTTCGGAAATTTCAGATAGCCATGAACACAATGAATCAGCTCGTCGCCCGGATCCAGATATGCCCGCGCCAATCGTCCCAGCAGTTCGTCGGAGCCATGGCCGCACACGATGCGCTGCGGATCGAGGTCAAACGCAGCGCCGATCGCTTCCGCCAGGCTGGCCCCGCCTTCTTCCGGATAGCGCTCGATGGAGTCGAGCGCCGCACGCGCTGCCGCAAGAGCCTTCGGACTCGGCCCTAACGCGCTCTCGTTCGAGTGGAGATACACCCGGGCTGCGGCCCCATCGCCCGCGGGAGTCGCCATCATGTGCGGCTTGATGTTGAGGATGCCGTTGCGCGGCTTCAGCACGATCTCTCCTGTCCTTTTTTGCGGCCCGCAATGCGCCCCCGCGTGGCTGGCGCCGGATGCCTGGCAGCCCGCCGGGAGCGGCATCCCGCGGCGGGCCTTGACATGCGCTCGAGCTTACGCCGAGAATGCGACTGTACGCAACCGCGTAATAGCGTTTCGCTCTGGCGTACAAGGATGCGGAGACCATGGCGGGCCGGGAACGCAAGACGACGGTGCAGTCGCTCCAGCGGGGGCTCGAGATCCTGGTGGCGGTCGCGCAGGCCGATCGCCCCCTGGGAATCACCGAACTCAGCCGCCGGTTCGGGCTCGCCAAGGGTTCGATTTCCCGGCTGGTCGCGACTCTGGTGCAGCAGTCGTTTCTGACCCGGGATCCGGAGACGGCCAAGTACCGGCTCAGCATGAAGGTCTGGGAACTCGGCAACGGAGCGGTATCGCGTCTGGACGTTCGCGACCTCGCGCGGCCCGTGATGGACGCATTGAATGCCGCGACGCAGGAGACCGTGCACCTGACCGTGCTCACCGAGGGAGACGAAATGGTTTTTCTCGACAAGCTGGACTCGACCCGGGCGGTGCGCCCGAACGTCGAGGTGGGCGCGCTCCTCCCTGCTTATTGCGTGGCCAACGGCAAGGCGATGTTGGCCTTCCTGCCGAAAGCGCGGGTGGACAGGGTGTTGCGCGGCAAGCTGCGCCCGTTCACGGACACGACGATCACGCGGAAGGGCGAGCTGCTGGCGCATCTCGATATCGTCCGACGCCTTGGTTACGCGGTGAATCGCGGCGAGTATCGCGCCGATGTGTGGGGGTTGGCCGCGCCGATCTGCGATCGCACGGGCATCGCCGTGGCCGCGCTCGGCATTTCGGTGCCCTCGAATCGGATGACCCAGGTACTGATCAAGGATCTGGGGCCGCGGCTGGTGAAGAGCGCGCGACAGATTTCGTCGGCGCTCGGCCAGTGCAGCGATCCTGCGAGCCCGCGGGAGTCGGGCAGGCCGCCGGACGCGATGCGAGCCGACCGCCGCGGTGGAGGGGCTCCGCCACGCGCAGCCGAAAGTCGCGCAGAACGGTCGAATCGTGGAGCGGCGTGAACATGCGCGGGTCGCGCGCGACCTTGGTCCTCGCGATCGCGCAGATGGGGCCGGTCCATCTCGCCGATACGCGTGCCTCCGTGGTCGCCCGTCTCGTGGAAATGCTGCGCGAGGCAAAGGCACGGGGCGCGGATGTCGTGGTCTTTCCGGAACTCGCGCTGACCACGTTCTTCCCGCGCTACTGGATGCGCGAAGAGGAAGCGGTCGAGCGCTTCTTCGAGAAGACCATGCCGAATCCTGCGGTGCAGCCGCTGGTCGACGAGGCGCGCAAACTGGGCGTCGGCTTTTATCTGGGGTACGCGGAGCTGACCCCGCAGAATCGCCGGTTCGACACCGCGATCCTGGTCGACCGGATCGGCGGCTCGATCATCGCCGCGCCGACAGGGGAGATCGTCGCGCAATCGACGAGCGAGGACGATGAAGTGATCGCGGCGAGGATCGACCTCGCGCTCGGCGAGAATTTCCGGCGGCACGTGTTCAATTTCGCCGAGCATCGCAGGCCCGAGCATTACCGCTTGATCGTCGAGCGGACCGGCGCCGGCGATCCGCTGCCTTGAGCGCAATGCGAACGTACCAACACATTTGTCCCTCGACGAATTTCTGGAGCCGCGATGACGCAAGACCCGTGTGATGTAGAGATCCGAGGCGGCGTGCTGGTCAACAGCCGGGAGCTGCGGTTGGCCGATGTGTTCATCCGGAACGGCGTCGTCGACAGCATCGAGTTGCCGGAAAGCGGCAAGACGGCGCGGCAGGTCATCGACGCGAAAGGAAAGTTCGTCCTCCCCGGGATCGTCGAAGCGCACCTGCACCCGGTGTACGCCGACCGGCTAGACACGCTGTCGAAGGCTGCGGTCTATGGCGGGATCACGACGCTGATCCCCTATATCGGGGCCGTCAAGGCGTGGGGCGTCGAGGGCAACCTGTGGGATGCGGTGAACTATTTCATCGACGAGGGGGCGCGGGATTCGGTCATCGACTTCGGGCTGCATTGCAGCCTGGTCATCGGCGACATGGCCGAGTTGGAGAATCTCGTTCCGAAGATCTGCGCGCGAGGCGTCCGGTCGTTCAAGGGGTTCATGGCCTACAAGAAACGGGGCATGTACTTGAGCGACCGGGACCTGCTCAGGATCCTCTCCGTCTTGAGGGACAATGGCGGATTGTTCTGCGCCCACGCCGAAAACGGCGACCTCTGCGATTTCCTGGAAGAGGGATTTGCGGCGGCCGGGAAAACGGGTCCGGAATACTACGGCCCGTCGCGACCCGGGATCACCGAGGCGGAAGCCGCGTTCCGCATCCTGAGCTTCGCCAAGGTCCTCGACTGCCCGATGTACATCGTCCACGTCAGCACGAAGGAAGCGATGGATGTGATCGCGATGTTCCGCAAATGGAACAGGGCGCCCATTTACGCGGAAACCTGCACCCACTATCTCACGCTGACGAACGAAGACACGCTGCGACTGGGCACGCTCGCCAAAGTCAGCCCGCCGCTCCGCGGGAAGGACGACGTCGACGCGCTGTGGCAGGCGATCATCGCCGGCAAGATCGACGTCATCGGCTCGGACACCGCGGGTCATATGCTGAAAAGCAAGGAACCGCGCTTCGGCAATGTCTTCAACGCGGCGTCGGGCCTTCCCGGCCAGGAGACGATGTTCACCGTCACCTATGACGAAGGCTTCAACCGGCGCG
>Ga0315290_10003318_pt1 | contig 11490 bp, 8 predicted proteins | sample YL17G12_0_MG_FD_203627 | JGI IMG/M metagenome (GOLD analysis project Ga0315290, IMG submission 203627) | Sediment microbial communities from Yellowstone Lake, YNP, Wyoming, USA - YL17G12_0 | ecosystem: Environmental > Aquatic > Freshwater > Lake > Sediment | place: USA: Wyoming | collected...
ATCTCACTCCCCATGCCCCAGGCCATGCCGTCCACCGCAGCGATCACCGGCTGAGGAAGCTTCTCCAGCAAAGTCGGGCTGAAGTGATGGTCCAGGATCTCCTTGACCTTCTCCCACCCCTGCTCCTCCGCCACCTTAGCCCAATGGTTGAGCATCGCGATGTCCGCCCCGGCCATGAAATGATTGCCGCTCCCCTTGAGGACAAGGACCCGGGTGCCGGCGTCTTCGCCCACCTCCTTTACCGCTGCCTTCAACTCCTCGGACATCTTCTCGCTGTAAGCGTTGAACACCTTTGGACGGTTGAAGGTGATGGTGGCGATCCCCTCTTTCTTGTCCAGGATAATCGTTTCATAGGCCATTCGATTTCTCCTCGCTCACTTCAAAGTCACCTTGCCCACGTGGGATTTGATGTATTCAGCGACCTGTTCCCCGGGCAATCCCGGCGGGAAGACCTTGTGGACCCCGATCTTCTCCAATCGTTCAAAATCGACCCCCGGAATGACCCCGCCCATGATGACCAGCAGGTCGGTCAAACCGTTTTTTTTGAGGGCAGGGATGAGTTTTTCGGCTACGCTCAAATGCCCGCTCGTCATGATGCTGACGCCGACCACGTTCACGTCTTCTTGAACGGCAACCTTGGCAATCTCTTCCGCGGTTCCATAGCGATAGTAAATGACCTCCATCCCGGCATCCCGCAGCTCGCGGGCGATCAATTTGGTACCACGGCCGTGCACGTCGATTTTCTTCTTGGCCAATAACACCCGGATCTTCCCGTTGGACATGACATCACCCTCCACGATACGATCTCGAACACCGTTTGCGCTACCTGAATCCCAAGAAATCCGCTACTCCGTCACCTCCCATCCGAACGCCTCCCGCATAGCGGCCATCATCTCGCCGTTGGTGGTTCCCTTCCGCGCAGCCTCGATCAAGGCGGGCATCAGTTCACCCTTACCCTCCTTGAGGTCCATGCATGCGTTGCTCAGATGGGCCAGCGCCTTGTCCACCTCGGACGCGTTACGTTTCTTCTTGAAGGCTCTGAGCCGTTCAATGGCCTTGCGTTCGATTTCATAGTCCACGCGGAACGGCTCGTGTTCCTCTTTTTCGTCCATCACGTACTTGTTGACGCCCACCACGGGCAACTCGCCCTTCGTGATGGCCGTCTTCGTCGCATAGGCGCTGGCATCGATCCTGCTCTTCACCCATCCTCCTTCCAGCCCCTTCATGTAGCCGCCGTGCTCCTCCACTTCGTTGAAGAGCTTCCACGCTTCTTGTTCCATTTCGTTGGTCAGACATTCCACGTAGTAAGACCCGGCCAGGGGGTCGGCCACCTGTCGCAGGCCGCTTTCCCACATCATGATCTGCTGTGACCTCAAGGCGGTCCTGTGCGAGAGTTCCGTGGGGATCCCGATGGTCTCATCGTAGGAGCAGGAGTGAATGGACTGCACGCCGCCCAGGACCGCGGCCATAATCTGCATGGTGATCCGCGCGGTGTTGTTCAGCGGCTGCTGCGCCACCAGCACGTTGCCGCTCGTGTGGATGTGGACCCTGGCGTGCAGGCACTGGGGTCTCGTGCAGCCGGCCTCTCCGGTGATCTTGGCCCACATCTTCCGATGGGCCCTCAGCTTGGCGATTTCCTCAAAGAAGTTCATTTGGATCCCGATCTGGAATCCCAGCCGTCCCACAAAGCGATCAGGATCGAGCCCTGCTGCCTTGCCGGCATCGATCACCGATTTTCCCCACGCCAACCCGTAGGCCAATTCCTGGACCGGTGTGGCCCCAGCCTCAGAGATGCCGTACATGAAGATGTTGGTCGTATTCCACGGCGGAATATTCTTCGTGCAGTACTTGATCAGATCGGTCATCAAGGCGTACCCATGCTTGGGCGCCCAGGAGGGAATATCCTGGACCGCAATCCGAGGGTACCAGTTCATGGAATTCCCCCTCAGGGAATCCGGGCTCTTCCCCCGTCTCTCAGCCGCAGCCACGATATGGGCCAGGCCGGGAAGACAGTTTTCTCCGGTGATCAGGGAGAAGTTGGTGGTCTCCAGTTCCCAGCCCCTGATCAGCTCGTCATAGTCCTCCGAGGTGCACAGGTGGACCCCGCACTGGCCCACATTGCCTTCCGCCTCCGGATGGTCAGCATCGATCCCGTACATGGTGGGGATATCATAGACCACGTTGAAGACCTTGTTGCCGAAATACCCCTCCATCCCCTGCGCCACCAAGGTCTCCATTCTCTTTCTCGTCTCCTCGATGGTGCCGTAGCCGAAGACCATCTGCTGCATCCACGGGGTCAGAGCATAGCCATCCGCATACAGGCCCCGCGTGAAGGGGTAGACCCCCGGCATCGTGGCCAACTCGATGTCCGCAATGTCCTCCGGCGTATAGACCGTCTTGATGGACACGCCTGACAAGTTCTTTTGGGGTTTGAGCTTCGCGACATACTTCTCTCGGAGCTTTCCCCAGGCGGTCTTTGCCTGCTGGAATTTCGTTTCATCCATCATGAAATCACCTCCGTGAACCTGAGGGGTTTACCCACTGCGTATCGGGGTCAGACCTATTTATGGTAAGATACATTGACATGATTACATCTTGGGGCAATGTACCAGAGCCCGGGACGCCTGTCAAGGGAAAAAGCCGGCTCGGTCGCCGCGCCAGGCAGGCCAGCGGCATGGACGGGCGAAAAAGGCCACAACCCAAGCACAGGGGCTCTGGGGGCAAGGAGCGAGCAGCGGGACTCCCGTCCCCAGGGATGTTTTTCAACGTGTTGCTTGACTTTGGCCGGAAGATATATTAGTAAGACGTGAACAAAGTCAGACCAACATTTCTACCCGAATCGTCACGTTCGTTTCCGTTGCCATCACGAGACCTGCTGAGCAGAATCCGGACCGGGAGGAGAACCCAATCATGAGAAAGGTCGGCATTGTGGGCATGGCCATGACCCGATTCGAACGCGAAAAGCCCAGCGAGGGGTATCCCGATCTGGTCTTTGACGTCACACGCCGGGCTCTCGAGGACGCGGGCCTCAGCGCTGCTCAATTGCACCAGGCGGTTACCGCCTCGCAGGACTTCTGGGACGGCCGAACGATCTCCAATTTTGCGGTTTCGGACGCCTGTGGATCCTTCCTGAAGCCGGAGAGCAAGGTGGCCATGGACGCTTCCATGGCTCTCTTTTACGGCGTTGCAAGAGTTCTTTCCGGCGCCTTCGACAACGGGCTCGTCGTGGCGCACTGCAAGATGTCCCAGGGCCCGCAGAATGCGATTTACAACGCCGTCTTCGACCCCATATACCAGCGCCACCTGGGCCTGGATTCTCACAGCAGTCACGCCTTCCAGGCCAGGGCTTACATGGAGAAGTACGGCATCCGACCCGAGCAGTGCGCCGCCGTCTCGGTGAAGAACCGCAAGAATGCGAAAAAGAACCCCTATGCGCAGGAAACTGGGGACCTGTCTATCGAGGACGTGCTTTCAAGCCCGATGCTCTCGGATCCGATCCGGACCCTCGATGCCATGCCCATTTCAGATGGAGCCTGCGCCATCGTGCTTGCCGAAGAGCAGACGGCGAAGCGGCTCAAAAAACAGCCCGTCTGGATCGCAGGGATCGCCAGTTACATGGACGCCTACTATCTGGGCGACCGGGATTTGGCCGAGCCCACCTCCCTCATCAAGGCGGCCAAGAAAGCCTACGCGATGGCCGGGGTAAACGATCCTGTCCGAGAGATCCAGTTGGCGGAAGTGACGGAATACTACTCCTATCAGGAGCTCCTCTGGACGGAGGGCCTTGGCCTTTGCGATCGAGGGAAGGGCGGCCACATGGTCGAAAGCGGCGTGTCTTCCTTGTCCGGAAAGCTCCCGGTCAACCCTTCCGGCGGCGTTCTGGCAGGCAACCCCTACACCGTGGCCGGCCTCGTCCGCGTTGCAGAGGCCTATCTCCAGCTCACGGGATCGGCCGGCGAACACCAGGTGGAGGGAGCGCGCCTGGCTGTGGCCCATGGCACCACGGGCCCCTGCGGGCAGAGCCATTGTGTGATCGTGCTGACAAACCAGTAGAAGCCTGTTGAAGAACAGGCTTCTGCGCAGGCTGGTCAAAAATGCCCAGATGCAAGGCAGGCGAAGTCCTGAGGAACGAGGCGTACTTACAGAGTACGCCGCAGTGACGAAGGGCGGGCCGAACGCAGCAGATGGACGTTTTTCAACAGCCTGCTAGGCAGGGAGTAGGCAATCATGGAGAGGAAGGTCGCGATCGTTGGCGTGGGTCAGACCCATCACAAGGCCAGACGGGAAGACGTGAACATGATGGAGATGGTCCACGAGGCCGTGTTGCGATGCCTCGAAGATGCAGAGATCACCATCGATCAGGTGGATGCGGTTCTCATCGGGAACATGGAGCACTTCGAAGGGGTCAATCTCTCGGACATGTGGGCGGTCGATTTCTCGGGCGCCCTGGGCCGGTTCGGCATGAAGATCACGACCGGCGGTTCCACGGGAACCACTCTCTCCATCGCCTCCTACTATCACGTGGCGTCCGGCCTCTTCGATACGGTCCTGTGCATCGGATGGCAAAAACAGTCCGAGGGCGACACCACGGCCGGACTGGTCTCCGCAACGGACCCCATCTGGGAGAGGGCTTCCTTTGCCGGGGCCTTCGGCACCTTCGCAGCTGCGGCAACCCAGTTCATGAAAGAGTACGGGGTATCCGAGGAGCACGCGGCGAAGATCGCCGTGAAGAACCGCCAGAACGGACGCCGCAATCCTTACGCCCACCTGCAGCTCGACATCAGCGTCGAGGACGTGCTCAAATCCAGGGTCCTGGCTTACCCGATCCGCATGCTGGACATGTGCCCTGCCTCCGAAGGCGCCTGTGCCATGCTCTTTGCCTCCGAAGAGAAGGCGAAGAAGATCACCGGCCGGCCTGCCTGGGTGGCTGCCGCGGAAACGCGGCACGATTCCCCCTTCATCGGCGACGTGCCCATGTTCATGGATTTGAGAACACTCCGGGCCGCCTCCTCTGCAGCCTACAAGAAGGCCGGCATCACGAACCCCCTGAAAGAGCTGGACGTGATCGAGCTCTACGAGCCGGTGTCGTGGGCTGAGATCGCCTTCCTCGACGCACTCTGGCTCACGGAGAAGGGAAAGATCCGAGACCTCATCGACAAGGGCGTGACGAACATGGACGGCGAGCTGCCGGTAAACCCTTCGGGCGGGGTCCTCTGCACCAACCCCATCGGCGCAACGGCCATGCTGCGCGTCGCGGAAGCCGCCATCCAGATCCGTGGGAAGGGCGGGGCCAGACAGATTCCAAATGTCCGTACGGCCCTGGCGACCGGATACGGAGGGAACTGGTGGTCGGACGTCATGATCCTGAAAGATCGCCTGTAAGGCAAAACTCGGACAGCGCAGCTCCCTCAACCCCAGACCGACTGCAGAGGAACAAGACCATGGCCGAGACCAAACCACGTCGGATCTCCTACCGAGCCGTTCTGCCCTTCCGGTATTCAGCCGGACGGGCAGCAAGCCGCTTTTTTGCGGAACTCAGGGACAACAAGCGCATTCTGGCAACCCGGTGCCCTAAATGTACCAAGGCCTATGTGCCCCCCAGGCCCGTGTGCGGCGAGTGCTTCGAGCCGCTGAAAGAGTGGATCGAGGTGGGGCCCGAGGGGACTCTGGTCGGTTATACGGTTGTCCACTTCCCCTTCCTCGATCCACTGACCGGGAGAGAGAGGCCCGTGCCATACGGGTACGGGTTCATCGTGCTGGACGGAGCAGCTACCAAGATCCAGCATTTCATCGAAGAGACCGACATCACGAAGCTCAGGGCCGGCATGCGTGTGAAACCTGTCTTCCGTGAGAAGCGGCAGGGGAATTTTGGAGACATCGAGTCTTTCCGAGTCGTCGGATAGGCAGAGCCCCAGGCCAGAAGGAAAGCACACATGGAAAAACAATTCCAAGACATCATCGTGGAGAGCAAGCTCGATATCCCCTACAGCTACTATGCAGGCCCCATCGCCTCGCGGTTCTACGACGCTCTCGAGAAGGAGAGAAAGATCCTGGGCATCCGCTGCGGCTCCTGCAACAGGGTCTACATGCCCCCCCGCGCCACCTGCGGGAGCTGCTTTAAGGAGATGACGGAATGGGTCGAGCTCAAGGACGAGGGCGAGGTCGTCAATTTCACGATCGTCCACTACGAGGAGCCCATCCATCCGGTGAAAGCGCCATTCGCCTACGCACTGATCCGGCTCGATGGGGCGGACACGGCCTTCATCCACCTGCTGGGTGAGGTGGACCTGGGTCGGATCCGGATCGGCATGCGGGTCAAGGCGGTCTTTTCCGACAAGAACCCGGGCAACATCCTGGACATTGATCATTTCAGGCCTGTCTAGCGCTGGCGCCCGAAGAAACGGCCCGGTTGGGCGCGGGCCATTCTGTGGTCCCACTCTCCCCTGCGAACCTGAGACTGTTCAAGAAAGGCACAGCGTCATGCACTTCACACCCATCGACTATGCCGAGACAGACGAACACCGAATGATCCAGCAAACAGCCCGCAAATTCCTGGCCGAGAAACTGGCTCCCATTGCGTCGCAGATCGACCAGGAAGAGAGGTTCGCCCTCGAGGTCTTCAAGGGTCTAGGCGAGCTGGGTCTACTGGCGCTCATCGCACCCGAAGAGCACGGCGGAGGCGGACACGACGTGATCGGAACGGCCATTGTTGCCGAAGAGATCTCGAAGATCTGCGCCGGCACGTACACGTCCGTCCAGGGCCACGTGTTCTGCACGCACTGGATCGACAAGTACGCAACACCGGAGCAGAAAAAGCGCTACCTGCCCAAGCTGGCGTCCACTGAGTGGATCGGCGGCATAGCGATCACCGAGGCCGATGCCGGCTCTGACGTCGCATCCCTCAAGACGAAGGCTGTCCGACAGGGCGACCACTACGTTCTGAACGGCAGCAAGACCTTTATCACGAACGGCTCCGTGGCCAGCGTGATCGTCTGCCTCACACGGACCGGCGGGCCAGGTCCCAAAGGAATCAGCACCTTCATCGTGGAGACAGCCTCACCGGGCTTCTCCGCCTCCAAGCCCTTTGAAAAGTGCGGGAACAGGGCGTCTCCCACCTGCGAGATCACCTTTGAAGACTGTCGGGTTCCCGCTGCCAATCTCCTCGGCAAGGAAAACAACGGATTCATCGAATCCATGGTTTTCTTTCCCTTCGAGAGGGCCCTGGTCGCAGTGTGCTGTGGCGCCCTGTGCGAGTCAGCCCTCATGCAGGCCGTCAGCTACTGCAAGGACCGAAAACAGTTCTCCAAGCCCATCATCGAGTTCCAGATGGTGCAGCAGATGCTGGCCGAGATGGCCGTGGATCTCCACATCACGAAAACCCTCACTCGGGACACGTTGCGAAAATATGCATCCGGCTCGGACGCGAACGTTGACGCCTCGATCGCGAAGATCTTTGCTGCGGATGCCGCCATGCGCGTCACGAGCCATGCCGTCCAACTCCTGGGCGGATACGGCTACACGCGGGAGTTTCCCGTGGAGCGGTGGTTCCGTGACGCGAGACTCTTTTCCATCGGCGGAGGCACCTCCCAGATTCAGAAACTCATTGTGGCCAGGGCCCTCATGTGAATCGTCGCGCCCAGGCTGGGAAAACTCAGACACGATTTCAGAACCGAACCAGCAGTGCAGGGAAAAAGGAGACAGGCCATGCCCGAGATCCAATCGAAACTCGGAAAGTTGAGCGACATCGGTCGATACATCCAATCCGGCAGTTTCGTCGCGATTGGCGGCGGCTGGAGCTGCAACAAGCCGATGGCCGTGATCCGTGAGATCATCCGGCAGAGAATCGCGGGCCTCAAGGTCATGTCGATCGTGGGGGGCTGGGAGATGGAGTGGCTGCTCGCGGCCGGCGCCGTGGACCACCTCATCTTCAGTTTCCTGAGCCTCGAGTCCTTCGGGCTTCCCCCCAATTTCCGGCGCGTGGCCGAACAGGGACTGATCCACCTCACCGAGATCGAGGGATGCAGCATGATCAAGGGGCTCGAGGCCGCGGGTCAAGGCGTACCCTTTGCCGCTTTCAAGGGTCCGAAGGGGTCGGACATCGTGAAGGAAGCTCCGGACCTGTACAAGACCGTGACCTGCCCCTTCACGGGCCAGGAGCTCACGGCCGTCCAGGCGATCGCCCCGGACGTGGCCGTTCTCCATGCCCAGCGGGCCGACGAGCAGGGCAACGTCCAGATCTTCGGGACCTCCGCCTCGGACCTGGATATGGCCAAGGCGTCCAGGGCCGTCATCGTGACCGTTGAAGAGATCGTCCCTTCTGACACGCTTCGCGAGAGCAAGTCCTCAACGCTCCTGTTTCGAAACGAAGTGGACCTCGTCGTCCACTGCCCATTTGGTGCAAGCCCCTGCAGTTCCGTTCCCTACTACAGCGCGCACCTCTTCCAGATGATGAAGGACTCCAGGGGCCTTGCTGACCCGAAGACAAGTTCTGAATACATCCGCCAGTTGATCGGCGCGGACGAGGAGAGTTACTGGCAGAACGTGGGCGGCAAGGAGAGCCAGCGCAAACTCGCCTCTCTGGCGCAGAAGGTCAAGCGCATCGAGTTTCCGAAAGAGATCAGCCGGCAGCCCGCAGACCACGCGGATGTTGCCGACCTGATGGTGGCCGGCCTCGCTCGAACCATCGAGGACGGAGACACCATTGTGCTCGGCTCTTTTACGCCCCTTGCATACGCGGCGTATATGCTTGCCAAGCTCACCCATGCCCCGAATGCCTTCATCGTGGGGTACAGCGGTGTGGACCCCTACCCTTTCCAGCTCGGGTTCCACACCTCAGAGGCGGCCTGCACGAAATTCGCCGCAGGCCTCTGGTCCATGACCCAGTGCATCCAAGCCCTCCACCTTCGCGGCAGAGGGGATGTGGAGGCGGTCTCGAGCGCGCAACTCGACGCAAACGGTGACATCAACATCTCCTGGCTCGCCATGCCGATCCGGGATGCGAGCGGGCAGCCCACAGGCCAAGTGAATCCCCGCGGCCTGAGGCTTCCAGGCGGAGCAGGCGCACCGGTCGTATACGGGCTGCACAGGAAGAGCATCGGCTACTTCCCCGGCCACTCCAAAATGGTCTTCGTCCCCAAGGTGAACTATGTGACCGGCACCCGATATTACTTCACGGAAAAGGACCGGCTCGCCCAGGGCCTCCGGCCCGGCCCCATGATCCTCGTCACGAACCTCTGCGTGATGGAGATGGTGGAGCGGGGTAAATGGAAGGTCCGCTCACTCCACAAGGGCGTCACCGCCGAGGACGTCCAGAAGAACACGGGCTTCGCCCTGGAAATTCCTCCGGACTGCCCGGTCACGCAGGCCCCTACGGTCCAGGAAGTCCAGCTCATCCAGCAGATCGACCCGCAAGGCATCCGGATGCTCGACTTCATGAGCGGCAAAGAGCGGGCTCAGAAACTGCCTGCCATCCTGGAAGCCGAATGGAATTCGGTCTAGCCCTGTCCTTGTCGCGCTTCCGCCCTGAAGGTAGAATGACATCCGGCGCGCCGCCGCTCGCAGTCTTGCCGACCGCCAAGACCAAGGGGACGGCGCCGCCCACAGGGGCGGGAAATGCTCACACCCCTGCCTTGGTGAACGGACTTCTCACTCGTTACCGCAAGCCTGCCCCCGGGAGGTTCCCATGCAGTTCAAGCACCTGTTCTCTCCGATTCGCATCGGTTCCATGCACGTAAAAAACCGGATCGTTCTTCCCTCCATGGGGCTCATGTACACCCACGACGCCGGGATGAACGACCGGTTCAAGCACTTCTACTACGAACGGGCCCGCGGAGGAGCGGGGTTGATCATCACAGGGCCCTATACCGTTGACAAGGCAGGCGGAGGACCTGTGCTCCTCGGTCTGGACGAAGACCGGTTCGTACCGGAACTCAAGAAGTTCAACGAAGAGATCCACCGGATCGCGGACGCCAAGGTCGCCTGCCAGCTTTTCCACTCCGGCCGCTACAGCCTCTCCTTTATGACCGGGGAGCCATGCGTGTCCGCCTCTCCCATTCCGTCCAAGCTTACGGGCGAGACGCCCAGGGAACTGACGATTCCGGAAATCAGGGGCCTCGTCCAACGGTTCGGCATGGCCGCAGCACGGGCGCAGGAGGCGGGATTCGATTCGGTCGAGGTCCTTGCCTGTACGGGCTACCTTTTGACCCAGTTCCTTTCTCCTCTCACGAACCTCCGCACCGACGAGTATGGAGGTAACCTGGGGAACCGCATGCGGTTCCCCCTCGAGGTCGTGGCCTCGGTGCGGAAGCACGTCGGGGCGGATTTCCCAATCCTCGTCCGCGTTGCCGGCAACGACTACATGCCCGGAGGCCACACGAACCGCGAGGCGCGCCTCTTCTGCAAGGCCCTGGAAGACGCCGGCGTGGACGCCATCAACGTGACCGGCGGCTGGCATGAGACGCGCGTGCCCCAGCTCACCTACGCCGTTCCGCCAGGCGCATTCGTCTACCTGGCCCGAGGAATCAAGGAGAGCGTGCGGATCCCGGTCCTCGCCTCCAACCGCCTTGGATCCCCGGAAACCGCCGAGAAGGTCCTCCGCGAGGGAAGCGCGGACATGATCTGCATGGGCCGTCCCCTCATCGCCGACCCCTACCTGCCCAATAAGGCCAGGGAGGGGCGGCTGGGCGAGATCTTCTACTGCATGGGCTGCAACGAGGTCTGTTTCGACAATGTCCTCCAGGGCCGGCCCGTGGGATGCATGCTCAACCCCATGGCCGGAAACGAGTCAACCATTGACGTCAAGCCGGTGGAGATGCCCAGGAAGGTCGTCGTCGCCGGCGGCGGCCCGGCCGGACTCATGGCAGCGGCGACCGCAGCGCGCAGGGGCCACCGCGTTGTCCTGATGGAGGCTCAGGCCGAAATGGGCGGCCAGGTCCTTCTCGGCGCGCAAACGCCCGACAAGGCGGACTTCAAAAAAATCGTCACTTCGCTCGTCCAGCAGGCCCGCTCGGCCGGCGTGACCTTGAAAGCCGGCATCCGCGCCACACCGGAGACCGTCCAGGCTGAGCAGCCCGATGTCGTCATCGTGGCCACAGGCGCACAACCTTCCTCCCCTCCCTTTCCGGGCGCAAACCATCCAAAGGTCAAGCTCGCATGGGACGTCCTGAGAGGAGACGCCGAGGTCACAGGCAAGAAGATCGTCGTGATCGGCGGAAGCGCCACCGGATGCGAGACCGCCCTGAAGATCGCCCAGGAGGGCACGATCGACGCGGAAACTCTCCGCTTTCTCTTCCTCCACCAGGCCGAGGACGTGGACACCCTCCGGGACATGGTTACACGGGGGAATCGGGAGGTCACGGTCGTCGATATGCTGCCGAGACTCGCAGGCAACATGGCCTGGACGACCCGCTGGGTTCTCCTCAAGGATCTCAAGACCTACCACGTCAACATGATGACCGAAGCAAAGGTCACGGCCATCACAGACACCGGTGT
>Ga0315290_10003319_pt1 | contig 11488 bp, 13 predicted proteins | sample YL17G12_0_MG_FD_203627 | JGI IMG/M metagenome (GOLD analysis project Ga0315290, IMG submission 203627) | Sediment microbial communities from Yellowstone Lake, YNP, Wyoming, USA - YL17G12_0 | ecosystem: Environmental > Aquatic > Freshwater > Lake > Sediment | place: USA: Wyoming | collected...
TGTTCGGGTAGAACGGGTCGATGTTCTCGAGCTTCTCCGCGCTCACGACGATGTCCGTCGTGTACTCCGCCTTCTTCTCCGCATCTTCCTTGCCGGTGATGCGGACGCAGGAGGAGAGGTCCTTGTCGTACATGAACCTGAGATGGAACGGGATGTCGGCGGCCAGCACCTTGAAGTTGGCGTTCCTGAGCTTCTCCCTAACCGCCGGGACGACGAAGGGGAATGTCGTGTGTACTTTCCTGCACGAGACCTCCTTCCCGGCGTAGAAGAGCTTTGTCGGCTTATCTGCGACATCGGAGACGTTCATCGTATCTTCCCTGAGCATCTCGATCGCGTCTTCCGTGGGCTCGATGACGTAGAAATACGGCTTGAAATCGCTGACCCGGGCGGCGACGGAAGTCCCGTCCCTCGTCCTCCCGTAGACCTGGATGACGACCCCGTTCCCCTCGCGCCTGTAGGAAACGCTAAGGATCCGTATCTCCCAGGAGGCCATTCGTTTCACGTCCTGGCGACGATCTTTATGACATCGCCGTCATTGAGGACGTGCGCAGCGCCGACGGTCATGTGGGTCTTGCCGTCGATTGCCCTGATGAAGTTGTTCCCCAGGTCCGTGTGGACCTTGAATGCGAGGTCCTTCGCGTTGCTCCCCTTCGGCACCAGGTAGGCGTCCGGGAGCACGTTGCCTTCCTTGTCGGTCCAGTGCGTCTCATCCACCACCGGGTAGACGACGATGAGGTTGAGCATCTCGAACACGGCGCGCTCCAGGCATTCCTGCACGCCGGTCCCCTTGTTCGCGATTAGCCAGGAGTTGATCTTGTTGAGCGCCGCGGTCTGCATCTCGTTGAGCTTCTCCGCCGACTTGATCTTGAACCCATGGTCTCCCGGGGTGTAATCTATGAGCTCCGCCTTCGCCGCTCTCCTGAGGGTCAGCTCGTAGTCAGCCGCGGTCGGCATCACGCGCTCGTGCGCGTCCGAAAGCTTCTTTATCAGCTCTGGCGGCGCGATGTCGCACTTGTTCGCCGCGATTATCATCGGCTTGCTCGCCTTGAGAAGCTCCTCGGCGAGCCTCAGGATGTCGTCCTCGGTCCATCTCGTCGGGTCGGCGTTGAGGTCGGCTTTCCTCAGACCCGCGGAGATCTGCGCCTCGTTGATCTTCAAGCCAGTGAGCTTGTCATAAAGGATCTTTTCGATCTTGGTCCCGGCGACCTTCGCCTGCTTCGTAAGCCTGTCGAGCCCTTTGCCGAGTATGCCGTATATCCAATACGAGATCTCCTTGTCGAGGAAGGCCACGTCCTCCAGCGGGTCATGGCAGCCCTTGGTGACCGGATTTCCCTCGCAGTCGGTCCCTCCGCTGGCATCTACAACTTGTATCAGTGCATCGGCCTGTCGGAGATCGTCAAGGAATTTATTGCCCAGCCCCTTTCCCTTGTGCGCATCTGGGACCAGTCCGGCCACATCGAGGATCTCTATCCGCACGAATCGCGTGCCGTTCTCGCAGTGAGAGTTCTTCGGCTGGCACGGTTTCCCGAGGATCTGATGGGGGCACTTTGTCCTGACGAATCCGACTCCCACGTTCGCCTCGATGGTCGTGAATGGGTAGGGAGCGATCTGCGCCGGTGCCAGCGTCAGGGCTGAGAATAGCGTGGACTTCCCGACATTCGGCTTTCCTACAATTCCTACTTGCATCACGGCGCGGATGATTGTAGTAATAGAAATATGCTATGCATGGGTTGGAATCAGCGCAGCCAGGCGCCTCCCAGGTTACAGCAATCTTTTTTCACTTCGGGCACAAAGAATAATCTACTTCCTCTCGTTACGCTTAAATGAGCATATCGCCTCTCAGGAGAATCGTATGCAGCCGCTGCAGGACAGCTACGGCAGAAGGTTCAACGGTCTGAGGATATCCGTCACTCAGAGATGCAACCTCGATTGCCCTCATTGCCACAGGGAGGGTCAAATGGCAGCTGCCATCGAGATGACTCCTGATGAGATCGCGGAGATCGTGTCAGTGGCCGCATCCCTGGGCGCTAAGAAGGTCAAGATAACGGGCGGAGAACCTCTCCTCAGGGAGGACATCGGCGACATCGTTTCCAGAATCAAATTGCACGTGCAGGAGGTTTCGCTTACCACGAACGGTATTCTCCTGGCGGACTGCGCTCAAAATCTCAAGAGGTCGGGCCTCGACAGGATCAACGTCAGCCTTCATTCTCTCACAAGTGATTGCCTCGAGAAGATCGCAGGCCGGGATTATCTCGACGATGTGAAAGCCGGACTGGTGACCGCGGATGCAGCCGGGTTGAAACCCATCAAACTGAACATGGTCGTGCTCAAAGGGATCAACGATTCTGAGATCCATAGCATGATGAAATTCGCATCAGAGATCGACGCGACGCTGCAGCTCATCGAGCTGGCGAGCGACAAGTCCGGATGCGATGACGAATTCTTCCAGAAGCACTACTTTCCGCTGGGCGCGCTCGAAGACTCGTTCAAGATAAGAGCATCCAACATATCCTATAACGACCTGCACAGGCGGGCGCAGTACCTTATGGCCGAGAATGGCAGATCGGTCAAGGTCGAAGTCGTCAGGTCCATGCACAACAGCTCCTTCTGCGCGCACTGCACGAGGCTCAGACTGACCAGCGACGGCAAGCTGAAGGGATGCCTGTACCAGAACGGCAGTTCGGCGGATGTCTTGACCGCGCTGCGCTCCGGTGCGAGCAACGAGGCTATTGCCGCATTCTTCATCAGCGCGATGAATGAGAGGAAACCCTACTGGAATTGAATGCAATGGCGATCGAAGTCAAAGTCTCCAACGAGAAGATCGATGTCTGCAAGGCCATCGAGTCCGTCATGATGCCAGGATGCGGCGGGACAGCCAGCTTCATCGGGACGATACGCGACACCTTCGAGGGGAAGGGCGTGAAGAGGGTGAACGTCGAAGCCTACGACGAGATGGCGGTAGCCGACCTGAGGAGGATCGCGGCGGAGCTTTCGTCGGAGAAAGGGATCGGCGGCATAACGATCGTTCATCGCACCGGCGTCCTCGAAGTCGGAGAGGTCGTCGTTGTCGTCGCGGTCTCAGCCCCTCATCGTAAGGAGGCTTTCGAGGTCTGCCAGTCTATCATCGACAGGTTGAAACAGACAACTCCCATCTGGAAGCAGGAGTTCTTTGATGAAGGTTCAAGGTGGATAGGGGGAGATGCGGAATGACAAAGATGGTCGATATCAGTGGGAAGGACACCGTCACAAGGACTGCAGTTGCAGAAGGTAAAATACTCCTCAGCGAGAGGACGATCGGCGCAGTCAAAAAGAAGACGGTGAAGAAGGGCGATGTTCTCACCGTTTCGCAAGTCGCAGGCATTCAGGCGGCGAAGGACACCGCGAACATCCTTCCCCTATGCCATCAGATCCCCCTTTTCTCGGTGGACATCGTTCTCAAGGTCCAAAAGGACGGAATTGTGGCCCGTACGACGGTCGTCGCAGATTATAGGACCGGCGTCGAGATGGAGGCACTGGTCGGGACTGCAACGGCGTTGCTCAGCGTATGGGATATGGTCAAGTACCTCGAGAAGGACAAGGAAGGCCAGTACCCGTCGACGCGCATCTCCGATATCAGGGTCCTTCGTAAGATTAAGAGTTAAACTGCATGGCTGGAAAATGATTTATATCCCCTCGATATGTCCATATGAGCATATCGAAGGATCTGAGCGCAGTGAACAAGAAAATCGTACTCGCCATCGTATCGGTGGCAGTGCTCGTCGTCGCATCGATCGCGACAGTGATATTGCTGAGCGGACCGTCTGGGAAGACTATTCTGAAAGTCTTCACGGCAGGGAGCCTTTCCGAACCGTTCGATGCGATGGCGAATGATGAGGACCTAGAGACCATCTTCGAGGCCGCGCATCCGAACGTCGACGTCCAGATAACCTCGGGAGGAAGCGCGGACATGATAAGGCGCATAACCGATCTTAATCAATCCTGCGATGTGCTCGCTGTTGCGGATTACTCCCTGATCCCGTCGATGATGATCAACACGACCACGAAGACCGCTGACTGGGTCATCGAATTCGCGAAGAACAGCATGATACTCGCCTACACTAACAAGAGCAGGAACCACACGGAGATCAACTCGAGCAATTGGATGGACATACTCAGAAAGCCGGATGTGAAGTTCGGGTTCTCGAACCCCAATGACGATCCTGCCGGATACAGGGCGCAGATGGTCATGATACTGGCCCAGGAATATTACAACGACACGACAATCTACAAGGACCTGGTGATGAACAACACCAATATCCAGAACGCCACAACGGTGAACGGCACGACGACCGTGAAGATCCCTACTAGTCTGACCGTCACCAATACGAACAAGGTGATGATCAGGAGCGCCGAGGTGGATCTCACGAGCGCGCTCGAATCCGGGTCCATAGATTACCTGTTCATCTACGAGAGCGTCGCGTTCCGACATGAGAGCTCCGGGCAGAGGTACCTCGAGCTCCCGAGGGAGATAAACCTGAACGACACGGCGTTCACTGCCAACTATTCCAAGGTGAAGGTCACACAATTCGCCGACAACACGAATGCCAGCAAGATCAAGACCGTCAAGGCGAGTTCGATCGTGTACGGTATCACGATTCCGAAGACCGCCAAGAATATCGATCTGGCGGAGGAGTTCGTCAAGATGGTCATAACCGAAGAAGGGCAGTATGTGATGCTCGTCGCCGGCCAGGAGAACATCGATCCTGCATATGCAGGGTACTGGAAGCCGCAGGTTCCAGCAGGAATGAAGGGTATCGTAAGCTGAGGGATGCCATTTGAAAAGAAGAGCCCCGGACCCCATACTAGTCCTATTCTCTATAGTGGGGGCTCTCCTTGTCACTTTCTTAGCGCTGCCTTTGGCAGCGACGGTCCTGTCTGAAAACCCGTCCGCCATCGGCCTCGCTCTCGGGGACCCGGAGGTGCAGTCGGCTATCTACACCAGCTTCGGAGCGGCGCTGATAGCTACAGTCCTCTCCCTCGGCTTCGGGATACCGCTGGCCTACGTAATGGCGAGGGGGCGGTTCAGGGGGAAAGGCATAGTTCAGGGAATCATCGATGTTCCTATCGTCATACCTCACACCATCGCTGGCGTGACCCTGCTAGTAGTGTTCGGCAGGATGGGATTGTTCTCGAGCGAGATGAGCGCCCTCAACCTGCGATTCGAGGACGAGTTGCTCGGCATAGTCATCGCAATGATGTTCGTCAGCGTTTCCTTCGTCGTCAATGCGGCCAGGGACGGATTCGAAGCGGTCGATGAAAGGCTCGAGAATGTCGCAAGATCCCTCGGGGCGACGAGGACCGAGGCGTTCCTGACCGTCACACTTCCACTCTCGCTTCCGGCAGTCGTCACGGGAGCAGTGATGGCTTGGGCCCGCGCGGTCAGCGAGTTCGGCGCGGTCGTGATCATCGCGTTCTTCCCGAAGATAATCCCCACGCTGATCTACGAGAAGAACATCCACTCGGGGCTTGCGGAATCGATGCCGATCGCCGCACTTCTGATAATCATATGCGTCGGGATCTTCGTGGCCATGAGGACCCTCACCGCCTACTGGAAGAGAAGGAACGAGGAAGAGGAGGCTGCAAATTGATCGAGATCTCTTCGATCTCCTACAAAGCCGGCAAGTTCTCCCTGAAGAACATCTCGTTCAATGTCGAGAAGGGGGAGAACCTGGTGATCCTCGGCCCGACAGGAGCCGGCAAAACTGTCCTACTGGAGATCATCGCAGGGTTCAGGGAAGCGAAGGCGGGCTCAATAAAGATCGATGGGAAGGAAATGGCGCGGCTCCCCCCCGACAAGCGCAAGGTCGGGATAGTCTACCAGGACTACCTTCTCTTCCCGCATCTCAATGTCTATGAGAACATCCGATACGGGCTGAGAGGAAGCGGGCTCAGCAGGTCCCTCATCGATTCGCAGGTGAAGGAGGTCGCGAAGCAGATCGGGATCGAGAACCTCCTGGATAGGAAGACGAAGAGGCTGAGCGGCGGTGAGCAGCAGAGGGTCGCATTGGCGAGGACGATGATATTGAAACCGAACGTCCTGCTTCTCGATGAGCCTTTCAGCGCCGTAGATCCGAACACGAAGGAGAAGCTCATGAGGGAGATGCTGAAGACACTCGTGCCGCGCAACATTCCAGTCATTTACGTGACTCACGACCAGACGGAGGCGCTCGAGATGGCCGACCGCATCGCCGTGATGAGCGAGGGTGCCATCGTCCAGCTCGACACTCCTGATCAGGTCTTCAACGCGCCGAAGTCGGAGTTCGTCGCGAACTTCGTCGGGATCAAGAACATCCTCAAGGGCCAAAGCAGGAAAGAGAACGGCACTTCGGTGATCGAGATTGGCGGGGCTCAGGTACATTCATCGACAGTGCTGGAAGGCGATGTCTACGTCACGATCAGGCCGGAGGACATCATTCTGTCGAAGCAGCGCCTCGAATCCAGCGCGAGGAACAGCCTGAAGGGGAAAGTCGGGAGTATCTCCAAGAAGGGCCCGATCATCTATGTCACCGCGGACTGCGGGTTCGAACTGACGGCATCCGTCACAAGACAGGCCTTCAAGGAGCTTCAGATCACGGTCGGAGATTACGTTTTCATGACCTTCAAAGCGCCGAGCGTGAACGCCTTCTGAGATTGCCAGCAATTCCGGACAAAAGTAGATAATACTCGATTTGTCTCCACTGCTCCGAACTTAAATGGAGACCGCTGCGATACTCTGCGAGGGAGCGTTCGGAAAAGGTCCAGGCAAGACCGCGGCAGGGCTGGTGAGGAGGTCCTACCGATTCCGGATACTCGGGGTCATCGACAGCACGTCCCCTCCCGGTGACGCCGGAGAGATACTGGACGGGGTCAATCGAGGGATTCCGGTATGCTCGTCCCTGCAAGAGCTCATCAGCTCTCTCGAATCTCCGCCGGAGTTCCTGATAGTTGGAGTAGCGCCGGTTGGCGGCATGCTCCCGAAATCCTTCCGCATCCCCATTCGTGAAGCGCTCAAGGTAGGGATCAGCGTGATCTCGGGGCTCCATGAGCATCTTGCAGAAGACCCGGAGTTCGTCGAGGCCGCAAAAAGTAGCGGCGCCACCATCACCGACATCCGGAAGGAACCGCCGCTGGAGAAGATGCGGTATTTCAGGAACATCTCGAAGGATCTGCCATGCATACGAATCCCGATCCTCGGGACGGATGCAGCAATAGGCAAGCGGACCACGGCCCTTGAGTTGACAGAAGCTTTGAACAAGCTCGGCGAGAAGACCGTATTCGTCGCGACTGGCCAGACCGGGCTTCTTCAAGGTTCGAAGTACGGCATCCCGCTCGACGCGATACGAGTGGACTACGTCGTCGGAGAGCTGGAGGGGGAGATTGTCCGAGCCTACGAGGAAGAGCGCCCGAAGATCATTATCATCGAAGGCCAGGGCTCCCTGAGCCACCCTGCATACGTCACCGGGTCAAGGGCGATCGTCAACGCATCCGCTCCTTCCGGCGTCGTCCTCCAGCACGCTCCGATGAGGAAGCACAGGACCTTCCACGAGGACGAGCTGCACCTACCGATGCCGACGCTCGAGTCCGAGATGGAATTCGTCAAGACCTACGCAAAGTGTCCCGTCATCGCGATAACTCTGAATCACCAGGGGATGACGAGGGACGAGGTCAAAGAGGCCATGGGCATGTACCAGGAGCGGTACGGAATGCCGTGCACCGATGTGCTCTGGTTCGGGGCGGAACGCTTGGCGAAAGAGATCATCGTGAGATTTCTTAAATGAGACAAGGTCGACGTTGATTCCCGCGTCCTGTTCCCAATCATCCTGCTTCTACCCGCCATGCGCCCTTTCGAGAAGAAAGAGCCTTAGTTGCATAAGGAAAAGCTTCAATATCACTCAACTGCGTGCGCCCCTCAGACAGGAACATGGCAAACCCGACGGCTATCGCGACGAGAATCGAAGCTCTGCTCAAGTCAAGATATCGCCAGCTCCCCCGCGACGACAACGAGAAGATCCTCGACTCCGTCCTGAGGTTTTGGCTGCAGGTGCAGGAAGGCAAATTATCAGAGGACTCATTACTCCAGGAAGTCGCCGGGGTCATCCATAGGTCCTTGATGTTCCAGGAGATCGCCATTGTTTTAAAAGACCCCGAGGATGGCCTGTACCGATACCGGATTATCGTGGGGTTCACCAAGGATGCGATTGAGGACATGCGCGCACAGGTTTACAGCGAGGCTGAGGTCAGGGCGTTCGATCGTCTTCCCGGGATCAAGGTCAGCAAGCTCACTGAATTCACGATCTCCGAGGCCCCCCTTAAAGCCGGGGAGCATGTGCAGTTCAACCGGCCGATGCTGGCCGCGACGCCCCGCAAAACCGACGACGAGTTCACCTTCGGGGACTACATGAACATCTACATCTGCGGAAAGGATGACGAACTGCTTGGCTTCATCGAGGTTTCTGGACCTAGGGACGGGAAGATGCCGACGGGGAACAGGATGAAAGGGCTCGAGCTCCTCGCGTCAATGACCGGCATCGCGTTGCAGTGCATGAAAGAAGACCGGAAAAAGCCCGAGGAGCCCCAACCTCTTGAAATGATGTAGCGCACTGAGTCCGACTAGGTCTTCACTTCTTCTTGCCCAGCGATTCGATCAGAGCCTTCCTCTCGTCGTAGTTCGCGCTCGCCATCGCTCTGCTGAGTATGCCACCCTCTATCATCTTGAACTTCTCTATCAGGTACATCAGCCCCTCGACGCTCGGCTTCCTGAGATCCATGCCGACCTGCCTGAACTGGTTCTGGACTATGACCATCCCCTTCTCCATGTCACCGTACTGCGCGCAGAAGTCCTGCACTATCCTGTCGAGCACGTCCATGATCGTCGTTGGCGCTTTGTCGTCGTGCCTCGAAGGGATTGACACGATATCTGCGATCAGCATCTCCCCCATCTTGTCGAAAAGCTCCTTGATGCTCTCGCCGGTCTTGGCGCTCCCAAGTATCACCAGCGTCCCGGTCTTGTTCCCGGTAGCCTCGAGGAGCTTCGCCGGCGCGCTGCTGCGGTCCACGAGGTCGAGCTTGTTGCCGAAGTAGACGGTCGGGAGGATCCCCATCGTGCTCCTGACCTCCTCCCGCCAGAACTCGTCGATCGAGCTGATGGTCTCGGGCCTAGCCAGGTCGCCGACGATTATTATCCCCTGCCCCCCAGTCATGCTCGTGTCGCGTATCCTTCCGTACGCCTTCTGACCGCACATGTCGCAGATGGACATCTTCAGGTTAATCACAAGGTTGGGGAAGCTGAACTGGAGGCTCTTCGGATAGACGACCATTCCGGTGCCAGGGATGTACCCCTCGTCGAACGAGTCGTGCATGTACCTGCTGATGATGGATGTCTTGCCGACCTTGCCGTCGCCGAGTAGGATGATCTTCTTATTGACTTCTTTTAATTCCATGTGATTGCACGCTCTCCGCCGGTATGTGATGTTGACCTGATAGTTATCGCATCTATCTCTTCTTACTTTCTATGGTAATATCAAAGAACCAGTCCGCTATCTCGCCGATCTCCTCCGGGGACAGCATCTCGACTCTGTCGTCCCCATAGGGCATCTCCGGGATGAGCTCCTTCATCCTGTCCCTGGATATTCCGAGCTGCCCGGCCAGCGCGACCATCCCGTTGGAAATCTTCTTCCTCCTATGGGAGAAGAGGACCCTCACGATGTCGACGAAGAGTTTCTCGTCCTTCGGCTGGAATCTCAGGGGCCTGCTCTTCATGAGCACGAGCGCCGAGTCGACCTTCGGCTGCGGCCAGAAGCATCTCCTGTTCACGATCTCGAGGATCTCGCAGTCCGCCCGGTACGCCGCCATAACCGACAGCCTCCCGTAGAGCGCCGATATCTCCCCGGCGACCATCCTCTCTGCGAACTCCTTCTGGTACATGAGGATCGCGATGTCGAACTTCCTCGTCTCGAGGATCCTGAAAGTGATCTCCGAGGAGATCTGGTACGGGAGGTTGGAGACGACCTTGTCGAACTCCGGGAGGATGACCTTCGTTGCATCCCCTTCGATGAGCTCCAGCTTGTCCCCGAACTTCTCCCTTAGGTACTCGCAGAACTTATGGTCGCTCTCGATCGCGACGACTTCTGCGCCGGACTTGAGCAGCTCCTCTGTGAGGAAGCCGAGCCCCGCCCCTATCTCCAGGACCCTCTCGCCCTTCTTGATTTTCGCATACTTGACCTGCCGCTCTATCACTGTGTGGTCAACGAGGAAATGCTGCCCCATCGACCTTCGCGGCTGGACGCCAAGCTGCAATAAGATGCTCTTCGTGTCGGCTGCGTTGCTCAAACGATGTCCTCCGCTCGATCATCTCGCGACGAAAACATGGTACTTCTGCGTCGGGTCGGCCAGCTCGTCCTCGATCCTGCGGGCGACAAGCTTCTCCGGGTGGTGGATCGTCGGGACCCTCTTCGCCAGGTCGTCGAAGCTCGCGAACTTCGACTTCTTCCGCGCCTCGATGATCGCCCACATCGTCTTCTTGCCGAGCCCCGGCAGGAGCTCCAGCATGTGCATCCTGGTGGATATCGCCTCGGCATCGTTGAAGAACCTGAGGAACTTCTCCTCCTTCTCCTTGACGATCACCGCGATGACGAACGGGAGTTCGCTCATCGACGCGTGGGTGAGGTCGGAGTGGCTTATCCTCCGCTTGACATGAAGTATGTGCTCCCTGAGGTTCGGCTCCTTGCCGATGTACACCCTGTCGCCGACCGTTATCGCGGCGTTGGGCTTGGGGACCAGCTCGAAGAGCTTGAACTCATCCTCGCCGATGGCGTACGCTAGCGGTTCCCGCTTGAAGCTCCTCTCGTCCGGGAGCCCCTGGGGTAGATAGTCCAATAATCGCGCGTAGTCTTCCATCGGATTCCTCCTCAGATCCTACTACAATCACCTAACCGTATTTCGCCACGATAGTCAATATCTTTTCGACGTCCTTCTTCTGGGCGCCCGCCCTCTCCTTGGCGAACAGTATCCTGATGTCCTCCGCGTCCTTCGGGACCAGGTCGGCTATCTTCATGGCCACGGGTTCGTTGAGCCCCTCGATCTCCGACATCAGCTCGTTGACGAGCTTCCGCGACTTCTTGTCGTCGATCCTCGCGAACCTCTGGGAGTGCTCGACCGCGTACTTCTGCTCCTGGGATAGCTCGCGCTTCTTCGACTCGTCCTCGAGTATCTCCTTCACTTCCGGGAGCGACACGTAACCTTCCTTTGTTGGCATTGACAACGACCTCCTTAGAGCCGGATCACAGCTTAGACTTCCTCAGATGCTCCGGCCGCGCGATGGTGGTCTTGAGCTTCCCCTTCTCCTGAACGGCTAATAGGTAAGCGGCGCCCCGCCTTCCGATGATCTCCCCGGTCTGGCCATGGAACCTCTTGTAGGGCTGCCCCTTGTGCATGGCCGGGTCTATGACTATGTCGGCCTTGTCGCCGACCT
>Ga0315290_10003331_pt1 | contig 11465 bp, 12 predicted proteins | sample YL17G12_0_MG_FD_203627 | JGI IMG/M metagenome (GOLD analysis project Ga0315290, IMG submission 203627) | Sediment microbial communities from Yellowstone Lake, YNP, Wyoming, USA - YL17G12_0 | ecosystem: Environmental > Aquatic > Freshwater > Lake > Sediment | place: USA: Wyoming | collected...
CGATACCCACATATTTGCTGCCGAGTAAACCGGCCGTCAGGATGCTGGCGTCGGAATCATCGGGGATCCGGTTGAACCGGGGGTTAATCCGCATAGTTACGACGGCGTCCAGCCGCTCATTGTCAAACGCGATGCTCTCGACGCGGCCGATATTGACCCCGGCCATGGTCACGGGGGACCGCACTTTCAGTCCGGCCACGTCATCGAAGCGGGCGGTAACCCGATAGCCCTCATCACCGGCGTACTCCGCAAGATCCGTGGTCTGGGTCGCCAGAAAGAGGAGCGCGGCAAAGCCCAGGAAGATGAACAGGCCGGTACCGAGTTCCCGGGTGCGGGTGCTTTCCATATTCGAACAGCCCTTAGAGAAGGTAGGCGGTAATGGTGTAATCGAGGATCAGAACCAGAATCGACGTAGTGACTACGGTCCGGGTGGTAGCCATGCCGACGCCCTCCGCGGTAGGCGGCGCATTGTACCCCTCGAACACCGCCACCAGCCCGGCGGTTATGCCGAACACAAAGCTCTTCAGGACCCCCTCGTAGATATCCGGCGGGTCGACGAATTCCTGCATCTGGGACCAGAACGCGCCGTTATCGACGCCCATGATCCGGACCCCGATAAACCAGGCGCCCAGGACGCCGACGGCATTGAAGACGGCGGTCAGCAAGGGGACCGAGATTACGGCGCCGATGAACCGCGGCGCGATGATCCGGCGAATCGGGTCGATGGCCATGACTTCCATGGCGGCCAGCTGGTCCGTAGCGCGCATCAGGCCGATCTCGGAGGCCAGCGCCGTGCCCGCCCGCCCGGCAAACAGCAACGCCGTAACCACCGGACCCAGCTCCTTGAACAGCGTCAGGGCAACACCGGCACCGAGAATGTCCTCCTGCCGCAGCCGGGACAGCGAGTCGTAGCCCTGGAGACCGATGACCATCCCGACAAAGAAGGCCGACGTCATGATGATGACGAGCGAAAGCACGCCCGAGTTCCGGACCTGCTGGGAGATCAGAGCTGGCCGGGCGAGGGCTGCAGGGCACTGCTTGAGAATCTCGACCAGAAACAGGATCGCCGCACCCAGCTTGCGCAGGGACTCCAGAAGCGCCTCCCACAATTGCATTGGCAGGGTCATCGCGCCGCCCCGAGCAGCTGCTCGGCGTAGTCGGGCGCCGGGTAGTGAAACGGCACAGGGCCATCTGCGGCACCGGTCATGAATTGCCGCACGAGCTCGGATGAGCTGGTGGCCAGTTCCTTCGGCGCACCTGAGGCAATGACCCGCCCCTCCGAAATGACGAAGCAGTGGTCGGCGATATGACTGATCTCTGCGACATCGTGGGAGACGACGATACTGGTGAGGCCAAGAACATCGTTATTCAGGCGAATCAGCCGGAGAACGACGCCCAGGGAAATGGGGTCGAGGCCGGAGAAGGGCTCGTCGTACATCAGCAGTTCCGGATCGAGCACTATCGCCCGCGCCATTGCCACCCGTCGCGCCATCCCGCCGGACAATTCAGCGGGCATCAGGTCGGCGGCGCCGCGCAGTCCTACGGAATTGAGTTTGGTCAGCACCACCTGCCGGATGAGGGCATCGGGCAGCCGGGTGTTTTCGCGGATGGGAAAGGCGATATTCTCGAATACATTGAAGTCTGTCAGCAGCGCACTGTTCTGGAAGAGCATCCCCATGCGCCGCCGCAGGTCGAACAACGCGCTCCGGGAAAGTGAGGCCACGTTCTGCCCCGCCACCGTGACTGTGCCGGCCTCCGGACGCAGCTGGCCGGTGATCATCCGCAGCAACGTCGTCTTGCCGGTGCCGCTCGGGCCCATGATCGCCGTGATGCTGCCCCGGCGAATGCCGAGATCCAGCCCGGAAAATATCGGGCGCCCCGACCTTCCGAAGTGAAGGCCGCTGACCTGAACGAGGTTATCCGCTGTCACTAAGTCAGGCAGCTTCCATGTCGCGGCGATACTGTCCGGCGTGCGCCAACCCGTTCAGCCGCGCCCGCTTTAGAAGGCCCGCCTGGCCGGCCTTCACGCCTTCGGGCTTGCCACCCCAGGCCTTCAGGGATGGTGCCTGCAGTGCGCGGCCGTAGGAGAAGGTGAGTTGCCAGGGCAATGACCCGAGCGCGTTCATGACTGCAAGATGTTCCGTGGATTCCTCCGGACTCTGGCCACCGGACAGGAAGGCAATGCCCGGCACGGTAGCCGGTACTGTGGCCTTGAGACACCGGACAGTGGCTTCCGCCACCTCGCGCACCGTCGCCTTCTGTTTGCAGTCCTGGCCCGGCACGACCATGTTGGGCTTCAGGACCATGCCGGCAAAATCGACCCGGTGGGCCCGCAACTCGACAAACGTGCGCTCCAGCGCCGCAGTGGTCACCTCTTCGCAGCGGCCAATGCCGTGATCACCATCCATCAGGACCTCGGGCTCGACGATCGGCACGATGCCGGCCTCCTGACACAAGGCCGCATAGCGGGCCAGCGCGTGCGCATTGGCGGCCAGGCAGAAGCTGCTCGGCAGACCGGGGCCAATCGCGATCACGGCCCGCCACTTGGCAAATTTTGCTCCGAGTCCCACGTACTCCTTGAGGCGTTCCCGCAGCCCGTCCAGCCCCTCCGTCAGGGTTTCACCCGGGAAGCCGGCCAGGGCCTTCGCGCCAGCATCCACCTTGATGCCTGGAAGCATCCCCTGCTGGGCGAGGTACCGGGGGAACGGCACCCCTGTCAGCGTGGACTGGCGAAGGGTTTCGTCATACAGGATCACACCGCTGATAAATTCGCCGACCCCGGGTGCCGTGAAGAGCATGTCCCGATAGGCGCGCCGACTGTCGGCGGTGGACTCGAGGCGGATGGAATCAAAGCGCTTCTTGATGGTTCCCGAGCTTTCGTCGGCGGCCAGGATTCCTTTACCGGGCGCAACCATCGCCTGTGCAATGGCAGCAAGAGACTGGGTAGTCATGGCATAAACCTCCGGGTTTGCAACAGGTCGCGCTCGGCTGTGCGCATTGGCTACCAGCAAGTCCGGTGGCCAGCGCGGCGTAGAAGAATAGCAAATTCCCTGTCACAGCCGGCCTGTCCCGGGGGTTTCCCCTGCGGGCATACTGGACTAAGATAGTCCCATATAGATTCGAGCCACAGAAACTCTTCAGGGCCATGCTCCGTATCAGCAAACTCACGGACTACGGCACGATGATCCTGGTGCACCTTGCTGCGCCGGGTCGGGCCGTGCACGCAGGACACCTGTGCTCGGCCAGCGATGTGGCCACCGGAACCCGGCTGGCGCTGCCAACGGTCCAGAAGCTGCTCAAGCTGCTGGCCCGAAGTGATCTGGTGCGCTCCGTTCGTGGTGCCGAGGGTGGTTACGCGCTGGCGCGGGCACCCGCCAGCATCACCGCCGCCGAGATCCTCGATGTGCTGGAGGGGCCGCTGAGCATTACGGAGTGCAGCACCACGGACAGCCACTGTGAGCTGGAAGACGGCTGCCCGGTCGGTGGCGCCTGGCAGAAGATTAACCGCGGCATTCGCGGCGCGCTTGGCGAGATCACCCTGGCGGACCTGGCGCACCCGCCCCGGGAATTTCCACTGGTGGACCTGTCCGGGCGCACCGGGCGCATTCGCCATCGGCTGCCGTCTGGCTGAGGAAGACCCCAAATGACCGGTAGCGCGCCAAATCAGACTCCGCCAGCCCAGAGCCTGCCAAACCAGGGCCTTGAAGACCTCATCGGCCGCGGCTACGCGCACGGCTTCGTCACGGATATTGAAGCGGACACGGTGGCGCCGGGACTCAGCGAGGACGTCATCCGTTTTATTTCAGCCAAGAAGGGCGAGCCCGATTTTCTGCTGGCGTGGCGACTCAAGGCCTACCGGCACTGGCTGACCCTGCGGGAGCCCCGGTGGGCGAAACTGCACCACCCGCCGATCGACTACCAGGCAATCTCCTACTACTCCGCGCCGAAGGCGTCCCCGGGACTCAAGTCCATTGACGAGGTGGACCCGAAGCTCCTGCAAACGTACGAAAAGCTCGGCATTCCCCTCCATGAGCGCGCCCGACTGGCCGGCGTCGCGGTGGACGCGGTATTCGACAGCGTATCGGTCACCACGACCTTCAAGGACAAGCTCGCTGCAGTCGGCGTCATCTTCTGCTCGTTCTCGGACGCGGTCCGGGAGCACCCGGCACTCGTCCGGCAATACCTCGGCACCGTGGTCCCCTACCGGGACAATTACTTCGCGGCGCTGAATTCGGCGGTGTTCACCGACGGTTCCTTTGTCTATATCCCGAAGGGCGTGCGCTGCCCCATGGAGCTCTCCACATACTTCCGCATCAATCAGGCCAAGACGGGTCAGTTCGAGCGCACACTGATCGTGGCGGAGGCCGGCAGCCATGTGAGCTATCTCGAAGGCTGCACGGCGCCTCAGCGTGACGAGAACCAGCTGCATGCCGCGGTGGTGGAACTGGTGGCCCTCAAGGACGCCACCATCAAGTACTCGACCGTGCAGAACTGGTATCCCGGCGACGAGGAAGGCCGGGGTGGCATCTACAATTTCGTGACCAAGCGGGGCGACTGCCGGGGCGCCAATTCGCGCATCTCCTGGACCCAGGTTGAGGCCGGGTCGGCCATCACCTGGAAGTACCCAAGCTGCATCCTGCGGGGCGAGAATTCGGTGGGCGAGTTCTACTCCGTAGCAGTCACCAACAACCTGCAGCAGGCCGATACCGGTACCAAGATGATCCATATTGGTCGCAACACCCGCAGCACCATCGTCTCGAAGGGCATTTCGGCCGGCCGGGCCCAGAACGCGTATCGCGGCCTGGTCAAGATCCTGCCCACTGCCGAGAATGCCCGCAACTACACCCAGTGCGACTCCCTGCTGATGGGTGCCCGCTGCGGGGCCCATACCTTTCCGTACATGGAAGTGCGAAATCCGTCCGCCCTGGTGGAACACGAGGCCACCACATCCCGGATCGGCGACGACCAGCTCTTCTACTGCCGGCAGCGGGGACTCTCGACAGAAGATGCCGTCAATCTCATCGTGAACGGCTTCTGCAAGCAGGTGTTCCGCCAGCTGCCGATGGAGTTCGCGGTGGAAGCCCAGAATCTACTGAATGTCAGCCTGGAGGGCGCAGTCGGTTGAACGCTCTGCTGCAAGTCTCCGGCCTCCGCGTGGCGGTGGGCGACAAGGAAATCCTCACGGGCCTCGACCTCTCGGTTCGCGCTGGTGAGGTTCACGCGATCATGGGCCCGAATGGTTCGGGAAAGAGCACTCTCGCCCACGTCTTGTCCGGCCGCGATGGTTACGTGGTCACTGGCGGGTCGGTCAGTTATCTCGGCCGCGACTTGCTCGCAATGGCTCCGGAAGAGCGCGCCCGGGCGGGTCTGTTTCTCGGTTTTCAGTACCCGATAGAGATTCCCGGGGTCAGCAATATCTACCTGCTTCGCTCCGCCCTGAATGCGCGGCGGGCTGCCCGGGGCGAGAGCGAGATTGACGCCGCCAGCTTTCTCCGCCTGGTAAAGGAGAAGGCGCGACTGATGCAGATGGATGAGAGCTTCCTGCAGCGGGGCGTCAACGAGGGCTTCTCGGGCGGTGAGAAAAAACGCAATGAGGTCTTCCAGATGGCTGTCCTCGAGCCGACGCTCGCCATCCTCGACGAGACGGACTCCGGCCTGGATATTGATGCGCTGAAAGTAGTGTCGAGCGGCGTCAACAGCCTGCGCAACCCTGAGCGGGCCTTTATTCTCGTCACCCATTACCAGCGTTTGCTGGACTATATCCGGCCGGACTTCGTCCATGTCCTGGCGGGTGGCCGGATCATTCGTACCGGCGACCGGACGCTGGCGCTCGAACTGGAGGCTGGCGGCTACGACCAGGTCCTCGCTGCTGCCAGCCAGTAGGTCGAAAACCGTGGCGCAAACAACCGTCCAGCAGGGAACCCGCGACCAGGCCAGCGCCCAGACCAGCAATGAGCCCAGCGCTCGCCGCCCCTGGCTGCTCGCCGCAGAGCGCCTCAGGCACAGCGCGTCCGGACTGGACTGGCTGGCCGACCGGCGGGCCGCCGCCCTCGCCCGCGTTGAGCACTCCGGCTTGCCAGACACCAGCCAGGAAGACTGGCGCTACACCAGTCTCTCTGGCTTTACGCAGCGGTGGGCCGACCACCTGGTCGCCACTGGCCCTCCGTCCGTACCCACCGGCACGGACTCACCGGTACCAATGTCGGCAACCTGGGTCACTGCGAGCATGTTCACCGTGGACGTCGTCGACGGGACGCTATGTGCGCCGCTGGTCGGGACCCCACCAGGTCTGACCATCCGGTCTCTGCAGCAACTCACGCCTGAATGGCAGGACCGCGTGGAAGGCCTGCTCGGCCCGACTGACGGGCAGGCTGACAGCTCGCCTCCCGACAGCCTGGTGGACCTGAATACGGCTCTGCTGGGCGATGTGCTCCTCATTGCTACGGATCCGGGCAGCTGCGTCAACCTGCCCATCCACGTGCGACTCCAGGGCACGGCTGCGCCGGCCTTAGGCCAGCCGCGACTGCTGGTGGACGTGGGCCCCGGCAGCCAGCTCACGCTGAGCCTGGAGTTCACGGGGTCCGCCGGGGCCCTGGTGAATGCCGTAACCCAGGTCTGCCTCGGCCGCGACAGCCAGCTGAATCTGATTCGCGTGCAAGCCCTGCCGGACGACGGGATGCTCACAGAGACCACCCGTATCGAGGTCGCTGAGTCTGCCTCCGTCACGGTGACCAGCGTGGATCTCGGCAGCCAGCTCAGTCGGCAGGCCTTGACGGTGCTTCTGGCGGGCACCGGTGCCAGCGCCACCGTGCACGGCCTGTTTCTCGCTGATGGGCATCGCCATATCGATAATCGCACGCGACTCGAGCACCAGGCTCCCCTGACGACCAGCCGGGAGACCTTCAGGGGGATTGCCGACGATCACGGCCACGGCGTCTTCAACGGCAAGATCATCGTGCAGCCGGGAGCTGCGGGCAGCAATGCCGCTCTCACGAATCGCAATCTCCTGCTCACGACGACCGCAGAGATCGATACGAAGCCCGAGCTGGAAATCTACGTAGACGATGTCCGCTGCAGCCACGGGGCGACTACCGGGCAGCTGGATGCCAACGCGCTCTTCTACCTGCGGTCCCGGGGACTCGATCCGGCAGCCGCCCGGCAGATGCTGACCGCCGCATTCCTGCGTGAGAGCCTGAACGGCATTGCCGTGCCGGAGCTTCGGACCCGGCTGGAGGCCCGGTTGCAGGCGCGCCTGCAGGCGGGTCCGGGCGGCGAAGCATGACCGCCACGAGCCATCCCCTGGACGTGGAGGCCATTCGTCGCGACTTTCCAATTCTTGCGCAGCAGGTTAACGGGCAGCCGCTGGCCTACCTCGACAATGCCGCCTCATCCCAGCGGCCGCTGCAGGTCCTGGCCGCCATTCAGAATTACTACAGCCACGATCACGCCAACGTTCACCGGGGCGTACACACCCTGAGCCACCGCGCCACCGATCTCTATGAGGGCGCCCGCGAGACTGTCCGGGCCTTCATCAACGCTGCATCCGTCCGGGAGATCATCTTTACCCGCGGAACCACCGAAGCGATCAACCTGGTGGCCTTCAGTTTTGGCCAGCGGCTCCAGGCCGGTGACGAGATCCTGATCACGGCGATGGAGCACCACTCCAATATCGTGCCCTGGCAACTGCTCTGCGAGCGCAGCGGCGCCGTACTGCGTGTGGCCCCCATCAATGACGCGGGGGAACTTCTTCTCGACGATTTCTTCGAGTTACTGGGACCGCGCACGAAACTGGTGGCGATCACGCACGTTTCCAATGCGCTGGGCACCGTAAACCCTGTGAAGGCGATCATCGCCGCCGCACGCGGGCGCGGGGTGCCTGTGCTGCTGGATGGGGCGCAGGCGATTCCACATCAGGCCGTGGACGTCCGGGATCTGAATTGCGACTTTTACGCCTTCTCGGGACACAAGATGTGCGGGCCGACCGGAATCGGTGTGCTCTACGGTCGCGAGGCTCTGCTCCGCGACCTGCCACCCTTCCAGAGCGGGGGGGACATGATCCTGACCGTCAGCTTCAAGGGTACGACGTATAACGACCTGCCCTACCGTCTCGAGGCGGGTACGCCGCACATCGCCGGCGCCATCGGCCTGGGCGCCGCCATCAACTATCTCACCAGTCTCGGTCTGGCGAATATCGCAGCATGGGAAGCCCAGCTTCTTGATTACGCCACCGGGCTGCTGCTCCAGCTGCCCGGACTGGTCATCGTAGGTACTGCGCGGAGCAAGGCCAGCCTGGTGTCCTTCAACATCGCTGGCATCCACCCCCACGACCTCGGCACCGTCCTCGACCAGCGGGGCGTTGCCATCCGTGCCGGGCACCACTGCGCCATGCCCGTGATGGAGCGCTTCGGCCTGCAGGGAACCGCGCGGGCATCATTCGCGTTCTACAACACCCGCGGGGAAATCGACCAGCTCATCGAAGCGTTGCGCCTCGCCCAGCGGATGTTCGCCTGATGGCAGCGCCTGACCGCGCGCTGACCGACCTGTACCGGCAGATCGTGCTCGATCACAGCCGGCATCCTCGCAACCAGCGCCGGCCAGAGCGCTACGACCGTGAGGCCGAAGGGCACAACCTTCTCTGCGGCGACAAGGTGCGGGTCTACCTTCGGCTGCAGGATGATGCGCTTGAGGACGTCGCCTTTGAAGCCTCCGGCTGTGCGATCTGCCTGGCCTCCGCGTCGCTGATGACCGAGACCGTCCGTTCCCGTTCCGTGCACGAGGCCAGAACTTCGATCGACCGGTTCGACAGGGCCCTGGCGACGGGTGGGGGCGAAAACCTGGCGGGCGATCTCGCGGCGCTCGGCGGGGTCAGTCAATATCCGTCCAGGATCCGCTGCGCCACGCTGCCCTGGAAGACCCTGCAGGCCGCTCTGGATTCCTCCCCGGCTACCGTCACCACCGAAAAGGCGAGCCCCTCCCGATGAACAGTGCGGACAACGAACCCGTCGTCGTCAGACGAAACGTGGAAGGCCTGATGGTGCCCTCCGGGATCCCCGTGACGCTCCCCACCGATGCGCTGGTGTACATCACACAGGCCATGGGCGGCAGCTTCACTGTCTATTTCGAGGGCAATCTGGTCCGCGTGCCCGGCAAGGACGCGGATGCACTCGGCAAGGAGTCCGTGACGCCGCCTGCCCTGCCGGACGACGCCACTGATGAGCAGTTCGAGGCTCTGGCCTGGGAGCAGCTGAAGACCATCTACGACCCGGAGATTCCGATCAATATCGTCGAACTCGGTCTGGTTTATGAATGCGCAATCCGCCGTCTGCCCTCCGGGCAGCGCGCCGTCAGCCTGCGCATGACCGTCACGGCCCCGGGGTGCGGCATGGGTGAGATCCTGGTCGAGGAAGCCCGGCAAAAAATCGGTATCATTCCGACGGTGGCAGAGGTCGACGTGCAACTTGTCTTTGATCCGCCCTGGAGCCAGGAGATGATGTCGGAAGCAGCGCGGCTCGAAGCCGGCCTCATGTAGCAGCCCGACCGATAACCCACCGATTACCTATATGCGCCGTCAACTGACCCTCCTCCGGCACGCCAAGTCGTCCTGGGACGATGGCAAGCTCAAGGACCGGCACCGGCCGCTGAACGACCGGGGCCAACGCGACGCGCCCCTGATGGGCCAGCGGCTGCGGGCACGCGGCGCCCGCCCGACTCTGATCGTCACCAGCCCCGCCGTCCGCGCCCGCCGGACTGCCCAGATCATTGCCCGGGAAATCGGCTATCCCCTGGAATTCCTGCAGCGGGAGGAAGAGCTCTACCTGGCGTCTCCGGACGAGATCATGGCGGTACTCGCCCGTCAGGACAGCAGCTTGAAGGACGTCATCGTCTGCGGCCACAATCCGGGGCTGACGGACCTGGCCAACAGGCTGACCGGCGCAGGGATAGACAATGTCCCGACCACCGGCGTTGTGGTCATCGGACTCGACCTGAAAAGCTGGGCTGACCTGAACGGCGCGCAGGGCGAATTGCTGCTGTTCGATTACCCGCGACGCGACGGTGGAAAGTCCACCTAAGGGCGCAGGCCCGATCGCTGGACAGGCGGTCCCGGCAACGAAGGACTGAGTTCGGGGACCAACAGCCAATAATGTGACGCGTAGCACGTCGGCCAGGGCCGCCCCCGATGCTAGAGTGGCGCTGCCGCGAAGCTTCCGCTCGACAAGGGCAAACCCCGCGTAATCGGGGGACGCAAAGCCACGGATCCTGCAGCCAGAAGGGCGGGCAGGATGGCCGGGCCACCGAAGGTTGGGACTGGATCTTCCGCCGGGCATTCGCCCATTACGTCATGGAGGATCCAGCATGCGCAGCGCCTTTATCACTTTACCCATTCTCATGCTGGTCGCCGTGGGCGCGCGCGCCGGCGACCCCATGCAGGTCATGACCTGGGATCCCGGCTGTGAGCAGATGATGAGCACGACCTACTTCCAGCTGCCGCCGGGGCAGTCAGTGGAAATCCCGCTGGACTTCAGCCATTGCGCAGCCGAACAGCTCGGCGACCTCATCGTCTACGGCTATCGCCTGGCCAACAACTCGGCGCCTCAGCTGGCCGCCCGGGACAACGTGCGCTTCACCGTCACCGATCAGGCCACCGGGTCCAAGACCTCGTCCGACACGGGTTACCTGGTGACTCCGCTGGCGACCACGGGTTACTGCGTTCTACGCGCGCAGAACATGAGCCAGCGCAAAGCGCTTACCGTCAGCCTGAGATCCCGTTCCGGTCTCTGACGTAGTTAACTAAAGCTGCCCGTTTCTTTCGCATTATGTGAGCGCAAGCTTGCTAGGACTGAGCGCTGCGTCTAGAAGTTGCTGCACAAACGTAGCGATTGAGACCACTTTTAGTCAGTCGCCTGCAAGAACACATCGCGACCAAAAAACAACAATAGCGCGTCCACGCGCACCAGGAGACCACCATGCCCCGCCGGATTGTCTCGTTTTCTTCGGCCCTCCCAGAGCTTGTTGGCTCGGCTTTTCTGGCTCTCGGCCTGGCCATCCTCAACTCCTCCTCCGCCACCGCCGCCACCATCAACAACGGTTGCATGCGCGACGTGGCTGGCTTTAATCTGGGTTGCACCTCTAATGACGTGAGCGTCGCGGGCGTCGCGACCAACCCTGACGGTACGCCGCGACTGACCATCCTGGACGACGGATGCAAATTTCCGGGCGATACGGTCGATTTCACCGCAACTTTCGACGTCCTCCTGACAGCCCAGGCGCGCTACGACATCGGCATCTACTTTGCCACCGACGGTGATCCCAATCGGGACGGCGCGCTGACGGGATCCTGCAGCATCACCACGCTGGATTCGAACAACACACCGACTTTTGTGAACCTGGACGCGGCGCCTGATTCCTGCGGCGACATCGACGCGGCCCACAACCCGCTGAAACCGACGATCACACTCCGCGGCGTC
>Ga0315290_10003332_pt1 | contig 11464 bp, 11 predicted proteins | sample YL17G12_0_MG_FD_203627 | JGI IMG/M metagenome (GOLD analysis project Ga0315290, IMG submission 203627) | Sediment microbial communities from Yellowstone Lake, YNP, Wyoming, USA - YL17G12_0 | ecosystem: Environmental > Aquatic > Freshwater > Lake > Sediment | place: USA: Wyoming | collected...
ACGCAGGCGACGTCGAGCAGGTCGGCCACCACGTCGGCGCGGAACGGACCGTGGCCGATCTCCTGGCCGCTCGTGCCGATCGTCACGAGGTGGTCGGGATCGACCGCGCGGAGCGCCTCGGTGAGAGCCCGGGTCCATGCCCTCGCCTCGTCGTCTGTCGTGTCCTGGAAGATCCAGAGGGGCGGCTCGTCGGTCAGGTCCCAGGCCACGATCGCGGGATCCCCGCGCCAGCGCCTCGCGAGCGCGGCGACATGTTCGGCCTGCAGGCGCATGAACTCAGGGTCCCGGTGCGGGTGTGCGCCGTCGCGCCACGGCACGTCCCAGTAGGCGTCCCCGACCTCGCCCCCGATCAGGAAGGTCGGGTGGAGCAGCAGGCCGTGGCGGCGTGCGGCCTCGAGGACCTCGTCGAGAACCCGCAGGTGGTCCTCGTCGAACCGGCCGGGCTCGGGCTCGAGGGCCGCCCAGAGCAGGTCGATCCGGACCGTGTCGAGTCCGGCCGCAGCCATCGCCGCGAACGCTCGATCGAACTCGTCCGCGCCGACGCGCCACGGCCAGTCGGGCCCCTGGACCGGCACGTAGTGCGCGCCGACGGGGAGGATCGAACGCCCGCCTCGGCGGAGGTAGTGCGGTCCTCTGGTGACGAGCTCGCCGGCGGTCATGCGGCCTCCTCAGCTCGGATGGGCTCGACGACCCACCCCGCGTCGGGGCGGAAGAGCGCGAGGGCTGCGCCGGGCGGTGGGTCGTCGAGGCGCACGCGCAGCGCGTCGCCGTCGAGGCGCCAGCCGAGGCGGCCGACCGCGTCGGCGCGCGCTCGCCACCACGCGGCGAGCTCCGCGGCGCTCATGAGGGCGAGGTCGCCTCGGCGCGTCGCCCTCGCGAGCCATCGCTCGACCGCGCCCGCGTAGTCCTGCGTGTCGCCGTCGAGCCGGCCGTAGCCGGCGTCCGGCGGGTCGATGAAGACATGGGCCAGGCCACCCACCGCGACCGCCCGGTCGACCACCTCCTGCAGCAGCGCCTCGTAGTCCTCCGGCGCGGCCGTGCGGTTCCGGACCCCCTCGTCGAGCGTGTTGTACGAGCAGCAGCCGTTCGGGAACGCGCGATCCGACGGATCGGCCGAGATCGGGAGCTGGAGGAACCGATGCCGCCGCCCGGGATCGGGATGGGTGCGCCGGAGCGCCGCGTCCTCGGGGCCGTCGTCCCACGGGTCGATCGCCTGGTGGTACGGCAACCCGCCCGTCACCCCGTGGTTCGCCCCGACAGACGACTCGGCCACGTATCCGAGGCGGTCGAGGACGGCCGCGGACCGCTCCCACGCCTCCCACTGGAAGTGCGGGAGCCGGAACATACGGTGGTCGTCGGTGCCGAGCCGCGTCCGGAAGGTGGCGTCGCAGCGCTCGATCTCCTCCGCCATGCGTTCGCCCGAGAGCGTCGCCCACTCGGCAGGTTCCCAGTACGAGTACGGGTGGCTGAGCGAGTGGTTGTAGTAGTCGGCGCCCGGCGGGAACGAGTCGGGCTCGACGTCGACGTTCGCGCCGGCGGCGAAGATCCCGTACCCCTCGTACCCGGCGCGGCGCATCGTCTCGATCGCGGGCGCCACGTACCGTGCGCACTCGGGATCGACGCCGGTCGGGTGGTCGACGTCGCCGTCCAGCACGAGGGCCGCGGCCTTCCCTTGGGGCCATCGCCAGAGCCCGACCAGGCCCGCGCTCGCGTACGCCTCGAGCACAGCGAAGGCGGCCTCCGCCCGCTCGTCCTCGCGCCCCGGGCCGTCGAGGACCGGCAACATGTCGGGCGTGAGGAGGGTCGTCCACCCCTCGGGCGTCTCGTCCTGGACCGACTCGAAGGGGATGCCCCAGGCCTCGAGGAGGGCGCACCAGCGGGCACCGGCGGCCCAGGTCGGGTCGTGCTCCGGAGGGAGGACGACCCCGACCCGCGGCTCTCTCGCCCATGGGACGGACCGTTCGCTCACGACGCCTCCGGTCGCTCACCTCTCGAACGTATGCTAGCCGTGCGAGGGTCGCCGCGACCCTGCCCGGTCACCGGCGCGCGGCTTCGCCGGACTGGAGCGTGTCGGTGATGAAGACGACCCGGGACCTGATCGGACGGTTCGAAGGATCGCTCGAGGGCCAGGTGGCGCTCGTGACGGGCGCCGGCTCGGGGATCGGGCGAGCCTGTGCCGCGGCCCTGGCACGTGCAGGTGCGGACCTCGCACTCATGGGACGCCGCGAGGCCCCGCTCGGCGACACGGCCACGCTGGTGGAGAACGCGGGTCGCCGGGGAATCGTGATCGCCGGCGACGTCACCGATCACTCTCAGGTGGACGCCGCGGCCATCCAGGCCGAGGAGATGCTCGGTCCCGTGGGCATCGCCGTCGCCAACGCGGGCGTGAACGCCTGGGGCGAGCTCGACACACTTCCCCCGGAGGCCCTGCGGGAGGCGCTCGCGACGAACGTCGAGGGCATCGCGAACCTCGCGCGGGCGGTCATCCCCGGGATGAAGCGCCGGGGAAGCGGGAAGTTCCTGGTGATCGCCTCGGACAACGGCCGCCGCGCCGAGGCCGAAGGTGCGGGCTATGTCGCCTCGAAGTTCGGTGCCGTCGGGCTTGCGCTCTCACTTTCGCAGGAGCTCTACGGGACCGGCGTCGGCGTGCACGTGATCGAGCCGGGATGCGTCGACACGGAGTGGTACGGAGTCGACGAGGCCGATGTGCCGCGCGACCGCATGCTGAGCGCGGACGACGTCGCCTACCTCGCGCTCTTCCTGGCGACCCTCCCGAACGAGATCGTGCTCGAGGAGACGCTGCTCGTCCCGAGAGGGCTCCTGGTCGACCCGTGGTGAACCGCAACCAGGCGAGCGACGGCATCACACTCATCGGGAACGTGAACGCCGACCTGATCGTGTGGGAGGTCGTGCAGCTTCCGCCCCCCGGCGAGGAATGGGAGGTCGACAGGGTCGAGCTCCGGCCGGGTGGCGCCGCGGCCAACTCGGGGCTCGCGCTCGCCGCGCTCGGAGAGGCACCCCGCGTGGTCGGATCAGTCGGTGACGATCGCGTCGGCGCGATCGTCCTCGACGAACTCGTGGCCGCCGGGGTCGCCACCAGGGACATCCACATGGTCGAAGGGGAGTCGACCGGCGTGTCGATCGCCTTCGAGGCACCGGGCCGGGACCGGTCGTTCCTCACCTACTCGGGATGTCTCGCCACCTTCGAGGCCTCGATGGTGCCAGACGACGCTCTCGCGGTCGGCACCGTGCTCCTCGGCGGATACTTCCTGCTCCCCGCGCTTCGCGCGTCGGGAACCGCGGACCTGCTGCGTCGTGCCCGAGCGCAGGGGGCGCGCACCTGCTTCGACTCCGGCTGGGACCCGGCGGGATGGCCCGCGTCCACCCGCGACGAGCTCCGACGCCTCCTGCCGCTGGTGGACGTCTTCTTGCCGAACGCCGCTGAGGCCGCCTCGATCACGGGCGCGGACGACCCGCGGGCGGCGGCCGCGATCCTACAGGCCGAGCTCCCGCCCGGCGGATGGGCGGTGGTGAAGCTGGGCCGCGAGGGGTGCCTCGCCTGCGGACCGGAGGGTGCGGAGGCCGCATCGCCGGCGCCGACCACGACCGTACTGGACTCCACCGGCGCCGGCGACGCGTTCAACGCAGGGCTCCTGGCCGCGCTCGTCGATGGGGCGGACGTCCCGGCGGCGCTGCCGTTCGCCGTGCGGGTCGCCTCCACCGTGGTCGGACGGGCGTCGTCCTACCGCTATCCGACACGCGCCGAACTGAGCTAGGTCGGGCCTGCGCTGCCAGGAACCGGAGTCCCGGTCCGAGCAGGCGCCGCAGGAGCGGCAACTGCACCTCGATCGAGTGCTCCGGCGCGTGAGGCCCGTCGTCGACATCAGCCTCGCGCGTGCGCACGAGACAGAGCCCGCGCTGGCCACGTGGTCGGATGCGAACGCCCGACTACCGCCGTCTCCCTCCACCGCCATCATGGCGCAGCGGCCCTCACCCTCGGTATGCGACCGTGACGAAGAACTCGACCCCGCCGTACTCGCTCCCACCCGTCACGAACACCCGGGCGCCGTTCGGGCTCACCGCGACGGCGAGGGCGAGATCCCAGCCGCTCGCCGGCCCATCGTATCGAGCCGACCAGAGCTTCGCGCCGGTCCCCGCCCGGTACGCGACCGTCGCGTAGTCGCCGGCGGTCCCTCGTCCCATACTCTCGCCAGTGACGTAGACGCGCGTGCCGTCCGACGTGACGGCGATCGCGTTCGCGGAGGCGTATTTGTCGGCCGTGCCGTCGTACCTCCTCGACCAGACCGTGGCGCCCGTGTCCGTCCGGTACGCGACGGTCCCGTAGGCACCCGTCGACGGCCCCGACGAGGTTTGGCCGGTGACGAACACCGTCGACCCATCGGGGCTCACCGCGAACGCGTTCGCGTAGTCGTACGCCCGTGGCGGACCGACGTAGCGCCTCGCCCAGACCCTGGCGCCGGACCCGGCGTCGTACGCGACCGTGCCGAAGTCGGTCCCCCGATCCCGCCCCTCGGCCGTGCCGGAGACGAAGATCACCGACCCGTCCGGGCTCGCGGCGATCCCCAGCGGCGTCCCCTCCGTGAAGCGGAGCGATCCGGCATCTCGCCTCGTCCACCGGGGGGCTCCGGTCGCCGCGTCGTACGCGAGCAGGGCGTGGGAGCGCTCGCCGCCGACGCCTGCGCTCAGGACGGACACATAGACGGCCTCACCGTCGGGGCTCACCGCCAACGATTGCGCCCCGTCGCTGCTGTCATCGGGGGCCCGGTAGCGGTTCGCCCAGAGCTCCCGGCCTGTCGAGGCGCGATAGGCCACCGTCACGGCGTCGGACCGCGTCGCGATGCGCTCGGTGGTCCCCGTGACGAAGACGCGCGAGCCGTCGGGGCTCACGGCCAGCCCGCGGGCGAAGTCCTGCACCCTTACGGGCCCATGGCGACTGACCCACATCCGCACGCCCGTCGACGCCCGGTAGGCGATCGTGGCCATGTCGTCGCTCCCACGCCCGTAGCTCGTCCCCGAGACGAACACCGTCGAACCGTCGGGACTCACGACGAGCGAGTCGACATAGTCCTCGGCGCCCGCCGGTCCGTCGTAACGGTCCATCCACCGCAGGGCGCCGGTCCGCGCGTCGTACGCGATCGTGACGAAGTCGTAGTCGGGCCATCGCAGGTAGCCCGTGCCGGCCACGAACACCGTCGAGCCGTCGGGGTCCGTGGCGATCGCATGCGCGAGGTTGAAGAAGGTCCCCCCGTACCGGCTGGTCCACAGCTGCGACCCGCCGCCCGCGGCCGTCGCTGGCGCAGCCACCCAGGCCACCCCTAGCGCGAGGACGAACGACAGTCCTGCCGCGAGCCTTCGAGCGCACGCCCCCCGCCCGGCGAACCGGCCTCGGGATCCATCCCTCATGATGCCAGCCCCTTCGGTTCTCTCCACGCCAGCGTGCTTCGTGAGGGAGCGGTCGATCTGTGCCATCGGCCCCCAGCGTCGCGGGACCATCCGCACCGGCCCGCCACGAGACCGGTCACCGGGAGAGGTACCCTCGCGGGGAAGGCGGTGACGACCCATGCGGCAGATCTGGCTCCTGCGTCACGCGAAGTCGAGCTGGGACGACCCCAGCCTCTCCGACGAGGATCGCCCGCTCGCCCCGCGGGGGGTGCGCGGCGCCGCGGCGATGGCTTCCTACCTCTCGACGGTCGACGCCCCCCGTTTCGTGCTGTGCTCGACGGGGCTCCGGGCGCGCCAGACGCTCGCCACGGTCCTCCCCTCGCTCGGCCCTGAGCTCGAGATCAGGATCGAGCCCGAGCTCTACACCTTCGACGCCGACGTCCTGCTCGAGCGGCTCCGTCGCGTGGACGACGACGTGGCCTCCGTCATGCTGGTGGGCCACAACCCGGCGCTCGAGGAGCTCGCGCTGGGCCTCAGCGCGGGCGGCGAGCTGCGCGACCGGCTCGAGGAGAAGTTCCCGACGGCGGCGCTCGTCGCGATCGACATGCCCGACGGGCCGTGGAGGTCGCTCCGCGAGGGGACCGGCGACCTCTCACGGTTCGTGGTGCCGAGCGACCTCGCGGCCGGCGACCCGCCCGCCTGAGCTCGAGGGTCGCCTACCCGCTCCATCCGGGCTCGCGGCGTGGCCACGCGCCCGTGCACCACAGCGCCCACACGATCAGCACCGGTTGCGCGACGAGCCGGCCCCACCGCTGGGCGGGCGTGTCCAGGCCGAACGCGTCGGTGCCGGCGATCGCCTGGTAGAGGTTCCCCGGGAAGACCAGCACGAGGAAGACCGCGAGCGCCCACCCCGCTCGGCGCCGCCATTCCCTCCGGGTGAGCAGCAGCCCGAGCCCGAGCCCGATCTCGACGACACCGCTCACCCACACGATCGGCGTGCGCAAGGGCAGCCACGTCGGCACCTGCCCCAGGAAGGCGTCGGTCGAGATCAGGTGCATGACCCCGGCGAACAGCATGAACCCCGCGAGCACCCAACGGAACGCCGAGCGCACGAGGGCCCCGTTCACCAGTCGATCGAATCCGCGCGGTCGACGATACGCCGGAGCTTCGTGCCGTCGGGCCGGATCGCCCAGAGCTCGCCGCAGGTGTGGCAGGTGCGTCGCCAGTCCCGATAGACGATCCAGCGGCCGTCGGGCAACCGATCCGGCAGGGTGGCCAGCTCGGGCCCGAGGCCGCGAAGCCCGGTCCCGTCGATCCGAACGCGCGCGATCCCCATCGGCCGATCGTCTCCACACGTTCGGGTCATGTTCTGGTGCTCGAAACCGATCGCCAGCCACGCGTCAGCATGCGACCCACCAGAGGGCCGACCCATGCCGACCGTCACCCGGGCCGTGGGACCTCGCCGATGCTGAGCGGGCTTACTTGCCGCCGACGCTGAAGTTGGAGCCGCTCGAGCCCGAGCTTCCTTTCGCCTTCTTGGCGGCCCGCTTCTCCTTCAAACTCTTGCTTGCCGCCGTCTTCGAGCCCTTGCCTCCGCCTTTGTCCTTGCTGGCCATGACTGCCCCTTCCGTGGGCGAGATGTCCGCCCACAATGTCACACCCTGCTACTCCCCTGCGAGGCTCATCCGATAGATCTCGTCACCGCCGTCGATCTCGCGGAGCGCCGCGTGCGTCGTGCCGTCGGCTGACAGCGACTCCCACGCCGTGCCGAACCATGCCTCGGCCTCGGCCTGCGTCACGAACGTCTCCGAGGTCCCACGCTCGGCGCCATCCCTACCGATGAACACCCACTCGACCATGCACTTCCTCCCCTTGTCACTTCACGACGGTCGCGGTCTTCGCCGAGAAGGCCGTCACCGATCCGGTGGCGTTCCTCCCCGTCACCTTCAGCCGGATCGTCTTCCCCAGGTCGGTCGTGGTCGGCGTATAGGTGGCGTACTTCGCGCCGGTGATAGCGGAACAGCTCGACCCGCACCGCTGCCACTGGTACGCGAACGACGCCGCGTACTTCCACGTCCCCACGGTCGCCGTGAGCGTCACGCCGACCTTCGCGCTCCCGTTGATCATCGGAAGCGTCAGGTCGAGTGGAAGCGGGAGCGGCACCGTGGTCGTCTGCGGAGAGGCCGCCGGCAGCGACGCGGTGCCGCCGCCGTAGGCGATCACCGTGACCTGGAGCTTCGCGCCGACGTCGGCGTCCCCGACGAGGTACGACGCGCCAGTCGCGCCCTCGATGTCGGCGCACGTGGTCGTGCATCGTTGCCACCGGTAGTCGTACGACGAGGGGGCCGGTGCCCAGGCGCCGGGCGAGACAACCACCGAGGATCCGATCGTGGGCGTCCCGATGATCGCGGGCAGCGTCGTGTTCACGGGCGGGCCCTCGATCACCGGATCGGTGAGCGCCGACGACACCGGGTCCGACATGCCCCAGAGGTTGATACCGACCACGGTGAGGCGGAGCCGGGCGCCGAGATCGTCCGATGACACGGTGTAGGCGGGGCCCGACGCCCCTGCGATCGGGACGCAGTCGATACCGGCCTCGCATCGCTCCCATCGATACGCGAACACATAGGGACGGCGCGCCCACTCGCCGGTGATCGCGGTGACGGCCCGCCCGACCATAGGGGCGCCGCCCTCGATCGTCGGAGACTGCGGCACGGGCGGGAGGTCGTTCGGGACCTTCCCCGTGGGGCCGTTGAGGTAGTCGCGCAGCTGGATCCCGGCGGGGGCCAGGCCGCCACCACTCGCGCGGATCCCCATCGAGTCGGTCGTGCTCAGCACCCAACGGGACCACGAGAGGCCGAGGTCCTCGAAGAGCCCCAGCATGTGGGACTGGTAGACGTCGGCGTTCACCGTGTCCTTGCGCACGCCCCACTCACCGATCAACAGCGGCATCCCGGCGGCGGCCGTCTTGGCGACCGGCACGCGGATCACCTGCCATTGCTGGGCGAGGGTCCCGTCGTAGGTGGTGGTGTCCTGCATATGGGTGGCCGACCAGCTCGGGACCCACTCGTCCCCGGCCGCGTCGAACCCGGAGCCCGTGCGGCCGTTGTAGTAGTCGTGCCAGTCGAGGACGAGGTGGGGATCGGAGCCAAGCAGCGACAGGTCGGCGGTCCCGATCCCCTCGCCCCCTCCCCGTCCCATCACCACGATCGCGCGCCACGGGTCCAGCTCGCGCACCACGGGGATCATCGCGGCCTGCCACCGGAGGATCGAGTTCGTGGTCTCCGTCGTGGCGCCGAGCGAGCCGGGAGCGGGCTCGTTGATCAGCTCGTAGCCGATCACGTTCTCGTACGCGGCGTACCGTGAGACGAGCATCTGCAGGAAGGGCACGTACGCGGCCTTCGAGCGATCCGCCTCCGAGGTCCACCACGCGGCGCGCGCCGCGGCGCGCCCCGAGCCCGTCGCCGGGAACCGACCGTCGGCGTAGACCCACGCGGGGATCCCGTTCGAGCAACCCGAGGTGATCGACGCCCAGTACGGCGACCAACCGCACTGGTGGACGTCCAGCAGCACCTGCACGCCTGCATCTCGGAGCGCGCCCACCAGCGAGTCGATCTGTGCGAGCGCGGTAGGCGACCAGGCGTGCAGACCGTCGACGGGTGCACTCGGCTCAAGGTCAGACCACCGGAGGTACACGCGCACGAAGTTCGCCCCCGCCGCGAGCACGGTGCTCGCGGAGGTCGAGGGGTAGGCGTTCACCCCGCGGAGCACGACGGTCCCCCCGGTCCCATCCACGAACCGGGTGCCCACCGTGGTGATCGAGGGCGGAACGGCGGCAACCTGGGCGCCTGCCTCGGGCAGCGCCGTCGCGGCGAGCAGCACCAGCCCCAGCGCGATCAGCACGGAGATCGCGCGCGGGCGTCCCGCGACCGGAACGTGACGATCGGTCGGGAGCCCTGCACCGCGAGAACGCCGACCCAGACCGCTCACACCTGGAACCTATGCTCCTATGTCGCACTCCACAACCGAGCCAGGTGCGCCGAGTATCGGGCGATCCCCTCCTGGTCGACGCCGCCCATCCTCGTGAAGTGGCCGATGAACACGATCGACCCCGGTCCCTTCTGGATCGCCCACACCCCGTGGTTCGAGTTCGCGCTGGGCCTCCACGGCAGGAGGGCGCCGGTCCTTGCGTCCACGGCCGCCACGTGATGGCGCGTGGTCGCGTTGTCCGCGGTGCACTTCTGCGTGATGGTCCCGGCCGGTGGGTTCGGGGAGCACGCCGCCCCCACGTAGTTGAAATGCCCGCCCAGATAGAGGACGTCGCCGCGGAGCTCGCACCCTGTGGTGTCGCCGTCGTCGGCTGCCGCGAACACGAGGTCGGGGTGTCCGTCGGTGAGGTTCGTGACGAGCACGTTGAAGGCGCGCTCCTGTTGGTGCCACACCTTCCAGAACCCGCCGCACATGTAGGCCTTCGTGTCGGTGATGATCACGCGGTAGACGCGATGGGTCTCGTTGGGGATGCAGGTGGGGCAGTTGGTCGGGGCGTAGACGTCAGGGTTCCACGGACGGACGGTCTTCCCCGCTCCGGCGTCGACCGCGGCGACCTCGTTCCGGTTCGACCCGTTCACCTTGCCGAAGTGCCCTCCGAAGTAGACCGTCTTCCCGTCGGTGGACAGGTCGATCGAGAAGACGACCGGCGAGCATCGCGGCGGACATGGGTCGCCCCCGACCTGGCCCACGGTCGGTGCCCACGGCGTCAGCTCGCCCTTGCGGTCGAGCTTCGCGAGGCGCTGACGCGATGCCCCGTTCACCTTGCTGAACGAGCCTCCGACGTAGAGCTGGCCGCCGGCGTCGAGCCGGAACGTCCGCACCTCGCCGTTCGCCCTGGGCGCCCAGTTCAAGACATCGCCCGTGGTGGCGTCGACCGCGGCCAGGTTCGAGCGCAGCTTCCCGCCGACGGAGTCGAAGTTGCCGCCGAGATAGACCCGGGACTTCCATACGGCGATCGCCCACACGATCCCGTCGACCTTCGGGTTCCACCTGAGGAGGTCGCCGGTCTTCCGGTTGAGGGCCGCCGCGTGCTCGCGGACGACCTCGCCGACTCCAGGGTCGGCACCCGGGGGACGCACATGGGTGAACTCACCGCCCAGATAGATCGCCCCGTTGCCGAAGGCGACCGTCCGCACTATGTCATCGGTCTGCCACGACGGGTCGGGGGGCGCGGCCGACACGGCGTGCGCGGTGTCGAGCGGGAGCGTGGACCAGCTCAACGCCATCAGCGCCAGGATGAAGACGGATCTGCGCATGTCGAGTTGGGCCTCCTGAACGACGCGTGCGCGGGGGCTCGCCCGCGGGCCGGACGAGGTACGGCACCCGTTGTAGTTCCAAGGCTATACCGAGCACGCGGTAAGGGGAAATCGCGCGGCGCCCAGCTACAGCTCGCGCACCCAGGTCCCGCCGTCGCCTCGAAGGATCAGCGGCTTCCCGCCGGCCCGCCCGACTGCCCAGACGTCACGCCGTCCCATCCCGTCGACCGCCGTCAGTAGGCCCCGATGCGTCAGCACGTCGCCGGGGAGGGCGGGGGCCCACCATCCCTCCGAGGTCCGGATCAGGACGAGCGCTCGGGTCCGGCCGTAGGTCCGGAGCGTGCGGTAGCCGGCGACCCAGATCGCGCCGTTCATCGAGGCCACGTCGACCGCTTCCTCGAACGGCCCGCGGATCCGCGGTGCCGCCACGAGGCGCCAGCGATGGCCGTCCCACCGCTCGACAACGAGCTCGAGGCGGTTGTCCAAGAAGTCGCCGCCGTAGTCGGTTTGCAGCAGCTGCGATCCCACCGCCCACACCCGGTTCGTGCGCTGCACCTCGACGGCGACGAGATGGGCGTCCATCGTGACCCAGGGGTTGTAGTCGGGCAGGGGAGGCATAGCCGGCATCGCCCAGCGCCCGGCCGCGAACCGGTACGCCTGCGGTGCGGCGTACCACTCGCGGGCCCCGGTCACCCACATACGCCCCTCGGCGGCATCGACGGCGTCGAGCTCCCGCTCGCCGGTCATCGGGAAGG
>Ga0315290_10003333_pt1 | contig 11462 bp, 15 predicted proteins | sample YL17G12_0_MG_FD_203627 | JGI IMG/M metagenome (GOLD analysis project Ga0315290, IMG submission 203627) | Sediment microbial communities from Yellowstone Lake, YNP, Wyoming, USA - YL17G12_0 | ecosystem: Environmental > Aquatic > Freshwater > Lake > Sediment | place: USA: Wyoming | collected...
CGCCTCCCTCCGTATTCTCTATGCACCCAAAGGCTCCGATCGCCCGGCTCTCTGCGCCTTCGGGTGTTGAATGTTTAAAAGAAATAAACTAACATTCAAAACAGTCCAGAAATCGGGGGCTCGCCACGAGATGATCCATATATCGAACACCCACACTCGCAATCAGCATTAATTTTATTACCCTAACCCTATCAGCAAGTGTTGGCATCTTACAAGTGTTTCCTTTTATGGTCAAATAAAAATACTGAAAAATAACTAATGGCTCAGCTCTCCTCAAGAATATGCTGCATTTTTTCCGGGGATTTCAATCCGTGACCTGTAAAAACGGAGACGATGGATTTGACTGCATCTTTGCCTGATAGATATTTTTTAACCCCCGCGATCGCCGCGGATGCAGTTGGTTCGATGAAATATCCCTTGCTGAGCGCGAATTTCAGAGCGACCTTAATCTCCTCCTCGCTCACGGTGATAATCCGTCCGTCGCTTTTTCGCACACATTCGAGAATCTCGCGCGCTCTGACGGGGTTAGCAACCGCTATACCTTCCGCGGAGGTTGGAATGACCTTCATTTCGATTTTATTAAGACCTGAAGTTTTCCAGGAGTGATAAAGCGGAGCGCAGTTTTCCGCCTGAACGGCAATGATCTTCGGGATTCCGTCCGTTATGCCTGCGGAATGAAGCTCCCGGAAACCGAGGAATGCGCCGAGAATAAGTGTTCCGTTTCCCGCCGGCAGGACCACGGCGTCCGGTGCCTTCCAGCCGAGTTGTTCCGTCACTTCGAAGGCGAAGGTTTTTATGCCATGGATAAAGAACGGATTCCAGCAGTGGCTTGCGTAATATAGCTTGCGGGCTGCTTCGAGTGCAGCAGCGGCTGTATCCTCGCGGCTTCCCTCGATTTTTTTCACAGACGCCCCGTACAGCTCGATCTGGGTTGACTTCGCCTCAGGCGCGCCAGCCGGGATAAATATCTCACACTCGATTTCCGCAGCTGCGCAATATGCGGCGATAGCCGCTCCGGCGTTGCCGGAAGAATCTTCGACAGCCCTCGTTATTCCTAGCTCGCGCATTTTACTCACAAGAACGGATGCCCCGCGGTCCTTGAAAGAGCCGGTCGGAAAAAGATGATCCATCTTTATCATCACCGGTCTGCCTGCAATCTCGATTTTCGCGAGAGGCGTTAATGGTTCACCAAGGCTGATGATATTCTCGTCATTTTCGATTGGAATCGCTTCCCTGTAGCGCCACATCGTGAACGGGCGATTATGAATTTTGTTTAATGGGAATTCCGATTCCATTTCGATGTTCAAGAGTCCTCCGCAGCCGCCGCACCTCCAGATAGGTTGATCGGCCGGCGCGCGTATTCCGCAGGACGAACAAATTAGCAGAGGGCGCTCTTTTGATTTCGCGGACAACATCAGTCCTTTTTTGAGTATCAGGCTTTTATCATCGTAAGGAGCATCTTGAATCTTTCCGGCGCCCGGACGGCGTGAGGAACATTTGCGGGCATCAGAATGACCTCCCCCTCAGAGACCGGATGCGGGATTCCGTCGATGATAATTTCCGCCTGCCCCTCTATCACCTGCACAAGGGCATCGAACGGAGCGGTATGCTCGCTTAAGCCCTGTCCCTTGTCGAAGGAAAAAACCGTCACGCTGCCTCCGGGCTTTTCGAGGATCATCCTGCTTACTATGGCTCCGTCCTGACAGGCGGCGAGAGAGGATAATCCGAGCGGCTCGGAATGAGAGATCATTGAATCCTTATTGTTATGAGGCATATTCATCTCCTTATATAAGAGTCAACCGGTTTGTTTGCTTTTCAACATTATCGGTTTGAAAAATATAAGAACGGATTGGACTAAAAAAAATGATAGATTTCCCGAACATTTCAACTCCTCGAAATGCTATTCAAGAATAATTCAAAACCGGGATTTATACAACACAGGCTGACGGCTTGCCATCTTCAGCTTACGCAAAAAAGATGCCGGCATCTTATGTCGGCATCCGGAACAAGCCCCCGCTGTTTAACTGTCCTGTTATATCCTTGCAGTATTACTTCAGTTGTTTTTTCCCTCAGACTTGTCCTTTTTCAATGCTTTTTGAACCGAGTCATTATATTTCGCGGGGTTCTTGTCGAATTCCGCTTTGCAGTTTCCACAGCAAAAATAAACCCTGTCTCCCTTGTAATCGGAATGGAAATTTTTATCTATAGGCTGGCCGGTGATCGGGCATACCGCCTGAATGACAGGTGCATCATCGAATACAACCCCATTTTTTTCTGATTTAGAGATATATTGACCTGGATTTTCCCTGAAAACGTTAACGCAAGCTTTACAGCAGAAGAATATTCTCTTCCCGTTATAATCCGAATATACTTCCTTGTTTATTGGGTTTCCCATTACAGGGCACATTTTTTGATTGGGTTGCGCTTTTTCCTCATTCATTTTGGCATAGGAATCTGCAAGCGCCGGTAGGGCGATCAAAACAATGAGCGCCGTTGATGCTAATAGTATGGATAAATTTTTCATTTTTTTCTTCCTCCAGCATTTATATTAACCGTTTCAGTTGAATGATAAAACGTTCACAATAACCGATACGCTGATTTTCAATGTTTCTTCCCGTCAATGAGGTTCGATGACAAAGCGATATGCTCTCAGAAAGATTGAATTACTTCTTAAAGGCTTTTGGTTGTGGGGAGGGGGGTAAAGCACCACATCACGTCTACAAAAAAGGCCGGCGTGTCCGCCGGCTCTAGGGTTAAGAGGTACCTTGATAGGATTCCCCTCAAAAGGAATGAGGGAATGGCTTGTAGGTACATTATCAATATATGTCGAGCCGGGACGGTTGTCAAGTCGCGATGTGGTATAGACAAAGATTAATATGGTTTTCAATAAGATTATGATCTCTAAAAGATAATTATTTCAAATATTCAACAGTTGCCAGTGTTGACCAATAGATTTGGGCTTGAGAGTTCTATCAAATGCTTCATTTTTTAGGCAGTTCTCTCCCCACCCAGACGACCTCGCCGACGATCAGCCGTTCCAGCCGCCTTCCTTTAAGGTCTATCGCTGCCGGCTTGAAGTCCGAGAACTTGTTCTCACAGGTGATGCGCAGCTTGTTACCCTGAATCAGGCAGTACTTGACCGATCCGCCGTCATCGAGGTTAACGGCATAAATATGACCTGGTTTTGGTTTTTCGATGGCCTTTCGGTCAATAAGCAGGAGATCACCCGGGAAAATGATCGGGATCATCGAATCCTGATCCTTGCCGACTTCGATGAGAATCGGATCTATGAACCTTTTTAGAAACGAAGCGGTGAAGAATCGGGTTTCGGACCAATTTCCGGAGATGGGAAGCGGAATACCCGCCGCGATTTTATCTTCGAGAAGGGGAACCTCGACAGGCTCCGAGCCTGTGAACGAGAACAGCGGCCTTTCCATTCTTGTTTCTCCGGTCACGATTGAAGGGCAGCTCCCGTCGGGATGAGAGAACCAGACCTGCAGGGAATAGTCGGGACCGAGAACCTCCCACCGGGACAGCCGGGAAAGCGTTTCGAGAAGAACCGCTTCGTCCTTAATTTGGATGACAGTCTTTTTCAGAAAAGCTTTCAGGGTTTTAAGATTTTCACTGTTCTGTTGTGCAGAGATTTTCTGTTTGACCAATGTTTCTGTGAAAACCTGTGCGGCAGTTAATATCTTTGTGATAATGAGCATTTCTAAAGACCCGAACTGGAATTCCGAGATCTCTTCGAACAATTTTTTTCCAAGGGAAGCATCACCCTGATAGGTTTTTTCAAGCATCTCTCTCAGCCGGGGATAAACTGGTTTAGGCGGAGTGAAGTATTTTTTTGCCTGGAAAGGAACCTTGTCATAGTTGATAGCCATCAGGGCTTCCTGCTCGCTGATGCCGAGCGCCTTTGCGATCTTCACTGCGCTTTTCGGCGAAGGCAACCTGTTTCCGAGGATGATCCGGGAAAGAAGGTCCGGAGAGACGCTCGCCTGTGAAGCCGCTTTTCGGTATGTGATGTTCTGCTTTTTCACAGCTTCATATAATAACCTTGCAAACCTGTTCATTATTTCCTCCTGATATTTTCGTCCTTGACTGTATTATACATCTGCGTGCGACATTTTGTCAATTTATTTTAGTTTGTGGTTGACTTTTTGTCCCTGACCGGATGTATATTGCATTATGTTAAATATATTGTTTGTCATTGCGTTGGGCGTTATCCCATTTGGATTAACATAGGAGGCGGATGTGGCGGCAAGAATAACGGTTAGAACGAATACCCTGGGGCATCTTCCGGCAGCAAGATATATATGCAGGAACTGTTCTCAGCTCGAACCTGTGGATGCGAGCGGTTTTTGCGCACAGTGCTCGGGCGGGATCGAGGAGTGCAGGATATGCCGCCGGGAGTATTCGTTATCCGGAGGATACGGGGACGAGAATGTGTGCCCCGATTGCAATCCTTATTATGGTAAATTCAACGATGCGGTTGGTTGTTTCAGCGCCCTGCAAAACGACATTTTGTCGTTATTCAGGCAGGCGCAGTGTTTCAAGGGAATTGACGGACCATCCGCAAGAGAGCTCTTCAGGAAAGTGGTAAAAGCGATATTCAATGCAAGGAAAATTATTAAAGGGGAGGTGGATTATGAAAGAGATAATAGAAAAAGTTTATGAAAAGGGGATCGAGGCGCTGTTGCGCGAGATCCAGGATTCTTTTACGAGAAGGGCTGCGAAAAACAGGTGCCGGCGATGCAAGAGATACGATTTTCACAAGATGTATTGGTCATGCCTCGAATGCGAGTTCTGCTGTCATCTGATCAATTTTTATCTTCATGAGAATAACGGGTCAGGCGTCGTGGTCGGGAAAATAGACAAGGAAATAAGCAACATTTTCGCGCGGCATTTCAAGAAGCAGATTCATTGCGCAAAGAAGGACTCGAAGTCTCCCTCGGAAAATTACATCACGCGGGGAGCTCCGATCAAGAATTATGAGATGGCGAAAGAACAGACAGAAAAACCGTCTTGAGGAGAGAGAAATGGGTAATTCAGTAGTAATTGAAGATTTCCGTAAGGGAATAAAATATTTGGAGCACCAGGTTTTCGAAACCGGACGGCTTTCGGGCAAGGCGGCTCTGCAGCTCGCCGTCGGGCTGGCTGCTTATCATCCGTTCGTCGGCTCTCTGCCGGTGGCCGGGGGAGCCACCAATAAAAATTTCAGGCTCACCGGTATGATCATCGAAAATATAGCGATCAGATCCAAGGGGCCGACCGAGTCGCAAATCAGCGTCGCCTTCAAAGATCCCGATTCTTATCACAAGGACCTGTTTCTCGATGAAGCTGTCGAGTTCGCATCGAAGGCCGCTGAAGACGAGCTGGATGCGATATTGACGGAATCCGGTTTATAGTTTTTTGATTAAAGGTCATAAGAGATGGATATATATGAGAAAAATAAAGAAGAGGACGGCTCCGAGGCGGTCATTATTGATGATCGCGACGGAATAACCGATAGAGACCGGCAGAATGAACCGGATAGTTCCGCCGGTGGTGATTCTTCCGGGATCATGGGAGAAATCGCCCCGGATGTCTCCGGGAGTGAACCTGATCCGGCTTTGGCGGAGGATTCAAGGGATTCGGACGGAGATAAGGGGACCGCAACAGAATCCGGCGATGGCGCTCCCGATAAGACGAGGGAGAGTAATGAGGAAAGGATTCGCAGACTGGAGGAGGACATCTCAAGGCTGAAAGCCGAGTATGAGGGTGAAATCGAGCGGAGCCGCGGAGAGATCGCCGGATTGAAAATATTGACGGGGATCAAGGATGCCGCCTTCAAATGCGGCTTTATCGAGCCGGATGAGGCCGTCCTGCACCTCAAGGAGAATTTCAACTTTGCAGGGAATGAGTTTCATTTCAAAGGCAAGCGGATCAAAGAGAACGAGGTTGACAGGTTTATAGCGGTGGCGGTGAAGAAGCTTGCGGAGAATAAACCGCACCTTATCCGTTTCGAATCGAAGCCCGGCTCCGGCGCCGTCAAATCAGAAACCGTCGTTCATCCTCCGCAGCCCATCAGCGATTTTTCCGATCCCCGGGTCAAGCGGGCATATGAACAAGAACTTAAAAGACGGGGCATTATGCCGCTGAACCCGGTTTCGTAAAGAGAGACTGTTTAACGGCCGACAAGGCAATTTAATCAAATATACAAGGAGAATGAAAATACTATGGCAAATGAAAGCACAACGACAACCCTGACGGAGATAATCCAGAGGGAGGCATACCAGGCCGCCGCTTACGCATACCAGGCTGTGGCTGTGATGCCGCCCCTCGTAACCCGCGCAGACTTGAGCGGAAAACCCACCCTGACCGCCCGCTTCCCCATCTTCAACAGGCTTGTGGCAGAGCCGGTTTCGGAAGGAACCGATTACACTACGGCGCAGGCAATTGACACGGGCAATTCAGTGGACGTCATCGTCACGGAGCATGTCGTCCGGTTGATGGTGACCGATCTTGCGGAAGAGGCGGCGACGCTCGATATGGCGAGGGTGCGCGGCATCCAGCTCGGCAAGGCGATGGCGGAGCGAGTTGACAAGGACATCACCGCGCTTTTCAGCGGCTTTAACTCCACGGCCGGGGACGATGACGGCAGCCTGACGGTTTCTCTCTTCCAACAGGCTGTGATAACGCTCGAGAAGAACAACATCCCGCGGCCCTATTTCGCTGTCCTGCATCCGAAGCAATGGGGGGACCTCATTGGCTCCCTCGCGTCATATAATACCTTCGGCGATGTCGGCCAGGAAGTGATAAAGACCGGCAGGGTCGGCAGGCTGCACGGCGTTGATATATATATCACCGGCAACGTTTCGACAGCCACCGTCGGCGGCAATACGGTCTATTCCGGCGCGGTCTTCAATCCTGAAGCTCTGGCGTTTGCCTTCAAGGGTGAAATTCCGGCGATTGAGGTCCAGCGGGACGCGTCTCTACGGGCTTTCGAAGTGATAGGCATCGGGGTTTGGGGCGAAGCGGAATACCGCGGCGGCTCGGCCTCCGACGGAATCGGCGGAGCTGGAGTAAACCTGTACTCGAATTCGACAACTTAATAATATGCAGCCGTTGCTGCCGGCGTTCCCCTCTAAAAGGGGGGACGCCGTTTTATATGAAATAATTGGGGATTATAAAAATGACGGATATCGAAATTGAAAGATTGATCTCAAGCGACCGGCACGGCGTTTACAGAAAATCGTCCGGCGAACTCGTTTGGCTGCCGGTGAGGCGGCATTATGACTGGCTCCGCAAGGGGATGGTCTTCGTCTGCGAGGCGGAGAGGGTTGACGAGGAAAAAGTGAAACGGCTGTCCGACGAGACGGATGACCTCCGCAGGAAGAAAGCGGGCGAATTGATCGAAAAATACGGCGAAGGAATAGCGAACGAATTCCCGGAACACTTCAAGGGTTTGAACCTCAAAAAAGGAAAGAAAATCCCGAAACCTGAATGACGTTTCCGCTTGCCTCCCGATATACCTTTGGGCCAGCTTTTGTTCGAGTAATAAACGCCAATGCCCGGCGAAGCTTCGCAAGCCTTCTGCCGGGCATTTTTGTGATATTTTTTTCTTTATACGGACATCATTTCACTACAGCTTTTATGAATGTTGATGAAAATATCGGGAAAGCCATCGGCTCGGCGGGGACGCTGACGGAAGGCGTGGCAGGTATCTTCAAGGCGTTCGAGGGGGATAAAGTCAACGGCCTTGGCCTGATGTTCGGGATACAGGGCGGGTTCGCGGGATTGCAGGGTCTGTTCGGCGGCGAAGCGGGATCGGATTCATCGCAGCTTCTCGGCGGGTTGGGCGGCGTGGGCGCAGGCGTCGCGGGGATTGCGGGACTGCTGACCTTCAGAGCAACAGGCTCTTTTCAACTTCGATTAGCTAATGCTTAAAAGAAATATACTGACAGCAAAACAGCCTGGAAACCTCAGGGCTCGGTTTTATTTTTTATTTTCCTTTATGGAATCTACGAAATGGCGGTAGCCGATAAATTGAAGAACCAATTCATAACCAAGATCGTCAGATCCAGCGAATGTAATATTCACCAAGGTGTAAAACTGATATATCCAATCTGCTTGATAGCTGTTCAAACCCAAACTGGAAACATTATGTTCGAATGCTGCACCATGGTCGTCCATTTCAGCCGTATAATATTTGCTTCCATAAAGCTTGATCATCTTTTTTACATACGACCTGTATTTAGCCACGAATAATTTTTTAACTATCTTATATTCCTCATAATTTTTCGGCTTCGCAGGTTCGTCTATATAAAACCAAATCTTGAACAATCCACCCTTTTCATCATATTCAAGGTATCCTTCTCTTTTTTTACCGTTTTCTTCCTCGAAAATTATCTTGGTGCCGCTCTCAACAATTTCTTTTCTCTTCAACTTTAGAACTTTATCCTTGGTCATCCCCCAGGCCATACCGTAATCCCGCAAATCGAATTGAAATAAATCCTTGGATAGAAGAGGAAGAGACATAATAATAAATATGATTAAAAAAACATATTTCAATCGCGGTCTGATCATTAATCTACTCCTAATTAACGTGTATTTTACTGTAAATGATTATAATGTCAATCATTATATTAACACATTGCTTTCCCCCTTTCCACAAGCATTCAAATGTCTTCTTTAATATTTCATGGTTGACAAATGTGATGTAACTTCATGTATTATGAGGAAAAACGAAAAGGAGAATTGAAATGGCAATAGGTAAAGAAGTTGCTTTCTATTTAGGCGGTCATTTAATTGACGAAATTATCAAAGGAATAAAAGAAGTGGAGCATTATTGGGAAGAAGTTAGAAACAACGTAAAAGAGCATAACCAATATATGGACCAGATATTAAAGTTTCGCGATGATTATAATGCCTCTAAAACACAGATAGATTATAAGGATTTGATAAAACAAGAAATCTTGCAGGATCCCGAAAAGTTTTACAATTATTTATTAGAATATGACAAAGCATTATCAGGATTGGAAAATCAAATCATTTCGAATAAATCCACAAAAGATGACCGGGAGAGAGCACAGGAAAGTTTACCAGATATTAAAAAGTACCAATATCTTTTCGTGGAAGCCTTTAATGAAGCTATCAGAAAAGATCCTATGAAGTTCGAAAAGCTCTATAAAGAATATGTAACGAAAGGAATAGCCGAAGTAAGAGGCGTTGATTTATACAACATCGATGACTATATTAGAGATTACTATAACAAAATAAATACCTTAAAAAATCCAGATAGTTTTTCTCTCACAATCGAAGTTCCTTACCCCGATATAGCTAAAGATATGAATATCCCACCAGAAGGAATGGAACAAGAATATATCTCCGGATTTGTATCAGAACTGCAGAATAATATTCTTCTGTCTTTGCCTTCCGGCCAGGATATGTTTGATTTAAAATACGATAGTTTGTCGTTTACAATCGGAGAAAACTCAATATCAGGCAATATGCCCTTCAAGTTGAATTATGAAATCTCTGCCACCGATATGACCGGAGGATTGATTCAGCAAATCGGCGAGAAATATTCAGATATGTCCGAACTGGTTGTTGATGCCGTGCAAAACATTCAGACATTTAATGAAGAAGGTATATCTGCCGCATCCGGTGCGGATGAACTCAAACAAAGCATGAATGAATACAAAGCGGAAACATATTCAGCTGAGAAGGCCATAGACGCGTTGAATACAGCTTTTCTTGCAATGAATATATCGGGGATTAATGTCCCATTTACGACAACGGAAGAATCTATACCCTTTTCAAAATCTTTGTACGACGCGGCAGATGCCTGTGGAATGTTGGCTACGGCGTTTATGAATGTGGAGGAAAACATCGCGAAAGCCATCGGTTCGGCAGGAACTCTGACGGATGGCGTGGCAGGTATCTTCAAAGCGTTCGAAGGGGATGAAGTTAATGGTATTGGCTTGATGTCCGGCATACAGGGCGGGTTCGCCGGATTGCAAGGGCTGTTCGGCGGAGAGCCGCCGGATTCTTTACGTCTTTGCGCGCTATCTGTTTAAAAGAAAAAAACTAACATTCAAATCAGTCCAGAAATCGGGAGCTCGCTAATCATTTCATAAATTTCAAATTCAACCAATCGAATAAACCTGAGAAAAAAATGACAAAAGAAGAGAGAAAAAAACCAAGAATTAATCCAATATGATGAAAATCAAAAAGAGAACCTATTATCAAAATAAGGAGTATTGTTAAAATAGCACAGAACAAACCAAATATATGAGATACTCTTATATGTTTTTTAAGAGGCTTGGTTTTAGATATATTAAGGAAGCTTAGGTAACAGAAAAATGAATTTTTAATTGGCCTATAGCCCTTATCGTTAGGGGGAAAATTCGTGTCCGATAGGAAATAAAATCCTTCGATTCCAGAATAAACCGATTTAATATTTAGCCATAGTGATTTATGAAAAATAATGGTTTTCAATATGGCAATCTCTTCTCCCTCGAAAAGAGTTTTAATTACATTCGAATCAAGATTAGGTCGAGCATATATTTTTTTGCCCTTTGAGGTTATTTTTCCGATAATAACGCTTTCATAACTCGGATTTTTTATATATCCACGTTTGCCATTGTATTCAATCTTTTCCCATTTATTATCGACGATTTGCCTACTTCTTCCAACAAAGATAATGTCCCCTTTTGATAAATGGGTCGAAGCATCTTTATCAACATTCATTTTTTGGAATAGCTGTGAATCTCTCAATAAAATCTTAATGGCCATCTAACTTACTCTTAATAATATCTCATCCAATTAACGTGATTCGTCATGATAAATGAAATTGGCGATAAATCAAGATTGTTAATCATTTCAAAATTATATCTTTCTATTATGTTTATTATAGTTTCAGGGTTGACATTTTAATGAGTAATATGTTTTTCTATTATCTTCATGGAGATTATAAAATGACCATTAAATTATACGACAAGACAAATAATAGTTCCAAAGGAACTTCCAAGGAAAATGATTTGCTTTCGTGGGATAGCCTTCTAAGTGTTTCTATAGGAGGATTATTTAACCTAGCAAAACTTACTAGTATCACGGCTTTTCCAGCTGCAGGTGCTGCGTTCATCATGGGCAAAATATTAAAAGAACTTGATGAAAAAGTAACTGATGCTTTATATGAAAAGCAGTTGAATGATTTTTGGAAGGCGAACAGGGAAATTACGTATAAAGCTATTCTTCGCCAGACCGAGTTGTTCGGCATCAATTCCTCGCTCAGCAAGATGGATGTCAGTAGTTATATTCAGCAATGGATGACAGAAAATCCGATGCTTGCAGAACAATTTCCAGCGATGATAGAGACTGCTATCTCATATTCTCAACAAATGCTCGATGACGCGACGGGCGGAGATGTGATTGAGTTCTATAAAAAACAGGTTCTGTCACTCATGGATTGGAAGGAAGAT